>Ga0209747_1000472_pt1 | contig 21891 bp, 19 predicted proteins | sample BarGraNGADG00311_FD_184498 | JGI IMG/M metagenome (GOLD analysis project Ga0209747, IMG submission 184498) | Arctic peat soil microbial communities from Barrow, Alaska - Barrow Graham LP Ref core NGADG0011-311 (SPAdes) (version 2) | ecosystem: Environmental > Terrestrial > Soil > Wetlands > Peat...
AGCGCAAGGCGCGCGAGCGAGTCGTACTCGCGGAGTACGGCGAGTGAGCGGAACGCGGCAGGAGAGGATGCGGGGGCGGTCGAATGCCAAGATATTTGTGGGACGGTCCACTTGCCTTACGTAGCGCGGGCCTTGGAGCCGGGCTTCACCGACAGAGCGCGCCGCACCATCTCGCGCGTCTCGGCGGACCTCTCGTCCAGGCCGATCCTCCGGTTGGTAAGCCCTCCGATCTCGCTCACCCGCTCGACGAGACCCATCACGGCGTAGGCGGCGAGGTCCGGGTTCACCTCACGGATCTTGCCCTCTGCGATGCCGCGCTCGACCGCGATCCTCGCCCCGGCATGGACGGCCTGGTAGATCTGGCGGAACTTGTCTTGAATCGAGCTGTCGGTCGAGCCTATCTCGAGGAAGTACATGAGGTAGATGGGCCCGTGCTTCTCCAGCAACCGGAGCGCCGGATCGATGCACTGGAGAAGAGCGTCGAGGCCGTCGGGCGCGTTCGTCAGAATCTGCGCGAAGGTCCCGGTGATCTCGCGCGAGATGTCGTCGAGGATCGCGAGCATGATCGCGCGCTTGTTGTTGAAGTACCAGTAGATCGTGCCCTTGGCTATGCCGGCGGCCTCCGCGAGGTCGGCGATCGTGGTGGCGTAGTAGCCCTTCTCGGAGAAGACGCGGGCCGCGACGCTCATGATGTGCTTGCGCCTGTCGAGCGCCCTCCTGCTGCCCCCGGCGATCCCGGAGACGCCCGAGAAATCTTCCGGCGGGAAGCCCTCCGGCCAGCTGAACTGGCCTTGCTCGAGCAGTTCTTTGATCTCGCTGAGCGACAGGCCTTTCTCCCTCTGGAGGACCTTTATCGAGTTGACCATGTCGATGTAGCCCGGGTCGTAGTAAGCCATGTTGGGGGCGGTCTTCAGGGGAGGCGGCAGGAGCCCTTCGCGGACGTAATAGTTGATCGCAGAGGTGGAGATCCCGGTCCTGCGTGACAGCTCGCCGATGCGGAGTAGCTTCTGTGTGCCTGTGTTAACCATCGTTTACCCCTTTGTCCGAAGTATAAAGTCACGGCGTGGCCGCGGTCAAACCGCGCAGCGCCACGCGCGCTCCTGTACGGGCGAACGGCAACTGTGTCAGAATTACGGAGGTCTGGCGGTTTTACAGCAGTTCAAACACTCACGGAGAGCTTTTGCGATACGCAAGGAGTCTGAGGGGAAGGCTGGCCATCGTCACCGCGATCGCGATCGTGGTCACCGGTACGGTCGTCCTACTGTTCACATCTCTCATAGCCCGCTCCGCAATGCGCGAGCAAGTCTTCAAGTCGATGGAAGGCGTCGTCTCGAGGACGGCACAGGAGATACAGATCACCCTCAGGTCGTTGAGTACGCAAGCCGACACGCTCTCGGCGAACCCGCGGCTGCCCCAGGCCATGGAGGCTTACGCGGCCAACCCGCAGGACGCCGTTGCAGCGGCCGAGGTCAAGGGCATCCTGTCCGGCTCGGCAGGCTCTTTCAGGGCGGCGGCGGTACAGTCCACGGGCGGATCGGTCGTGGCGGTGACGGGCCATGTCCCGGCCGTTGACCCGGAAGCCCTCAAGGAGGTGCAGGCAGCGCACCCCGTGCTCGTCTTCACGATTGACGGCACGGACCTCGTCCTGACGATGGCGGTCGGGCTTTCGAGCCCCGCCGGCAACCAGCTCGTCGGTGTGTTGATCGTTGAAGGGCAGGCGCCCGAGCTCCAGAGCGAGCTTACCGACACAGCGGGGCTGGGCTCTTCGGGCAAGCTCCTCCTCTCGCAGTTCATCGCCCAGAAAGTGTCAGTCGCGTCTTTCGTCGGGACCGGCTCGAGCCAGGGGATGGTGCGGCTGCCGCTTGACTCGGACCTGCCGCCGGCGAGGGCCGCGCGGGGCGAGCAGGGACACGGCGAGTTCAGCGGGCTCGGCAAGCAGAAGGTGGTCGCTTCATACAACTACATCCCCGGGGTCGGATGGGGCCTGACCGCGACGGAGGACAGCGCAGAAGCATTCCTGCCGATCGAGCGGCTGCGAAACGTCAGCATCATCGTCATCCTGGTCCTGTTCGTCGGCGGCGCCGCCCTCGCGTACATGATCGCGCGCACGACTTCGCGCCCGTTGATCGAGCTGCAGGAAGGCGTCAAAGCGCTGGCGGGAGGCGACATGTCGACCCGCGTGAAGATCAGCGACGGGATCGAGGTCACGGCGCTGGCCGACGAGTTCAACCGGATGGCGGGAAAGCTCAACGACAGCTACGCCAACCTGGAGAAGAAGGTAGAGGAGAGGACGGCGGAGCTGCAGGAAGTCAACCAGCGGCTCAAGGAGCTTGATGACCTCAAGAGCGACTTCGTGTCGATGGCCTCACACGAGCTGCGCTCGCCCATGGCGTCGATGAAGATGGGAGTTTCGACGGTCCTCAAAGAGATGGTGGGGCCGCTTAACGAAGAGCAGAAGACGATGCTCGAGATAGCCGACCGCAACATCGACCGGTTGACCAAGCTGACCTCCGAGCTGCTCGACCTCACCAAGATAGAGGCCGGGCAACTGGACATCACGCTCGAGGACCACGACATGCTGGAGCTTGCGAACGAAGTGGTCGAGGCTGCGGGCCCGCTCGCGTTGAGCAAGGGAGTGAAGCTCACCGCAGAGGCCAGGCCGGGCCCGGTCATCGCGCGCTGTGATCACGACCGCATCTACCAGGTCATCCAGAACCTGGTCGGCAACGCTCTCAACTTCACCGAGGACGGCAGCGTCACGATCAAGGTCGAATCCGCGGGGGACAGCGTGCGCGTCTGCGTAAAAGACACCGGCCCGGGGATACCCCCCGAGGCGGTCTCGACGATCTTCGAGAAGTGGTCGCAGGCCCACTCGGAGACCCGCTCCGAAAAACGCGGCACAGGCTTGGGTCTGGCAATCTGTAAGGGTATAGTAGAAGCGCACGGAGGCCGGATCTCGGTCGAGACCGAGGTAGGCCGGGGTACCATGTTCTGTTTTACGCTTCCCGTGAGTGGTCCTGATGAAAGACAAGAAGACAATACTGATCGTCGATGACAACGACGATATCATAACGACTTACAGGGTCGTCCTCGACAGGCTCGGCTACGACGTCGTCGTCGTGCGCGACGGGCTTGAGGTACAGAACGTGGTGGAAAAGGTCAAGCCGGACCTCGTCCTTCTGGACGTCCTGCTGCCCGGCCTGTCGGGCAGCGAGGTCTGCAAGTCGATCAAAGAGAAAGCCGACATCCCGGTGGTCGCGATCACCGCGAGCGTTTCGGCCGACACGCGCAAGCGGATGTCCGAGGTCGGGGCTGACGAGTTCCTCCTGAAGCCTATCGACGTGTCTGACCTCAACCGCGTCATCAAGCAATTCCTTTAGGCAACCGGCGCCAGGCGCCTCGCGTGAAAGGACAGCCCATGGCGGATACCACGAGCGACGCCGAGATTCGAGAGAGAGCGGAGAAGAGGGTCCAGCAGAAGGTTCACCTCTTGCGGAGCGTCGGGGTATGGGTCGTCCTGAGCATCTTCTTCTTCGTCATCTGGCTTCTCACCAGCCCACACGGATACCAGTGGTTCTGGTGGCCCATCGGCGCTCTGGGATTTGCCGTACTCATGCAGGCTGTCGGTTATTTCAGCGGCAGCAGGGGCATCGCCGCCCACGACCGCATGGTCGAAAAAGAGATGGAGCGCATGAGGAAGGGCGACTAGCAGGACGGTTCACGCGGGGGGAGCGTGCATGAAAGCTGTCCAGTTCGACTTCAACCTCGCCCGGTACGCATACGCAACACGTCACTGGATCAAGAGGAGGCGGCAATGGCGCGCATAACCGGCGGAGAGCTTCTCGTAAAATGCCTGGTCAATGAGGGCATCACCAAAGTCTTCGGGATCCCCGGGGGACAGCTCACTACGTTCATCGACGCGATCGTCCGCGCGGGCAGGCCACAGGGCCTGGACTATTACATGACTCGCCACGAGTCAGCCTGCGCGAACATGGCGGACGCCTGGGTGCGCACGACGGGGAGCACGGCCGTGTGCGCGGGGACGGTCGGGCCGGGCGCCTCCAACATGATAGCGGGCATGGAGGTCGCGATGGCGGATAACGTCCCGATCCTCGCGATCACGCCGCAGATCCACTCCAACCGTTCGTACCCGTTCAGGGGCTCGCAGCAGCAGCTCGACCAGATCACACTCTTCAGCGCGGTCACAAAGTGGAACGCGCTCGTGAACCGCTGGGACCGGATACCGGAGCTGGTCTCGAGGGCGCTTCGCGAGGCTAACTCGGGGAAGCCGGGGCCGGTGCACCTCGACATCCCGGTTGATGTGCTCTTCGAGACGGGTGAGGAGTCTGACGTGCGTATCGCTCCGCCCGGAAGGACGAGGAGCCTCGGCCGCACGAACGGTGACCCGGAGCTGATCGAAAAGGCTGCCCGGATGCTTGCCGCCTCAGAGCGGCCGGCCATCCACGTAGGGAGAGGCGTTCTTGCCGCCGGCGCGACGGACGAGCTCCGGGAGCTCGCCGAGTATCTCGATTGCGTAGTCATCCCTACGGTCGGCGCGCGCGGGGTGATGTCGGAGGCGCACCCCCTGTGCATGATGCCTGCGAGCGGGGGGATGCTCACGGCGGTCTCTTCCGCCGATGTGATCCTCGCGCTCGGCTGCACGTTCTCCGAGCTGGACTTCTGGGGCGAGCCGCCGTTCTGGGCGGCCCCCGAGGTGCAGAAGGTGATCCAGGTGGACGTAGACCCCCGCTCGATCGGGCTCAACCGCGAGGTCGACGTGGGAATTGTCGGAGATGCGAAGGCCGTCCTCACCCAGCTTACGGACGCGCTCAAGTCCGGCATCGCGACGAGGACTGAGTCGAGAGAATTCACGAAGACGGTGCAGGGAGTCGAGGAGCAGGCCGCCGATGGTGTCGCGGCGATGGCGGCCGTGGACACCACGCCGGTGCATCCGCTCCGGCTGGTCAAAGAGGTATCCGACTTTTTCGGCGAGGACGCCATCCTCGCGCTTGACGGAGGCAACATCGGGCTCTGGGCGGCGATGGGCACGCGTGTTTACAGGCCCCGCTCGTTCCTGTGGGCCGGAGGCTCGGGGCACCTCGGCACGGGCCTGCCGATGGCCCTGGGAGCGAAGATGGCCGAGCCGGACCGTCCCGTGTACATAATCCACGGTGACGGCGCGTTCCTGTTCTCGGTCATGGAGCTCGAGACCGCGGCGCGCCTCGGACTGCCGGTCATAGACGTGGTCGCGAACGACCGCTCGTTCGGGATGATCAAAGGCGCCCAGGAAGTCGCCTTCGAGAAGAGATACTGCGGGGTCGACTTCACCGACGTGCGCCTCGACAAGATAGCCGAGGCGATGGGTTGCCTCGGCATAAGGGTTGAAGAGCCGGACGGCATCAAGCCGGCGCTGGAGCAGGCGGTCGCTTCCGGCAGGCCGGCCGTAATCGACGTGCTCGTGGACTGCGAAGCGAACCTCGTCCCGCCCACGCTCGGCCTGATAACCTCGGTCTGGCTCAAGGGCTGCGAAGGAGTCTAGTCGCGCGTGCGGATGCCGCCACAAGCTTGCCCGCCTGAGGTAGACTAGTAGCCGCGGGGCCAGGCCCCTCCATAACCCGAACAAAGGGGAACGCACGATGACTAAAGCAAAAGATATAGAGACACGCTGGTGGGGATGGGGCGACATCAACAAGACCTATCCCGTCGAGGAAAGGCCGACCTACATCCCGTTCCTCGAGGACAAGCTCGACATCAAAGTCGACAAGGTCCGCATCGCGGACCCGAAGCTGGACGACCTCAAGATCCGCGAGCCGCGGCTCAGCTCAGAGAAGATGGCCTCCCTCGAGGCTGTCGTTGGCGAGAAGAACGTCGACGCCTCGAAGCGGGACCGCGTCTACCACGCGCTTGGCAAGAGCTACCGCGACCTTCTCAGGGCCCGCCTGGGCGACGTCCCGAACCCGCCTGACGCGGTCGTCTACCCGGAGACCGAGCAGCAGGTCGCCGGGATACTCAAGCTCGCCGAGGACAACGGCATCTCCGTCACCCCGTTCTGCGGGGGCTCGAGCGTGGTTGGCGGCATCGAGCCGTTCGACAACGGTTTCTCGGGTTCCATCACCGTGGACCTGCGCCGCATGGACAAGGTAATACACGTCAGCCCGGAGAGCCGCACCGCGCGCTTCCAGGCCGGCATATGGGGGCCGGAGCTCGAGGACGAGCTGAAGAAGCGCGGGCTCTACCTGGGGCACGCGCCCGAGTCGTTCCTGTTCAGCGGGCTCGGGGGCTGGATCGCGAGCCGCTCGGCCGGACGGCAGTCGACGGGCTACGGGAAGATCGAGGACATGGTCGAGTCCGTGCGCATGGTCACCCCCCGCGGGGTCATCGAGACGCGCGACGTGCCGGCGTCGGCCACCGGCCCGGACCTCGTGCGGATCATCAGCGGCTCGGAAGGGACGCTCGGAATCATCACCGAGGCAACGATGAAGGTGCGGCCCTTGCCTGAGGCTTACGACTACCGGGGCTTGCTGTTCAAAGAGTTCGAGGGCGGCGTGCAGGCCGTGCGCGAGCTCATGCAGTGCGGCGTCATCCCGGAGACGATCCGCGTCAGCGACCCGGAGGAGAGCTCGTTCGCGATGCGCGTCCGCAAGCCGTCGCACAGCGCCGCCAAGGAACAGGCAATGCAGACGGCCCTCAAGGCCATTGCGGGCCTGGGGTTCTCGTTCGAGACGGGCGCCTTCTCCATCCTCGGCTGCGAGGGCAAGAAGGTAGAGGTGGCCGGCCGGGTCAAGCGCATGCAGTCGATATGCCGCAAGAACGGCGCGTTCCCGCTGGGGAAGGGCGCCGGCATGGAATGGTACAACGGCCGCTACGACCACCCGTATCTGCGCGACATCATGTTCGGCTGGGGCGTCATGACCGACACGCTCGAGACTGCGACGACCTGGGACAACATCATGAACCTGTACCGCACCACCAAGGACGTGATCAGGCAGTCGCTGACAGACTACGGCTCGAAGTCGATGGTGACCTGCCACCTCTCGCACTCGTACCAAACGGGCTCGAGCCTCTACTTCATCTTCCTTGGGAAGATCGCAGAGGGCCGCGAGATCGAGCAATGGGAGCACATCAAGAAGCTGGCCGGCGACAACATCCTCGCGAACGGCGGGACGATCACGCACCACCACGGAGTGGGCTACGAGCACGCCCCCTGGTTCGAGAAGGAGTATGGCCCCCAGGGCATGGAGCTGCTGCGCGGGCTCAAGAAGTCGCTCGACCCGGCAGGCATCATGAACCCGGGCAAGCTCGGGCTCTGATCCGTTGGCGGATGCGGCCTCGGGCGACATAGTCTTCATCGCGGGCGAGCACGGGGCCCGGTTTCCCGACGGCAACAGCCTGTTCGTGGACGATGACACCCCGACCATCATCGACCCCGCGACGCGCCCCGGCGACCTGGAGCGCATCGAGCGCGACAAGGGCGTGCGCCTGGTCATCGACTCGCACTACCACGTCGACCACATCCGCTTCAACGGCCTCTTCCCGCGCGCCGAGCTCGTCGCCCATCCGGCCGACGCGGGCGCGATCTCTTCGATCGAGGAGATGGCGCGCATGGTCGGCATCGAGGACAAGCCGTGGCTTCCGGTCTGGAAAACCGTGATGATCGAGCAGTGGGGATACTGCGGCCGCCCGGTCACACGCCCGGTCACGGACGGCGACGAGATAAGGCTCGGCGCGAACACGGTGAGGTTCCTCCACATGCCCGGCCACACCCCGGGCAACATGTGCCTTCACTTCCTCGAGAAGAACGTGGTCTACCTGGCGGACATCGACCTCACGCCGTTCGGCCCCTGGTACGGCAACAGGTACTCCGACATCGACGCCTTCCTCGCCTCGATCGAACGGGTGAAGACCTTGCGCGCGGACACGTGGTACACGGCGCACGGCGACGGGGTCATCTACGGCGCGATCGACGACAGGCTGGACGAGTTCGCCGCCGTCATCGCCGACCGCGAGCGCCGGTTGCTGGAGCTCCTCTCCGAGCCCAGGACCACCGAAGAGATCGTCGACGCCACCATCGTCTACGGAAAGCGCTGGGAACCGCCGGAGATGTTCGACTACTTCGAGGGTACGATGGTGGGAAAACACCTCGACCGCCTGGTGCGCGCCGGCAAGGTCGAAGAGACCGGCGGGGTTTTCAGGGCCGTCTGACAGAAAACGGATCGCATCGGGGCACTCCTTAGACGCCGCCGTTGCTCATCGCCTGCAGCCGCTCGGGCGTCGCGTCTCTAAGCGTCAGCGTGAAGACCGCCCCGACGTCGTTGTGTACCTTGATGCTGCCCCCGTAGCGGCTGACGATCCTTTCCACTATCGAAAGGCCGATCCCGGTCTCTCCCGACTTGCCCCTGAAGAACGGGACGAATATGCGTTCGAGGTCCGCGTCCGGCACTCCCGGGCCGTTGTCCCTGACCGTAAACTCGTGCAAGCCGACCTCCGCAGTGAGGCCGCCTGAGACGGTGACCACCGGTTGCGGGTTGTCGTTGTGCTTGATCGCATTGCTCAGCAGGTTGCTGAAGAGCTGATACATGTGAGTAGGATTGGCGAGCACGCGGCCGAGCCCATCATCCGTCACGAGATGCACGCCCTTGTCTTGTATTAACTCCTTCTTGTCTTCGACGACCTGCTTTACGACCGCGTCGATGTCGACCATCTCGACCTCAACAGGGACCTGCCCCGCCTCGGCGAGCATCAACAGGTTCTCGATCAGGGACACGGCCCTCTGCACGTTGCGTTCAAGCAGCGAAAGCGTCTCGCGGAAATCGTCATCGACACCCGCGGGGAGCTTCACGTCCTCAAGGAGATTCCTGAGCAGCGCCACAGAGAGGTCGATGGCGCTGAGCGGCCCCCTCAGGTCGTGCGAAACCGTGTGCGCGAAGCCCTCCAGCTCAAGATTGGTCTGTTGCAGCTTGTGCTCCGCCTGCTTGCGCTTCGAGATGTTCTCGAAGACCGCCACGAAATAGCCCCGGGCCGGACTGAAGACTTTGATCGCGAGGTGCCTTTCCAATTGTGGCACGTACGTTTCGAACTGGCGCGGAGCTCCGGTGGTGGCAACGCTCCCGTAGAACTCAAACAGCTCGGGGTTGGTGGCCTTGATACCCGGGATCGCCTCGGTGACTCTCTTACCGACCATGTCTTTCAAACCGGTCAAGGCCTCAAAGGCTTTGTTGGTCTCGAGGTACACCCAATCGACCGGGCGGCCCGCATCGTCGAGGACGATTCGGCACATGGCGAAACCTTCGAGCATGTTCTCGAAGAGCGTCCGATATTTCTCCTCGGACTTCTGAAGAGCTGTCTCCGCGCGCCGGCGTTCGGTGATGTCCCTGGCCGAGACTGACACTCCTGCGATCGCGCCGTCGGCTCCGCGTATGGGGTTGTGAAGGACTTCGAAGTACAGGCGCGTGAGCCCCTCCTCACCGGAGTATGCTTCCTCGACGACCCGCTCGCCGGCCAGGGCGCGGTCGATGTGCTGCTTCGCCAGCTCCCTGTCCTCTGGGACGGTCGAATACTCCAGCAGCGAACCACCGATCTTGATGTCGCCGTCGTAGAGGGCTTTCATCACCTCGGCGTGTGTCTTGTTGAAACTCGTGTAGCGGTAGTCCGGGTCCACCGAGAAGATCGGGTAATCGATGCTGTCGATGACTGCCTTGAACGTCAGATACTGGGTGTCGCTCCGCCGGCGGGCGGCCTCGCGTTCCGTGACGTCGCGCGAGATGATGATGATGCCCTTCACGAAAGGGTCTTCCACAAGATTCGTGCCGAGGCTTTCCATGACTCGCCAGTCGCCGTCTTTGGTGCGGCTGCGATATTGAGCGCGCACCTCCTGCCCCGGCTCGGACAGGCTCCGCTCGAAGTCGGCGGTGACCCTTTGCAGGTCTTCCGTGTGTACGAGATCGAACGCGTTTGTCCCCACCACCTCAACGGGCCTGTAACCCATGACGCTCTCGAAGGCCTGGCTCACGAAGACAAACGTGCCCTGCTGGTCGAGGACGGCGATGATGTCCCTCACGTTCTCGATCACACTGCGGCAGCACTCCGTACTTTCAAATGGGTCGAAGCCTTTGTCTTCCATCACCGCCCCCGTCATTACCTGTAAGCCCTGTGATCTGCGCTGTGCCCATGCCGATGGATTCCTGAAAAAGGTGGTTAACCCTGCCTCTGCTTGCACCGTTTAGATCAATGAGGGAGCGTGGCAGGTAGGGGAGACGGCAGTGAGGCAAGGCAGATCCGCAATTGTTGTTCCGGCGATCGTTCAGCACAGCAGGGCCGCCGTCGACCGTGTCCGGATCCTGCGATATGATTCGACCACTACATGAAGCAACGACCGGGGAGAACCGATGTTGAGAAGAACTATTTCCGTGCTGGCACTCGGCCTCTTCTTGTTCGTCGGGCTGGTGGCCGCCGGATGCGGAGGCGGCACGGCGACTTCCAACAACAGGACCATCAATGCCACTCAATTCAACACGTTGCAGGAGGCGCGCCGCGAGATCGGAACGATGATCCAGGAGTGCTCGCAAGCCCTGAACCCGGCGCTCACGCTCGCCCAGAAACAGGTAAAGGTGAACGCCGTGCTGGAGAAGCACAAGGGGAAGATGCCCGACCCACAGTCATTTCAGGTGCAACCAAACGCGCAGCGCAAAGCCGCCGGCAAGCAACTGCCAGGGACTCTCGAAGGTGAACTGAACCAGCTCGTCGATCACCCCGTTGGATCGGCCGCCGGCTTCGTGTCCCAGATGTACCTGAGGGCCGTGGGTGATCTCTATGGATTGCAGAGCTTCGAGAAGTTCGTCGCCGAGCACACGGTAGCCGAAGGCGCAAAGGTCAGCCCGTCGAACCCGCCCGGTCAGGTGGAGACCAACACGCAGCAGTGGTTCGGAGGGCTCAGCGCCAACATTACTTACAACCCCGCCACCGGCGACATGAAGTACATCCTCGGCGAGCACCAACCAGATTACAGGCTGTCAAACGCGACGCCGGTTCAGATCGAGAATCAGTATGTCGTGGAGGCGAAGTACTGGCTGACCCAGGGAGACGACGATCTCCTGGACGACGCTAAGATCTAAGCGTCTACCGCTCCCCGAAGACGTCCTGAGCCGTGAAGGGGTGGTTGATCTCGGGCTCGTAGTAAGCGGTTCCGGGCGCTAGCTTCTCGACCATCGCCTTGAAAGGCAACAGCTCCACCGACTGGCTGATCGGCTGGAAGAAATCGTCCTGGTGCTGAGGGACGACGGCGCGCGGACGGACCGCCCGGGTCAGCTCCGCCGCCCGCGTGCATATCCGCGAGTGGCCCTGAAGCGGCGGCATGAGTATGTCGGGGGCGACGATGCCGAGTTGCGCCGCCTCCTCGGGCACGATGCCGAGGCTTCCCATGTGGACCACGGTCAACCCCGCGAAGTCGAACCAGTACACGAGCACCGGGCCGGACGGCATTCCCGTGGTCTGTTTTACCAGCTCGAGGTTGCCCGGACGCAGCAGCCGTGGCGCGGTCCGCATTATGAGCCGGGCATCGAAGACGATGTGCTGCGTCGGGATAACCCGGACGCTGAAAGAACCCAGATCTAGCGATTCTCCCCCGCACAGAATCTTGATCCTCTCGCGAGCGACCCCCTTGCGCTCGAGGGTGTCCGCGGCCACTCCGGAACAGTAGACGTCCGCGCCCGAGGCTACGACCACCGCGGGGACGTCCGCGAGATGGTCGAAGTGCCCGTGGCTGACGAACACGACGTCCGCGTCTGACATGTCGGCTGCCTTCAGCGGTTGCGCCGGCCGCGAGTTCTCCCCCCTCGAGTCAAGGTAAGGGTCGATCAACACGACCCGGCCCTGGTGTTCGATCCTGAACCCGGCCGCTCCCAGCCATTGAAACGTGGTCTGCTCCGCCAACTTAAGCCTCCCCGGCTCGCGACTTTGACGCCTTATTCTACGCGCAAACGCCAGCCCGCGCCGGGATGAGAATTGTCATTTCCCGATTTGTACGGTAGGGTTACCATACCTTTAGGAATACTGCACTGGCAGGAGGGTTAACATGACAAAAGAGCAGGTAGAAGACGTCCTGGCGAAGGTCAGGCCGATGCTTCAAAGAGACGGAGGGGATGTCGAGCTGGTCGATGTCGAGGACGGCATCGTCAAGGTCCGGCTGACCGGTGCCTGTGGGGGTTGCCCGATGGCGACGCTCACCCTTAAGAGGGGCATCGAGGCAAAGCTGAAGGAAGAGATCCCCGACGTAAAAGAAGTCGTCTCGGTCTGATCCGGCCAGGTGATTACAAGGGGTGGCATTCGTGCCACCCCTTTTTTATGATAGGGCGGGCCGCGCGCAGGGCCGGCCCCGCGGGCACTGATCGAAAGAGGTAGTAATGCCGGTTGCAGGCGTAGACATAGGATCCCTCACGGCCAAGGCCGTCATAATGGACCGCGGCGAGATCATCGGGCGCTCGCTGGTGCTGACCGGCTACAACAGCCGGATTTCCGGGCGCAATGCGCTCGACCTTGCGCTCGAGGAGGCGGGGCTCGAGGAGGAAGGGCTCGACCTGATGGTAGCCACCGGTTACGGCCGGCTGGCAGCCGACTTCGCCGGCGACAAGGTAACCGAGATCACCTGCCACGCCCGGGGGGCCCACTCGGTGAGCCCCGAGGCGAGAACGGTCATCGACCTTGGAGGGCAGGACTCCAAGGCGATCGCGATCGACGAGCGCGGCAAGGTCCTGGACTTTGTCATGAACGACAAGTGCTCCGCCGGCACGGGCCGCTTCCTCGAGGTGATGGCTCGAGCGCTGGAGATCGATCTGGACGACCTCGGGGGCATATCACTCGAGTCGGAGTCGCCGGCATCAATCAGCAGCGTTTGCACAGTCTTCGCTGAGAGCGAGGTAGTGTCACGGGTCGCCGAAGGAGTCAGCAAGGTCGACATCGTCGCGGGCATCCACCAGGCCATCGCCTCGCGCATTTACGCGATGGCGGTCAGGATCCCCATCGCGGAGCGCATCATCATGACCGGGGGCGTGGCGCGCAACCAGGGAGTCGTCAAGGCTCTCGAGAAGCGCTTCAAGACCGAGATAATCGTCCCGCCGATGCCCCAGCACATGGGTGCGCTGGGCGCGGCGCTGATCGCAGCCGAACGCGCCGGGAGCCTCAACACGGAGGTGTGATGGAGAAGCGCTGGCTTTCCGCCTATGACTCGGGCGTTCCCGCATCGATCAATTATCCCGAGGTACCCGTTCACCAGCCTTTCTTCGAGGCGGCCGCGCGGAACCCGAACGCGGCGGCGGTCATCGACCGCGACCTGATCCTCTCTTACGCGGACCTTGCCACGCGCGTAACCTCGTTTTCACGGGCCCTTGCTGAGTTGGGCGTGGGCAAGGGGACGAACATCGGCATCCTCCTGCCGAACCTGCCCGAGCTGATCGTCGCCTACTACGGTGTGCTTGCGACCGGCGCGACCGCGGTCATGCTGAACCCCGCGCTGGTCGCGAGAGAGTTCGAGCAGATGGTGGCGGATGCCGGCTTCGAGATCCTGGTGACCCTGGACGAGCTCAAAGAGACGATCATGAACGCGCGCGAGCGCTGCGGCCTCGAGACGGTCATCGTGGTAAGGTGCCCGCGAGGCGCAGGTGGGGGAGACCCCATCCCGGCGCCCGACACCATCCCGTTCGAAGCGCTCGTCGAGCAGGGAGGGCCGCAGTTCGAGCCACCCGCTGTGGACGCGCGCGAGGACGTCGCCCTCCTGATCTACACCGGCGGGACGACGGGACTTCCCAAGGCCGTCATGCTGACGCATTACGCGGTCGTCGCGAACGCCCTGCAACTGGGCTCGTGGGTCGACCTCCACGAAGGCTTTCCGGCGATGGCCGCGCTCCCGCTCTTTCACTCCTACGGCATGAGCACCGGCATCAACGCGCCTCTGTTCCACGGCGCCGCCACGGTGCTGGCCAGGGGGGACGGGCCGGCCGAGCTGGTCGAGAACATAGAGCGGCACGGGGTCCGGCTGCTCGTGGGCGTCCCTTCTACCGTGGAAGGGCTGGTGAACCACTGCGAAGCCACGAACGCGGACATCTCGTCGCTCGAGTACTGCTTCGTCGGCGCCGCGCCGCTCCCCAAGGTGATCCGAAAACGGTTCAACTGCCTGACCTCCACGAGGCTCCTCGAGGGCTACGGGCTGACCGAGGCCGTCACCGCTCAGTCGGCGAACCCGCGACGCGGGACAAGCAAGCCAGGCTCGATCGGGCTGCCGTTCCCCGACGTGGAGTTCAAGATCGTCGACCTCGAGACGGGCACGAAGGAGCTGCTCCCTGAGAAAGCAGGGGAGCTCGCGATCGCCGGCCCGTGCCTCATGAAGGGGTACTACAACAAGCCCTCCGACACCGCGAAGGCCATGCGTGACGGATGGCTGTACACGGGGGACATCGCCTGGGTTGACCACGACGGCTACTTCTACGTGATCGACCGCAAGAAGGACATGGTCACGACCGGGGTGTTCAAGGCTTACCCGGCCGAGGTCGAGGGCGTGTTGAACAACAACCCGAAGGTCAGGGAATCTGCCGTGGTCGGGCTCTTCGACGATTTCCGCGGCCACAGCCTCAAGGCCTTCGTGGTGCTCGAGCCGGGGGAGACCGCGAGCGCGCCCGAGCTGCTCGAGTACCTGAAGATGAACCTTTCCGAGCACAAGGTCCCGCGGGTTATCGAGTTCATCGACGAGTTGCCGAAGAACGACATAGGTAAGATACTACGTTCGGAGTTGGAATGACGCCTCCAGCCGGGCACCCCGCGCGGGCGCCTGGAACGGATTGACGAGAGGAGCACATACATGGCTGGCAAAGCCCTCGAAAAGATAATGGAGCTGCGCGCCGACCCGTACGCGTGGGCGCGCTCCTGGAAGGAGAAGACCGGCGGCAAGGTCATCGGCTTCTTCTGCTGCTATGCCCCCGAGGAGATGATCCACGCCGCGGGTGCGCTTCCGGTCCGCATCATCGGGGAGAACCGTGACATTTCCAAGAGCGCCGCGCACCTGCAGAGCTACTGCTGCTCGCTCGCTCGCACCGGGCTCGACATGGCCCTGGACGGCACCCTCTCCTTCCTCGACGGCACGGTGTTCGTCCACACCTGTGACACCATGCAGCGGCTGTCGGACATATGGCGGCTGAACACGGGCTTCGTGTTCCACGCGGACCTGATCCTTCCGGTCCGCTTCGAGACCGCCCCGGCGTGGGACTACATGGTGAGCGAGCTGGCCGCCTTCAAGAGCAAGGCCGAAGAGTTCCTCGGCCCGATCGACGACGCAGCGCTCGCCGGCAGCATCAAGCTCTACAACCGCAACCGCGAGCTGCTCTCCGAGCTGTACGCCCTCCGGCGGGCCAACCCGGCGGTCCTGCCATACGACCAGGCTCTCTGGCTGGCGGCCTCGAGCTCGTTCATGGATAAGTCCGAGCACAACGAGCTCCTCGAGGAGGTCATCGCCGATCTCAAGGGAGTGGACGTGCCACCCGACACGCGGGTCGGGCTGTTCGGCATCGGCTCGGTCATGGACCAGTGGGATTTCCTGAGGATGGTCGAGGAGTCAGGGGCGACTTTCGTCGACGACGACTTCTGCGACGGCCACCGCTACTTCGAGGAGATGGTGCCCGAGGACGTGCCGCCCATCGAGGGCATCGCGCGCCGGCTCTGGGACAGGCCCTCCTGCCCGTGCAAGCACCAGCCCGGCAAGAGCAGGGCGAGTTGCATCGTGGAGAAAGCGACCGCTTCTGGCGCAAAGGGCGCGATATTCTTCCAGTTCAAGTTCTGCGAGCCCCACGCCTTCGACTACCCGCACGTGAAGAAGGCGCTCGAGGAGGCGGGCATACCTTCCCTCAACCTCGAGATCGAGCAGGGCGCCGTATCCATCGAACAACTCCGCACGCGCGTCGGCGCGCTCGTCGAGACTATCAAGGCATAAGGGGGTCGCACGTTGAGCGCTGAAGATACATACAAGCCGCCGAAGATAGCTGCCACGGAGCAGATGAAGCAGCTCATCACCAACTACTACATCGAGGCGAAGACGACCGAAGAGAAGCCGATCTGCTGGATAACCAGCGGCGGGCCGGTCGAGTTCCTGATCGCGATGGGTGTCATCCCCGTCTATCCCGAGAACCACGGCGCGATGTGCGGCGCCTCGAAGATAGCGGTGGGCCTCGCCGAGGTCGCCGAAGGCATGGGCTTCTCGCAGGACCTGTGCTCTTACGCCCGCCTGGACATAGGGGGGGCGACGACCGGGGGCGGCGCGATCCCCGGCGGACTTCCAAAGCCCGACTTCCTGCTGTGCTGCAACAACATCTGCGGCACCGTCGTGAAGTGGTACGAGGAGCTCTCGAGGATATGGGACGTGCCCATGTTCCTCTTCGACACGCCGTTCATCCATGCGAGCAAGCCTGAGCACGCCACCGAGTACGTGAAGCAGCAGTGCCTCGAGCTCATCGGGTTCCTCGAGCAGCAGACGGGCAAGAAGTGGTCGGATGACAGGTTCGCCGAGGTCGCGATGCTCTCGGTCGAAGGCGTCGACCTCTGGAAGGAAGTCCTCAAGACCGCCGAGAACAGGCCTTCACCGTTCACCTGCTTCGACGCCTTCATCCACATGGCCCCGATCGTCACGCTGCGGGGGACGCAGGAAGTCGTGGACTACTACAAGCTCCTGCGCGACGAGATGCAGGACCGTGTCGCCAAGGGGATCGGCGCGGTGCCGAACGAGAAGTACCGCCTCATCTGGGACAACATCCCGATATGGTTCGAGATGCGAAACCTGGGAAACCTGTTTGCGAGCAACAACGCCTGCCTGGTGGCTGACACTTACACAACCGCGTGGGCGGTCGACATAAGGATCGAGGATCCCCTTACGAGCATGGCTGACGCCTACACGAAGGTGTACCTGAACATCTCGATCGACCTGATGCTCGAGCAGTTGACCGCGCTGATGCGGAGGTACCAGGCCGACGGGCTGGTCATGCACTCCAACCGCTCGTGCAAGCCGTACTCGCTGGGGCAGTACGACCTGGCTCGCGCCATCACCGAGCGCACCGGCAAGCCGGCGCTCATCATCGAGGCGGACATGACCGACTCGCGCGCTTTCTCCGAGGCCCAGACGCGCGAGCGCGTCGAAGCGTTCATCGAGTCCCTCGACTGAAATGGACCCATGCATTCGCGACGAGCTCGACTCCCTTGAGCTGCCGGACGAGGCGCCTGGATATCGCATCGAGCGGCGCAGAGGCGGATGCGTCGCCCTGGAGCGTCGAAGGGACATGCTGGACGAGAGTGCGCGCGTCTCGATAACCGAGATGAGCGAGTCGATCGCGGGGGACGTCGGCGAAGCGCTGGACAGGGTCGGCGCCTCAGGCATCATCGGGCCAGGGCAGCTCGTCGCGGTCAAGGTGAACCTCGGCGGTGGCATCGCGGGCGTGCCTTCCTCGTTCAGCGACCCCCTGGTCGTCGAAGGCATCATCGACAAGGTCCTCGAGCTCGGAGGCCGCCCCTTTATCTGCGAAGCGAACATGCGCACCCTCACCATGGACCAGGGCCTGCTCGCGCGTCGCGCTATTTCCCCGGTGCTGGTCCGCAAAGGCGTCGAGTTCGTCAACCTCTCCGAGCTCGCGAGCATCGACTTCTATCCTCTCGGCTGGAGCCGGCCGATCAGGCTTCCACGAGCCCTCCTGCACCCGGACGTGAAGATAATCAGCGTGCCCGCCCTCAAGCACCACTGGGAGTGCGGGGTGACCCTGGCCGCAAAGAACATGTACGGCGCGATATGCGAGCGGCAGAAGAGCCTGTTCCATCGCGGCGGCTCCATCGACGAGACCGTTGCGGCGGCGGCGAGGGCTGTGACCCCCGATATCTCGGTGCTCGCCCACCGGCAGGTGGGAGCCTCCCTCGGCCCGCACTTCTGCGTTCCCGTGGACTTCGGCTACATCGTCGCCTCCGACAACTTGATGGCGGCCGACCTGGTGGGATGCGGTTTCATGGGAACGGACTGGCGCACGGTCAAGCACATGCAGATCAACACGGGGGGACGTGAGGTGCCCTATACGCTCGTTGAGGGATCGACGCGCGTCGATGACCTCACCGTTGCACGCATCGGCGCAAGGGCGATCTCCCGGGCGGGCGTGTGGTTCTGGCGGGCTTTGCTGTACCCGCAATACTTCGTCCCGCACGGAACCCAGCACCGCCAGATACCGCGGTTCGAAGCCCTGGGAACGTGGATAAACTGGCTGTTCTTTCACACGAGAGGGGACGCCTGGCCCGCACGCTGGCGGCCGAGGTGGAAGCCGCCCGGTCGCTGACCGCCGATCAACCCGCGGCTTTCCGGCCCGTGATGATCTTCACGCCGAACTCGACGGGGGGCACGCCCTGGACCTCCAGGTCGACGAACCCCGCTTCCTCCAGAATGCCCTTCCACACGTCGCTCGTGGTCAGGTACTCTCCCTCGCCTGTGACGTCCGCCGGCAGGCTGGACAGGACCACGTTCATCATGTCGAAGGCCCCCTGATCCAGGCAGAAGAGAGCGACCCCGACCATCTTGTCGACGATGTCCTTTACCCGTGCCGGGTCCCGCGGGTCGCTGTCGACGTCGCAGAACATGTCACCGTAGACGAGAGTTCCCCCCGGTGCGAGAACTCGCGCGAGCTCGCCGGCACAGCCGGCCCTCTGCTCCGGGGGAACATGGTGCAGCGTGAGGTTCGTGAAGATGTAATCGAACTCCAGGTCGACGGCCGGCACGCCGAGCGCGTCGCCCTCGCGGACCTTGACGGCCGCCTCGCCCGCGAACCTGGTCAGGCACTTCTCGCGCATGCCCGCGGACGGGTCGACGGCAACTATCTCCAGGCCCGCGTCACCGGCTTTCTCCAGCAGGGTCGCTGTGACGTTGCCCGTGCCGCAACCGAGGTCCAGCACACGCACGCCCCTCGCCGCCGCCGCGTGGGCGGCCATGCGCTCCAGCGTGTCAACGTACTGCGGGTTCTCGAAGAATATCCGGTCGTAGTCCTCGGAGAATCTGTCCCAGTCGGCCATGTCGCTCCTTCAATCGGCGCAGTCGATTATAACCCAGCCGATCTCCGCCTCCCGCGGCCTTTGTGCTCGAAGCGTCTGGGATTTATTATCTGGTAATGAAAAGCGATCAGGCTATCACGGTGACCGCGGCAATAATCATGGATTCGGAGCGCGTGCTGGTTGCGCAGCGCCCGCCCGGTGGAAGGCACCCTGGCGAGTGGGAGTTTCCGGGCGGCAAGATCGAGCCCGGCGAGACGCTGCATCAGTGCCTCGCCCGCGAGCTCAAAGAAGAGCTCGATGTGACTGTGCGGGTCGGCAGAAAGCTCGCCATTGTCAGGCACTGTTACCCGGACCTCGAAGTCGAGCTGGTCGCGTTCGAGTGTGACATAACCGATGGGGATCTCACGGACATCGAGTGCTCGGCCCACGAGTGGGTCGAACCCGCGATGCTCGGTGAATACAGCCTGCTGCCGCCGGACGAAGTCCTGGCGCGAGAGCTGTTCGGGGTGTGATCGACGTGGGCATGAGACAGACACTGCTGAGCGCGCTTGCTGCGCTTCTCGCGCTCGCGTGCGTGCTGGCAGGTTGCTCGTCATCCCAACCTGCTGCCCTGACGAAGCCTGACATCATCGGCACAATAACGAGCGTCTCTTTCTCGGGCATGGGCAAGGGGTCTCCCGGTGCGATCTTTATCGAGGGTAAGATCGCCAACGGCACGCACTACGACAAGGCCAGTGTGACCATCACGAAGGACACCAGCGTCTTCCAGCAGTCAGGTTCCGGGGCCGTCGGGGTACCGGCCTCTATGCTCGCTGAGGGCCAGAAAGTCCAGGCCACCTTCACGGGCGCGGTCGCCCAGTCCTATCCGGTCCAGGCCACGGCGCGGGAGATAGTCATCCTCTCGGCGAAGACAATCAACTCCGTCAAGGATGAGAACGCGGCGAGGCTCATGGCGATCAAGGGAGTCGTCGGAGTCGGCATCGGCAAGTCAGGCGGCAGGCAGGTCATCGTCGTCTTTGTCGCACAAGATTCGCCGGCGTTGCGCAGCCAGATCCCGAAGACGCTTGAAGGCTACGAAGTGGTCACGAGGGTGACAGGTGCGATCAAGACCCAGTGATCAGGCCGGGGCTGCTAGTAGACCCTGAAGCTCTTGGCTTGCGACAACCCGCCCGCGGTTTTGACTTTCAACTGGACCACGCCTTTGGCCATCACGGGGACCCTGAGCCTCATCTGCCCGTTTGTCCAGCTGACATAAGAGATCGCGCGCGCGCTCCCGAAATACACCACCGTCTGGCCGCCGACCCATGTCCCGAAGTTGATGCCGTTGATCGTGACAGGCGTCCCGGCTCGTCCGGAGGTCGTCGATATCGTGCTGATCATGGGGAGGATGGAAAGCGCGAAGCCGTTGGACTTGCCGGCCGCTGTCGTGACAGTGACCACCGGCTTGCCGCCCACTGCCGTCGGGATCCTGAACACGATCCGGCTGCTAGACCAGGAGACGTAATCGGCCGGCGCCAGGGCGGCGGAGCCGAGCGCGACGTAGGACGTTCCGCGCGTCGCCCCGAAGCTGCTTCCCGTCAGTGTGACCGCCGTTGACCTCGCTCCCGTCGCCGGGCTCATGGAGGTCACCGAGGGCACGAGCGCCCGGGTGTAGCTCAACTGGTAGGCCTCGGTCTGCGAGCTGTTCTGGTAGGACTCGACCATCAGGTAGTACGTGCCGGCGGCCGGCGCGCTCAAGACGATCTGCTCGTCGATGTTGCTCCCGTTGGTCGAGTAGCTGACCTCATTCCCCGACGCATCGTAAGCGTAGAGGTCGTAGTCGCAGCCGCTGGGGATGCCCGCGAGGTTGGCGGTGACAGACCCGACGCCTGCCGGGACGGCCACCTGGTAATAGTCGACGTCCGTGTCGGTCCATATGAACGAGGAGTAGGTCGCACCTGCATCGAGAGGTCCGTATGCCGTCGCGACGTCATCGTTAGGCTCGTAGGTGTCGCCGTTCGATCCGGGCGGAGCCGTCACGGTGAAGCCCCCTGACAGCACCCCCGTCAGCCCGTTCGGGTTCCTGACCGCGACATCCCACGCCCCCGGAGCGGCGCCGGTCAGGTCGACATTTCCACTGATCTGCGTCGAGTTTGTGAAACTCACTCCGGTGGCCACTATGTCCGAGTACCCAGTGCGCACCAGCCTGATCCCTGCTCCGGCAGCAAATCCCTGGCCGCCTGCAGCAATGGAGACCGTGCCGGCGTTCTCAACGGTGCTCGGGTTCACCGACGAGACCGTCGGCCCGCTCGGCTGCGTACCCACAGTGAACTGGACGCCGTTGCTCGCAGTCCCTTCCCAGTCCGAGACCACGACCGGCCCGCTGGTCGCTCCAGCCGGGACGGTCATCGTTACCTTCTCGCTGGTCCATGTCAGCTGGGTGGCGGCGGTCCCGTTGAAGGTGACCTTCGCGCTGCGCCTCAGGCCCCCGAAGTTTGCGCCGTTGACATCGACGCTGTCGCCGACGTTGCCGCTCGCCTTGCTGAGGCTGCTTACAGACGGGCTGTCGGGAGCATTGTCACCCATGGTCCATGCTTCCCAGACGTACCGCTTCACGAAGTCGTAGCTCAGGTAGACGAAGCCGTTGCCGTTCCAGCTCGGGCCCCACGAGTTGACCATCTTGAAGCCGCCCTTGTGGTCGGCGTCCGCGCCACCGGGGTTGATGTTGTCGTTGTAGCCGACGATCGCGACCCCGTGCCCGCCCGCGAGCGAGGAAGACCCGTTGTAGTCGTAATAGGTCTTCGCGGGGTTCGACCCGTAATCGGGCCAGTCGTTGAAGACCGGAAGCCCCATCACCAGCGGCTT
>Ga0209747_1000473_pt1 | contig 21881 bp, 13 predicted proteins | sample BarGraNGADG00311_FD_184498 | JGI IMG/M metagenome (GOLD analysis project Ga0209747, IMG submission 184498) | Arctic peat soil microbial communities from Barrow, Alaska - Barrow Graham LP Ref core NGADG0011-311 (SPAdes) (version 2) | ecosystem: Environmental > Terrestrial > Soil > Wetlands > Peat...
CGAGGCCCGCCACCCGTCAGGGAAGCGGGCCTCGTTCAGCGTTCGGCTCTGGTCGTGCCGTCCCCACGAGCCTGACGTGCTGGTCCACAGCCGGGTTCTTGCTGGTCCAGGTCCGTTCTTGCCTTCACGCGCAGAGGCGCCAGTCGCCTCGCGTCGCTACTTGCTCACCGGAGCCGGGCCCACCGAAGGACGACCCGAGACGCATCCCACCCGCGTCAGGCTTTGACCCCGGTGCGCCTCCCCCGGTCGCTTGCCACTTTCACAACGGCAGCCGGAGGATGCGAGTCGTAGCTGTAGTGATCGTAGTCGGTTCGCCGTAGCGCTTTGGCGATCACCACCAGGCCCAGCCTCCGGCACGGCATCTGCGAAATCTGGTTCGCCGCCTCTTGGAGAAGCGGTCGCTTTGCCTGGGTGAGATCGACGAGAAACACCATGCCGTCCACGCAGCGCGCTATCGCTGCGCTATCACCAACAGCCAGAAGAGCCGGCGAATCGACAATGACAATATCGAACTCCGCCTCAAGCCTGTCGATCAGCGCGGTGAAGTTCTTCGATGCGATGAGCTCCGCAGGGTTGGGCGGTATGGGCCCACTGGTGAGGATGGATAGCGAGCTATCACCATTCAATGACGCGCTGGCACCGCCCCGTGTAGCGATCCTCGGGCCGACCGCTTGCGACCTCAAAGCGGCCATCAGTTCTGTCCTGCCGGTGAGCACCGTGGACACTCCCACTGCGTTGGAGAGCTTGAAGTACCTGTGTACTTGCGGCCTTCGCAGGTCGCCATCGACGAGTACGACTCGATTGCCGGCCTCAGCCAAGGCAAGCGCGAGGTTGCACACGATCACGCTCTTCCCTTCATGTTGCAGGGCGCTGGTGATGAAGAGGGACTTGACCGGCTGGTCGACGCTGGCGAACTCCAAGCTTCCGCGCAGCTTGCGAATAGCTTCGGCTGGCTGGCTGTGCGATTCGTGTAGGACGACGAGCGGCTCGTCGTCGAGAGTCCCCTTGGGCATCTTCCGAATCTGACCCCACAGGGGCACGCCGAGGAGTGCAACGGCCTCGTCCTGACTTCGTACCCGGGTATCGAATTGCGCAACGGTCAAGGCGACCACGATGCCGAGCACCAGGCCAGCCGCCAAGCCCATGAGCCCGTTCCGGACCGGGCGCGGGGAGAACGGTGCGTCGGGCGTGGTAGCTGGCGCAAGGATCGTGAAGTTGCCCGTCGCAGTAGCTTCGAGGATCTGGAGATCCTGGAGGCGCTGCTCAAGGGTGAGGTACTCCGCAGTCTGTCTCGACGCCTCGCTGTTGAACGTGTCCATGCTGTTCCTGACAACCTGCTCCGCCTGGCGCACGCGAGCCTGTTCGCGCGCCTTGCGGTAGGCAGTGAACGCTTGGGCGTACGCGTTGGCGACTCGTGCCGCGATCTCCGCACTGGGACTGACTGCCCTGATCGACACGGTGCTGACGTCGCTCTGGCCAGTCGAGGCACTCGGCTTGGTGTCAGACACGGTGTCGACGCTGTAGCCGGACACCGCCGCCGCCTGGGGCAGCATCGCCTGTGCGCTTCTGACAAGATCCGGACTCGCGATCACGCTGGCGACATTGGCGAGCTCCGTCTGCCTCTGTGTTGAGTCAACGAAACTCGTGGAGAGCGGATCCGCCACGTTCAACTGATTCTCATACAGGAGCTTGGCAGATGCCTCGTACTGGGGCGTCTGCACGAAGGAGTACACCAGAACGAGGGCCGTCACCGCAGCCGTCAGAACGATGACGATCCATTTCCTCTGCCAAACGGTTCGCGCGTAGTCACTCAGGTTCGGGTCGCGCCCGCTGTTCACCAAAGCAGCCAAAACACACTCCTTCTCGTCAGCTACATCCTAGGGTGACCTGTCCCGTTCGGCAATCGGCGCCGGTCACCGCTCACACTCGGCCGCCAGATGGTCCAGGTATCGGCAACTTCAGCGACTTTCGCAAGGTTCCGAATGAGCAGCCAGGTTCTGCTCTTCCTGGAATCGATTCTCCTTGTGCTCACCGCTTCGGACAGCGTTGTGGCCAAGTCAGCGACGCTCCCGTCACGAAGCACACGCCCCCCGGCGGCAGCCGCTGGACCCTACCGCACAGAGGTGGTGGCGGGCAACGGACGGTCAAGCCAAGAGTCGACCACTTGCGCTACGGGGTGAAGGTGCACGCCAGCCAGCGTACCGCCGACGAGGCCTTTGCCCTGGACGGCACCCCATTTGAACCCGCGCCCAAGCCGACGCGCAAGCAGCTCGAGGAGGAGCGTGTGGACCTGCTCGAACGCGATAGGCACCTGTACCGGAAAGGCGAGCGTTGCAGCTCGTGCGGCAACTGAGGCGCTGCCGCGGGAGCCTCCGCGACGTCGACGGTCAGCTTGTGGGTCGAGGGAGGAGCTATCGATGTCCCAGATGCGCTGGTCCCGAGAAGCTCAGGCCATGCTTGCAGGGGGCCAGGGCAATCCTCTACAAGCGCCGGACGGTGTTCGAGGTCCGCATTTCATGGGATGATACGCCAGAATCGAAGACGGTGGCTTGGAGTTACCTCGGGCTTACCACTTTGACTCCCCGGGGGGTCGTCATGCTACACACAGTCAAGCCGATTCGCTGGCTAGCCTTGGCTGTGCTCGCCCTGTGCTCGATCGTTCTTCTCGTTCAATCGTCGCCCGCTCGCAGCTACTTCGGCGATGTGAGAGGTGGCTCTGCGGGCGGCGACTTCGTCGCCCGCTACGCCGCAGGGCAGCTACTGAAGATCGGCGCAGACCCCTACGATCAGAACCGGCTGTTTGTCGAGGAGGACAGGCTGGCAATCGAAGACGGGTCGTCCTCATTTGACCCGGTCCCGGTGTACGATCCGCCGCCGGTTCTCCTCATCTTCCGCGGTCTGGCCGAGCTGCCCCTGATCGCGGCGGCATGGCTCTGGTGGGCCCTCAGCGTTGGGGCTCTAGCTCTGTCGGCATGGCTTCTGAGCCGGACACTCAGCCTCCGTCGACACCTCCTGACGCTGCTGGCCGGTGCGGCTCTGTTCGGCCCGGCTTGGCATTCCTTGATGCTCGGCCAGATCGACCTTGTGCTCCTGCTGCCGTTCTGGGTGGCGGTGACAGCGCCGCGGCGCGACTGGGCTCCGGGCATCGCAGCCCTCGCTCTGCTCAAGCCCCAGCTCGCGGTCGTGCCCGTGCTCTACCTGCTTGTTCAGACACGCCGCATCCGGGCCGCGTTCGGGGTGCTGCTGACGGCGTCGGCCATCTTCCTGCTCGGCGCCATTGTGCCGGGAGTGTCCTGGGGCCGGTGGTTGCAGCAGTTGATCGCCCAGCCCGGCGAATTGACCACGTTTGACCGCATCGCGAATGGTGCGGTGGCCATGATTGGCGTCGTTGCTCTGGTCATGGCTGTCAAGGCCGTCCGCCGGGAACCCATTCTGAGTCACCTCTCCGTCGCAGCCTCAGCGAACGGGCTCATCGGCGGCCTGGTCCGGTGGAACCCGCAGTGGTTGCTAGTGGCAGCCCTCCCCGCGCTGCACGAGCTGACTCGGAGGGCGCGGCTGCGCATGCGCGACCGACTGGTGCTCATGGTTGCAGTGGCGCTTCTGCTCCCCGGTGGGCAATTCCCTGGCGCCTGGCGGGTGGTATTCAGGGGGGACGGAGGTGCCGGAGTGATCGGGCAACTACTCGTCGTCAGTCTGGCCGTCGCTGCGGTGGGCCTGGTGGAGAAGATCCCGCCGCGCTGGGTGCTGGCCACGATCGCGGCTCATGCCGTGGTCGTACTTGCTCCGCTCGACGTCGGCCGGGGCGGGCAGGTGCTGACGGTCCTGGTCGGAGCACTACTGCTCTATGCGGCCACGCGCCCCGCCTGTCCCCATACCGGGGCGGTGGGCCGCACCTCACCTCCGTCATGCCCGCCAGGCTCCCGCTCCCCGGATCGGATGTCACACGAGTTGACGGATGAGGCCCCTGGCCACGTATCCGCAGGCTGAACGTCATTGCAGTTGCCGACCCACTGAACCGCGACTTCACCTACGCGACCTGGCTCTCGTCGAGGCTCGTGGATCCGAGCAGCCTCGTCTCGCCCAAGATGCACGCCTGATCGACTGAACCTCTCACGGGCGCGCGCGTGAAAACGTAGACTGTGGCCAGCCAAGCGTCGCCCCATGCGGTGTGGTCGTCGAGTTGCTGCTGACTCTGCTTGCGCTGGGCCCTACCGCACAGAGGTTGTGGCGGGCAACGGACGGTCAAGCCCGGCACCTGCGACGGAGGGCTTGGCGACACTGGCTTCCTCGGCCAGCGTCGCATTCCGCGCGAGAATCACAGCCACGGGGAGGATCAGCAGGACCACGTTGTCGGGGTACAGCAGAATCGTGTTGAACAGACAGAACACGAGGTAGAAGGCGAAGTACGCCAACATCACAGCGCTCATAGGATCATCTCGCCGGTTCCGCCAGCCTATGCGAGCGGTGGCCACGATCATCCCGGCGACCAGTGCGAACGCTACGATCCCCTGTTGCCCCAGCAGCTGAATGACGAAGTTGTGTGGCTCGAAACCGTAGGGGCCCACGTCGACGAGGTAGTAGCGCCCACTCCACTGAAAGTCACCCAGCGGATTCGCCACGAAGTAGTCCCATCCGAGTCTTGAGCGGTCCACCCTGTCACGGGACGTGCCGTCGGCGGACGGATTCAGCATCGTTTGGAGCGAATAAACGACGCTGTCTCGAGCCGTCGGAGACACGGCGAACAGCAGGAGGGTGGCGGACGCGGCGACCAGCAGGATGATGGCCGCACGCTTGCCGAGCCGACGTGCGTTCACCAGCAGTGGCGGCACGGTGAAAAGGAGAGCGACATATCCGGAGCGATGATTCGTAAGTGCCATCCCAAGCAGTCCCAGCAGAGCCAGCACATACGCGAACGCGGTGGGACGCCGCAGGAAGAGCGACGTGAGGATGAGGAAGCCGAACAGCAAGCTGGCGCCCCCCCAGAGTTCGCGCAGGCGGAACGCCTGACCGGGATCCTGCCGTCCCACGATCCCCACGGTCGCGTATCTGTAGAGCGCGAAGAGAGCCAGACAGACAGCCGCCGCATTGACCCAACTCACGATCCGCTGAGGGGACACGTACTTCAGTCCGACCAGGTACACAAACGGGATGAGCACCAACGCGACCCGGCTCGTAAGTTGGCGCGCAACAGCGATGGGTTCTAGTCCGTGAAAGACCACCGACACGGGGAGAACAACCGCGACCTGGTAGGCACAGTAGCCGAGCACCAGTGCGATCACCGTGCGATTCGCCGAGGGGATAGGCTGCCCCCGCCTCAGAGTCGCTTCCCGCATCAACAGAACGACGGCCAACAGCAACAGCAGGTCAGAAAGGTAGACGTTCACGGGGCCAATGCTGAATCCCAGGACCCCACCCTCTGAGTTGACTGCGGTCGTGACGGCCGTGTACACAACCAGCACGAAAAGCACGATGCGAATCAGTATGGCCACGCAGATATTCTACCGGCTCCGAAAGGGGCCTGCGGTGACGTTGCCCATTGTGCCAGGACCTGGAGGCTGACGCAGTTGCTGCCCGCGAGGTGCTCGCCGTGCTGAGTCCCGAGTTGGACGTCCATGATGATGCGTCGCACAAGATGAGACCAGCACGGGTCCCGACAACCGATGGTGCGGTAGCCTCTTCATCAAGGCCCGGCAGCCCAGGCGTTGAGCCTGGGCTGCCGGGCCTCTCGTCGCCGACACCCGAAGTTGCTTCTCGCTACTGGTGAATCACCGTGTTCGGAGCGATGGTGTTACCCGACGCGCCGTTTATCTGCGTGATGAGCGTCTCCTGCGCGGCGTTGTGTCTGAACGTGTTGCCGGTGATCGTGTTGCCCTTGCCGCCGGAGACCCCGTCCTCGATCTGTCCGTTGATGCAGACCGGACCAGCCCACTGGGTGAAGATACCGCTATTGGTGATGGTGTTGCCGGTGAAGCTCGCGTTGTTGGTCAAGATGGCGACGGCGCAATCGCCGGGAGTGACGCCGTTTGACACGTCGTAGTCGATGGTGTTGCCGGTGATGACCATGTGGTTGTCTTGCGTCCAGCCGCGGTTGATGGCGCTGATGGCGTTCGCGCGACAGCGGTAGAAGATGTTGTTCCTGATGGTGAGGTTGTCGGCAGACTCCGAGCAGATGCCGTAGCCCCAGGCCGATACGTAGTTGCCGTAGCTGCCCTTGAAGAGGCAGTTCTCGACCAGCACGTTCGTGCCCCGTCCAGAGGGGTTGCCCGTAACGCCGGGGCCGTAGCAGGAGAAGTCGAGTTGGTGGATGTTGGCCACTTCGAAGACGCAGTCGTCGAAGTGGAGGTTGCGCCACCAGCTACCTGCGCCATCTGCGGCCCAGACCTCGATCATCATCCGCTGCGCGCCGGTGGCCGTGCCGTTGCTGACGCCGAAGTGGCAGCCGGTGAAGGTGAGGCCGTCGATGGTGTTGCCGTGGGCGTAGACATCGATGGTGTTCTCACGCGCCGTCGCGTAACCGTCGCCGTGCCACGCCGTTCCCAGACTGCGCTCGAACTCACAGTCCGTGAACGTCAGGTCGGAGACATCGTTGCCTCGACCGACGACTACCGTTGAGTAGTTGGCTTCCTCCCCCGCGTAGGCTCCTCCCCCGCCACGGAAGCGGCAGCGAGTGAAGGTGGAGCCGGCTGAGCCGTCGAGGTTATGGATGGCGCATTTGCCGAGATCGCCGATCTTGAGATCGGTGAAGGTGCAGTCGGAGCCGTAGTCCACTCGGCCCTGCAGCCACGCACTAGTCATGCCAGCGCCGGCGAGCTTGGTGCCGTTCGGCACGGCCAGCGTCGAGGCGAGCTTGTAGGTACCCGCCGGGAAGTAGACGGTCCCTCCGTGGGCAGCGGCGATAGCGTTCTGGATGTGAGCCACGTCGTCGGTGGTGCCGTCCGCGTGCGCGCCGTAGTCAAGAACGTTGAAAGCTGCCGAAGTCGGCGTCGGCGTGGGCGTCACGGTCGGCGCGGGCGTCGGGGTGGGCGTCACGGTCGGCATGGGCGTCGGGGTGGGCGTCACGGTCGGCGTGGGCGTCGGCGTGGGCGTGACGGTCGGCGTGGGCGTCGGCGTGACAGTCGCCGTCGGCGTAGGGGTCGGTGTAACAGTCGCCGTCGGCGTAGGGGTGGGCGTGGGGGCGGGGGCCGGCGCAATCGCGTCCGCGTAGACCGCGACCTCGGCGGCCGAGGCCCAGGTGCCACTGACGCTCGAGCCGAGCACCTGGACCCGCACGTAGCGGGCGGGGACACTCATGGCATCGGTCGTCGCACCCCTCGTCTGGTTCTTGCTGCGGTCGGCAGTCGTGAAGAACGTGATCCCATCGAGGCTCGTCTCGATGCGATACCGGCATGCGCGCCTGGATCCGTTGTACCAGTCCGTGCGCACGCCGGTGACGATCGCGGCGGAGCCCAGATCGACCATCCACCACTGCGGATAGCTGCGAGAGCTCGCGGACCAGTGCGTGGCGCCTTGCCCGTCGTTTCCCAGCGATGGGGAGTAGCCAGGCTGAGTGCTGCTCGCCCACGCGGGCAAGCCTGCGGGCTGGACCGTGCCGGAGGATATGGGCGTGTTGCCCGGCGTCGCGCTTGCCGAAAGGGACACTGAACGGAGGACGACGAATCGCCTGCTCCGCGCAACGACCTTGTAGCGGCGCGCGCCGTGGACCTTCACATAGCCCGCATGATGCGGGACGGCGAGCCGGCGGCCGTGACCCTTGACCACATCGTACGTCCGCGCATGCCGGACGATCCGATAGCGAAGGGCTTTTCCTTTCGGCGTGGCCGATGCGACCGACGTCGAGCAGAGGCCTGCCGTGAGCACGAGCAGAACGAGGATTGCGCTGATGACTGCGAGCTTTCTGTACACCGTGACCCCACTGGGGCGGGGAACCGGGGTCGCGCTGGTGCCGGCGGCATCGCCGCGGTCAAGCTGGTGTCGCACCTACGCGACTCACTGGAGTTCCGTTGGTCCTGCGGTGAGCAGTCGTCACTACTCACTCACTGGCATCGGCGCGAAGGGGCCGTTCTTGAGGGTCTAGACAGTTATCTGTCGTCATCGCAGGCAACGCACTTCTTGAGGGAGAGCGAGGCTCTTCTGATCGCGCTGCAGGACGGCGAATGCTTCGTTCCTGACCTACGAGCGACTCTTGACCGAGCACCTCCACCGGGAGAGCAGACGGCTCAGCGCCCGCACGCGCTCATCCCCGGTCAAGGCCTCGGGAATCAGATCGGCGAGCGTGCGCGCCGACCTCTTTCGTGTTGACGCGGGCGTGACCGACTGCACGCCGTGCGCCGGGCATGCGCAGGGACAGCCGCGGCGACGCGCGGTCTGGTGGTCCGAATGGTCGCCAGCACACTGCCGGTCACCTCAGCCCGCGCGGTGTCGTGCGACGCCGGGCTCAACGCGAAGGTCTGGATCTGATGGGCGCAGGGCCCGTGCACAAGGCGAAGCCGGCGCGACCGTCACGGGCGCCCCGCCACCTGGCGAGAGTCGAGATGCACGTGGAATCGCCGGGCCCAAGGCAGAAGACCAGGTCAAGTCCCGATGTGTGGTGTAAGTCCGTCGTCGGGATGGTCTCTGCTTCAGGCCGCCGGTAGCGCGCCCACCTCTACGACCCCGGCGACGTCCGTCGGCCGCGCCAGGACCGCCGCAAGCGACTCCTCCGAGAGGTACCTGCGGCCCACCAGCCATTCGTCGTTCTGCTCGATGAGCAGGGCACCGGCAAGGCGCACCAGGGCGGCGTCGTTCGGGTAGATGCCGACCACGTCGCTGCGCCGCCCGATCTCGCGGTTGACGCGCTCCAGGGGGTTGGTCGAGCGCAGCTTGCTCCAGTGCTCGCGCGGGAAGGCCATGAAGGCGAGCAGCTCCTCCTCGGCGGCGGCGAGCAGGCGCGCCACCTTGGGCGCGCTGCGCTCCAGTGCCGTGGCCACCCCCGCGAGCCGTTCGCGTGCCTCTTCGCCGCTCTCGACCGCGAAGGTCTGGCGGATGGCCGCAGCGATCATCGGCTGCTGCGCCTTGCCGCAGTGGCCGAGCATGTCGCGCAGGAAGTGCACCGTGCAGCGCTGCCACGGGCAGCCGAGCACCTTGGCGATGGCGTGCTTCAGGCCCTCATGGGCATCGGAGACGCAGAGCTGGGTTCCGGCCAGGCCGCGGGCCCGCAGGCCTCGCAGGAACTCGCGCCAGAAGGCCTCGGTCTCGGCCTCGCCGACGTCGATGCCGATGACCTCGCGGCGCCCCGTCTCGTGCACGCCGTAGGCGACGACCAGGGCCTTGTGACGCACGCCGCCGGGCTCCCGGACGCGCTCCACCTTGGCGTCCAGCCAGAGGTAGGGGTAGGCACCTTCCAGGGGGCGCTCGCGGAAGCAGCGCACCTGCTCGTCGAGGCCGGCGCAGAGGCGGCTGACGGCGCTCTTGCTGATGCCCGCGAGGCCGAGCTGGGAGACGAGGCGGTCGACCTTGCGCGTGCTGACGCCGTTCACGCAGGCCTCCTGGACGACGGCGACGAGGGCCTGCTCGCTGCGGCCGCGCGGCTCGAGGAAGCTGGGGAAGTACGAGCCGCTTCTCAGGCGCGGGATCGCCAGTTCGATCTCGCCGGCGCGGGTCTGCCAGGCCCGCTCGCGGTAGCCGTTGCGGTGCGTCGTGCGCTCCGGGCTCTTCTCGTGCCGGCCGGCGCCGATCTGCGCTGCGACCTCGGTCTCCGTGAGCTCGCGCACAAACCAGGCGAGGCTCTCGCGCAGGACGTCGGCGTGCTCATCGCCCATGAGCTTGCGCACAAGCTCGTCGAGAGACATGCTCGTCTCGGCCATCGTGGTGCTCCTCTCGTCGTTTCCCTGCAACGGTTCCGACGATTGTGAAGCCCACGGTGGCCGCTTTGCACCCGGGGCTTCTCTTCAGGACTTACACCACATTACGGGACTCAACTGAAGACCAGTGTCCGTGAGGACGGTGGGCCGCAATGGAGATAGCCAGCGAAGCGAGTCACCATGTGAGCCGCTGCCCAACAAGCCCGTCCGCCCGCGGCTCGCGTCCTGAACGCACGAGCGGATTGCCCTCACGCGCTCACCCGACGGTATCGGCCTGGGCGAAAGCGGACGCGCTGTGGTCAGGCCAGCCCCCGGCCCGGCATTGGTGATGGTGACCCGCGCGGCGCTGGGTCCCGGCCGCTCGGCTCACCCGGCTGATGCAGTCTCGAGACTGCCGCACCGTGCCGGTGCCCGGCACCGACTTTGCGATAGGCTTGCACCATGAGTAGGAAGGTTCTCGTCACCGGCTGCGCTGGGTTCATCGGTTCTCATCTGACAGACAGGCTTCTGGCCGACGGGCATAGCGTGGTCGGGATTGACTCGTTCGAGGACTACTACTCACGGGCCGACAAAGAGAACAATCTCGAGAGCGCGGTATCCAGCCCCGCTTTCACCCTGCACGACGCGAACATCCTCGACCTGACGGCAGACGCCAGATGCGCCCAGCATGACCGCGGCATAGACTCCAGTCTCTCGTCCCTCCTCGCCGACTGTGATTGCGTCTACCATCTCGCGGCTCAGGCCGGCGCGCGTTCCAGCTGGGGCAGCTCGTTCGACGTGTACACACGCAACAACGTCTTGGCGACGGAACAGCTCCTCGAGGCGTGCGTCACCTCTGGTGTGCACAAGGTCATCTATGCGTCTTCGTCGTCCGTCTACGGGGATCAGGAGGAGCTGCCGCTGCGGGAAGACATGCTGCCCAGGCCACGCTCGCCCTACGGGGTCACCAAGTTGGCCGGCGAGCACCTCTGCGGCCTCTACCACGCCAACTACCAGCTCGACACGGTGTCTCTGCGCTTCTTCACTGTCTACGGCCCCCGGCAGCGGCCCGACATGGCCTTCAACAGGTTCATGCGAGCCATGCTGGAAGACCGTGACATCGTGGTCTACGGCGACGGACGACAGACCCGCGACTTCACCTATGTGGACGACATCGTCGACGGGCTGGTGCTGGCGCAGACGGCTCCGCCCGGCGCCGTCATGAACCTCGGCGGCGGCAACCGCGTGAGCCTCACCGAGGCGATCGCGACGCTCGGAGATGTGATCGGAGTGCAGCCGCGTCTGGACGTACGATCCGTCGAGGCCGGCGATGTTCGAGACACCTGGGCGGATGTGAGCAGAGCAAGGGACTCGATAAACTACCGGCCCACGACGAAGCTCGCAGCTGGAATGGCACAGGAATACGCGTGGATGACGGCAAAGGGCAGCGCGGTCTGACAACTTCCGCGGCATTCCATTCGGATGACGACCAGAAGAAGCAGCTTCAGGCAATTCGGTCAGCGAACCAGCTCTCGGCGAGCGGGAACTCCAGCTCGTCTCGGATTGCGTGCGCCCCGGCTGAGCATGGTCAGTGTGGGGCAACGGGTGGCTCCATGGTTCCTGCTAGGACAGCATGCTTGAGGGCGTATCCCGGTTTGCGGAGTTCGCTCGGGAACGCGACTGTACTCGGTCGGCAGTGCAGGGGCTGCGCAGGCCTTCGCAGCCGGGCTGGAGAAGCCGCAGTATCTCGAAGTGCAGCGGTCAATCGAGCGCATTTGGGCTCTGTAATCCTGCTACTTCCTGCTGTGCGATGAGCGCTCATGCGGCCTCGCCGATCCCTGTGTTGTCGCGACTCCGAAGTTCTTCGCGGCAAATCGCGAAAGTATGTAGAGTTCTGCAGATGGAGTGGCGACTCATCTCATGCGCTGGACCCGCGACAGCCCTCGGGCTCTGCCCATGAGCAACTCGAAGGTGGTCCTGCTGGTGGATTGGGTCGTCGGCGACAACGCCTTCTGGCTGAGCGGGCTACTGGCGGAACGCGGTTTTCAGGTAGCCACCATGGGTATTCCGGACTACTCCATGCGCAACCGCGAGGTGAAGTGGCGGAAGGTGCTGCTCTGGTGGCAGTACCTGGTCTTGGGCTATCGGGGTGTGCGACTCGCGCGACGGTCGTCCGCAATCGTCGTCTCGTGGAACTTCATCCCGGGTGTCTTCGCGGTGCTAGTCTCCAGGATCCTTCCGAAGCCGCGAGTCCGCGTTGTCTCCCTCAACGCCATCGCTTTTCACAAGGGAACCATCCACGACTTCGTCAGAGGTTTCATGTACCGAACTGCGTTCGCGTCTAGGCGTTTGTGGTTGACCGTCAACTCTGCGGAAGTCCGCAAGCTCTATGAAGAGCAGTTCGGTTTCCAGCCGGAGCGCGTCGAGGTCCTGCACGACTGCTGGACACGGGACTACGAGCTCGGGGACCCCGGCAGGCGCGACGAGGGGCACATCTTCGTGGGTGGGGAAGCAGCTCGCGATTGGCCGCTCGTGCTCGAAGTCGCGGCGCGACGCCCGGAGGTGCGGTTCGAACTCGTCGCCCGACGCAAAGACTGGCCACCGGCTGCCACGTGTCCCCCCAACGTCCATCTCCAGTTCGACACCAGCGACAAGGAGTTCTACGGTCTCGTGGAAGGCAGTCGTCTCGTTCTGATTCCCCTGAGAGACACAATGACCGCTGGCCTCATCGTCCTGATGCGCGCTGCTCTCTTGGGGCGCCTCGTACTAGCCACGCGCACTCCAGCAACAGAGGCGTGCTACCCAGCGGAGCTGGATCATCTGCTCGTCCACACTGGAGATGCGATCGGCTTCTGCACTCTGATCGACGCTCTATGGCACGACGATGACGTGCGCGTGGAGGCTGCCCGGTCGCTCCAAGACCACGTGTACGAGAGCAGGACTCCCCACGAGTTTGCTGATCGCGTCGCGGACCTTGTCCATCGGGTCAGGGGCGAGTCGACCGCCCAGTGACCCTTTCGCTGGCCGCCGGGTACTCGAGTGCCGTCCGTGTCGAGGTCACTCGAGGCATACTCGCCTGACAGTGATGCGACCGCCGCGCAGACAGCCCGCGCGCCGTGCGTCCATAAGTCGCGAGGGTGCGCGCAGCCCTTGCCGACCCCTTGGATTGCGGGGGAGCCTAGTCAGCTGACGAGAGGCCACTCAAGGCATCAACTCGTCTGATGATCCAGGCAGCCAGCCCAGCGTTTCCGGCACGGTAGCCGGCCCCGTCGAGGCGGTACCGTATCTCGTGCCAGACCTCACCGCCACGCGCCTTGGTGACGGTGCCGAGCAACAGAAGGGCTCCCAGAGCGAGTTGGACAGCGAGGATGCCGAGCGCCGGCCAGCCCAAACGAGTCAGCCCAGCGTTGAGGCCAAACAGGGTCAGCCCTGTGATGAGGCCCGCAGGAAGCCCTATCGAATAGGCGCTCCACAGGTCGGCTGAGCCAAGGTTGAGCATACGCCTTATCACCGGCAGGTAGGCGACGTGCGTGATGAGCTCAGAGACGGCGAATGCTGCGGCGATCCCCACGATTCCATACCGCGAGAGGATGGCGAGGAGAGCCGCGAACCAGGCAATGCGGGCGGCCGTGATCGCGATCTTCACATTCAGGGTGGCCGTGGCCTCGCACATGATGGCGCTGATATGGGTGAGCATTGTCAACGGAACGGCCAGCGCCAGAACGGCGAGCACCGGCACTGCGGCGGTCCATTGGCTACCCAGCAGCGTCAGGATCACCTGGCGCGATGCCCCGGCGATGCCCCAGGCGATGGGCATCCCGATCGCCGCGACCACTGTGATGGTCACAACGTAGACCGACCTCAGTCTGTCCCGGTCGTGCTGGAGACGGCTGTATCCGGGCAGGAGGACACGGGCAAGGCTGAGCAGAAAGTAGTTCAGCGGGACACTGGCCAAGTTCGTCGCACGCGTGTACAGCCCGGTCGCTCCTGCTCCCAGGTAGTGACCCGTCCACAGGGTATCGAGAGTGCTGGCTACGGCCTGACCAACGCCGATCAGAGAAACTCGGCTGCCGAACGAGTAGATCGCCTTGAGCGAGCGCCAGTTCAGACTGAGGCCGACCTGGTGGCGACAGAGGAGGGTGTAGCCAGCCGCGGCGAGCACACCGGCGCTGAGCGAGGCGGCGACCAGGCTCCACGCTCCGAACCCCGAAATGGCCATGATCAGGCCCACGAGAGCGTAGCCGAACACCCATGAGCCGATCTCCGTCAGCGCGATGGCACGAAACGCAAAGCGGCGCTGCAGCAGACCCTCCGTCGGGCCCCTCAGACCGCTGATGACGAAGTTGAGCGACATGACGCGGGTGACGGTCACCACTCCCGGGGTGTCGGGGAAGAGGATCCCAGCGAGTGGCGCCAAGGCGATGAAGAGGGCACAGAAAGCCGCACCCATGAGCAGCGAGGACGTGAACGCAGTGTGAACGTCATGCGTGCTCAGTTCGGCTTTCTGGACGATCGCCTGGCCGGCGCCCAACATCGCGAAATACTGTCCGTAGTAGAGCAAGACGCCAGCCATCGCCACGAGGCCAAAGGCGCTCGGCGTGAGTAGGCGGGCGAGCACCGCCGTCACGCCTATCTGCAGCACAAAGGTCACGACGGTAGCGACGTAGCTCCACTTCAGGCCGTGGATGGTGGAGGAGGTCAGGCTCTCTGACATGCCATGCTTCGCCCGGCGGGCGGCCTCAATGGCGTGGGGCTGCGGGAGAGGATGCCACGCTCGAACTCGACAACCTGTCCGGATCCAGTGCTTGGCGAGGCCGCCTCCATGCTCTTGAGAGACCCGAATCCCCCCCGGGACTCCACGTTCTCCGCCCAGAACGTCGACCATGCAGACGAAAGGTTCTCCGCGTGATGCATGGCGGAGATCGCCACGTCGCGGCCTTTCGACGTGAGTGACTTCTCCAAGGCAAGGACGTGGACACAGTCGCCGCGCCGCGAGCGGTGGACGGAGTTGACGAGGAGAACCCGCACAGGCATCAGAAGGCAGCGACTTCGCGATACAGGTCCAGAAGATCAGCCACCATCCGCTCGGTGCTGAACTGCTCGATCAGGCGTCGCCTGCCAGCCGAACCCATGCGACGGGCGAGTCCCGGATCCTCAGCGAGCTCCCGCAGACGTTCGACGAGAAGTCCGCTGCTGCCGGCGTCGATCAAGTAGCCTGTCGCACCGTCGAGGACGAGCTCCGGGTTTCCTCCCCCCCGCGTGCAGATGACGGGCAAGCGGCAAGCCATGTACTCCATCAGAGCGTTTGAACAGCCCTCGCTGTGCTCTCGCTCGTCAGTCATGAGCACCCCGATGTCGGCTTCACGGATCGCGGGCAGGGCTTCGGGACCAGGATCGATGAACGTGGTCACGCCGCGCTCGGTCAGGTCGCGCGCTTCTGAGAGCAGCCGCTGCCTGTCCGGTCCATGTCCGACGAGGACAAACCGCCAGCGCTGTGGGTCGTGGGCGTCCAACTTCCTGGCGGCACGGATCACAGTCGAGAAATCCTTTTGTGGGGTCATGCGACCTGCCATGGCCACCACGGTCGCAGAATCATGCCGCTCGGGCTTCGCCTCACAGAGTGGTAGTCGCTCCGGATCGAAGCCGTTGTACACCACTCGTCCTTTGGCCGCAGGGACGTCCCAGGCAAGAAGCCCAGCAATGCTGTTCGCGATGACGCGCTGTGACAGGGCCATGCACAGCCTGCGCATCCCGGTGCGATGCGGCTCGACGTAGCCGGCGCGGATGGTACCGTCAATCACGGGGATTCTCAGCAACGCACACAACGGCAGCGCCGCCGATGAGGCCATCCAATCCCACGAGTGCACGATGTCCGGGCGCCAGTCCCACAAGAGGCGCCACAGGTCCCACGCCGGGCGCACGTCCATGCGAGCCGCCCGCGGCCTGATGTACACGCGATGCCCCTGAGCCGCGATCACGTCGGCGAATGGCCCTCCGGCCATCGTCCACACGCGACGTTCCCATTCATCCGGCAGGTACTTCATCGCCAGCGCAAGCTGACGCTCCGCCCCCCCGATGCCCAGAGCCTCCTTCAAGAACAACACCTTCACCGGGGCCTCGCCTCGTCAGGCTCAAGAGCGGCTTGAGAGGCGCGGCGCCACCAGCCCCAACGCCGGCGCGACGGTACTCTCTGCGGCGATTCATGATCCGTGGAGGCGGCTTCCATCCTGCGGCCGAGTCTATACCAGGCGGCACTGGCCCCGATGGGTGCTCGTGTCACGTCGCGAGTGTAGTTTGTGGGTCCTGTACTGATGCAGGCTGAGGTAGCCGAGCGCGTGATGGAGACGACCTTCGTCGTACCGGAAGGTCAAGCAGTTGATCGCCCTCGAGGCCTCCAAGTTGCCTCACGGCGCGGTCGGAACCCACTCTCCACAAGTCGCGACAGGCAAGGCGCTGCCTGGCGACGCGAACATGCTCCTTCCCGCAGAACAGCTCGTCAGCGCCCTCGCCAGTGAGAAGCACGGTGACCCCAGCGTTTTGGCGAGCTGACAGATGCTGCGAATCATGACGGAATCGGGATGGGCGACAGGCTCATCGTTCACCCGGGTGACTGCCACACCAGCAATGGGCAGCTTCTTGATCAGCCAGAGTTGACGGGTATAACCATGACGCGATTCGGGCCGACGCAGGCCTCGGGGCCTCACGTTGGGCTTGCATCGTCATGCCGGAAGCCGTCGCCCTGTGGTAGGACGGGTCCCGTCGGCACGCCGGGCCAATCGTGCCATTGGCAGTTTTGTTGGAGGAGATGCACCAAGGCACCCGCAAGTCGGGCATGGTCCAGCCCAAGCGCCGCGCGGCATCGCTACAAGCAGTAGAGGATCCCTCCATTGGCGCCGACTTCGGGGACGTGTACGTCGGATGAGCAATCGGGTCAGGCAGACGAACTCCGCACTAGGCGATATCCCCCGTCTCACGCCGCGCCCAGACACTCAGTGCGAGGAGCCTCCAGACATGTGAACTGAAATCCCGCTGCGTGTCCTCCAAACCCGCGAGAAGTCGATGAACGCCCGCTTCGTCGAGCACCGCTGGACAACTCTCGAGAAGGACTTCACGGGACCAATCGCGCAGCGGCCCCAAGAGCCAGGAGCGCAGCGGTATCTCAAAGCCACGCTTCCCCCGTGTCAGAACCGCTTGGGGCAGAACGCCTCGCATGGCTTGGCGGAGAATCCTCTTTGACTGCCGGAGACTCAACTTGTACGAGATCGGCAGACCGTTCACGTAGTCGGCGAGAACGTGATCCAGGAGTGGCACGCGCGCCTCGAGCGAGACCAGCATGCTCATCCTGTCGACCTTGGCAAGGATGTCATCGACCAGGTATGCACGTTGATCCTTGAGGACCGCGGCCACAACCGAGCCGTCGCTGCTGAACAGCCGTTCCAATGAGCCCGGCGCCGCGTGCAGACTCAAAAACTCCTGGAAATCCTCGCTAAGGGCATCCTGACACACTTCGGGCATCGGAGAGGCCACCATCGCGAGGTGACGAAGGGACGCATCCGTCCCCAACCGACTCAAGAACCCGCTCCCGCGCTGAGTCTCGGAGATCACCCGTCCGCCGAGGGCGCTGATCTGACGAAGGACCGCCGGCGGGATCGGCCTCAGGAAGCTGTAGCCCAGCAATCTGCGGTACTGCGAGTAGCCCGCGAACAGCTCGTCGCCGCCGTCGCCGCTCAGCGCCACCGTCACGTGCTCTCGCGCCAGCTGACTGACGAAGAACGTGGGAATCGCGGAGGCGTCTGCGAATGGCTCATCGAAGTGCTCAAGGAGGTCCGGGATCGCCAAGGCATCGGCAGCACGCACGAGCCGGGAAAAGTGGTGAGTGCGGAAGTGTCTCGCCACCATGTCCGCATAGGGAAGCTCGTTGAAGGCCTGGTCCTCGAAGCCGATGGAGAAGGTCAGGAGATCCTCAACACCCTCCTTCCGCATCGTGGCGACGATAGCCGACGAGTCGATGCCACCGCTTAGAAACGCGCCCAGCGGGACATCACTTCTCAGCCTGAGGCGCACGCTCTCCCTGAGGCGCTGCTGCACGCCTGCAACGGCCTCCCGGAAAGAGGGCGTCGGCTTGACCACGTCTCCACGCGGCGCCCAGTACTCACGGGAGCTGACCAGCGTTGCTCCATCGACCGGGTCCCAGGACCAGGTCTCTGTCGCGCCGGGAGGCAGTTTCCGGATGCCCCGGTAGGCCGTCGACGAGGCGGGCGCGTATCCAAGGCGCAGGTACGCCGACAGAGCAGTAGCGTCCCACGAGCGATCGACCCACGGCGCCTTGAGGATCGCCTTCATCTCGGAGGCAAACGCGAGGGAACCGTTCTGGGCAGAGACATAGAGCGGCTTGATGCCGAAACGGTCGCGCGCGAGCAGGAGCTCACCTCGGCGGGCGTCCCACACGGCCAGGCTGAACATGCCGCGGAACTGCTCGACGCAGGCCGCCCCGTGCTCCTCGTACTCGTGAACGATGACCTCGGTATCCGTTCGCGTGCGGAACTCATGCCCGGCCGCAACGAGACGTGCGCGCCGCTCGGCGTAGTTGTAGATCTCACCATTGAAGACGACCCAGACTGACTCGTCCTCATTGGCGATGGGCGGGTCTCCGGTCTCGAGGTCGATGATGCTCAGTCGCGTCATGCCGATCGAGACGCCCAGGTAGTCAACGAAGCCCTGCGAATCAGGTCCCCGGTGGTGGAGCGTCCCGGCCATCGTGCGGACCATATCCGGCGGCGACGGTCCGCTCTGGCTTGACGCCGGTGCGAGAAGGCCGACTATTCCACACATCGCTCAGCCTCCGCGGCGTGCACGAGCCATCGATGGTGCCAAGACCACACTGCGAAGACCTCCTCTCGGTGCTTGGAGCGTCCACGCTAACAAATGTCACTCTGCTGGGATAGACTATCCGATCGTTAGCGGGGACCATCAACACGGAAGGCGCGAAGGACCGCTTTGGAGACATTCGACGCTGTCGCAACCAAGATCCGCGGATACCTCTCGCGGAACTTCTTGTTTAGCGACCAAGGATTCGAGTACGAAGATGATGCATCATTCCTTGAACTGGGCATCATCGACTCTTTCGGCTTCATAGAACTGCTGCAGTGGGTAGAGCACGAGTTCAGCATCTCTGTAGCCGACGACGAACTCGTTCCCGACAACTTCGATTCCGTCTTCAAGCTGAGTTCGTTCATTCTCGGCAAGAAGAGCGGCGGCACCTGAGAGCAGCCACGGACCATCGACCTTCCGCCGTTCCAGTAGTGTCTGACAGGTGGTGAGGAGGGTGACGAGAATCAAGCAGACGCTCCTTCTCATTCTCGCCTTGGCGATTGGGCTCGTGGGCGTGGAGCGCCTGCTGCAGCACTTCGACCTGCCCCAGACGCCGGTGTGGCCGGCGTACTACATGTTCATGGCGGGATTCTCCCGGGACGACAATCGATCAGGAGATGGTGCCTCGATGCCCGACACGTCACAGGACGGCAGTCAACCGACGGGTGCTGCCTCAGAGCCCGCCAGGATCGTGTTTCTTCATCACAGTACAGGGTGGACGGTCTGGCTTGGCAACACGCCCGAGGCAACCTTCAAGGTCTCGGGCAAGGGTGATGTTGAGAAGTGGATATCCAGCTACAACAAAGCGAACAACACCAGTCATCAAATAGTGGCCACCAACTTCCCTTCCGGCGCGAACGGATGGGAAAACAATCCCTATGACTACTACAACATCTGGGTGAAGCATGCCGGCGACGCACCCTATCGGGGCGAGCCCACGCTTGAGATGCTGACGAAGAAGTATGACGTCATCATCTGGAAGCATTGCTACCCGGTTGCCAGCATCCTTCCAGATACCGGGAAACCCGACGTAGACTCCGATGAGAAGCGCATGGAGAACTACAAGCTGCAGTATGCCGAGCTCAAGGAGAAGATGCGTTCGTTCCCCGACACGAAGTTCATCGTCTGGACGGGAGCCGCTCCGACGATAGGCTCTACGCGCCCTACGAAGGCGCTGCGCGCCGGGCAGTTCTTCGACTGGGTCAAGTCGGACTGGGACGAACCGGGCGACAACATCTTCTTGTGGGACTTCTACCAATTGGAGACCGAGGGCGGGATCTATCTGAAGATGGGCTATGCGAACGGCCTGAGGGACCCTCACCCACGCCCTGACTTCGCAGGGAGGGTGGCCCCCTTGCTTGGGCAGAGGATCATCGATGTCGTCAACGGGAAGGGTGATTCGACTTCGCTGACAGGCGAGGCCGACTAGCCGACGCGAAGAGACATCGGAGACTGCGCCAGATGTGCGGCATCGTCGGCGTCTGCGGCCTCAGCGGGGCTCGGCCGGTGGAGGAATCGATCCTCCGCGCGATGCTTGGGACGATCCGCCACCGGGGGCCCGACCAGTTCGGGATCTACCTCGACGATCACGTGGGTCTCGGCAATGCGCGCCTGAGCATCATCGACCTCAGCACCGGCCAGCAGCCCATCTGCAACGAAGATGGGTCCTTGTTTATCGTGTTCAACGGTGAGGTCTACAACCACCCGGAGCTGAGACTGGAGCTGGAGAGGCGCGGACATCGGTTCTCTACCACGTGCGACACTGAAGTCGTCCTTCACGCGTACGAGGAGTACGGCCCGGAGTGCCTGCCGCGCTTCAACGGCCAGTTCGCGATAGCCATCTGGGACAGCGGGCACCGCACCTTGTTCCTGGCCCGCGATCGTTTGGGCGTGCGCCCCCTCTTCTACACGGTGGCCGACGGTGCCCTGGTCTTCGGCTCCGAGATCAAGGCGGTCCTTGCCGGTCCCGGCGTCACGGCGTCCCCCGATCCGGTGGCTCTGGACCAGATCTTCACGTTCTGGAGCACCCTCTCACCGAAGACGTTCTTCCGAGGGATCGTGGAGCTACCTCCCGGCCACTCCATGCTCGTCAGGGATGGCCAGATCACGCTCGAGCGCTACTGGGAGATGGCCTTTCCCGAGGACGGCGCTGCGCCCCGGCGACCCACGCAGGAGTACGCGGAGGAGCTGCGGGACCTCCTCGTCGACGCCGCGCGGATCCGGCTTCGGGCGGACGTCCCCGTCGGCGCCTACCTGAGCGGAGGACTGGATTCTTCGACGATCACGGCGATCATCCGGAGCCAGACGACGAATCCCCTCGAGACGTTCTCGATCGCCTTCACGGACGCCGACTACGACGAAAGCGGCTTCCAGACCACGATGGCGAGGGCCCTGGGCACCCAGCACCACGTCGTGCACGCCACCCATGCCGAGATCGGAGAGGTCTTCCCCGAGGTGACCTGGCATGCGGAGACCCCCCTGATGAGGACGTCCCCGGCGCCGATGTTCCTCCTGTCGGGCCTGGTGAGGGACAACCACTTCAAGGTGGTCCTCTCGGGTGAGGGGGCCGACGAGGTCATGGCCGGCTACGACATCTTCCGCGAGGCGAAGATCCGCCGCTTCTGGGCCGGGCAGCCCGAGTCCAGGTCCCGCCCGGCCCTGCTGAACCGCATCTACCCGTGGATGCCGGCCTCGACCGGATCGGACTACGTCAAGGCGTTCTTTGGCATAGGGCTCACGGACGTCGACTCCCGGGACTACTCGCATGCTCTCAGATGGCGCACCACGGCCAGGGCCAAGCGGTTCTTCAGCGAGGACATGCGACAGGCCACCGCGGCCGGCGACGGCGACCTGACGCCCTTCTACCCGGATGGGTTCGACCGCTGGGACCCCCTGCACCGGGCCCAGTACCTCGAGACGACCATCCTCCTCTCGCAGTACCTTCTGTCGTCTCAAGGCGACAGGATGGCGATGGGGCATTCCGTCGAGGGACGGTTCCCCTTCCTGGATCACCGGGTCGTCGAGTACGCCAATCAGCTGCCACCCTCGCTGAAACTCAACGGGCTCACGGAGAAGTACCTGCTGAAGGAGATCAGCCGCGAATGGCTTCCGGCCGAGATCAGCGATCGGCCCAAGCAGCCCTACCGGGCGCCGATCCATCGAGCCTTCTTCAACGACTCCCCGCCGGACTAC
>Ga0209747_1000474_pt1 | contig 21881 bp, 14 predicted proteins | sample BarGraNGADG00311_FD_184498 | JGI IMG/M metagenome (GOLD analysis project Ga0209747, IMG submission 184498) | Arctic peat soil microbial communities from Barrow, Alaska - Barrow Graham LP Ref core NGADG0011-311 (SPAdes) (version 2) | ecosystem: Environmental > Terrestrial > Soil > Wetlands > Peat...
ACATGGCGGCAGGGACCAGAGAGAAACCGATTCCAAGAATGATTACCATCGATGCTGCAAGCCACCATGCATTCAAAAATGGAATAGCAAGAATACTATGAACTACGATCAGAATTATTGAGCCAATTATCATAATTGTTGCACCTTTTCCTCTATTGTCATATACCGTCCCAAATAGCGGAGTAAGAAAGATAGTCCCTAATGGTAGCAACATAGGAATTAATCCTGCAAGATTTGGATTAACCTGGTATTTGTTAATCATTAAATCAGTTGCATAAAATAAGAATGGGAACACAGCAGAATAAAACAAGACACACAATATTGCAATATACCAGAAGCCTCTATTTTTGACGATAAACAAAATATCTTTCAGTTTAAAATCATCCTCTGCAACATTTCCTTTTGTACTCTCGGCTATTGAAGCATCGAGTTTCCTGTCCATGAAGGTGTAAATTATAAAAGCGGTAAAAGCAATCAACATAAATACAAACGCCAATAATACGGGTGATGTATAAGAATATGCCTTTGCCATTGGCAGGGCAATTCCCAGAGCAACAGCTGTACCAAGTCGGGCAATTGACATCTGCATACCCATGGCGAGAGCCATTTCTTTTCCTTTAAACCACTTTACAATTGCTTTTGATACTGTGATTCCTCCAGCTTCTGTTCCAACTCCAAAAATTCCGAACCCAATTGCAGAAATAATAACCTGTGTCTTAATTCCAAAAATCAGGGCGCCTTCGGGAAATACATGAATCAGAGCCCAATAATTCAGACCAGTTCCGACTGCCATCATTAGGGTTGCTACAATGCCTGTAAAACGTACTCCCATCTTATCGAGCACAATTCCGCTAAAAATCAGCATAAATAAAAATACGTTAAACCATGTATAGGAGGAAGTATAAATTCCAAAATCCGAACTATTCCATCCCAGAACACTTTCAAGCATCGGTTTAACAGGCGAAAGAGCGTAATTGAAATAGTATGCACCAAACATTGATAGTGAAACGATAATTAAAGCGGTCCACCTGGCCTTTTTCGAATCACGTAAAATATTGATTATTTGTTCCATAATTATTTATATTGTTTTTAAGTTTCGGAGAGGTAAATGTAATTAATATATCATTTAAACAAGTTAATCAGTTAACAATATTAGGAAGTTCAAGACCGTAACCTTTCTTTTTGTCTTCAGCTTTTAACAGGAATGCAAATATAAGAGCCAGCAGGCCAAAACTGGTAAAAATCAACATAGGTAAGGTATAATTGTAACTGGGCACACTTACACCATCAACCAGCCTTTTACCTGTAATGCAATATTTATCAAGCACCCACCCTATCAACGCCGGAACTCCCATAAGGCCCCAGTTCTGGACCCAGAATATCAAGGCATAAGCCGAGCCCAGCTGTCTCTCGGGAATAATCTTGGGAACTGATGGCCACATTGCTGAAGGGACAAGTGAGAATCCAATACCAAGAGTTAAAATAAGAACTATTGCAACCGGTTTGAAATTCAGAAATGGAACCGAGAATAAAGCATGAACCACAATAATTATAACCGCACCAATAATCATCAATGTTGCGCCCTTTCCCCTGCGATCATAAAGGTTGCCGAATAATGGAGTAAGAAGAATTGTTCCAAAAGGCAATAAAGAAGGTATCGTACCTCCGACAAGCGGATTTACTCCGAATTTATTAACCATAAGATCAGAGGCATATTTTAAAAAGGGAAAAACGGCAGAATAAAATAATACACAAAGGATAGCTATATACCACCATCCTTTATTTTTTAAAATAAATTTTAGATCAGACAGTTTAAATGACTCCTCTTCAACAGATCCGGAAATTGCAGCTTCATCAGCAACTGATTTATCCAGCTTCTTATCCTGAATAGTATATAAGAAGAAAGATATCATGCCTATGCAAAGCAATATGAGACCAAGAAGCACGGGTTTTGCAACACCACCCATCCAGATTGCTAACGGATAAGAAGCGTATAATGCAAGAGCGGTTCCAAGACGTGCGGTAGACAGCTGAAGACCCATGGCAAGAGCCATTTCCTTACCCTTGAACCATTTAACAATTACCTTGGAAACAACAATTCCTGCCACCTCCACACCAACACCAAAGACGGCATAGCCCAATGCAGCAACAACAACCTGGGCCTTCATGCCCAGAATATGCATTCCATCGAGTGAGTGGGTTGAAATTGCCCAGTACTTAAGAGCAGTACCTGCAACCATAACAATTGTTGACATATTTCCGGTGAAACGGACACCTTTTTTGTCGAGAATAATTCCCCCGAAAATGAGCATTAAAAGGAAAACATTGAACCAGCCATATGCACTGGTAAAAAATCCATATTCTGTGCTGTTCCAGAGAAGTTCTTTCTCCAGCATGGGTTTCAGCGGAGCCATCACATCAGCGATATAGTACCCACAGAGCATCGTGAAAGAAACTACAGTCAATGCAGTCCAACGTGCTGTTTTTGAATCGCGAAGGGTATTGGTAATAGTTTCCATAATTAAATTATTATAATTAGCTTGAAAATCAATTTATTTACCCCAGCCCGCCAGCTGGCGGAGAGTAAATTGATTTTCTTCGCTCCCCTTGGGGTCGGGGTAAAAAAGAAAATCAAATTACGAAATTCAATGGGGTGAATGTAATTAATATCTTTCTCAAACAAATTAAAAAATATCTATTTCAGAACCATTTTATTGAATTAATAATTACAGTTTAAGCGCGGTTGTAATTGTATTTATCAGTTTTAACAATATTTTAAGCTATTTTGCACTAGTTTTGCAAATCAAACTTCATAAAATGAAAATGAAAAAAAGCCTGATTATTGCCTTGTTGACGCTTGTAGCTCTTACAGCTAAATCGCAGAGTTCAACGATTTCCGATAAATCTCCTGTTAAATGGTTCACAATAGAGGAGGCTGAAAAATTATACAAACAGTCTCCCCGTCCTTTTTTTATTGATGCTTATACAGATTGGTGCGGATGGTGTAAAAAGATGGATAAAGAGACATTCACAAATTCTGTTATTTCAGATGTTCTGAATAATAAATTCTATCCGGTGAAGTTTGACGCAGAGGGAACGCAAAGTATTACATTTTTTGGCACAACATTTATTAACGATGGGAAAGCAGGAAAAGCACATCAATTAGCAGTCGCCCTTTTGCAGGGACAATTATCCTATCCTACCGTTGTTTTTCTGACACCACAGCCCGATGGCAAACTGGCTGCAACACCTATACCAGGATTTAAAGAAGCTAAAGAGATGGAAGTCATACTAGGTTTCTTTGCTGACAAAAATTATGAAACCCAGAAATTCGATGATTTTCAGAAGACTTTTACAGGGAAAGTGAAGTAAGATGGGTACTGGGTACTGGGTAAAACCAAATTTTTCAGAACTAAATTACTCAGCAACCAGCAACCAGTACCAGCAACCAGTACCATCAAATAAGATAACAAATCTATCTTCCAATAATATAATTCGACGGAAGTTGAACCACTTCTCCAAACTGATAAATTAACTTTCTGGAATTAAATAGTAATTCTGAGTCATATTTAATTTTCATATTTACAACATCTGGAACCCTGTAAAATAGCTTATCATATCTGGCTGGTTCTTTTTCTGCCGGTTTATTATCAATTATTATAAGGCTTTTGGTTTTTTGTTCAGGAGAAAGCTCTAGTGTAACGGCAATCCCTCCTTTTGACATTGCGTCGCTGGGGCCGGTCAGTTCGGAGAATTGGAACAGAGTAAAAGGTTTCCCGGACATCTTTTTATCAGGTACGACCTGATAGGAGAATATTCTGGTTTCTTTCAGAATTTTTCCTGTAAACAGCTCAGTGTAATCTTTCTCCATACGATTTATTTCGTTTATTGCTGCATCATTTTGCGGAAAAACAGTTGCTTCGCCTGTAAGAATAAGAAGTTTCCCATCTCTCAGTTCCATAAGTCTTTTAGCTGCTTTTTCAGCAAGTTGATCTACCGTCAGCTTTTTTTTCTTTTCTACAGCATATGGTATCCTGATAAACGAAGAATCCAGAGCTACACGCTTGTAAGCAGTGTCTCTCTGCACCTGAAAATATTCATCCGAACCAAGATCAAATGAACGAAATCTTCCTGTTTCCGATCCAGTGCCCAACATCTTAGTATCATTATAATAATAAATAGCCGGGTTTAGATCAAGAATAATACCTTCATTCTTTAGCGTCAGAACATTTGTCTGGAAATAAGTATTGCTTTTAATAATATAAAACTCAGAAGGATCCAATTCTTCGTGAGTCTTTACAGATACGCTCTCAATCGACCATGATTCGTTCTCAGTCTGAATAACATTATCAATACCAAGCAGATCGCTTGCAAATCTGGCATACGGACCGGGTTTTTCTATCGTCCTTTCCATAGTGACGAACACTGTAAGTACTGTTTTCGGAAGACCATAAACGATACTTCCTTCCCTTATTGTAACTGTATCAGAGAGAGGAATAATGACACTATTTGTTTCGCCAAGTTTCCTTCCGGAAAAACATGAACTTAAAAATAATATAATACTAAGTAATACAGATATCCGGATTAATGTTTTCATAGGGGAATTTTAGTTCAAAGTTCAAAGTTCTCTTATTTTATTAAACGCGTCACTTATGTTATTAATTATATCTGATGCAATAATAGATTCACAGCAGGATTTCTCTAAAGCTAAATCTCCGGCCAACCCATGAAGATAAACTCCTGATATTGCAGCGTTTTCAGAATTATAACCCTGTGCAAGCAAAGATAGTATCATTCCTGTAAGAACATCTCCACTGCCTCCTGTTGCCATCCCCGGATTACCGGTACTGTTAAAAAACACTTTCCCGTCGGGAGTTGTAATTGAGGTATTTGCTCCTTTAAGAACTACTATGCAATTATATGTTTCTGAGAATTCCATCTGCTTTTTCAACCTGGTAAAACCATTGTCTGCTTTCCCTGAAAGTCTTTCAAATTCTTTGACATGTGGGGTGAGTATTGATCCTGCCGGCAAAAGTGATAACCATTCTTTATGAAACGATAAGATATTCAAAGCATCTGCATCTATAACAATTGGTTTATTACATTCAGTTAACAGTTTGTAAAGAGCTTTTTGTGTATGAGTTTCTGTCCCAAGTCCAGGACCGATACTAACAGCGCTAAATAAGTCAATGCCTCCTATAGCCGAAATAAACCTCTCAGATTCATCTTCTATCACCATAGCTTCAGGAATAGAACTTTGAACAATTATAGTTCCGCAGGAAGGAACATGGCATGTAATCAATCCGATTCCGGTTCTGAAAGCAGCCCTGGCTCCCAGAACTGCTGCGCCAATTTTACCATAAGACCCGGAGATAAGTAACCCATGACCAAAATTTCCCTTGTGATCAAATTTGGTTCTTTTCTTTATTAAGGGAAGAATATCATCTTTTTCAAGGTAGGTATAAGGTGATTTTATGAATCGGATCACATCGTCTTTCAAACCGATAGGTAAAACAACTACTTCACCGAAATATTTTGCATTATCGGCAAACATAGATGAGATCTTAGGAAACTGGAAACTTAATGTATAATCTGCATTAACCACACAATCAAAAGAATTTCCGGAATTATTGTCTCCTGATAATCCGGATGGTATATCGACCGAAATTACAGTAACCTCAGACGCGTTAATAAGTTTAATAACATCAGCAGCCAGTCCCTCAACCCAACGGGTAAGTCCTGAACCAAATATGGTGTCAATAATAATATCACCTGAGGAAATAACCGGAAACTGATCCGACGACGTCAGATATTTCAACGGTACATTGTTCTCTTTTTCCAACATCAAGCGGTTTAATTCCCAATCTTTTGAAGTATTTTCAGAGAATTTAACATAGTATATTTCAACATTATAGCGTTGGTTGATAAGCATGCGTGCCAAAGCCAGACCATCGCCACCATTATTGCCGGGGCCGGCAAATATTATCATACGATCTGAGCGGGTAAATATGTCCGATATCCATTTGAATAACTGACCGGCAGCACGCTCCATAAGCTCAAAAGAAGTTATTGGTTCATGCAGGATGGTATATTCATCAATCTCTTTTATCTGCTCACTCCGAAATAACTTCATATACAGATTATTTTTGAATTACAAATTTACAATCTTCAGTTGTCAATTAAAAGTATGAAGGCAATTAAGAATCTTAAAGAACCTCAAAAAGAACATTTGTTACTCTCGAAAAGATTAATATATTTGTTTCTGACAGAGTTGCCTGAAAAATACTTTGTGAACCTTTGTAAAGTCCTTTGTGTCCCTTTGTGGTAAAAAAATTAACCACAAAGTATCACAAAGTGAAACACTTAGGAACACTAAGGAAAAGAATATGTTCAATTTCTTTGTAAACAGCCACGTTACCATATTTTAAAATTAAATAAACCTAATCGATATGTTAAAAAATCATCCCAAAGGACTGCTGGTAGCCTTCTTCTCAAATATGGGCGAGAGGTTCGGATTTTATACAATGATGGCGATACTGGTACTTTTTCTCCAGGCCAAATTCGGACTATCGGCTGAGAAAGCAGGCGGAATTTACAGCTGGTTTTATTTCAGCATTTATGCACTTGCGCTGCTTGGAGGAATCCTGGCCGACGCCACCAGAAAGTATAAGGTTGTTATTCTTGCAGGTATTATAATAATGTTTGCCGGTTATATTATAATGGCAGTACCGGGAATGACTCTGACTATTACTATCATAGGACTATTTACAATTGCACTTGGAAATGGATTATTTAAAGGAAATCTTCAGGCAGTTGTTGGCCAGATGTACGACGACCCAAAGTATTCAAAATTAAGAGATTCTGCATACATGATCTTCTACATGGGAATCAATATCGGTGCTTTATTTGCACCATTTGCTGCAACCGGTATGAGGAACTGGTGGTTGAAAACTAATGGTTTTCTTCACGACGGAAGTCTGCCATCGCTTTGTCATCAGTATATTAACGGAACTCTCTCCGATCCAAATACCTTTCAACAGCTGGCCAACAAAGTCAGTCTGACCGGACCGGTGACCGACCTGGCAGGATTTGCACCTAAATATCTTGAGGTATTCTCCAGAGGTTATAACTATGCTTTCGGAATTGCTGCCTGCACAATGATCATTTCGCTTCTGGTCTATATCATCTTTAACAAACATCTCCCAAATAAAGAAAAGAAAGTAGCCGAGGCCTCAGAAAAAGTAGTGTTCAGTCCGATGATTCTTCTTGCCTCATTTGGTGCTATGATAGGTACAGCTTTCGTACTTCATTTTATAAAAGAAGTTGGATGGACAGCAGGTTTTGCGTTTGGACTTTTTGCTGCATTTGTTACATGGATAGTACTCAGTGCAAAAAAAGAAGAGATGTCGAGAATTACGGCACTTATTCTGGTTTTTATTGTTGTTATATTTTTCTGGATGTCATTCCATCAAAACGGTCTGACACTCACGCTTTTTGCACGGGACTATAATGTAAAAGGCGTTAGTCCTTTCACAAATCTCTTCTTTAATGTTTGGTCACTTCTGGCAGTATGCGGTTCAATAGGTGGAGCGATTATGCTTTTCAAAAAGGACATTGAGAAAACTTTGAGAATAATTGGAGGATTTTTATTTGCCGCTTGCTTTATAGCTTCATATTTCTTCCTGACAAAAGCTAATGCGATAAATGATATTTCACCTGAAATATTTCAGGCTTACAACCCTTTGTTTGTAGTAGCATTGACCTTTCCTGTTATGGCATTCTTTGCCTGGTTGAATAAAAAGAATGTTGAACCGTCAGTTCCCAAAAAGATAGGATTCGGGATGATAATTGCAGCAATTGGTTTTATTATATTACTGGTTTGCTCGCTGAATCTTTCCTCCCCTGGTCTTCTGAACGGTTCACCTGTACCCGATGCAGAGAGGGTCTCCCCATATTGGCTTATCAGTATTTATCTTGTTCTTACAGTTGCTGAATTATTTCTAAGTCCGATGGGGTTATCATTTGTATCGAAAGTTGCTCCTTCCAGATTCCAGGGACTGATGCAGGGAGGATGGCTTCTTGCAACAGCTGTCGGTAATAAACTTCTTTTTGTCGGCACACTTCTCTGGGACAAAGTAGAGTTGTGGCAACTCTGGCTGGTATTTGTAGTATGCTGTCTCACATCTGCTGCATTCATATTTTCGATTCTGAAAAGACTTGAAAAGGAAGGGCAAGGCTGAGGCTGAGGCTGAGGCTGAGGATAAGGTTGAGGTTGAGGTTGAGGTTGAGGTTGAGGACAAAAGACAAAAGGGAAGAATATATTAAGTATTTAATTATCAAAACTTTCTTATTTAGTATAATATTCTAATTATTAGTGAATTAACCCCCCTTTAGGGGGGGCTGGGGGGCAAGTAACCAGAGACTGGAGAGCGAATGCAGAAGGTAATATTTGGGTTGATTGACTTAATTTTTTATCCAATTTTACTGATTTTGATTAATATTCTTAATTTAAAATAGCCTTTTACCTTCTTTTTACTAATTTTGCAATTCATTTTAGCATCTTTAGAGATGCTTTTTTAATTTAAGTTAAGAATGAAAGTACTGAAGTTCGGAGGGACATCTGTCGGAACACCGGAACGGATCCGGGGAGTGAAAAAGATTATTGATTCTCAGGCTTCACCATGTATTATAGTTGTTTCAGCTTTTCAGGGTGTTACAGACCAACTTAAACAAATAGGAGAGCTTGCTTCAATCAGAAATGAAGAATATAAAGTACATCTCGAAAAGATTGCCAATAGTCATGTTGAATTTACAAAACAGCTGATAATTAAGGACAAACAAAATAATGTTCTTGAAAAAGTTAACAATATTTTCGACGATCTTAAAGAAACACTCAAGGGAATTTATCTGCTTCACGAATTAAGTAAACAATCATTTGACCAGATTCTTGGTGCAGGAGAAATATTGTCATCGCTGATACTCAGCAATTATTTTGATAACTGTCTTCTGATTGATTCCAGAATATTTATAAGGACAGACAGTAATTTCGGTTTTGCAAATGTTGATTTCCCGGCGTCTGAGACACTAATAAAAGAAAAATTTACTAAAACAACCAGGCATACTATTGTTCCGGGGTTTATAGCTTGCAACGCACATGGTGATACAACAACACTTGGACGAGGGGGCTCGGATTATACGGCTGCTATCATTGCGGCTGCTTTAAATGCTGAGGTTTTGGAAATATGGACTGACGTAGACGGATTTATGACTGCTGATCCCAGAAAAGTTGAGAAAGCATATGCGATTGAAAACCTCACATATTCTGAAGCTATCGAGCTTTCTCATTTTGGGGCAAAAGTGATCTACACTCCTACTCTCAGACCTGTCTATAAAAAAAACATTCCCATACTGGTACTGAACACATTCAATCCTCTGGCAAAAGGAACTGTAATAAGCCATAAATCATCTGATAATAAAAACAGTCCGATAAAAGGAATCTCATCGATTGATCACATCGATCTTATCACTCTGCTTGGAACAGGGATGGTTGGAGTTACAGGTACTTCAATGAGACTGTTTGGAGCGCTTGCCAGACAAAACATTAACATTATTCTTATAACACAGGCTTCTTCAGAGTATTCAATAACTTTCGCTGTAAGGCCAGCCGATTCATCGTTTGCAGCAGAAGCAATTCACGATGAATTCAAAAATGAGATAGACCTGAATAATGAATTAAAGGTTCTTATTGAAAAAAATCTGTCAATAATTGCAATTGTCGGGGAAGGAATGAAGAACACGCCGGGTATTTCTGCAACTCTCTTCAAAGCGCTTGGAAGGAATGGAATAAACGTGATCGCAACTGCACAGGGCTCTTCAGAGTTAAATATATCGGTGGTTATAAAGAGTGAAAGTCTGAAAAAAGCTTTAAATGTTATCCATGATGGCTTTTTTCTTTCGCGTTATAAAGAGATGTACCTCTTTATTGCAGGCACAGGATTAGTAGGAACAAGCTTGCTGAAGCAATTACTGAGCCAGTCTTCTGCACTACTCTCTGAGCATAATCTTAAAGTAAATCTGATTGGAGTAACCAACTCCAGGAAAATGCTGATTGAAAAGAAAGGTATATCACTTGAGAATTACAGGGAGGATCTAAAAACTACCGGTGAAAAAGGAGATATTTCAGGCTTTATTCAGCAGATGACACGGCTTAATCTGAGAAATTCAGTATTCATCGATTGTACAGCCGATGAAAATGTAGCCTCACATTACGGGGAAATACTTTCAAAGTATGTATCGATTGTAGCCGCTAATAAAATTGCCTGTTCATCGGAATATACATATTATCAAAAACTAAAATCCATTGCCAGCGAAAGTGGCGTAAGGTTCATGTATGAGACCACTGTCGGTGCAGGATTACCAATCATAAAAACTATCAGCGATCTCGTACTAAGTGGCGACAAGATTCTTAAGATTGAAGCAGTTCTATCCGGTACTATGAATTTCATATTTAATGAGATGAGTCCCGATATTCCCTTAAGCAGCGCTATCAGGAAGGCAAGGGAAAAAGGTTATTCAGAGCCCGATCCAAGAGTTGATCTAAGCGGAACAGATGTTGTCAGGAAAATCCTCATTCTTGCCCGGGAAGCAGGTTACAGTCTTGAGAAAGAAGATGTAATTGTTAAAAAATTCCTCCCCGACGAGTGCTTCAAAGGAGGGCTGAATGACTTTTTTGAAAAAATAAAAGAATATGATTCCGAATTCGAAGAAAAAAGGAAAGAATTAGTTAAACAGAATAAAAAATGGAGATTTTTTGCCACTCTTGAAAACGGGAAAGCAAAAGTTGAACTTCTTACCATCGGTTCTGATCATCCATCGTTTAATCTCGAAGGCAGCAACAACATTATTCTGTTCACAACAACCAGATACAACGAACTGCCAATGGTTATCAAAGGCTATGGAGCAGGGGCTGAAGTTACCGCTGCAGGGGTATTTGCTGATTTAATGCGGGTTGTTAATGTGTGAGGGGGGATTGGGGCAAAAAGACAAAAGACAAAAGACAAAAGACAAAAGTGAAAAGAGAAATCACTAAATATTATTCAACAAATAGGAAATCCCCGGAAGTTACTTTTCAGGAGGCTCTTCTTCAGGGTCTTGCCCCTGACGGCGGGCTCTATATGCCGGTTTCAATTCCAGTTCTTACTCCCGGAGAAATTAAAAGTTTCGCATCGAAAACTTATGCCGAAATAGCATTTATAATTCTCGATAAGCTAATCGGAAGTGAGATCGATAAAAAAGTCCTCCAGAAACTGTGCCTCAATTCATACAGCTTCGAGATTCCTCTTGAAAAAGTTTACAACCGGAATTATATAATGCGTCTCGATCAGGGCCCCACTGCTTCGTTTAAAGATTTTGCTGCACGAATGATGAGCCGGCTGATGCAATATTATCTGTCTGTTAATAACCAACATCTTACAATTCTTACAGCTACTTCCGGAGATACCGGGAGCGCTGTAGCAAATGCTTTTCACGGTCTTAAGAACATTAATGTAATAATCTTATTTCCATACGGAGAGGTAACGCCAATGCAAAGAAAGCAGATGACAACTCTTCATGATAATATAAAGGTTATTGCAATTAATGGGAAGTTCGACGACTGTCAGAAACTAGTTAAAGAAGCCTTCCTCGATCCGGCACTGACGCATATTAATCTTTCATCTGCAAACTCAATCAATATCGGAAGGTTACTCCCACAATCTGTTTATTACTTTTATTCATGGTCGAGGCTTGCTCTGAATGTTAATGAGAAAGCAGTATTCAGTGTTCCTTCCGGTAATTTTGGTGACCTGATGGGTGGTTTGATTGCAAAGAAAATGGGACTTAATGTAGATAAGTTTATAATTTCCACTAACGAAAATAAAGAGGTTCCTGAATTTCTAAAAACCGGAATCTACAGAGCAATCAGCCCGTCAAAGAATTGTATTTCAAGCGCAATGAACGTCGGAAATCCAAGCAACCTTGCCCGAATTGTAGACTTATACGGAGGATTTATGAAGGAGACAGGCGAAATCTCCGTTCTTCCCGATATGCAAAAAATGAATAGAGATTTTTTTGGTATAAGTGTAACAGATGAAGAAACAAAAAGAACAATCGCCGATACTTATAGCAAATATCAAATCCTGCTCGAACCGCACGGAGCTATTGCATGGTTCGGATTGGAAGCTTATCTGAGCGAAAATAAAGATGTACGTTCCAAAAAACAGCTTTGTATATCACTCGAGACAGCGCATCCTGCTAAATTCCCTGAGGAGCTTCGTCAAACCATTAATGTCGACCCTCCAATTCCTGAATCTCTTAGTGGAATAGACAAGAAGGCAGAAAATTATATTTCGATGGAAAACAATTATGAATTATTGAAAGAAACGATATTAAGATTTTATTAATTTGAATAATCACTGCAAAATGTATATAGTATGTTCCGATCTTGAAGGGGTTTTTGTACCGGAAATATGGATAAGTGTTTCGAAACAGACCGGGATTGAGGAATTAAAACTAACCACACGAGATATTAGCGATTATAATGTCCTGATGAAAGGGCGCTTAGAAATATTGCGTAAACATAACCTGACTCTGCCCGATATTCAAAAAGTAATTTCTGAGCTTAAACCTTTACCAGGTGCATTGGAATTTATCGATTGGCTACGATCAAAATTACAGCTCATAATAGTTTCTGACACCTTTCTCGAATTTGCAGATCCTCTTATTAAACAACTGGGAAGACCTACACTCTTCTGTCATAATCTCACGACCGATAATACCGGTAGAATAACAAATTACAATATACGACAGAAAGATGCTAAATATAAAGTCGTTGAAGCTCTCCACGGACTTAATTATAAAGTTATTGCGATCGGAGATTCCTATAACGATATTGCAATGCTAAGAAAAGCTGACCTTGGTATTCTGTATAACCCACCTCAAAATGTTATTGATGAACATGGTGATTTAGCGATTGTCAAGTCGTATGCCGATCTTAGAAAGATTATATCCCGGATAACAGATGTGGAGGCAACATCTTAAATAATCTCATAATAATTTTACTGTTAATTAATTAACATAACGGGGGTTGTAATTAATTTCCTAAAGGCTGATTATTATTCCAATATTTATTTATTTTTACCCCTTCTTATTCACTTAAACCTTCAGCCGTGAAATTACCACCATCATCAAAAAACTGGTTGTCAATTATTGGTTCCATTATTGCTGTTATCAATCTGGCATTAATCATTTTACTTTTTATAATCTCAACTATATTTAATCAGGGGAACACTAACCTTGGTCTGTTTATTTATATTATTCTGCCAGGCTTTATGATTTTTGGTCTGTTACTTATTCCTGTAGGTATGTTCCTTGAAAGGAAAAAGATGATCAAAAGTATGATTCATGATAAAGCAAAGCTGCCAAATATCGACCTCAATGATCCAAGTCATAGAAATGCCTTTGTAATTTTTACAATTACTACAATTATAATTCTTTTCCTTTCAACCCTGGGCAGTTTCAAAGCATATCATATTACAGAGTCTGTTGAGTTTTGCGGTACTTTATGTCACCAGGTAATGGAGCCGGAGCATACCGCTTACCAGAATTCTCCTCATGCAAATGTAGCCTGTGTAGAATGTCATGTGGGAGCCGGAGCATCATGGTATGTTAAATCAAAGATATCAGGGTTGCGACAGGTTTATGCAGTAATAACAAAAACATATCCAACCCCAATTCAAACACCTCTCCACGATCTGCGTCCGGCCAGAGAAACCTGCGAAAAATGCCACTGGCCTCAAAAATTCTATGCCAGAACTCTTTGGACAAATAAATATTTTCTTGCCGATTCACTGAATACTGAATGGGATGTAATGCTTCAGATGAAAACCGGACCAGAGTATAGCGGACTAGGTCTTAAAGAAGGCATTCACTGGCACATAAATCCTGATGTGAACATTGAGTATATTTCTGAAAATGATAAACGCGAAAATATAACATATGTAAAATACACTAACAAAGCTTCAGGGAAAGTCACTGTTTACAGAAATGATGCTAACCCGGTAAGTGACAGTCTCATTTCTGCATCAACAACGCGCATAATGGATTGTATCGATTGTCATAACCGTCCATCGCACAACTATAACTCACCAACTGTATATTTCGATAAAGCAATGCTTACCGGGGAAGTATCGAAAAATATCCCTTTCTTTAAAAAAGTCAGCATGGGAATATTAAGGGAAACTTTCAGCACCAGGGACACTGCATTTATGAAAATAAAAGAGAGTATAACAGGCTTTTACAAAACAGATTACGCTGATTATTACGCAAAGAATTTGAATCTAATAGATAGCTCAATTTCATCCGTTCAGAAAGCATATAGTCAGAACACTTTCCCGGCGATGAAAGTCACGTACGATGCCTACCCGGAACATATTGGGCACCTTGAATCTGATGGTTGTTTCAGATGCCATAACGACACTTTTAAAGCTCCTGATGGACATAAAATTTCGCGCGACTGTGACCTTTGCCATACAATAGTTGGTCAGGGGAAGCAAGGCTCCATGCAATATACCAGCATAAGGGAGAATCTTGAATTCCAGCATCCTGTCGATATCGGAACGGCCTGGAAAGAAGCAAACTGCTCCGAGTGCCATAAGTATCTGTATTAGGAGAAATCTATCCGCAATCCGAAATAACTCAGACCGTCAGGTTCTAAGATTATCTCACTAAGATTATCTCACCAAATTTATTTAAGTATTTCCGAAGTATACCGGTCAGCTACATCGCTTTGGTCATTTGATAAACCGGAAATTATTACGATAACATTATCCTTCCAGGCCAGAAAAACTGTTCCGTTATATCCGTCTTTTAACATATATCTGCCACTTCCGGCACCAGGCGAATCCATTCCGGCTGATGCCAGATAAGTCTCTACTGATTTCATTGCTTCTGCGGGTGTATTGTTTTCCAATATGAAGATTGAAAAAACATCGGATCCTGATTCATAATTTGCCTTGAAAGCCTTATTTAAAAACTTATGTCCCAGAACACTCTCATTGATATAGGTTTCATCATTTACCTTTTTCCCTGTCTCAGGAAATTGTGAAAGCAGCGCAGGCATTTTTGATTCTCCCTTTAGCATATTTGAGACTTTGAGGGCCAATGATTCTGCCGATTGCAATACTTTTACATTGGTGGAGTACGATCTGATCTTAACATAATAATCTCCTTTAAAGAAGTTTATTGCACCATCTGCCACATATCCCTGAGCTCCAATATTTATGTACCTGAATGATGGAGAACGCTCAGTTGAGTATATCCCGAAGGCCATTGTATTATCTCCCTGTCTGTAAACTTCGAGTTTAATTACATTCTTACCCTTCTTATATTCAGCAACATGCAAATCGACAAAACCATAGGCTAAATAAGTATCAGCAGCGCCATTAATAAAATCCCACAGGTTTTCAGGACGAAAGACAGGGTAGTTTGTAGTCTTTTTATATCCTGTAAGCTGAGGTAGAGTTATTTCCTGAGCAACAATAATTCCGCTTACCAATATCAGGAATAATCCAAAAAATATTTTTTTTATCATTATCAAATAATTATTTTCAAATAGGAACTTCTACTTCGAAATGCTACCCATTATACAAGAAAATCTGAGGGGACATTTACGAGCCTCGAGATATCCGTGATTTTATCTTTAATATTGAACTTTTTGGTGCACTCAACGTTGCATACATCACATTCTCTGCATGGATTATCATTTGTTCCCAGCTCTTCAAGCAGAGAATAAGCCATAGCAGGATTAGAGTAACCATATGCATACATATAAGCCCGCATAAGTTCCGGAACAGGAAGATTCATCCGGCATGCAGGGATACACTTTGTACAACCTGTGCAATAAAGGCCTTTTTCAGCGCTTGCAATAACGAGATCTTTCTTTTCCGCATCGGTAATTGAAATATCTGACATTATTTTAACGTTAAGATCAAGCTGGTCGAAGTCAGTCATTCCCGGGATTGCTGTATGAACATCGGGATTAGCCAAAACCCATTTCAAAGCAGCTGTAGAATTAATTGGTTTGGTTTTTTCCTTGTCGAGAAATCCGCCTCCTGCCATCGTTTTCATTGCAACAATTCCTATACCTGCTGCGCTGGCTTTTTTAATCGCAATATTTAGTTCGTTTATGTATGTCTGCTTAAAATTATAGGATGTAAGAACGACGTCCCAGTTTCCGGATGCCGCGGCAGCTTCAACCAAAACCGCCTCATTCTTATGGGTTGAGAATCCCATGAATTTTATCTTTCCATCTTTCTTCAATTTTTTAAGAGTATCGAGAATTGGCTTATATTCAAGTAGTTCAGGGCTAATAACACCATGAATGTACAGAATATCAACATAGTCCATTTTTAGTCTTGAGAGACTTGTAGTGAATTTAGCAAGGAAAGCTTCTGCTGTAGTCTTTTCGGTAGGTTTTCCGTCTCTGTCAACTCCGTCAGCAGCAACTTTTGTGGCAAGATAGAATGAATTTCTTGGGTAATCTTTTAGTAAATTCCCAAGCATTATCTCATTATTGCCATTCTGATATCCGTTAGCAGTATCAAAAAATCTTATTCCTTTTTCGTAAGCAGCTTTGCATAGGTTTGGGTTATCGGCTCTCATTACTCCAAAACTGATTACAGGGACTTTCATTCCGGTTTTTCCCAGGGTTCTAAAGATAATATCCTTTTGGGGTTCTGCAACTGCAGCAGAAACTAAAGAAGGTGATAACGCCACTATACCTGCAGCACCTGCTATTCCTGTTCTGAGAAAACCTCTTCTGTTTAAATTTTCCATATTTTGTTACCTATTTTAAGTTTCTAATTATAACGTCAATACCTGCATTCTTTAAAAGTTTTAAAAATTCATCGGTGTTTATGTTTACAAGATACAACTATTCATTCACAATTTAATTCCTTATAAAAATACAAAATTTATACTTTAATCAAATTTATAATGGGTACATTCATTATATCTTTATTTTTTAATAACTTGCATGCGGAATTTAGGTTATAGTGTTAATTAATTAACATTGATGCGTTTAGGGAAAGATAAACGAGCTTTTTTACTAGCAAGTTTTCTGCTTTTTTCGGCATCATCAATGGGACAGGCGGGAAAAAGTTACAAATACCAGCTCGATGGTAATTTGCAGAAGAGCGACGTCCTTATCGGAAAAGAATCACTGATTATAAATTATTCAATATCAGAGATTAACATTGAAAATATTTCTAATAGTAAAGATTCTTATTTCCGTATCACCATACCAGGCCACACTTCTACTTCTATCCCGGGAAAACCAGAATTACCTGTATTCAGTCGTTTGATCTCGATTCCTGAAGGCGCTGAATGCAAAATAAAAATATCTGATGTCCGTTCGACCAAAATAAATCCCTCCGTAAGAAAAATTGAAGGCATGCTGTTTCCATCCCAGGCTAGCGAAACTAAAGCATTGCAACAAAGAAAACCTGAGTTCATTATTGACAGAAAAATTTACGCTACAAGAGGTATAATTTCTTCTGATACTGTGATGATTGAGTCATTAGGTACTGTAAGAAATAAGAAACTCGCAAACATTTTGATTTCACCGGTGAGATATGATCCACGTTCGAATGTCCTGGAAGTTATTACATCCATGAAAATCGAGATAACTTTTATATATTCAAACAGTAAGGTTTCAAAATCTCTTATTTCTGAATCGACTCTATTCAATGAGTCGCTGGAGAAAGGGATTCTTAACTATTCAAATGTTGATTTAATCCCGGGTTTCTCAGACAATCCGGTTAAGATGGTAATAATTACCGATACAGCTTTCAAGAAGCAACTTGAACCATTTATTAAATGGAAAACACAGAAAGGCTTTAAACTTAACATTCTGTACAAGGGAGCCGGACTGGCAGGAAATACTTATGAACAACTAAAGGATACTCTTACAAAAATTTACAAATCCGCTACCATTGCCGACCCTCCTCCTGATTACCTTCTTATTATCGGAGATGTAAACAGGGTTCCATATTATGGGACAGGTAATGCAACTGATATGTATTATGGTGAATTTGACGGGAATGGTGATTATTTGCCTGAAATGTACATTGGCAGATTGCCTGTTTCTGATACAACCGAGGTGAAATCTGTAATTAATAAAATAATTCAGTACGAAAAATTTCAGTTTGCCGATACAAATACATTCTATTCGCGCGCCATCGCTACGGCAGGTTACGCTGATGGGTTTGCCAAATACATGAATGGTCAGGTTAAGTACGCAGTATCGAATTACCTGACAAAATCTAATAAAATTGATGCCTATCGCTACAATTATTATCAACGGCCACCATCACCCCTTTTAGAGCCATCATTAAAAGCAACAAAGGATTCAATATTAAATCAAATAAACCAGGGCGTCTCATTCATAAATTATACAGGGCATGGAGATGCGTCCACATGGTTACACCTTAATATAAGCATGGATACTACAATATTCAAAAACAAGAATATGTATCCGTTTGTAATCAGTAATGCCTGCAGAACGGCCCAGTTCAATCTTCCAAATTCTTTGGGAAACAGGATGGTTGTAACTGGTGGTAAGGGCGCAATAGGATTTATCGGATGCTCAGGCGACTCTTACTGGGATGAAGATTTTTACTGGGCAGTTGGCGCCGGGACCCCTTCTGCCGATCCGACTTACGAAACAACCGGACTGGGAGCATACGACCGGCTATTTCATACGCACAATGAATCTCCATCAAATTGGTATTTTACAATGGGCCAGATAGTTTACGGGGGTAACCTGGCAGTTAGTGCAAGTACCTCATCGTGGAAAAAGTATTATTGGGAGACTTATAATCTGGTAGGAGACCCAAGTGTTATTCCGATTTTGGGAAAACCTGATTTGTTCAATGTCTCTTTACCCGACACTCTTCCAAATAATCTGAAATCTCTAACTCTGAAAATCGACCCTTTCGCTTATGTAGCCGTATCCCATTTTGACACATTGTGGGATGCCTCATATTCAAGTCCATCAGGATCCGTTACGCTCGACCTGCCCGGATTATCAAATGATTCGTGCCTTATCGTGATAACAGGTCAGAATAAGATTCCGGTTATTAAAACAATTCATTTTTCCAGTTTCAGCAATGTTTTTATTAATCTTACATCAACAAGTATTAATGACAGCCAGGGTAATAACAATGGACAAGTCGATTTTGGAGAGAAACTTTATTTAAGTCTGAAAATAAGTAATCTTGGCTTGACAAACGCTACTGGTCTTTACGCAAAAATTTCAACTAAATCTAAATGGGCTACTATAACTAAAGATTCATCCTACATCGGTACATTACCTGGCCGGTCTGACATTGTATTATCTGACGGACTAGGGATTACAATCTCAGAAAGCGTACCCGATATGCAAAGAATTACTTTCGAACTGACTCTTAAGGATTCAACATCCTCTAAAACTTATTTGGTTGATATCATTGCTCATGCCCCAAACCTGCAGATTATAACTTGCTTAATCGATGATTCAGTTTTAGGAAATGGAAACTACATTGCCGATCCCGGTGAAACCTTCACTTTGATCTTTAAAGTCAAAAACACAGGCAGCAGCAACATATCAGGACAATTTAGCATAGTTGGAGTTTCGCCTTTACAAAACATTACCATCATGGAACCAAGTGTCAAATCATCAGGTTTATTAAAATTTGGTGAGATAACAGACATCCCAATGACTGTTAAATTATCAGAGACAGCAGCATCAGGAAGTTCAATTGCTGTTTCTTCATCCCTTGATTGTAATCCATATATTTTGAATAAGGAATTCACGTTTAGGGTTGGCAGAATCAGAGAGAGTTTTGAAGCATCATCCTTTAGTGTTTTCCCTTGGATTAACTTAAGTCCAATACAATGGTTAGTTACTTCAACCAGTTCATACGATGGCAACCTATCTGCCAGATCAGGAAAAATTCCGGATAATGGAAAAACTTCGCTAATAATCAGAGCTGTTTATTCCTCGCAGGATTCCATTAAATTCTACTTTAAAGTTTCATCTGAAGAAGGATGGGATTATCTGTCATTCAAACTAAATGGCACTGAGATTTTTAAAATTTCAGGAGAAATTGATTGGACTAAGAAAGTTATTGCTGTGCCGTCTGGTTTTAATAAACTTGAATGGATTTACTACAAAGACGCAAGTACCAGCAGCGGTTCTGATTGTGCCTGGGTAGATAAGATCGATTTTGCAGAAACAGCGTCAGTCAGATATATTCAAAAAGATCTCCAGGTGGCAAGAATCGTGTCGCCTGTACAGCAAAAAAAATACGGACAGGAAATTGTTACGGTAAAAATGCTTAACCCTGGCAAGGATGTAATAAATAGTTTCAATCTGGCTTACAAAATAAATAATCAGGATCCGGTAAAACAAACCTTTACTACTCCGATAAATCCTAACAGTGATTCAGTTTCTGTATCTTTTCTGAAAAGCGTTGATTTGTCGAAATTCGGAATATATAATATTACTGCATATGGGTACGATAATAACGATGATTATATCTTGAATGACACGACATCTGTTCAAATAGAGAATATGGAAATTAAAGATTCTTTAAGCATTTTCCCAAATCCTTTCACTGATCAATTCACCCTTTTAATAAATTCCAAAGGACCCGAAAAAATTCGGATATCTATTACAAATCTTGCCGGGATTAAAGTATATGAGGTTGAAAAAAACATTTTAGAAGGAAATAATCCGATAATTATTTCCGGTTTAACATTACCACCTTCTCTTTACTTTATTAATATTTCAGGAGTCATTTTTAACAAGACAATGAGAGTTATTAAAGTCAGTAAGTAAATAAGTTCCATTTTAAATTAATACTATCTATAAATATGCCAACAACTATACCAACCCGTGATATTGCTTTCGCATTATTCAAAAAGTATAACAAGTCAGAGAGTCTCTTAAAACATGCCCTTTCAGTTGAGGCAGTAATGAGGTTTATGGCCAGAAAAGCCGGTGAAGATGAGGAGAAATGGGGAATAATCGGATTGATTCACGATCTTGATTATGAGATGTATCCTGAGCAACATTGTTCAATGACTGAAAAGATTCTAAGAGAAAACAACTGGCCCGAGGAGTACATACGTGCGGTATTAAGCCATGGCTGGGGTCTGGCTTCAGATATTGAACCAATATCTCTACTTGAAAAGACAATTTATGCTATTGATGAACTTACTGGCCTGGTTGCAACAAGCGCGCTTGTGCGTCCTTCAAAGAGTGTTCTGGATATGGAAACACGCTCAGTAAAAAAGAAATGGATTGACAAAAAGTTTGCAGCAGGAGTTGATCGTACGGTTATCGAGAAAGGAGCTGCAATGCTGAGCGTTAACCTCGATGATCTGATTTCAGATTGCATTCTGGGGATGAGAACTGTGGCACAAGAGATTGGGCTGAAAGGGACTATTTAAGCGCCGTGCATACAACGTCATAAGTCTGCCACTCTCCGGGTTTTCCGCATTACCAGATAATATATTCTGAATTTTTACCAACTATTGCCTTTATTCTTAAAAATGGATAAATTGCGGGAAATATAAAAATGGATATAAAATATTTTACTCTGGGTGCAACCGCAACAAACAGATTTGAAAAAATAATCAGAATAATTTTCGGTATAGTTTGTGTAGCAATTGCGGCATTCTGGTTTAGCTTCAATATTAAGGCCTTAAAGGCAGATGGAACGCTTTGGATTACTGTAATATTCCTTTCGGGATTTGGTTTTTACCAGATATGGTCTGGGCTGGGTCGGGCAATAAGGTAT
>Ga0209747_1000480_pt1 | contig 21722 bp, 15 predicted proteins | sample BarGraNGADG00311_FD_184498 | JGI IMG/M metagenome (GOLD analysis project Ga0209747, IMG submission 184498) | Arctic peat soil microbial communities from Barrow, Alaska - Barrow Graham LP Ref core NGADG0011-311 (SPAdes) (version 2) | ecosystem: Environmental > Terrestrial > Soil > Wetlands > Peat...
CCCCACTGGTTAGCTCGGACAAGTTTCTTAAGAAGTGGAGATGATTTGTACTTCAGATCACCAAATTCATCATATAGATTTTCGCACCAGCGTAGAATTTTATCCAATCCGATTTTATCTGCCATTTCGAATGGGCCTAATGGAAGACCAAATCCAACCCTCATAGTTAAATCAATATCCTCCATAGAGCCTACACCCTCCATTAAAATTTCGCAAGCCTCGTTGATCAATGGAACAAAGAGCCGAGTGCTTAAAATTCCAGGTGACTCTTTAACAGGAATAACCTTTTTGCCAATCAGAGTGGCAAACTTTATAGTATTTTCATAAGCAACCTCTGAGGTATAAAGGCCCTTTACTATTTCAACAACCCTCGCATCAGCCTCAGGAGTAAGAAAATGGAAGCTCACGCAGCGATCTTTATATTTAAGATCAGCTGTAAGTTCTGTAATGACCTGAGTAGATGAGTTTGTTGCGATAATTGCATTTCTGCCAACATGTTCTTCAATTTTTTCCAGAATTTTCATCCGCATATCATGACTATGTTCCCTGGTTGAGGACTTAACAGCTTCAATTACAATATCACAATCTCTAAACCTTTCATAATCAGTTGTTCCCTTTATCCGCGATAATATTCCAAGTTTTTCGGAATTGGTCATTCCCCATCGTTCTATCATCCGGTCAAGTTCTTTTGTCAGTTCACGGTTTGCCTGATCAATTTTCTCCTGACTTATATCTAAAAGTATCACATCCAATCCTTTGGAACTTATCATTCGGGCAATGTTCTGACCAACTGATCCTGCTCCAACAATTCCAACCAGCGAAAACAGGGTTTTGGGTTTGGTATCTTTACCTAATCCATAATCTTCCAGTTTTTCAATATTATCTGACATAACTATAATTAATTTAGTTCTATTACTTCAATCCTTTTACTGAAATTTATTTCTTTTTAATACCTGCCGCCTGATTTGAAGTTATTGCTATCATGCTCACTATATCACTTACTGAACATCCGCGCGAAAGATCGTTAATTGGAGCAGCCATACCCTGTAATACAGGTCCGATAGCCTCTGCATGAGCAAGTCGCTGAACAAGTTTATAGGCAATATTACCGGCATTCAGATCAGGGAATATAAGAACATTCGCTTTACCTGCAATAGTGCTTCCCGGCGCTTTACTTTTACCTATTGCTTCTATAAGAGCAGCATCCCCCTGAAGTTCTCCATCAATCTGAAGTTCAGGAGCCATCTCTTTTGCAATTCTTGTAGCGTTAACTACTTTATCAACCATCTCGTGTTTAGCACTACCTTTTGTTGAAAAACTAAGCATTGCAATTTTTGGCTCAAAACCGCATATCGCTTTCGCAGTGTGAGCAGAAGCAACAGCTATTTCGGCAAGTTCTTTTTCATTAGGATTCGGGTGCACAGCGCCATCGGCAAATATAATTACACCATTTTCACCAAAAGTCTTGTCCTTAAGGATCATAATAAACGCTCCGGATACAACCGAAATCCCGGGAGCTGTTTTAACAAAGTGAAAAGCAGGCCTTAAAACATCTCCGGTAGAGTGATCTGCACCAGAAACCTCACCGTCAGCATCTCCGTTTTTTATCATCAGAACACCAAGGTAGAGCGGGTCTTCAATAAGTTTTGATGCTTCTTCCCTTGTAAGTCCTTTACTTTTTCTCAGTTCAACCATCATATCGATATAATGATCCTTTTTTTCGTGCAATTTTGGATTGATAATTACTGCCTTTGAAATGTTTTTTAATCCAAGTTTTTCAGCATGCGATTTAATCTCCGCAGGATCGCCAATTAAAATAATCTGAGCAAGTTTTTCCTCTATGGCAATGTCTGCAGCCTTAATTGTCCTTTCTTCATAACCTTCAGGAAGCACAATACGCATGTTATGTTTCCTGGCATTAAGTTTGATGCGATCTAATAATTCCATTGTGTATCAATATATTAATAAGTTCGAAAATTTCCCATAAATGTACGAAAAAAAAGTCCGATTTAACAATTTTCAAATACATGATTAATATCAGGATTATTTTTTTTAGGGGATATATTTCAAGTAAATTTTCATCGCTCAGACCATAATTAAATCATTTTCCTAATTTAGCAGAAATTAATTTCTGTAGTTAATGGATACATTTTATTCCCGGTTAGACAGACTTGGTGAAAGTCTTGATGGTGACCTTAAACATGACATAATTACTACAACTATCTATTCTACCGATGCTTCTGTTTACAAAGAAGTACCTGCAGCTGTTATATGGCCCAAGGGAGTTTCGGATCTTAAAAAGATATTACAATTTGCTGCACACGAGAAATCTAGTGTTACACTCAGAGCAGGAGGCACATCACTTGCAGGTCAGGTAGTAAGTTCCGGTATTATCGTTGATGTCTCAAAGTACATGAATAGAATACTTGAGGTGAATAAAGAGGAGATGTGGGTGCGGGTAGAACCCGGTGTAGTCCTCGATGAGCTAAATATAAAACTTAAAGAATACGGGTTGTTTTTTGGTCCGGAGACATCCACATCAAACCGATGTAACATTGGGGGAATGGTTGGGAATAATGCATGTGGCTCACATTCTATCATTTATGGATCAACAAGAGATCATACAATTGAGTTAAAAACGCTTCTAAGCGATGGAAGTGAAGCACTCTTTGGTCCAGTTGACAAGAAGGTTTTCGATGTTAAATGCAATTTGGAAAATCTTGAGGGAAAAATCTATAGGAATATCAGGGAAATCCTTAATGATAATCTAAATAAGAAGAGTATCAGAGCTGATTATCCTGACACAAATATACACAGAAGGAATACCGGGTATGCAATTGATCTTTTACTCGATTCTGATATATTTGATGAATCTTCCAATCGCAAATTCAATTTCTGTAAGTTGCTTACAGGATCGGAAGGGACACTCGCAGTTACAACTGAAATTAAACTTAACATTGTACCATTACCTCCTGTAAATAAAGCACTTGTATGTATTCACCTAATGGAAAGGAATGATGCATTCAAAGCAAATCTTATTGCTTTAAAATACAAACCTTCTGCTGTGGAAATGATGGACAACAGGGTTCTTGATCTTACTGAAGAAAATATTAGTCAGAGGAACAACAGATTTTTTCTTGAAGGAAAACCGGGAGCAATTGTAATTGTAGAATTTGTCAGGAATAGTATGACTGAAATTGATTCTCTGGCATCAGAAATGACACAGGAACTGAAATCAAATAGTTATGGATACGCTTTTCCTGTAATCAAAGGAAAAGATATTTCGAAAGTATGGGAATTAAGGAAAGCCGGACTGGGGATACTTGCAAATATGAAAGGAGATGCCAAACCGGTTGCTCTTATCGAAGATACAGCCATAAATGTTGAACAGTTTCCTGCTTATATAGATGAAATTGACAAGATGCTGGCTTCACATGGTAAGGATGCTGTATTTCATGCTCATATAGGATCGGGAGAACTTCATCTGAGACCTATTCTTGACCTCAAAATACCAGCTGATGTCGAGCTTTTCAGGACCATAGGACTCGAAACAGCTCATATAGTAAAGAAATTCAATGGTTCACTAAGTGGCGAACATGGTGACGGAAGATTGAGAGGTGAATTTATCCCGATAATGCTCGGGGAACATAATTATAAACTTCTGAAGGATCTAAAGAAAGCCTGGGATCCGGAAGTAATTCTTAACCCTGGTAAAATTACCAATACTCCTCAGATGAATTCCTGCCTGAGATATGCTCCAGGCAAAAAAACACTTGATATTGAAACAATTTACGACTTCTCCTCTACCGATGGAATAATTAGGGCAGCCGAAAAATGCAACGGATCAGCTGACTGTCGAAAATCGGTAAAAATAGGAGGAACGATGTGTCCCAGTTTTATGGCTACTGGCGATGAAGATAAAAGCACCAGAGCAAGGGCTAATCTTGTTCGTGAATTTATGAGTAAAGAGGGCGATCCCTGGGACCACAGGGAAATTTATGAGATTCTGGATTTATGTCTTGGTTGTAAAGGATGCAAATCGGAATGTCCTTCGGGAGTGGATATCTCAAAAATAAAATCTGAATTTCTCCAGCACTGGTACGACAGGCAAGGAATTCCATTAAGAACAAGACTAATCGCCTATATATCTGTCATTAACAGAATGGGCACAATCCTTCCATCAGTTTTTAACTTTGTTTTGAAAAATAAAATAACATCCGGGATTCTGAAAAAAGTAACCGGTTTTGCTTCTGAAAGATCCATACCATTAATATATAGCACAACTCTCAGAAAGTGGATTAAAAACAATCTTTCAGCGCTTAATCCAGTAAATCCCACAAGTTCAGTCTGCCTCTTTATAGATGAATTTACAAATTATAATGATACCGAAATAGGTATAAATATTATAAAACTCTTAACCTCACTTAATTACAAAGTGGTTGTCACAAAACATAGTGTTAGCGCCAGAACCTTCATCTCCAAAGGTCTTACACGAACCGCCCGTAAAACCATACGAAAGAATATACAGGCTTTGACTGGTAAAATCAGTGAGGAGCTTCCTCTGGTAGGCATTGAACCTTCAGCCATCCTCGGTTTCAGGGATGAATATCCAGAACTTGCCGGAGCCGATCTGAAGGACGCTGCGATGAAGATTGCCAGAAATAGTTTTATGATTGATGAGTTCATAGCAAATGAATACAAGGCCGGAAGAATTGACCGGAATTTATTCATCGAAGAAAAAGCGGCCATTCTCTTGCATGGTCATTGCCAGCAGAAGGCAATTACATCAACAGCTAGCACTAAAGAAATGCTCTCAATACCAATTAATTACACAGTAACTGAGATTCCATCAGGCTGTTGTGGAATGGCCGGGTCGTTTGGGTATGAAAAGGAACATTTTGAACTGTCAAATAAGATCGGGGAGCTTGTCTTATTCCCTGAAATTAGAAATTCGGATAATAACACAATAATTACTGCTCCAGGAACAAGTTGCAGACATCATATTAAGGATGGAACCGGACGCATAGCACGTCATCCGGCAGTCGTTCTGTATGAGGCGCTGAAGAAATGAGGGGGAGAATGGGAGTCTGAGAGACTGAGAGACTGAGAGATGCCGCCTTAACTCCCCTCCTTGCAGGGGTTGGGGGTGGGTTTTAAAAGGCAAAGACAAAAGACAAAAGACAAAAGTTAAAATTCAATAATAAAATTATCAGAATCGTTCTGAACCGGGAATCTCTTTCTAAAGTCCGATAATACTGTCATTGAAATATCTCCACTGAGAGAACACTCTTCATTTGGTTTTGCGGCTCCTATAGTTTCCCCGCGAGGATTAATAATCATTGAATCGCCACAATACTCTATTCCGTTACTGTCAGTTCCTATTCTGTTTGCTCCTGCCACATAACATTGATTTTCAATAGCCCTGGCTTTCAATAATATATTCCATACTTCCCTTCTTACATTGGGCCAGTTAGCTGCATAGATAAGCAGATCGAAGTCATTATGATTCCTGCTCCATACCGGGAAGCGCAGATCGTAACAGATATTCGGGCTAATCCTTACACCTCTGAATGTGAATACCAAACGTGTTTTTCCTATTGAGAATAATTTGTCCTCCCCTCCCATGCTGAAAAGGTGTCGCTTATCATACTGCCAGTATTCTTTTTCCGGAGAAACGAATACCCATCTGTTATAGTAGTGCTCATTTTCTTTAACAATGTAGCTGCCGCATAATCCAAAGTTTCCTTTTTGAGAGAGATTCAGCATCCATTCAAATGTTTCCCTGCCTGGTAGTTCATTCAGTTTTTCAGGATCCATAGAAAATCCCGTATTAAACATTTCAGGAAGGATAACGATTTCTGTTTTGTTAAATAAAGGTGAAATCAATCTACTGAGGTTGTTGAAATTGGCAGTTTTATCTTCCCATACCAAATCGGGTTGAATAATAGATATATTCATTTTCTGTTGTTGAATTAATAGGATTCCGGACAAATAAAAAAAGTACAGGCTTATTACAAACCTGTACTTTTGTTTTCTAAAACCTCAGGTTTTGCTATTTTTTATTAATCGAATTGTAATACTCGGTAAAAATACCAGTTATTAGTGGTCTGTAATAGAGCCAGAAGAATCTTCTTGTATCATCAGGTTTATCTGAGTAAAGGATCCCTTTAAGTTTTTCTACCCCTTTAAACCTTGATGTCCACATAGGAACAGAATTATTTGCGAAATCACCTGAGAAATAATATGTTCTTCCTGCAGACGGATCCCGTATAACAGCCGGAAAATCTGCGGTAAGGCCATATCCTATTAATAATGAATCGCCTAAGCTTGTTGTCTCAATTCTGAATTTAGAAATAACATTGTTAGCCAAAGGATCAATAATATCAAACCAATGGTCGAAGGCTACAGATTCAGGAAGGTTATACTTTTTTGTAAAAACAGAATCGGTAAGAATATGAGGCATTGGATTTTTGAGATGAGTACCTTCTTCGAGAACGATAATATACTTGTCTTTTACAAGCACAACTCCGGCTTTATTGAAAGTCCATGGAAGTTTATACTGTTTCCTGTACATTGCAGTCATCCAGATTGGAAAATCTTCTCCTATTGTGTCAAGTGTGCTGAAATATTTACCTGTCCATCCTGAGAATGTAATTCCCAATCTCTCCTGAATTCTGAGTGCCTCGTAAGGAATAGTAGGATAATCAAAAGTATTATATTCAAGAATCACAAGCTTGTTGGCGTCTTTCATTCCTTTAATCAGCAGGTTATCAGTATTATTAAGCCCTCCATAAAGCTTTCTTGATCTGCGGCTTTTTGTAAAACTTCCACCACCTCTGTACCAATCGTTCGAAAATACACCATAAGTATCTGCAAAATAAATAACATCATTTTTCTTTGGAAGATCAATCAGGTCGCCTATACGGTATTCTCTCTTATCCCATAACTTTTCACGGAGAGATATTTTAGGTACAAATCCAAAATAATCCTTCTTATAAGAATAACTCCGTTTATTTTCCTTTTTAACAAATCTTTCATTTGTAAGTACCCAGTCAAATGACTTATGTTCATCAAGTTCAACATTTGGCACAGTCTTGTCGACCAGTATGATGTCTAATGGCTTTTTAGTTTGAAAAGTCCATCGGATCAGGTTAATTAATGGCAGGGCAAGTATTACTGCCAGGATGATAACTACAATAAGTAGAGCTTTTTTCATAACTTAATATATCTGAATGTATTCAAATACAATAACTATAATCCATTATAGCCAATATGCTAATTTCAACTGTTAAATGTATTAATTTATTTTTTTTAAATAAAATAAATTTGATGCAATATAATAAAATTTATTAAACCGCAAAAACTCTTAGTACCCACAAGTTGAATTATTACCTCTTTTGTCTGCTCCTCCTGTTTTTTTCCCATCAGGGAGTACTAAAATTGCGTTGACTCTTCCAATTGATGAACGCATCGTTAACGTATGTCCCATCTTTGTCAGATTGAGCAGGGAAATACTATCAACTGCTTTTTTTTCATAGCTGATCCAATCCGGAAGCCACTGATGATGAAATCGTCCAGCATCAACTGCATCCTGAATATTCATTCCAAAATCTATAACATTAATAATTACCTGAAAGACAGAGGTAGGTATAGTGGAGCCGCCAGGAGATCCTAAAACCATAAAAAGTTTTCCATTTTTTTCAACAATTGCCGGAGTCATCGAGCTAAGCATTTTTTTCCCTGGCTGAACAGAATTTGCTTCACCTCCAACGAGACCATACATATTCGGGAAGCCGGGTTTTACTGAAAAATCATCCATCTGATTATTTAAAAGAAATCCAGCGCTGTCTACGACAATACAATTTCCAAATGTACCATTTAGTGTGGTGGTTACAGAGACTGCATTGCCATCTGCATCAACCACTGAAAAATGCGTAGTTTCTTCACTCGTGTAACCTTCGGGTGAACCTGCTTTGACTTTTTGAGAGGGAGTAGCATTATTTTCGTCAAAATCGCTCATCCTCCCAAGCAGATATTTTCTGTTAACTAATTTATTTGAGTTAATTTTCATAAAATCAGGATCACCAAGATATTCAGCCCGGTCTGCAAAAGCTCTTTTTTCTGCCTCTGTTATCAAATGAATTGTTCTGACAGAATTTAATCCCCATTCGCTGACAGGAAAAGGTTCGATCATTGCCAGTAGCTGAACCAGAAGTATCCCTCCACTTGAGGGAGGTGGAACAGTTATAATTTTGAACCCTTTATATGTGGTTGAAAGAGCTAATCTTGAAACGGAATTATATGCTTTCAAATCCTCTTCAGATATTATCCCGCGCCCTCTTTTCATCTCTTTTATTATAAGTCGTGCAGTTTTTCCGGAATAGAAACCATCTCTGCCATAATCTCTTATCCTTTTGAGAGTCTCTGCAAGGTCTTTCTGAAGAAGAATATCTCCTTCTTTCCATAATGAATCTTTAACAAAAGCAGGTCTTGATAAATTTCTTTCTGTGAATTGAAGTTTGGTAGAATTCAGATCATCAGCCTGTTCTCTTGCAACCATAAAACCTTTTTCAGCAAGATCAATCGCAGGTTGTATAATATCTTTAAACGGCAGTTTTCCATACATTAAATGTGCTCTGATCATACCATCAACTGTACCGGGAACACCACTTGAAAGAGGGCTGTCTGTACTTAAGCCTTCTAAAACGGCTCCTGATTTATCAAGAAACATATCACGTGAAGCCAGTGATGGAGCCTTCTCCCTGAAATCAATAACGTCAGTTTTTCCTTCACTTGTTCTGATAACCATGAATCCTCCGCCACCTAGATTACCTGCTTCAGGATAACATACTGCGAGAGCAAATTCAGTGGCCACTGCTGCATCAATTGCATTGCCCCCATTCTTCAGAATCTGTACACCAATAGCTGAGCCCTGAGGATGAGCAGATACTACCATTCCACTGTCTGAAGCAATTTCCAGACTTTCTGTAATGTTTTTATCTTTCCTGCCGGAGCTGGCTGAACAACCTGTTAATATCAGGATAAGAAACAGACCTGATTTAATAACATTTTTCTTATACATACTTATTTCCCACGTTACTTTAATGCAATTATAACCAAAACTGCTAATAAATGGTTGCATGGCTTCGTTTCATATAAGAACGAATTTTGTTTTTATTACTTTTGTGCAAACATTTTTACGATGCTCTCAAATCAACCGCTTGCTGAAAGGTTAAGACCGAAAGAACTTGGAGAGTTCTGTGGTCAGGAACATCTGGTAGGCAAAGATGCAGTTTTAAGAAAAGTCATTGAATCAGGAAATATTCCATCATTCATTTTATGGGGTCCTCCCGGAGTTGGAAAGACTACGCTTGCATTGATAATAGCCAATACACTTAAAAGACCATTCTTTCATCTGAGTGCCGTTCATTCAGGTGTAAAGGATGTAAGGGAGACTATTGAAAAAGCAAAAAAGCAGCAATTCTTTAACCAGCCCAACCCTATCCTTTTTATCGATGAGATTCATCGGTTTAATAAATCGCAGCAGGATTCTCTTCTAAGTGCTGTAGAACAGGGTACAATAACCCTCATCGGAGCTACTACAGAGAACCCTTCCTTTGAAGTTATTTCACCTCTCCTTTCACGTTGCCAGGTCTACATAATGAAGCCATTAACAGAAGAAGAACTTATCCGGTTAATGAATAGGGCGTTAAAAAAGGATAGCTACCTGGCCACTCATAATATAAAAATCACAGAACATGAGGCCCTTATACGTGTATCAGGAGGCGATGCCAGGAAACTTTATAATGCTCTTGAACTGGTAGTGAGTTCCGAAGCTGAAGAGGGTTCTTCTGAAAAAATAATTATCGATAATGAAAAGGTATTGAAACATGTTCAAAAGAATCTTGCATTATATGATAAGAATGGAGAGCAACATTATGATATTATATCTGCTTTCATAAAATCGCTCCGGGGAAGCGATCCTAATGCCGCAGTATACTGGCTGGCACGTATGGTTGAGGGAGGTGAAGATCCAAAGTTTATTGCCAGACGAATGCTCATTCTTGCTGCCGAAGATATCGGTCTGGCAAACCCGAACGCCTTATTGCTTGCTCAGGCTTGTTTTGAGGCAGTAAACGTAATAGGATGGCCTGAATCACGAATAATTTTATCTGAGGCTGCGATTTACCTTGCAACTTCTCAAAAAAGCAATTCTGCCTACAAAGCAATTGATGAAGCTATCGATACAGTTAAAAATGAAGGAGATCTTCCGGTTCCATTACACTTACGTAATGCGCCTACCAAGCTTATGAAGAGCCTTGGATATGGAAAGGAATATAAGTATGCACACAGCTATTCAGGTAATTTTATTCCCGATAATTTTCTTCCTGACAGTATTAAAGGTAAAGTTTTTTACGATCCCGGAGTGAATGCAAAAGAAGAAGAGATTAGAAAAAGACTATCTGATATTTGGAAAGATATATATAATTATGATAAGAGATAGAAACGTTGCAGGGTGCAGGATACAAGGTACATACTGTTTTTAACTTTCACCATGTACCAATGCAACATGCAACTAGTGCCAGGAACTGTAAGATGAAGCACTGAGAAGCACAGAGTTAAACAGAAAAAATTGGAAACTTTATATAATTTTAATAATTATTTTTAACTTTGTCATAGTATGTCAAGAACGCTAATAAATATTCCCGGAATAAAATTTGTTGAAAGTGGTAATTTTCTATTAATTGCCGGACCTTGTGTAATTGAGAGCGAGGATGTTGTCTTTGAAACTGCGGAACATTTGAAGAAGTTATCTGAAAAATACAAGATTCCTTTTGTGTTTAAGTCATCATATAGAAAAGCGAATAGATCTAAAGGAGATTCTTTTTCAGGAATTGGTGATATTGAAGCACTTAAGATACTTGCGCAGGTCAGAGAGAAATATTCGATTCCGGTTATTACCGATATCCATAACCCGGAAGAGGCAGCAATGGCTGCAGATTATGTAGACATTCTTCAGATACCTGCTTTTCTATGCAGACAGACTGACTTGCTCGTGGCTGCCGCAAAAACTGGTAAATGGGTGAATATAAAAAAAGGTCAGTTTTTATCAGGCTCCTCTATGAGATTTGCTGTTGAAAAAGTTATGGAGTCCGGAAACAATAAAGTCATGCTAACGGATAGAGGTAATATGTTTGGTTATCAGGATATTGTAGTTGATTTCAGAAATATTCCGATAATGCAGAAAATAGGTGTTCCTGTAATAATGGATATAACGCACTCACTTCAGCAACCAAATCAGGAGGCTGGGGTTACAGGGGGACAACCTGAGATGATAAGTACAATTGGAAAAGCCGCAATAAGTGTTGGAGCCGACGGTATTTTTATTGAAACTCATCCTAATCCGGCAATCGCAAAATCTGATGGCGCCAACATGCTCAAACTCTCAGAAATGGAAAACCTTTTAATTAAGCTCGTTGCATTGAGAAAAATAATAAATTCCTTTTGATAACTAAATTAATAAACTACTAAAATGAAAAAAATCCTACTTGTATTTACTGGACTTCTTGCTTTTGCTTTCATTAATGCACAGTCCTTAAATGAAATTGTTAAGAATTATTCAACGGCAATAAAATATGATAAACTCGCCGGCGTAACTTCCATAAAGATAACGGGTAAAATGTCTGCTATGGGAATGGAGATGCCAATGGTAATGTATATGAAGAACCCTAATAAAATCAAAGTAACCTACAGCTTCAACGGTCAGGATATGGTGTCGGTATTTGATGGCGAAAAGGGATATACCATGAATCCTATGACAGGTTCAACCACTCCTGTTGAACTTACAGGAGAACAATTAAAACAAGTTAGTCAGAATAATGTTTTCAACAATCAATTGCTTGACTATCTTAAAAACGGACAATTGACGCTTGAAGGAACAGAAAATGTAAATGAGAAGCCTGCATTTAAGTTAAAGGCAAACGTTGGAACCAATCCGATTTATCTGTTCCTTGACAAAAGCTCATACATGCTTGTCAAAACCAGTACTACTGTTGATCAGATGGGCACTTTGATGAATGTTGACTCATATATGACTGATTATGTTGATATAAACGGGGTTGTTATTGCCAAGAAAACATCAGCAATGGCTAATGGCATGGAGGCTGCCGTAATTACTTTCGATAAGATTGAGGTGAATATTCCTATGGAGGACAGTTTCTTCAAAATAAAGTAATTAATCAGATCAAAATTTGATATAGAGGCAGGATGCCAAAAATATGGTAGAGACGCAAGATTTTGCGTCTCTACCATTTTGCAGCTGGCCTGTAAGCCGGATTCTGTCCGGTTTTGTTTCTGCAAAAGAATTTAAAACCGGTTTCCATCATTTATCTAGGTCATGCATTGCTACATGACTCATACGATCTACCCCCCGGCATCGGACGAGCAGCCCTTATCGCCGGTATACATGATCTTTCAACCCATAAGGTGTACGGCTCCTGATGTTGCCACCCTGACCGGTAAGCTCTTACCTCACCTTTTCACCCTTATCCGCCAGCTGGCGGACGGTTATTTTCTGTTACACTACTATACCCTCACGGACATCTTCCCGTTAGGAAGCATGGTGCTCTGTGTTGCCCGGACTTTCCTCCCCGCCCTGAGCATAGCCGAAGGGCGGGGCGATGGAACAGCCTGCTGCACCGCAAAGGTAATAATTTACAGCAAATTGTCTATACCTTATAATAATGGTTAATTTTGCAGGCGAATAAGGATAAAGATAAAAGACAAAAGTAAAAAGATAAAAGTGCTGTGCAAGATATTGATCTAAACGAATATAATTACGATCTTCCGACTGAAAAGATTGCCCAATATCCTGTAGAAGAAAGGGATAGCTCAAAACTACTAATTTATAAACACGGAAAGATATCACAAGATATTTTTAGCAATATCGATATTAATATTCCTGATAATTCACTGCTGGTCTTTAATAATACACGGGTAATCAGAGCCAGAATTCTATTTCGAAAAGAGACAGGCGCTATAATTGAAATACTTTGTCTGGAACCTCTTTTACCTTTTGAATATGAATTATCATTTAGTTCCCTTGAACCGGTAGAATGGAAATGTATTGTTGGAAATCTTAAAAAGTGGAAAAGCGGTATAGTTTCAACATCTTTTATAATTAGTGGTAAGCAATATATACTAAATGCAGAAAGACTTAAATCTGAAGGTGATGCATGGAGAATCAAATTCAGCTGGACCTGTCCTGAGATAAGGTTTGGTGAAGTAATTGAAGCTGTCGGCCATATCCCTCTCCCACCGTATATAAATAGAGAAGATGAAGCAGAAGACACAGACAGATACCAGACAATATATTCAAGTATTAAAGGATCTGTTGCCGCACCAACAGCAGGATTGCATTTCACAGATAAGGTTTTTGAAAAGCTTAAGCAAAAAGGAATTAAATCAGCTGAAATAACCCTTCATGTGGGTGCCGGCACTTTTCAACCTGTAAAATCTGAAAATATTTCCGGTCATGAAATGCATTGTGAACATTTCTTTGTTACGGCTAAAATAATTGATTTATTACTGGAGAATCAGGGAAACATCATTACGGTTGGCACAACGTCTGTCAGAACTCTTGAAAGCCTTTATTGGATAGGAGTTAATCTGGTAAACAAGCAATCGCCTGGTAATAAAATTCTTACACTTGGGCAATGGGATGCTTATAATCTCGTTAACAGTATATCCCTGAAGGAATCGATGCAGGCATTATTAGATTACCTTATAGATAATAACTTATCATATATTCATGGGTCAACAAGGCTGCTGATAATTCCCGGATATAACTTCAAAATGATAAATGGAATGATCACTAACTTTCATCAGCCAAAGAGTTCACTTCTGCTTCTTATTTCAGCATGGATAGGAAATAATTGGAAAAAAGTTTACAAGTTTGCAGTGGAAAATGATTTTAGATTTTTAAGCTATGGTGACTCCTCCCTTTTATTAAAATAGTAAAAAACCGTAACAATAGTAGCTATAACGAAATATTTAGTTTAATTTTGTAAATAAATTGTTTTTTTGTTTATTTGGATAAAAATTATTTTGGAATGAGTGAGAACAGATTGATGCAACAGGTAATAGCCATATTTTCAATTTTTATGGTATTTTTCTATCTGGGTGTTGGGGTTTTCCTGATATTCTTTACAGGTCTGAGTTATCTTGACAAGGCTGTGCGAATCATAATGGGATCAACTTTTATTTTCTATGGATTGTTCAGAGCTTACAGGTCGTACGTAAAAATTGTTGAGGTTTTTTTTACAGACGACAAAGATGAAAGGTGAATCATTTATTGCAATGTTTTATTCTATGAGGAAGAATTATTCTATATTCCGGTCAGCCTTGGCATGTACTTTGCTGTTACTCTAAAGGAGAATAATTTAACCTTTAAAAATTTTAAGAATATGAACAGAGTATCAGTTATTCAAAAATTTATTATTATTGCGTGCCCAAATAAAAATTTCGTGCCCGCTATTATTGTGAACAAGAATAATTATCTTAATTTTTTATCGAAAATCCGTTATCCAATAATCTGGTTAATGCTATTGCTTGCATCCTGTTCCGGAGGTAATAAATCCGCAATGAATGAAACGCCAACCAGAGGAAGTATTACGATTTCAGCAGATGAATCTATTCAGCCTCTTATAGAAACAGAGGTATTTACTTTTACTCACCTCTATCCAAATGCAAAAATAAAGACCCAATTCAAGCCTGAGTATGATGTGATAAATGATTTTATGGATGATTCTGTTAAAGTAATTGTGACAAGTAAAAAACTTTCAGATTATCAGATTCAATATCTTCGTGATGCTCAGATTATAGCCCGAACAACAACATATGCCTACGATGCATTGGCTATTGTTACTAATAAGAATAATACTGATACGATTTTAAAATACAACGCAATAAAAGATATTTTCCTTGGTAAGATCAAAAAATGGAAGGATATCAACTCAAATTCAAAACTGGGCGACATACGTGTAATTTTTGATAATAACAAATCAGGGAACATAAGATATTTTAAAGAACTTTTTGAGATTAAAGATTCACTTTCAGGTAATTTCTTTGCTGTTAACAACAATCCGGAAGTCATTGAATTTGTTTCCAAAAATCCTGATGCACTGGGCATTATAAGCGTTAACTGGATCAGTGATAAAGATGATTCTCTCAGTACCAGTTTTATTAACAAAGTAAATGTCGTTGCTATTTCACAACAATATGTTAATGACGGAAGCTATTATCGCCCTCACCAGGGATTTATTTATGACAAATCATATCCTTTTGTACGGGAAATTTACATTATTTCGCGGGAGACTTTTGCGGGCTTGGGTTCAGGTTTCAAAAACTGGGCTTGTGCAGAACAAGGGCAGCGTATAGTTCTTAAATCCGGACTTGTACCTGCAACGATGCCGATAAGACTGGTGCAGATTAAGAAGTAGAAAGTAGGTAGTAGGCAGGAAGAACGAGAAACGAGAAACGAGAAACGAGAAACGAGAAAAAAATGAATTTTTGAATATTGAAGTAACAAATTAAAATATTAACATTATAATTGATCTCAAATAAAGAAGCTATGAAACGTTTAATTTTTCGACCAGCATTTTTACTGGCAGGTATATTGACAGTATTTACAATTAACATAAAGGCTCAGGATTTAAATTCTGCTACAATGTTAACCAGGAGCGAACAATATGACAAAGCGGAAGCTATGTTCCAGCAGTTAATACAGAAAGAGCCTACAAACAGTAAAAATTATTTTTATCTGGGAGAAAATTACCTTCTCGACTATTTTGCAGATACAATCTCAAATTCATTGCCAGTAGCAGCAAAAGCAGCTAAAGACTCATATCAAAAAGGCGTTGAAGTAAATCCAAATGATCCTCTTAACTATATAGGTCTGGCTAAGGTTGCATTCTATCTTGGAGATAATAAGACAGCTACAGAAATGCGCGCTAAAGCAAAAAGTTTTCTTCTTCCCTATAAGAATATCAAAAAAATTGTACCCCCTGCCCCGGATTATTCATTCGCATTGGCTAAAATTGCAGAATCATATATTAAGGACAAGAATGTTGATACCACGATGGCATTACCACTAATCAGAGAAGCCATTCAGATTGATAATAAAGGTCGCGATGTGTATCTGATTGCCGGAGATATTTATATAATGTTAAATGACGGTTCTAAGGCAATATCATACTACAAGCTTGCGCAGTTTGCGGATCCTAAATCATCTACGGCAAACATGAAAATAGGTAGTATCTATTTTAAAGGTAAAGCTTATCCCTCTGCAATTTCAGCTTTTGAAGAAGCTATTGCACTTAACCCGAATTTTGCTCCTGCATACCGGGAACTTGGACAATTGTATTTATCTGCTGGCAGGTATGATCAGTCGAAAGAAAATTTCAAGAAATATCTTGATCTGACACAAGGCAACATACCTGCAATGACAAAGTATGTTAATGCTCTTTTCTATGCAAAAGACTATGAAGGAGTAATTACAAAAGTTGAAGAAATTTTTGCAGTCGATAAGTCCAGAACTTACATGAATCGCCTTGCCGCCTACTCATCTTATGAAAAAACTCCACCCGATTATGTAAAAGCGTTGGCTTATATGGAAGAACTTTTCAGAACAGTGGCTCCCGAACGGATAAATCCAAAAGATTATCTTTATATGGCCAGAATACTGGTTAAAAAGAACCAGAATTATCCTAAAATGGTTGACGAGCTGAACGGTCTTAAACTACAACTTGAGAAAGATAATGCAAAATATGCATCTGCCACTACAGCTGATAAGGCAAAAATGAAGCCGGCTCTCGACGAACTTACCACCAAAACTGAAAACCTCAAAAAAGAAGTGGCAAAAGCCGATCTTGAGATTACCAGAGCCTTTGTAGAGTATAACAAATTATTGGCTTTCAATCCTCAGGATAAAAACATCATAAATGAGATTGCCAATACATACTATACTTTCAGGAGATACGAGAATGCTGCCAATATATGGACAAAGCTTATTGATCCCACTAAAGACAATACTGAAGATCTTATGAGAATCGGCAGAGCATATTATAACGGGGAAAACTACAAAACTGCTGATTCAGTATTTGGTGCAATAATTGCCAAATCACCAACTTACCTCCCTGCTTATCTTTGGGATGCTAACTCTTATACAAAAATGGATCCGGATACAAAGCTGGGTCTCGCAAAACCTAAATTTGAAAAACTGCTTGAAGTTGCAATGGTCGATTCTGTAAAAAATGCTGCTATAATGATAGACGCCATGGTTTACCTGAGTTACTACAATATGAAAACCGAAAATTACAGCAAATCAAAAGACTACTACAACAGAATGATTAATCTTAGTCCAAATAATAAGGAGTATAAAATCAGGGGTTACAATGGCATTGGTTCTGTAGAACTTCAATCGACATCGTCAGAGAAGACTAATGAAGGACGACTCCCCTATTTGTCAAGAGCTACTGATGCTTATACTAAAATTCTGGCTATAGACCCCTCAAATTCATCAGCAAAAAGTCAGTTAAACTATGTACGTGAATTCGAAGCTCAGATTAAAAAAGGTATTAACCCAAATGAAATTAAGGGAGTTGTTAAGGATTCAGCCGGACAACCAATACCTTATGCTTCAATCAGAGTAAAAGACACCGCTGCTGAAAATATGTCTAACACCAGGGGCGAATTCAAATTTGAAATACCTCAGGGTTCGGAAATTTTGATAATTAGTGCCAAAGGATTTAAGTCGCTGGAGATACCTGTCACAAAATCAAGAGTTTATAATGTTGCTTTGGAAAAATAAAGTTTTATATTCAAATATGATAATTAATTATATCAGTAAATGAATAGAGTATATCGTTAACTTGAAGATCTTTTTGTAGAGAGAATTATTCTAAACTGAATTAAAAGTTAACATTATTCTATACTAAGTTGGAAAAAAACAATTCATAATATATATTTGCAAATCGTAAAATCTTAAACTTAAACAAACCAATAAAAAATGAGTAAACAAGGAAGTTCGTTCAAAGATGCGTTGCAAAATGCTTTTGCAACAAGCGCTATTTTAATAGCTTTTATTGTATCCTATATTTTGTTCACACAAATTATGGGTAATCCTGTGAATTTCGAAGGCGGCAATCCAAAAGGAGCTGCACTGGAAGGAAACTATCTTGGAATCATCTATAAAGGTGGTTACATTGTTCCTATTCTTATGACTTGCGTTTTAACTCTTCTCATTTTCATTTTTGAAAGGGCAATTACCCTCTCTAGAGCAAAAGGAAGAGGCAGCTTAAATTCCTTTGTAAGCAAACTTCAAGTTCTTCTTGCTGAAGATAAAATTGAAGAAGCTTTGGAGGCATGCGACAAACAGAAAGGATCGCTTGCTAATGTAATGAGGGCTGGTCTGGTTCGTTATCGTGACCTTCAGAAAGACAAAGCACTTGAAAAAGATCAAAAAATCCTTTCAATTCAGAAATCTTTTGAAGAAGCTACTGCTCTTGAGCTGCCAATGCTTTCAAAAAACATGGTTATCTTTTCAACTCTTGCTTCTATTTCTGTTTTGATCGGTCTTATTGGAACAGTACTTGGTATGATTCGTGCATTCGCTGCTCTTGCTCAGTCAGGTGCTCCTGATGCTCTCGCTCTTGCTACCGGTATCTCTGAAGCTCTTATTAATACAGCTTTTGGTATTACAGGTTCAACATTAGCTATTATTGCTTTTAACTATTTTTCATCTATGATCGACGGTTATACATTTAAAATTGACGAAGCAGGCTTCAGCCTGACCCAGAATTTTGCCGGGTCACTGAAAAATAACTAATAAATTTATCTTTTGGTTCATATAAATTAATAAAGAGAGAAAAATGCCAAAGATTAAATTACCAACAAAGTCGCCCCATATCGACATGACGCCGATGGTTGACCTGTTCTCGGTGGTGTTAACATTTCTAATGCTGACTGCCACAATGAGACAACAGGAACCTGCCCCTGTTGATACGCCCTATTCCATATCGGAAAAACCAACACCTGATTTTAATACTATGACTTTGATTTTGTCAAAGGACGACAGGGTGTTCTTAAATTTCGATAATGGACCTGATACTATTCTTCATTACAGATCAAAAGTTCTTGCCTTAATTGGCGGAAGATATGGCATCGAATTCAATGAATCTGAGTTAAGGCAATTTGAGAAGTATCCTTCATCGATGGGAGTTCCGATTCTTAAAATGAAGGAGTTTTTAGCAGCAAAAGATGCGAAATCAAAGATGGCATTTGACACAGGAATTCCGATTGATTCCACTGATAACCAACTGGCGGATTGGATTTACTTTACCCGTTCTGTAAATCCGAATGTTCAGGCATGTATTAAAGGAGATGTAAAAACCGGATTTCCTATTGTTAAGAAAGTCCTTGATATTTTGCAGGAAAAGAATGTGAATAAGTTCAATCTGATCACAAATCTTGAAGCAGCTAAGGTTAACGTAGCAGAAATACAAAAGTGATATGGCAGAAATAATTCAAGAGGAAAAAGCTGGCGGGAAGAAGAAAGCTAAAAAGCATGCCCCGCACATAGATATGACACCGATGGTTGACCTTATGTGTCTGCTGATCACATTTTTTATGCTTACAACTGCCTTTAGTAAACCTAAGGTCATGGAGATCAACCTTCCTGAGAAGATAAAAGATCCAACAAAACAGGAACCGCCTAAAATTTCAGCAAGTCGAACGCTTAACATTATTCTGGGACCGGATAATAAGATTTTTTGGTATCCGGGTGCTGTAAAACCAGAGGATTATTCGAATCTCCCCCCGGTTGCGGAAGTTGATTTTAGTGCATCAGGCATACGTCAGTTGCTACTGGAAAGAAACAAATCACTTGCTAAAAAGATCGCTGATTATAACGATTTGGTTGTTACAGGAAAGCTTGTGATCACTGCTGATTCTGCTTTGGGAGGAATAAAGAAGTTAAAATCAGATGACGATACTGGACCAATAGTTCTTATAAAAGCCTATAAATTAGCAAATTACGGTAATTTTGTAGATATTCTCGATGAGATGAATATCTGCGGAATAGCGCGTTATACTTTTATTGATATCGCTTGGTTTGAAAACAATATGGTCGAAAAAGCTTCTGGACTTCCTTTATCTAAACCACCTTCATCCAAATAAACTCGTAAACCTATAAAGAAATGGCAAAAGAAAAAATTAAAGCCCCTGCCTTCGACGATATTGTCTTTGAGGATAGGAATAAGGAATACGGAGCTTACAAACTACGTAAAAAGTACAGTAGTACTGTACTATTTGCATTATTGCTAGGAATAATAGTAGTATCTACAGCAATTATTACTCCTTATCTTAATGCTAAAGCGTTGGAAAACACAAAAAAACGTGCAGAACGGCAGGTTGAAATAAAGATGGAGAATCTCGATACACCAACTGAAGTTGCCCCACCTCCACCACCCCCTCCTCCTCCACCTGCAGACGTAGTGCAACAGGCCAGATATGTGCCACCCGTAGTTGTTGACTCGATAAAACCTGAAGACGTTAAGCAGTTCATGACTGCAGATGAGGCTCAGGTTGAAGTTAAGAACGAAGAGGTAGTGGAAGCTGTAGCCATAAAAGAAGAGGTTCAGGAAGCAGATGTGGAAGCAACACCTTTTGTTGTTGTTGAAGAGATGCCTATGTTCCCCGGTGGTGATCCTGCTCTTTTGACTTATATATCTCAAAATACTGTTTATCCTGAAGTTGCAAAAGAAAATAACATTCAGGGAAGAGTAATTGTCAGATTCTGTGTAACTTCTAAAGGTGGTGTAAGTCAGGTAAGCATTCTTAAAGGTGTAGACCCTGAACTTGATAAAGAAGCCATAAGAGTTGTTAACACACTTCCTGCTTTCAAACCAGGTAAACAAGGTGGAAAACCAGTTCCTGTATGGTACATGGTTCCAATTACTTTTACACTTAAGTAAAACATTTTTAAAAGTTTATAAGAAAAAGGCCGGATCGATTGATCCGGCCTTTTTTATTAAATGACTAGCCGCAATCGTACATATAGAAGTTTTGATGCTTGAGGGTAATACGAACAATGAACATTCAAATGTTACTAATTCTTAATTCTTTAATTCCTTCTTAAGGATTTCCACAAAATCCTCAATATCTTCCTCTGTAGTATCCCAACTGGTCATTAGTCTGTACTCAGATATCTTTTCATTCCAGGGATAGAAGAAGTAATGATTCTTCATTTTTTCAGCTACTTCGCTTGGCATAATAACAAAAACACCGTTAGATTCTACATTCTGTGTGATCCTTATCCCTTTAATCTCCTGCAATGCCTTATCCAGTATTCTGGCCATTGTATTTGAATGGGAAGCGCATTTTTTCCAAAGATCGTTATGGAAATATGCAATGTACTGTGCTGAAATAAATCGCATTTTTGAAGCAAGCTGCATCCCTTGTTTTCTTATGTATTTAAAGTCGTTTGAAAGGCCGGGTTTAAGGAAACAGATCGCCTCACCAAACATCATCCCGTTTTTTGTACCACCAAAAGAGAGAACATCAACTCCCGCATCAGTAGTAAATGCTTTAAATGGAAGATTAAGGAAGACTGCTGCATTAGCAATTCTGGCACCGTCCATATGAAGTAACATTTTCCTGTCGTG
>Ga0209747_1000481_pt1 | contig 21706 bp, 12 predicted proteins | sample BarGraNGADG00311_FD_184498 | JGI IMG/M metagenome (GOLD analysis project Ga0209747, IMG submission 184498) | Arctic peat soil microbial communities from Barrow, Alaska - Barrow Graham LP Ref core NGADG0011-311 (SPAdes) (version 2) | ecosystem: Environmental > Terrestrial > Soil > Wetlands > Peat...
TCTGCAGAGTGCTGATAGCCAGGCGCTCCCGACTCTTTCTCCGCCGTCGACCCGCTGGAACCATACCGGGCCGCGGATGACACAGCGTCGATTCTCCTGGCGATCTGGCTCGCTATCACTTTCGGAAGTCCGTTGTTCATACGAGAGTCGCCTGCCGGGCCGCTCGATCCGATGTTTCACGTGAAACCGTGACCCTATAACTTTTCAACATTCTCGTAGGAGTTATTAACAGCATTGTGGAAAATAACCCCGGGCAGACACACTATGTGCCCTTTTCTCCCGCTTCATGGACTCGAGCGCCCTTCTTCGCAGGGTTTTCCACATGATTCCCATTTGCAGCAGCATGCGGCCAAGGCCTCCTCCCTGTCGACTGAGGACAATTCGAGCCCCCACTTCAAGCAGGCATCCTCCTATTATGCTTGTCAGCCATTACATCCACGCTTGCCCGTCTGGTTCATGCGGACCTGGCCAATCCGGCCCGCGTCAGATCCTCTTTGCGGGCCTTGACTTTTCCCCCGGTCGTACCCTGCAACTTGTGGGTTTTCCCCACTGTCTGTGCACGGTGTCCTGAAACTTGCAAGTCCGCGACAGGGCACACCTTACCGCGACTGGCGTCCTGTCCCTTTACAGACACTGCCTTGTTGGTAGCCCAGAAGACCCTTTCATTACGCCGACGGGTTTTCCACGCTGTTTCCACATCACTGTTTAGTTTCGGGACATACGGTACTTTCACTTCAGCTTTAGACTATTTCAACGTTGTCCCGTCTCCTGATTTGCCAGAATGCCTCCCCTTAAACAGTATTGGCAGGACGACCGGACAGACACCTCGGCGAAAAAACACATAAGATCGCATTCTGCGCGTGCGCTTTTTTCAGCGCATACTGTCCGGATCTCGAACATGTTGCAATATCCAGGGCACTTGTTGTGTGCTTTCAGCCAAGGGTCCTCTCTTGTGGACCGTAACACGGTACAGGCCGGCGGCATGGTGCCTTTGTGTGGTACTCAATGCTCCGCAGAGGGCGTCGGGAGGGCTTTGATGACTTGTGTACATACCCATTAACCCTCATGCGGCAAGGAATTTTCGTAGGGCGCGTCCGTTTTGAATAGAGCTAAATAGAAGCATTTATCTTCAGCACGTCTGAAACTAGAAGGGGGTTGCTAGTAGCGTATTATTGTCTCGCTGTCTACGAACAGCTTCCAATCAGCGGAAAACAGCACTCAGGCAGGCGTTTTCGGTGTGTTTCACGTGGAACGTTCCGCTCCGGGGCGTATTACTACCCTCCGGTTCGGATCATCGCCCGCGCTTTCGGTCCAGACGCCGTCGATATTGCGGAGTGCCATATGTACTATCTTGCGCTCTGACGCTGTCATCGGCTGCATTTCGATGCTTTCATTTCGCCTGATGACATCTCCGGCCATCTGTTCTGCCTGCTTCTCGACTTTGGCCTTGCGGCGTTTGCGGTATCCCTCAGCGTCAACGATTATCTTCTTTGTCACTTCTCCGGTTCTTCTGCAGCCGATGTTCACGATGTACTGAAGCGCGTCAAGGGTCTGACCACCCTTCCCGATGAGGATTGCTACGTCATCACCCCAAATATCAACCACGAGCGAGTCTTCTCTCTCTCGCGATTCGACCATGGCGTCGACACCAATAAACTCGAGGATATCCTTGACCATCTTTACCGGCTTGTCCGAGGTCTCTCCCGGGATGAAATCCTCTTCCTCAACAATCTCTTCCATTTCGTTGGAAGGAGGGGTCTGCCTCGGTGGTCCAGGCTGTTCGATCTCGTCCTCCGTCTGCTTTTCAGCAGGGGGTTCGGGCTTCTTCCCGGTAACCTCCCACTCTCCAATCAGCTCTACTCTGATGCGAGCGCCTTTGCCACCGAGCCCGAGAAAGCCCTTCTGTGACTCCTCCAGGACCTCTACGAAGATATCATCGCTCTCCAGGCCAAGCTCTTCGAGGGCGATCTCAGTGGCTTCCTCGACTGTTCGACCTGTGTACTCCCAAGATGTTTCCTTCATTCCTGACCTCTCTGAGTTGAACCCGCCACTTACTTCTTGCGCGACCCTTTCTTCTTTGCGGGGTATTGCTTTGCTTGCGCTGGCTTGGCCGCCTGCTGCTTTGCACTCGGTTCGACAGCGGTTTCAGATGCTCGGGTGGTGTCTTTTTCAGCTTCAGACTCGACGTTCTGGGCTTTTTCCGGCGGCCTGGCCTCATTCTCCTGCCTGGGTTTCCGGGCTTGCTTCGCTCCAGCAGGTTTCTGCCCGGGGTTTTTCTGTGCGCCCGGTTTGCCCGCGGCCTTCTTCTGTGGCGGAGCACCTGGCTTGCCAGCTGTTTTCTTGGCCGGGGGCCCTCCAGACTTGCCCGCCGTCTTCTTGCCTGCGGGTACCTTGGCGGATTTACCCCCAGCCCCCTTGGGCGGTGCAGCTCCCTTGGCCGCAGACTTCCCGCCAGCCTCAGGCTTTCCGGGCTTGGCGCTTGCGGCCGCCCTCTTCTCAGCGAGCTTCTCCGGCCTCTTGATCCTTACGGCTGTGAGGGCGGCCGAACCCACATCATAGCCCTTGAACCGCCAGCGTTCGTGCCACTTCAGAGGGTCGCCTGTCTTTAATCGCATCGCCATTTTCTCGTCGTAGAAACCCTCAGCCTCTAGTTGAATGTACTGCTGGATGACCATGAGAACGTTGGTTGTGATGATATACAAGGTGACGCCGGCCGGAAGGATCCAGGCAAAGACGCCGAAGATCACGGGCATCAGGGCCATCATCTTCGCCTGCTTGGGGTCGTTCGTCATCATCTTCGAGGAGATGTATCCGGTGACGATCGTCAGAAGGATCAGGATGATTACGGCAGCGTACTCGTGTCCGGGGACAACCGTCAGCTTACCTTTGTCCAGAACCGCCTTGCTCATGTGCTGGCCCGGCGCAAGGACTATAGGCATGAAAACCTTGCCGCCGGTCCAGAGCGTCTTGCCGGTGGCGACCAGGTTGCTGATGCCCATGAAGGCGAAGCTCGTCTTATAGTGGATGTACTTCGGGGCGTCCCGAAGAACCTCGAAGAGTGCGAAGAGAATGGGCAACTGCAGCAGCAAAGGAAGGCAGCCGCCCAGCGGGCTGACCTTGTTGTCCTTGTACAGCTTCATCATCTCCTGCCCCTGCTTCTCGCGGTCATCCTTGTATTTCTTCTGGATTTCCTTGAGCTGGGGCTGCAGCCGCTGCATGGCGATCATAGACTTGGTCTGCTTGATCGACAGCGGAAGCACGACCACGCGGAAAGCAATGGTCAGAAGGATGACGTTCCAGCCGAAACTGCCGGTGAAACTGTTGAAGAACTGCAGTATTTTCGCGAAAAATTCACTGATCGGGGCAAGCCCCGGGATTGTGAACCCTAGAAAACGCATATCCACCAAACCGATCTAGGGAGGGTCATACCCGCCTTGTGCGAATGGATGACACCTCATTATCCGGTAAATCCCCTTTGCCGAGCCCTTCAGCACCCCGTACTTCATGACCGCCTGCTCAAAGTACTCGGAGCAGGAGGGGTAATAGATGCACCTGGGCCTCAGTGCCGGGGAAATCGTCTTCCTATATATATGAATGGGAATCAGCGCTACTCTTCGCCACGTCCAGGCTTTCTCTTTTTCACGCAATTCCGCGCCCTCGACAGTATGCTCTCGATCTCGGTTACCAATAATTGGTAATCCGCTTCTTCTACTCCCGCTCGCCCTTCGATCAGGTACCGCGAGCCGGGCTCCAGGAGTTCGCGCTTTTCGAACAATGAGCCCCTGACGCGCCTCTTTGCCAGGTTCCTCGTCACCGCTCCGGAAAAGCCCCGTCCTGTGACTACCGCGACCGCCGGGGGCTTCCCTGCTTCATCGGCGCCACCGAGGACCCATACAAAAACGAGGCCCGCGCGATAGAGTTTCCCGCTCTTCCTGATCGAACGGATCTCGCTCGACGCGGTTATCCACTGTAGCCCCGGGCCGTCTTCTGGCATGCTACCGGCCGGCTCAGACGGTCAGCCGGGCCCTTCCCTTGTCCCTTCTGCGCTTCAGGACCCTGCGACCGGACTTAGTCTTCATCCTCTTGCGGAAGCCGTGTTCCCTTTTTCTTTTTCTGACTTTCGGCTGATAAGTTCTCTTCACGGGCTTTCCTTTTGGATCTTTAGCACAGTGACATGAGCAGGCTAAATTATACTGGACTACCCCATGATGTCAAAGAAGAACGCGTGCGGTTAAGCCACCTGCCCGCCACCGGCTGACGTCCGGGGGCGCGAAATCCCGTCTGAGAAAGACCAGTTATAGGAACTCATACATTTCGTCGCCTGGTGTTTCGTGAGGAGGGCTTTGCTTGGTAAGCAGGAACAGCTTGGACGCCCTTTTCCACGGTGTTTTCCGGCTCAATCGACGTTGGTTGAACACCTTATGACCCTCATGCGTAATATTTATCAAGTTGGCCCTTGAAACGTATTGCGTTGCTCGTCCGGGCCTTGTTATAATCCTCCGCGCAGGACCCAGGTCAGCGACCTGGGCCTTTTGTACGTCTAGGGGTCTTGTCCACAATTGTGGATAAGGTGGTTGATAAACCACTGGCCTCTGTTGATAACGCGGCCGTCAGGCTATGAAACGCACGCGAGTGCGGTCTGTCAGCCATTATTATCCACAGCCGTGTGGATAAGATGTTGAAGTGCCAGACCGTTCTGGCCCCGGCGCGCACGTTCTGTAGCCGTGCGTTTTCGCTGGCGGCGCATGCAAGGGGGGCTCCTGCAGTGGAACAAAACGTTGTGCTCGAGGAGGAGGGCCTGGTGGAAATCCAAGAGGTCTGGACCGAAAGCCTGAAGAGGGTGGACGGCCAGATACCCGCCCACATCTTCACGTCAATGATCGCGCCGCTCAAGCCTGTCTCGTGCGACGATGACACGTTTACGATCGGCGCTCCCAGCTCGTTCGCGAAGGACATCATCGCCACAAAGTACGTCGAGATCCTTTCCACGGCGGCCTCGGAGGTCCTGGGTCGCCCTTTGAAGATTGTGCTCACGGTCGCCACGCCAGGTGAGATAGTGGAGTCGATCGGGATGAGGACCGGCGTGTCCGAGAAGCCATCCGTCCAGACATCGAGCCGCTTGGTTCCCGAGGAGCCCGGCTTCCCGAAAAAGTTCACCTTTGACAACTTCGTGGTCGGCGACTCCAACAAGTTCGCTTACCACGCGGCCCTTATGGTGGCCGAGTTCCCGGGGGATAAGTACAACCCGCTCTTCATATACGGGGGCACCGGCCTTGGAAAAACACACCTTCTCTACGCCATCAAGGACTATGCCGAGAAGATGACGCCGAACATCAAGGTGAAATACGTCCAGACTTCGACGTTCATCGACGAGTTCATCGCGACGATCACGCTCAAGCGGGACAAGGCGAGCTTCGACCAGAAGTACATCAACAACAAGATCATCCTCTTCGACGATATCCAGGCTCTCAGCGGGACGGACGCCACACAAGGCAAGTTTTTCGACATCTTCAACCTGCTCTACGGCTCCAACAGCCACATCGTCCTCTCGAGCGACAGACCTCCGAGCGAGATCCCGCAGCTCGCTGACCGCATCAGGTCCCGGTTCGAGGGAGGGCTTCAGATCGACATCGTGCCGCCCGACCTGGAGACCCGGCTGGCTATCCTTCATATGAAGGCGCGCGCGGAGCACATCGAGATACCGGACGACGCCCTCATATATATAGCGTCCAAGGTGAAGGACAACATCCGCTCGCTGGAGGGCCTCTTGAACCGCGTGGTCGCATCGGCGCGGCTCTACGGCACCAGGATCGACCTGGCGATGGTGCAGGACGTCCTGAAAGACCAGGTCACCGAGCCGCACCAGTCCCGCACGCCCAGCGCGGACGTCATACAGAACCTGGTGGCAAACTACTACGACATAGCTGTCTACGACCTCACCGGCAAGAGTCGCTCGCGTCCACTGGTCCACGCCAGGCAGGTCGCTATGTACCTCTGCAGGGATATGACCGACGCGACCCTCATCGCAATCGGCGGTCAGTTCGGCGGGCGCGACCACACCACGGTCATACACTCATGCAGGAAGATCGAGTCTCTCATCAAGACGAAAAGGGAGATCTTCCAGGAAGTCACCGAACTCACAAACATGATCAACAAGTCGGTCTGATGTGCCCCTGGCTCTCATCGCTGTGTGTACTTCCCTGTGGCAATCCTGTTGAAAGCGGCGCCTCTGGCTCCTGTTTGTCCACACGCTTCCCACCAACGGGTGAGGCTCCTTTCCATTTCTCACCCTCAGTTGTGGAAGAAGGCCCTTCTTGTACACACACTGTCCAGATGTCGATCATGTATCTTTTTGGCTTTATCAAGCGAAATTCACACTGTTTTCAACTTTTCAACAGTTACTACTACTACTACTGTTCTATATTTATTTGAAACAAGGAAAAAGAAGTTGCGAACGTGTGAAAAGCTGTCGGGGTTCTGATATATAATCTTGACTTGTGGGTCGAAGCAGCAGCTACCAGGGGGAATGAACGAATGATAGTTTCCTGTGAGAAAGACAAGCTGAATAATCTGGTTCAAACTGCCTTGAGGGGCGTCTCCAGCAGGGTCACGATGCCAATACTCTCAGGGCTTCTGATAACGGCCGAAGGTGGCCGTATAACCATAAGCAGCACGGATCTCGAGATGAGCATCAAAGCCGAGCTCGAAGCAGACATCTCCGAAAGCGGCTCCACCGTAGTGTCGGGAAGGCTGCTGGGTGACATCGTAAAGAGCCTGCCCGCAGGACAGCTTCAGATAGAGACCGGCGAGAAGTTCCTCACGGTCAAGTCCACAGGCGGCGAGTTTCGCATCAGGGAGATGATGCCCGAAGATTTCCCGCAGATACCCGCCTGGGAGGGCGCAACAGTCGTGAAGGTTACCGGCGGCGAGTTTATGGTGGCTGTGCAGCAGACGGCGCGAGCTTCGTCCACCGACGAGAAGAGGCCTGTTCTGACAGGCACGCTCGTCGAGAAGAATGTAGCGGACTCGACCCTCAAGCTGGTAGCGACTGACAGTTACAGGCTCGCATGGAAAGAAGCTGAAGTCAGCGGCAGCGTGGCAGACTGGGAAGACTGCATCATCCCCAGTAAGACCATGAACGAAGTTGCCAGGCTTGCCGGCGGGAGCGATGCTGACGTCGAGCTGAAAATGCAGGACAAGCAGGTTATGTTCAAGATAGGAGACCTCTCAATCAGCAGCAGGTTGATAGAGGGTCAGTTCCCCAACTACAAGCAGCTCATTCCAAAGGGAGAGAAGACCTCGGTCAAGATAGAGAAAGACGTGCTCTCGGCCGCGGTCAAGCGAGCCCTCATATTCGGACACAACATGAGGGTGGGCATCTATAGCGATCATCTGCGCGTCACAACCGAGACCCCGGAGGTCGGAGACTCCAAGGAAGAGATTCCAGCCGACATCAATGGCGAAGAGATGGAGATTGGCTTCAACGGCACGTACCTCATGGACGGGCTGTCCGGCGTGGAGAGCGAGAAAGTCGAGATTAAACTTGACGACCCACAGAAGCCAGCCCTGGTAAGGACCGACGAGAGCGACAAGTACAACTACATCCTGATGCCGGTGAGGTTGCGCTGAGGAAGGCACCGGGAGGACGGCAATGCCTGTAGCAGGCACCGCTGCGAGAGTGGTTACTTGATTCTTTCCAGGCTCGAGCTGTCCAACTTCAGAAATTACTCACAGCAGGAAATAGATCTCTCGGAAGGCCGAAACATCATCACCGGCCGTAACGCCCAGGGTAAAAGCAATCTCCTCGAAGCTGTTTACTTCCTCTCACACCTGAGGTCCAACCGCGCCCCGAGAATGAGGGAACTCGTCAAAGAGGGAGAAGACAGGGCGGCTTTGAAAGGAACGATCTTCGATGATCCGGACAGGCTCAACCTCAAGATGGCGTTCGGGGAGAAGGGACGCACGATCGAGCTGAACGCCCAGCGGGTCGAGAGCGCCGCGCGCGCCCGAGGAATATTCAAATGCGTTCTTTTCGCGCCCGAGGACCTCTATATCGTCAAAGGAGACCCGGCCAGGCGCAGGGACTATTTCGATGAGATCATGGAAGAGTTGGGGCCCGTGCCGGCAAACACCGTTCAACAATACCGGCACGTATTGCGGCAGAGGAACGCGCTTCTGCGAAAGTGGGAAGACCAGCAGAATCTCGAGGATGCGCTCGCGCCATGGAACGAAGCGCTGGTCGCCGCCGGAGCGCTGATAACCCTCGAGCGACTGAAGATGCTGGAAGGCATACGGGACATTGCGAGCGAATCATACAAGGCGATCTCCGGCGAAGAAAAAGGGCTGACCCTGGACTATAAAGGCACCTTCGACGCGTCTACAGGAGACGAAGCAGCCACGGCGGATTCGATGCGGGAAGCCCTGGAGAAGAGGGCCCAGGAGGAAAGACGGACAAGGACCACATTGGTAGGTCCCCACAGGGAAGATGTTGAGATCGGGCTGGGAGGCAGGGGAGCCAGGTTCGCCGCCTCACAGGGAGAACAGCGCACGATAGCGTTCTGCCTCAGGGTCGCCCAAAAGAAGTACCTGCGCCAGCAGACGGGCAAGGCGCCGGTCCTGTTGCTAGACGACGTTCTTTCAGAGCTTGACGAACAGCGGAGGCACCAGGTGCTGAACCTGGTGGGGGTCGAAAGCCAGGCGATAATAACCGCGACGGAGCTGCCCGCTTCGATGGAGGGCCAGGTGGACAGGTTGTTCGTGGTAGAGGAAGGGAAAGTGACGATTGCCTGAGCCCGAGAGCCTGGGGAGCATAATAGCCCGCGGCAAGGTCCCCGGGCCAAAGAAGAGAAAGCACAGGCTGGAACTCCTGGCTGTCAACTGGGAGCACATCGTAGGGGATAGGATGGCAGCCCACAGCGCTCCCACAAGACTTACCAGGGGGACCCTGACGGTGGCGGCCGACAGTCCGGCGTGGGCGGCGGAGCTGTCGATGGCGACACAGAGTCTTCTCGTAAGGATACGAGCCATCATGGGCGACGACATCGTGAAAAAAGTAAGAGTACAGTCAAGAGCCAAGGGGTCGGCCGCCGAGGCCGCCGCCGCCCGCGGAGAGGGAACAGGGCGGCCGGAAAAGAATGTTGAGATCGGCGGTCGGATAGGCGACGACCTGGGCGCCCTCGAGGACGAAGAGGTGCGGGCAGCGCTGGAGAGACTGGTCCGTGCAAGCAAATCAAGCAGGCATGGCGACCGGGACAGCGAGTAATGCTTCTCAATGAAGATTTCCATGCGGAAAAAGTGCCCTTTGAATGGTATAATAGAGACATGAGTTCTGCCGGAAAATCATCAAGTTTTGAGCCTTAACAAACTCAAATATCGAGACCCCTTGATCCCTGCCGTAAAGAGGTGGAAGTAGTTGGAAGAAAAGGACCTGGAAGAAGCTTACGACGCTAAAAGTATCACAGTCCTGGACGGCCTCGAGGCGGTGCGGAAGAGGCCCGGGATGTATGTCGGTTCGACCGGTACCCGAGGCCTTCACCACCTGGTCTACGAGGTGGTGGACAACAGCATCGACGAGGCGATGGCGGGCTATTGCTCGCACATCACGATCACCCTGGAACCGGACGAGTCCGTTACGGTCACGGACGACGGGCGAGGCATACCCGTCGGTGACATGCCGCGCTTCAAGAAGTCGGCCGTCGAGGTAGTGCTCACGATGCTGCACGCCGGTGGGAAGTTCGGCGGCGGCGGGTACAAGGTCGCCGGAGGTCTGCACGGAGTGGGCCTTTCGGTCGTAAACGCGCTGTCGGAGTGGCTGACCGTCGAGGTGTGCGTCGACGGCGGGGAGTACCGGCAGGAGTTCGTCCGCGGCAAGGCTACCGGCAAGCTGGAGAGGCTCGGCGATTCCCACAAGACGGGGACCACGATCAAGTACAAAGCGGACTCGCAGATATTCGAGGAGATGGAGTACAAGTACGAAACGATATCTCAGCGCGTGCGTGAGGTCGCGTACCTGAACGCAGGGCTAGAGGTCACTTTGTATGACAGGCGTACGCCAGAGGCGCGGACGGACGTATACAAATATAAAGGCGGCATCGTCGATTTTGTCCTTTTCCTCAACGGGACCAAGGAGACCATCCAGAAGCGAGTGACCTTCATGCGAGGCTCGAGGGATGACGCCGAGGTCGAGGTCGCTATGCAGTACAACAACGGCTACCTCGACAACATCTTCACGTTCACGAACAACATCAACACCCACGAGGGTGGCTCGCACCTTGTGGGATTCAAGGCTGCGCTAACAAGGACGATCAACGACTACGCGCGGACCAGGGGTCTCTTGAAGGAAAAGGAAGTCAGCCTCTCGGGCGAGGACGTGCGCGAGGGCCTTACGGCGATCGTCAGCGTAAAGATGGAAGAGCCGCAATTTGAGGGCCAGACAAAGACCAAGCTCGGCAACCCGGACATCAAGGGTTTTGTAGAGTCGACGGTCAACTCCAAGCTGGCCGAGTTTCTGGAAGAGAACCCGGGGGACGCCAAGAACATAATCAACAAAGCGCTAGGCGCCTCGCGAGCGAGGTCCGCGGCGCGGCAGGCGCGGGAGCTCGTGCGGCGTCAGAGCATCCTCGAGAGCAGCTCTCTGCCGGGAAAGCTGGCGGACTGCTCGATAAAGGACCCGTCGCTCTGCGAGATCTACCTTGTCGAGGGCGACAGCGCCGGCGGCTCGGCGAAGCAGGCGCGCGACAGGAGCTTTCAGGCGATCCTTCCCCTCAGGGGAAAGATACTCAACGTCGAGAAAGCCGGCCCGAGCAGGGTCTACGCATCGCAGGAGATACAGGCGGTCATCACCGCGCTCGGAACGAACGTGCGCGACGATTTCGACATTACGAAGGCGCGCTATCACCGCGCGATAATCATGACTGACGCCGACGTGGACGGCGCACACATCAGGACGCTCCTCCTCACTTTCTTCTACCGGTACATGCCGGAGCTCATCGAGGAAGGGTACATCTACGTCGCGCAGCCGCCCCTCTACCGCGTTACCATCTCGAAGAAGCATTACTACGCCTACGACGACACCGAGATGGAGAGGGTCATCAAAGAGAACAACGGCAAGAAGGCGCAAATCCAGAGGTTCAAGGGCCTTGGCGAGATGAACCCGGAGCAGCTCTGGGAGACGACCATGGACCCGCAGCGGCGCAACCTGCTTCAGGTAAAGATCGAGGACGCCGTCGCGGCAGACCTTACTTTCGACACATTGATGGGCAGCGACGTAGAAGCCAGGCGGACCTTCATACAGGAGCATGCCGCTGACGTCAGGTTCCTGGACATCTGAGCATCCAGGCCGCTGTCCGGACCCCGGAAAGGACAAGAAGCAGATGATCGACCTTGTCGGTGGCAGGGTAGAGCCGGTAGAGCTCGAGGACGAGATGCAACGATCGTTCCTCGAGTACGCGATGAGCGTCATAATGCAGCGCGCGCTCCCGGACGTGAGGGACGGGCTGAAGCCTGTGCACCGCAGGATTCTCTACAGCATGGGGGAGTCGGGGCTCGCCCCCAATCAGCCCCACAGGAAGTGCGCGCGCGTCGTCGGCGACGTCATGGGTCGCTACCACCCGCATGGTGACGCGGCGATCTACGACACGCTTGTCAGGATGGCTCAGGACTTCTCCTACCGGTACGAGCTCGTCGATGGCCATGGGAACTTCGGCTCGGTCGACGGTGACAGCGCGGCGGCGATGCGGTATACCGAGGCCCGCCTCGCGCAGGTGGCGCTCGAGATCCTCGAGGACATAAAGAAAGAGACCGTCGATTTCATCGACAACTACGACGGGTCGATGCAGGAGCCGGTCGTGCTGCCCGGCAGGTTTCCCAACCTGCTGGTAAACGGCGCGAGCGGCATCGCCGTGGGCATGGCGACCAACATCCCGCCTCACAACCTGGTCGAGGTCGCGGACGCCACTATAGCGGTAATCGAGAACCCGGACATCACCCTCGAGGACCTGATGCAGCACATCCACGGGCCGGACTTCCCGACCGGCGGGCGCATCATGGGGCGAGACGGTATCTTCCAGGCTTACAGCACCGGCAGGGGCATCATACAGGTCCGGGCAAGGGCCCACTTCGAGGAAGTGAAAGGCGGCCGCCAGCGGATAGCCGTGACCGAGATCCCCTACCAGGTGAACAAGTCCAGGCTGACCGAGAAGATCGCGGAGCTCGTCAAGGCAAAGACGCTCGTCGGCATATCTGACCTGAGGGACGAGTCGGACCGCAGCGGGATGCGCCTGGTCATCGAGCTCAAGAAGGATACCGAGCCCGAAGTGGTCCTGAACCAGCTATACAAGCACACACAGATGCAGAACTCGTTCGGGATAATCATGCTCGCGCTCGTGGACGGCGTTCCGAGGACCATGCCGCTGAAGCAGCTCATCAGGAAGCAGGTGGAGCACAGGCAGGAGGTCGTCGTCCGGCGGACGAGGTTCGATCTCAGGAAGGCCGAGGAGAGGGCCCACATACTCGAGGGGCTCCTCATCGCGCTCGACCACCTGGACGAGACCATCGCCCTCATCAGGGCGTCGAAGACGGTCGAAGACGCGCGCGGCGCTCTCATCAAGCGCTTCAAGCTTTCCGACGAGCAGGCGCAGGCGATCCTCGACATGAGGCTCCAGCGGCTGACTGGGCTCGAGAGGCAGAAGCTGAAGGACGAGCTCAAAGAACTGCACGCGAAGATCGCGGAGTACAAGGAGATCCTGGAGGACCCGGGCAGAGTCCTCCTCATCATCAAGGAAGAGATGAAGGAGATAAAGAGGAAATACGGCGACGACCGGCGCTCAGAGATCGTCGGTCCGGCCGAAGACCTGTCCATAGAAGACCTCATAGCCGAAGAGGAGATGGTCATCACCATAACGCACTCGGGATATGCCAAGCGCGTTCCGGTGACCACATTCCGCAAGCAGAAGCGTGGCGGCCGCGGGGTGACCGGCATGGACCTCAAGGAAGGCGACTTCGTCGAGCACCTGTTCATAACTACCACGCACCATTTCATCCTCTTCTTCTCGAACCGCGGGAAGGTGTACCGGCTCAAGGTCCACGAGTTGCCGACCGGCAGTCGCCAGAGCAAGGGCAAGGCGATGGTCAACCTGCTGCCTATGGAGCAGGGTGAGAAGATCGTCGAAGTAATATCCACCAAGGACTTCAGCCCGGAGCAGTACCTTGTGACCGGAACGAAAAACGGTATCGTCAAGAAAACGCGCTTCGACCTGTATGACTCGGCCCGCAAGGATGGGATAATAGCCCTCAGGCTGTTCCCCGGGGACGAGATGATCCGGGCCAGGCTCACGGCCGGCAACGAGGAGCTTCTGCTTATCTCCGAGCAGGGCCAGGCGATCAAGTTCAATGAGCGCGATTGCAGGCCCATGGGAAGACCGGCGGCGGGGGTCAAAGGCATTACCCTGAACAAGGGCGACCAGGTCCTCACCATGGAGGTGCCTCAGGAAGGCTCCGACGTCTTCGTGATCACCTCGAACGGTTTCGGGAAACGCACGTCTGCCCGGCTTTACCCGCTCCACAAGAGAGGCGGCAAGGGTGTGCGGACGATCAAGCTCACAGAGACGAAGGGCGTCCTCGCCGGCGCAAGGATTGTCCGGGACAACCAGGAGCTCTTCGTCGTTTCGCAAGAAGGCATCGTAATAAGGGTTCCCATCAACGGGATACCCAGGACAGGGCGTGCAACGCAAGGCGTGAAGGTCATGAGGGTGCAGGAGAACGACCGGGTCAGCGCGGTCGCCCTGGTTGTCGCGGGGGATGACAGCAACGCCGAAGAGGACTACGAGGGCGATGACGAGGAGATCTCACCGGAAGAGCCGGAAGAACTCTGAGGCCCGGGTCCAGGAGCAGGCCCCACATGAGCTGAACCCGCGGGGGCAGGCATGATTCACCCTAAGAGGCGCAAGGCGGAGGTCGCTCCTCCCGACCTTGGGCCCTTTCAAGATTTTCTCAACGCCGTCGGCGCCTCGGTCGTCGTCCTTTCCCCTGACCGCAAGATCCTCTACATGAACGAGCAGGCCCTGAGGGCCTGGGGCGAAGAAGGGGTCGGGCAGGACTGCTTCCGGGCCCTGCGCAACGGCCGCGAAGAGTGCGCGGACTGCCCGTTCGACGAGATCCTCGAGACCCACCGATGGCTGAGGCGCGAGATGCGGATGCCGACGCGCTACGGCTGGCGGACCCACGAGAACCTGTACCTCTACGCACGTGGTGCTGACCCGAATACGCAGGTAATAGCGATGGTCAGCATGGACGTGCACGATACGCGCAGCCTCAAGCAGGAAGTGCTCAAGGAAAGAGAGCTGTCGAGGGCTCTGCTCGGTTCCGTGAACTCGCTGGTGCTGGGGTTCGACTCCGAGGGCGAAGTCGAGTTCGTCAACCACACCGCTGAGACCGCGACCGGTTACACGGAGAGGGAGATCCGGGACGGCGGCGGGATGCAATTGCTGGTTCCGGCCGATTCCCTGCAGGCCGCCGTCGAATATTTCTCGCGGCCGCCGGAGGCAAAGCGACCGGACAAGCCGGCCCTGATACCGGTGCTCACCAAGGCTGGCTCAAGGAGGATGGTCTCCTGGACGTACTCGCCGCTGCTCATCGGCAGTTCGGATGCCGGTGGCGGAATAGCCCTGGGCCAGGACGTGACCGAACGATATGCCCACCGCAGAGAAGTGGAGAAACGCGCGATCGAGCTGGAGATCGTGAACTCGGTGCTCGCACGCGTCGGCTCGGCGCTGGACTTCGACGAGATGCTGTCGGTCACCCTCGACGAGCTTCTTGCCCTTCCCGCATATATTGCCGGATCCGCATATATCCTCGACGCTTCCACGGCGGAAGCGCGTCGCATCGCCGCAAGGGGATTCAAGGTCGGCGAACCTCCTGAAGTTGCGAAGGAGAAAGGGTTGCGGTTCCCCGCGACCGCTGTCTTCAACAAGAAGATCGAGGTCGCAGACAAAGACACGAAGATGCATCGCGAGGTTCGGGAAGTGATGGAGGCCGAAGGCCACACCGGGCTGGTCGCGATACCTGTCTTCCCGGGGGGTCATCCGCTCGGCCTGCTTCTCCTCGGTTACCGGGACGACCCAAGCCCCGAAGAGCTGGGGATGGAAGTGCTGCGCGCTTCGACCGAAGCGCTCGAGCTCGGCGCGGAGAACGCCTTCCTGAGGGTCAAGGCTGAAGAGAGAGCGAGAGAAGCGACAGCGCTGTTGCGCGTCAGCCAGGCACTGACCGGAACCGTTGACGTCAACGAGGCCTTGATGAAGGTCTCGCAAGAGATCGCTGTGCTGGTCGCGGCCGACATGTGTGGAATCTTCCTTTTCGAGGAGAACTCGGACATCGTGCGGCTCGCCGCGGGCTATCCGCCGGGGGCGGTGGGCAACCGGAAGCCGCCCGACATTAACCTCCGCGTCCACAAGGCCGCGGCCGAGGTCGCGCGCACTCTCGAGCCTCTGGTCATCTATGACGTCGAGGCCGACGACAGGGTGCCCGAGCACGTCTCGCGCGACTATGGCATCAAGTCCTCGATGCACGTGCCGCTCGTTGCCGAAGGAAAGTTCATCGGCGCCATCTATGTCGCGATGAGCAGCCGCCAGCGCCAGTTCACCTCCGCCGAGGCGTCTCTCGTCGAGAGCATAGCGAGACAGTCCTCCATCGCGATCCGCAACGCGTCGCTGATGCTGGACCTGCGCGAATCGGAGGAGAGATATCGCGCCATCCTGGAGAACAGCGGAGTAGGGTTCATCATCCATGACGGCAACAACATCCTCTACGCGAACGAGCGCGCGGGCCGGATCATCGGCCGGGACACAGAGCAGTTCAAGCAGGTCGCGGACATCGTGAACCTGGCGCCTCCCGAGGACAGGGAGATGATGCTGAAAACGTTGCGCCAGAGGATGACAGGCGACGACTCGGTGCGCAAGGACTACGACGTAAGGCTTGCCAGAAGCGACGGCAGCGTCGCGGTCGTACAGCTGATACACACGCCGATGACGATGGGCGGCCGCAAGGTCGTGCTCGTCGCGGCAAACGATGTGACAGACAGGGTCGAGGCCGAGCAGGCCGTCAAGGGTTCCGAGCAGAGGTACAGAACGCTCATCGAGTCATCCCGCGACGCGATCATAACGGCCGACCCCAAGGGCAGGATACTTTTCGCCAACAGAGCGAGCAGCAGCCTCACTGGCAAGAAGGCCGCGGAGATGATCGGCAACAGCGTCTACCAGTTCGTCCACCCGGACGAGAAGGACGCGACCCGGCAGAAGTTCGTGCGCGAGTGGGAGGCCGGCCGCGGCGTCGCGAGGTTCCCGGTGCGGTCCCTGGTCAAGGGCGCGGAGAGGTTCTTCGAGGTCGCCACGGCCATTCTCGGGGAGCCGGGGCCGGAAGCCAACGTGATGCTCATCGCCAGCGACGTCACGGAGAGAATGCTCGCGCAGAAGGCTTTGGAGGACTCGGAGGACAAGTACCGGACCATCGTCGAGACGACTCACGACGCGATCGTCGCCGTCAACAGAGCTGGAGAGATCATCTTCGCGAACCGGGCTGTCGAGCCCATGTTCGGAGTCAGCGCGGAAAAGGCCAGGGGGCGTAACGTCTTCAGCTTCGTGCATCCCGACGACAGGGACGCGGCATCCAGAGAGCTCACTCGCGATTTCAAGACCGGGAAGGCCGCCCCTAATTACTCCATGCACTGCCTGAAGGAAGACGGAGGCACGATCTTCGCCGAGGTCAACTCGGGGCTGGTGGGCTGGCCGGGCGATGACGCGATGGAGATCCTCGTCATCCGCGACATCACGGAGCGGCGGCAGCGCGAGGAAGAGCGAGAGCGCCAGCTCAAGGTGGAAGAAGCGCTGTCGACCATCACCGCCATCTTCGTCGACCCGGCCGACATGAACCAGGCGATACTGCGCACACTCGAGGACCTGTCGGACTTCCTCGGGGGGAACCGCGCTTTTTACGTCGAGATCGGCGGCGACGGACACACGCTCCAGAACAGTCTCGAGTGGTCCGCGAGCGGTGAGCCTTTCGCCGAGCGGCTCAGGTGGGAGGACGCGAAGGAGTACCCCTATCTCTACCCGAGGCTGAGCGCGGGGCAGGAAGTCGTCTTCGAGAGCGTTGAAGAGCTGCCCGAGGAAACGGCAGCTGAGTTCCGCGACACGTTCGGGATAGATTCTTTTGCGGCCATGCCCATCTTTGTAGGAGACGGCTTCAGGGGAGTGCTGGGATACACGTCGATCGGGGAGAAGAGGCGGTGGTCGCAGCAGGACCTCAACCTCCTGCGAGAGATCGCCCGGACGATATCGCGGGCGCTGGAGCGCAGAGAGTTCGTGGAGGAGCTCGCGCGGTCGGAACGGTTCAGGACCCGCATCACCGAGAGCATCGGGGAAGGGCTCGTGGTCATCTCGAACGGGATCATCACGTGGGCCAACTCGCAGATGAACGAGCTGAGCGGCTACAGCCTCGAGGAGCTTACCGGGCAGACCACGGAGATCCTGATGCCTGAGCCAGGGCTCTTCCCTGACATCGCCACGGTAATGGTCCAATCTCTCGCGGAAGCCGGCGTGTTCTCGGCCGAGAACAAACTCAAGCGCAAGAACGGGACCCTTATCGACGTGCACTTCTACGTGACCTCTCTCGGCGTGACAGAGGGAGGCGTCGGCGAGGTCCTTCTCGCGTTGCAGGACATCACCGAGTCTAAGCAGATGAGGGAAGAGGTCGAAGCCGCAGCGGAGGCCTATTCGACACTCTTTTCCAGCGCGGGAGACGCCTATCTCATCCACACCATGGCGGGCAACATCATCGGCGCGAATGAGAGTGCTGTCGCTTACACGGGGTTCTCGAGGGAAGAGCTCCTGACCAGGAACATCACGGAGCTGGTGCCCGAAAGGCTGAGGGTCAGGTACGATGAGCTCGAGAGCGACGTCATGGAACACGGCATCACGACCTTCGAGACACGCCTGTTGCGGAAGGACGGGTCAACCCTTCCCGCCGAGGCATCCTCGAGGCTGACACGCATCTGGGGAGAGACCGTGGTGCTGTCGGCGCTTCGCGACATCAGCGAGCGCAAGAAGGCTGAGGAGGAGACCGCCCGTCGTGCGGCGCAACTGGTCTTCCTCAACGAGATCGTGAAAGCGTCCACGAGCTCGCTCGAGCTCGACACAGTGCTCGAGGCCATCCTCCACGTCGCAACCGAGGTGAGCCACGCGGAAGCGGGCATGGTACTGCTCAGCAACGCCCCCGGCCGGAGGCCGTCGAGTGTGACCACCAGCAAGGTCGACGACAAGTTCCACGGGACCGTCGGCGAGCAAGGCTTGCGCGAGCTCATGGCATGGCTGCTTGCGCAGCGGCAGAGCACGTTCCTGCTCGAGCTCGGTGAAGGGCAGCCTCAGGAGCCGAAGTTCGGTTTCGCCGAGGCCCTGGCAAAACAGGGCATCAGGCAGGCGCTGTTCATACCGCTCTACAGCGGCGAAAAATCGATCGGGATAATCGCGATGAGTTCGTCGGAGGAGGACGCGTTTGACGAGCGAGACATCGGCTTTTACAACGCCGCGGGTGCGGAGATCGGGGTGTCCATCGAAAACGTTCTGATTTACCAGGAGCTGACGGCCGAGCACGAGAGGCTGTCGCTCCTGTACCGCAGCGCGCAGAGCATCTCGGGCGAGCTCGAGCTGCAATCACTACTGGACACGACGGCGGCCGAGGCGGCGCGCGCGGTCGGGGCGAACTCCGCGGTCATAGGGCTGATCGAGCCGGACTGGGAAAATTTTGTCTTCAGAGCCGCGCACAACCTGGATGTGAGGCTCCTCGAGCCGATAGCCCTTGACGTCACCGACGGGATCGGCGGCCAGGTGGTCAGGCGCAAGAAGACCGTGCTCATCCCGCGAGAAGCAGCGGCCAGTCAGGAGGAGCGCGAGCTGATCGAGAATGACCCGGTGATCATTGCGACAGGTGTCGACTTCGGCGCGGCGACGCCTCTCATCGCCGGCGACCGGGTGGTGGGCGTGTTCGCGCTGGAGCGCCCGGCGAACGGGGCGGAGTTCTCCCCGGAAGACGTACTTCTGCTCGAGGCCATCGGCCGGCAGGCCGGTGTTGCGATACAGAACGCCCGCTTGTACGAGGAGACCAGGCGCCACCTCGCCGCGCTCGAGAAAGCTCACCAGGAGCTGATGGTGCTCGATCGCATGAAGTCCGACTTCGTTTCGACGGTTTCGCACGAGCTGCGCTCGCCACTGGCGGTCATCGAGGGCTTCGCGAAGACGCTGTCCGAACATTTCGAAAGGCTCGACGAGGAGACGAAGCGTGAATCGATCGAGATAATCCTTAAGAAGTCGGTCGCTCTCGAGGGGCTGATCGAGAACCTGCTGGACATGTCGCGGATCGAAGAGGGGAGGCTGGAGGTCTCGCGCGAGCCGTTCGACATCGTAGAGCTCTGCGAGGGGGTCAGCGAGGACCAGGAGCGTGTCGAAGGCCTCCACGAGGTGCGTGTCGAGACCGATGCCAGGCCGGTGGTGGTCATAGCCGACCGCGAGAAGACCGAGGTCGCCGTCGGGAACCTTATCCGCAATGCCTTGAAGTTCTCCCCCGGAGGAGGAGAGGTCACCGTGTCGGTGAATCAGACGAAGTCGGTGGCCGAGATAAGCGTCAGGGATGAGGGGATCGGGATCGCTCCCGAGCAGCTGGAACGGATCTTCGACCGCTTCTATCAGGTCGACAGCAGCGAGACGCGATCGTTCCCGGGCTCGGGACTCGGGCTCTACATAACGAGAGAGCTCGTAGGCTCGATGGGCGGCAGCGTCACGGTCGAGAGTGAGCGGGGAAAGGGCTCGGTCTTCACGTTCACCCTTCCGCTCGCGCGATAGACGGGGGAGCCCGTGAGGTTCAGGACGATCGAGCACACCGCCGACATCGGCATCGAGGTCGAGGCGGACAGCCTGGCGGAGCTGTTCAGGGGGGCAGCACAGGCCATGTTCTCGATAATGGTGGAACCGGGCGGGGTCGAGCAGAGTATCGATAGAACGGTGAGGCTGGAAGCCTCCGACGTCGAAGAGCTCATGTTCAGGTGGCTGAACGAGCTCATTTTTTTTGTCAGCGGCGAGCGGCTGCTCCTGTCGGGCTTTGACGTCCTCAGCATGAGCGACCGGGCTCTGGAAGCGGTCGTCAGAGGTGAGCCCATTGACCCGGCGAAACATGAACTCGAGCTCGAGATCAAAGCGGCGACCTACCACGAGCTCGAGGTGCGCGGGCGTGATGGTTGCTGGTTCGCGCGAGCGATCTTCGACGTCTGAGAACGACTGGCGCGGAGGATGGCGATGACGGTGGACGGCATCAAGCGGATAAGCGATTACAAGTGGGAGATCCCCATCGGGTGGAAGGACGGGATGCGCGTTCCCGGCACCGTCTTCGCCGACCAGGAGCTCATCACGATGGCGAGCCGGGACAAGGCTCTCGAGCAGGTCGCGAACGTCGCTTTCCTGCAGGGGATCGTCGGCAGGTCGCTCGCGATGCCGGACATCCACTGGGGCTACGGATTTCCGATAGGAGGCGTGGCCGCGTTCGACGAGGAGAGCGGGGTCGTGTCGCCCGGCGGGGTGGGCTTCGATATCTCGTGCGGGGTAAGGCTCGTGAAGACCAACCTTTCCGAGGGCGACGTCAGGCCCGGCCTCCGCGACCTGATCGCCCTGATGGCCGGGACCATCCCGCGAGGTCTCGGCACCCGCGGAAAGATCCATTCCACGGAAAGCGTCCTGCGCAAGGTCTTCACCGGGGGCGGGCGCGAGCTTGTCCGCATGGGCTACGGGCGCGAGGACGACCTCGTGCATACGGAGCGTGGCGGGGTGTACCCGGGAGCCAATCCGGATTGCGTGAGCGCGCATGCGTATCAGCGAGGCGCCGACCAGCTCGGCACGCTGGGGTCGGGCAACCACTTCCTCGAGGTCCAGGTGGTGGAAAAGGTGTTCATGCCCGAAGTGGCGCGAGTGTTCGGGCTCGAAGAAGGCCAGGTCACAGTCATGATCCACTCGGGCTCGCGCGGCCTGGGGCACCAGGTCTGCACCGACTACCTGCAGGTGATGGACCGGGTGGTGAAGCGGCAGGGCTGGGTGTTGCCCGACAGGCAGCTCGCGTGCGCGCCGCTGGACAGCAAGGAGGCCGCGGACTACATGGCGGCCATGGCCTGCGCCTGCAACTACGCGATCGGGAACAGGCAGGCGTTGATGCACTGGACCCGCGAGGCGTTCGAGCACCATTTCAACAGCGCGGAGAGGAAGCTCGGGATGGACCTGCTGTTCGACGTGTCGCACAACGTGGCCCGAATGGAGGAGCACGAGGTAGATGGCAGGAAGATGCGGGTATGCGTGCACAGGAAAGGCGCGACGGCGTCGTTCCCGGCGGGGCACCCGGAGGTCCCGGCCCCGTACAAGGACGTCGGCCAGCCGGTGCTCATCCCGGGGGACATGGGCACGCACTCTTATGTGCTCGTCGGAGCGGAGCAGTCGATGCGCGAGAGCTTCGGCAGCACCTGTCACGGCGCGGGGCGCACGATGAGCCGGTCAAGGGCAAAGAAGATGATCCGCGGCGCGGAGCTGAAGGAGCGCCTGGAGCGCGAGGGCATCATCGTGATGGCGGGCAAGATCAGCCTTCTGGCCGAAGAGGCCCCGGAAGCTTACAAGGACGTGACGCG
>Ga0209747_1000482_pt1 | contig 21651 bp, 19 predicted proteins | sample BarGraNGADG00311_FD_184498 | JGI IMG/M metagenome (GOLD analysis project Ga0209747, IMG submission 184498) | Arctic peat soil microbial communities from Barrow, Alaska - Barrow Graham LP Ref core NGADG0011-311 (SPAdes) (version 2) | ecosystem: Environmental > Terrestrial > Soil > Wetlands > Peat...
TTGAACTATATCATCTATCAGATCAATATCTCCCTCACAATGCCTTTCGACAAATACATAATTACATGCATCGTCCCCAATCGCTTTGGTTTTAATTTTTATTTGTCCAATCTCCAAGTCCTAATTTTTTAGCCAATTCTTTCTTTGCTTGGTCTGCAGAAAAAACTTCAATTTTATATTTTTCAGGAAGTGTATGAGCATCAAATATATCTATTGGACCTACGGCAACAGCAATATTGTTTTCTTCATAAAAAATACAATCAAATCTATCGCCATTTGACATTATGTACTGACCAAGTCTTGTCATAATTTTCTCCTCTATTTCATTCTTCCTCAAACCCGAAATTTGAGATGTTTAGAACCTTACAAAGGCTGCCCCTTATGTCCCCTGTTCGTAAAATGATGAAAAGTCCCGGCCCAGGTGATTCTGGAAATTCTCATGCCCAATCCTAACATAATCTTTTCAATATTTCAAAGAACCGTCCCTTATTCTTTCTCAAATCCTTTTAATTCTTTTTGAATTCTTTACTTCTTGAAGCCCGTAATTTTTAATAAACATATTGCTCTCTCCTTAGTATTTTATTCGAAGTTACCTATTTAACCAGATCTTTAAAAACATCTTTTTATAATTTAAATTTCCCCCTTTTTTATTTTACCTCGAAGAAATGCATTTATAGAAGAGTATTCAGCAATTTCGCTTAAAAATTCCTGAAAGTCAGTTTGTGCCCGGTCTGTCATATAAATATTAATTCGGTCTTTCAATTCAAATGGCAGCGGGTCATCTTCTCCAATTGATCTTTTATTCACATCAGGGACCCCATACAAAGGAGATTTCTTATTAAGCTTTTTTGCAGCTTCTTCTGGACTTAATTTATCGACATTCATATAGTGCAAAAACATTGTTTGGCGTGTCCAATCATCATCGCGTTTCATCATTCTTCTTTCCAATTCATGCATATTCCACAACCATTTTATATCTTTATCAGTCACTCCTTCTTTTCTCAATATTTTTAGAAGAGATTGAACTTTTTCATCAATGCTCTCTTTAGCTAAGAGGATATCGCCAAAATTTTGTGGAAGATTCGTAGTGCCTTTTCTTTCAGATTCATCCTTACATTGCTCAATAAACTCTGAAAACATTTGCTTTGCTTCCCCATAATTCATACCCATAGATTGATACAATGGGACATAAATCCTCTCTAATTCTTTTTCAATAGTCGATCGGGAAAAAAAGCCCATTTTACCCTCCTCCACTATTTAGCTATAAACGCATAAATAAGTAATACAATTCCAATCAATGCTGAAATCCAATTCATGGCTACAAAAAAATCAGGAGCCATTTCTGGATTCCGGCGATATTTAAAAAGAACAATGAGAGACCAAAAATTTACGGCACCATTTACCAATGCAATATAAGCAGCAGTGGAATGATTGGATTCTTCCAATTTCCCGAGCGCTAGCATACAAACAACAAACAGTACCCATACAAACCATCTCATCTGGGCCCTCCTCTAGAAGTCCTATGATTTGCCCTTGAGAATTTCGTTATTACCATCTCCCAAGCCTGATTGAGTATAAGCATATGAATAATTATTCGCAAATGAAACTGGGGACGCCCAACCAATGACTTTTCCCAAAGTTATTTTTCGTAGCCGACGGGGTGATTGAGGAAGATGGTCTGGGAGTCGGCGAGCTTGAGCAGCTCCTTGATCCTGACCTTGTCCATCATGGCGCGCGGAACGGTCTTCAGGCCGGTGGCGGCGCAGAACAGCGAGATGTTCTGCGAGACGATGCCGGCGTCAAGGGCCCCCCATTCAAGTTTTCTCGCGGGGTCGCCGCGCGTAAATCGTTCGCCGTCGGAAACCAGTACGATCTGCAGCGGCGGATTGGACGGCGGCGGCGGAGGTGAAGGCGGCGAGGCCGGAGCAGCGGCTACGGGTGGAGCAGGAGGAGTCGTTCCGGCCGGGGCGGCCGTGGCAGGCGCCGGGGGAGCGGCCGGCCGCGGTGACCGGGCCGTCATCAATTGGGAGCGGAAGTCGCCGGCCAGGACCGGGAGCAATTCATGCTTGGGGGAATCGTACAGATAAGCGCCGGCCTTCATGAATACATAGATGCGGATATCGTGGGAGTTCATCGCCGAGGGTGCGGTGCTCTTGTTCTCGGCCGGGCGGCTCATGCCGTCAGCGGCCCAGAGCAGGTCGGAGAGGTCCTGCAGGCTCAGGTCCTTCTCGGAATACTCGCGCGCCGATGCCCTGACCGACAGCGCCTCCATCAGCGGCAGCCCACGCTTCAGGTTCGGCGGGTTCAGCTTGATGGGCAAGAGCTCAGCGGCCGGCAACCAAGCCGACGAAAAAACAAGGATGACCGCGACCACGATAAGCCATTTGTGTAAATCGTTGGTAATGATCTTTTTTTTCATTTCAACCTCCGTTTAGCGAAACTATATTTATTATACATCTTTATTTTCAGCAGGCATAGCAATACAGGCAGCCGTGGCGGCAGGTACCGTAGCTGCCGATGTCAATGCTCTGCTGACACAGGCACAATTTTCTTTGGGACTGGTCCTTGCGATAGGAAAGGCCCAAGCCGAAGAGTTCATTCAACAATTTTTCATCCACACATTTGCCGGGTCCCACAGGGGGACGGGCGTAGCCGCCCAGGCGCACGCCTGCAGCCAAAGCCGCTTCGGCGCAGCTTTGAATTTCCAGCCCTGAGCATTCAGCTACGGCGGCAAAGTGCGCAAGCAATTCTGCCTGCTGTCCCGGTGTACCGGCCGCCCCGCCAGTGTCGATCCCCACTTTGTTCAGCCTGCGCAAAACCTTGGGATACGGATCGAAAAAACTGACTATCACCCGGGAAGTAAATGGCGAGAGGAGCCGCGCCAGGCCGGAAAAATTACGAACATGAAAATCGAAATCGGTTTGCTGCGTAAAGATCACCGGGTCGTAACGCCAAATGACGCGCCGCCGGCCGAGGCGCCGGGCCAGTTTTTCAAAAAAAACAACCGCTTCCTCAATCTTTGGAGTGGACGGCTCCAGGAGCCGGGGATAACCGGTGACCGTTATCAGAAAATAATACGGGTAGCCACGGCGTTCAATTTCCGGCAGGTGTCCCATGAACGGCCGCGGGTCACGGCTCCAAAAAACAAAGGCTTCGACATCCTGCTTTTTCAGGCTGATCCGCGTCGCCAGAGCCGGGCGGAAAGGATTTTTGACCTCGACCTCGCCCTGACGCAGGCATGCCATGAACCAGGCGCTGTAAAAAGCCGGGATATCGCTGCGCCGGGAAGCACTGACGATCATTTATCCACCATGAAATTGTCCGGAACCGGGAGCGGTCAATGGCCGCGGCCTTTAAGCTCCAGCAATTCGGCGCTCTGCGGAAATTTGTGCAGCGCCAGGGCCAGGGTTTCCCTGAATTTTTCACTGTCTTTCCAAGCCTGATAAATTTTTATTTGCAAGAGGAAATTGTCCAGGTTCTCTTTTAAAAACAGGGCGCTTTGGGCGTAAATCTCCGCCTGGGCATAGTTTTGCTTCTGCAGATAAAGCAAGGCCAGCAGGTGATGATTTTCATTCAAAAAGGGGTTGACTTCCATGGCTTCTTCCGCCTTTTGCATTGCCCCGCTAAAATCATTTTCCAAAAAAAGGTTTCTGGCTTCGATGTAAAAAGAATTGCTGTCAACAAAAACTCCCGGCAATGACCTGATTTGGAAGGGATTCTTAAGCAGCGGCTGGATTGACAAAGACGCCTCACTCTGGAGAGGAAGCGACAAAAAATTGCGGAAAGCCTGAGTCAGCAATTCCCGTTTTTCGCTGGCAGCCAGAAAAATGGAAAACTGTCTCAGTAATTTTTCATCGTCCGGAAACAACTGCAGAGCCCGATTCAATTCCTCCAAGGCCCGGCTGTTTTGTCCCATGGCTTTCAGCAAAACGATCATGTTGCTGTAAATTTCCGGATCTTTTTTCAAATATAGGGCATACTGCAGGCATTTTTCAGCGGTCTGGTAATCGTTTTTCTGCAAATAAATGACTCCCAGATTATTGTTGGTCGCAACGGCATATATATTCTTCCGCTGCAGCTTGATGAACTGATTCAAAGCCACATCGATGTTGCCGTTGGCGAAATTGACCAGAGCTAAAAGAAAATCTTTTTTGTCCTTGAACAACAAGTCGGCTGATATGCGGTTCAAATAGGATTCACTATTAACGAAATCATTTTTATCCATGTAAATTTTGGCCAATTCAAAATTTAAAAAATCGGAGCGCTTATCTTTTTCATTAATTGAAAGTAAAAGATCCAATTTTTTGCCAGCATCAACGACCAGAAGACTCTTGATGAATTTTTCATAATCAGGCAGGGCCATGTTCAATTTGGGAAAACGGATTCCCGTCTTTTCTTTGGCGATAATTTTAATAACTTCTTTAAGCAATTCCTCTTGGATTTGGTAAATATTTTTTAAATTCCCTTTGAGCACAGGCAGATATTTTTGAATCCGCCCTTTGGCATCGATTAAAAAAACCTTGATTGATATTTGGGAAGAGCTTTTAACGCTGTATAATATTTCCCCCCAAAGTAAACGATCGGCCTGATTTTCTTTGGCCAAAACCATGGCCGTGGCCTTGGTGATAGCAAAAGGAAAACGAATCAGGTTGCGGTTTAATATAAACTGAGCATCCTCATGGTCAACCACCGGTAGATCATTCAGAAAAAGACCGGAAATCAAATAAAAAGAAAAGGCTTTGCCCAGCCATTGGTAAGAAGTGTGATTTTGGGCATCAACTTTGAGGGGCAGCACCATTATTTGGGCCGTGAGACCGACTGCCCAAAAGATCCCGATGATCAAAGCGACGCTTTTTTTCATTTTCATTACTGATACAATATTTTTAACAGGCCCCGTAAAAAAAACGCGCCATTGAACTCGGCTTGACCAGCTCCCTCTAATCTAAAAGCGAAAGCATAGTGGGGCTTTTCAGACGGAAAAAAACCAATAACCAGTGCATCAAGCCCTTGCTTACGATCACCGGTGGTTCCGGTTTTTATGGCCAAATTTACCGCAGCGGACCAGGCCCGGCGTCCAGTGCCGTTTTCATTATTCACCACTTCCTGCATAGCTTTTTTAACGCGCTCAAAATTCAAGTCATCAGCGAGCACGCGCAGCGGCCGGGCGCTATGGCCGTGAAATCCAAGATCGAGAATACTTTTGGCGTCGTCGATTATATAAGGCGGAAACAATAGGCCGTTTTGAGAAAAAACAGCCGCCAGCACGGCGGCGTGAAGCGTGGTCAAGGAAATTTCGCCAAGCCCGACAACCAGATTGGCCAATTCAAAATCATCGCTCAATTCCTGGTTGAAGGTGCCGGTTGGAAACTTCAGGAACCAGTCGTAAAAAGGCCGGGCATTAAAATAAAAACGCCCCAGCAAGCTTGCCAGATTTTGGAAACCGACCTTTAACCCCATGCGGGCAAAACTGAGATTGCAGGATAAGGCCAGCGCCTCGGAATAATCTTTGACCTGCTTATGAGCTATCCAATCATAAAAAACTTTCCCACCCAGAATAATTTGTCCCGGGCAAACGTAAGGGAACAAGTTCTGATCGGCATGGCGCAAATAAGCCAAAAGCGTGATAATCTTGACAATCGACCCCGGTTCATAGGCTTCGGAAAACACGGCATTGGCAGCCTTGGAAAATCTGGGTTTCGAATAGGCTGCCAGAATACTATTTTCAGGCAAATCCAAAAGCAGCAGGGTCCCGAAAAAGCCATCAAAAAGATGTTCGATCTTTCTTTGCAGTCCGGCATCCAGAGTAAGCCGGAAATAGCTTATGCCTTTTTTTATCTGCAAATCAAAATCCGCAAAATCCAGACCCGGAAGCAGCGAATGGGTACTCTGATTCCGGACATCAAAATATGCCACGGGTGAATCGTTTTTGTCGAAAATATAATCGAACCGCCCCAAGCGCAAATCAGCGTTGACCTTAGCCAGGAGTGCCAGTGCCTTGGCATTGTTTTTTCGGTATGCTGGAGAAAGCCTGGCGACAGCTTTTCCCGATTCGTTGCCGTTAAAAAAAGCGGCCTGATACAGGGCGTAAAACCAGATATTTTCATCACCGCCCCGCGGCAGTTGATAATCGGTATAAATTTTTAATTTGCGGTATTCGCCGCGATCAATAAAATATTTTTGGAATTGGCCGGAACGCAGTGAAGTTGTGGTCCTATCCTGCCTGAGTTTGTTAAATTGTGCTTCAGCCTGGGGCAGCCGGTCTTGAAAAAGATCGGTCAAAGCCCGCAATTCCCGGATGTTGCCACGCAAAAATAACGAGGACTCCAATCCCGCTAATTTTTTACCGGCCTCATTTACCTGATTGCTCAGCAACAGATCCTGGATTTTTCCGATGGCAGCGCTTACTTTAAAAAAACGGTAGCCGCAAAAAACGGCAAAGACCAATAAAACCAGCAAGGCTAGCATCAATCTTTGCCGCCGGCGACGGGTTTTTCGGTTTTTAAACGAAAAAGATACGCCTTTGTAATCCAATACCATCAGATTTTCGCTCCCTGCGGACCGGAATTAACAGGTAAGACCATGCTCTAATTGCCTTTCCGTAAATATTCTTCGATTTTATCCAACCCTGCGCGGATATCTTTCAGGGAGGTGGCATAAGAAATACGCAAATGATTGCGGGCACCAAAGGCCGACCCGGGCACCAGAATGATGTTCAATTTTTCAAGGATATCCATGGCCAGTTGGTTGTCATCTTGAAATTTTTTATTGGCGATGTCATAAGAAAAGTCAGCGAAGAAATAAAAAGCACCGTCGGGCAGGGCGTAAGTGATATGCCCGATATCATCGACGCGGCTGGCGAAATAATCCCGACGCTGGCGGTATTCAGCCACCATGGACTGCACCACGCTCTGGTCACCGCCAAGCGCTTCCACGGCCGCTTTTTGCGAAATCGAGCAGGGGTTGGAAGTCGAATGCTCCTGAATTTTGGTCATGGCTGCAGCCAGGGTTTCGGAAACGATGCTGTAGCCGATGCGCCAACCGGTCATGGCAAACGTTTTGGAAAGCGAGCTGACCACCGCGACCAGTTCCCGGGCCGCCGGAACCAGGTTCATGGGCGCAGGGTATTCCTGATCAGTGTAAATGATTTTCCGGTAACAATCATCAACGACAACCAAAACATTTTTTTTGTAAAAAAAATCGATCAGTTGCCGCAATTCTTCGCCTTTCATGATTTTACCGGTGGGATTGGCAGGAGAATTGACAATCACGGCTTTGGTCTTGGCGCTGCACTGAGAAATGTAGGAAGCGGCTGTCAGTTCAAAAAGTTCGCCCGGCTGCAGATGGTCAGCATAAACCACCCGGCCGCCGCAGCATTTCACCATTTCCGGATAAGAGACCCAATAGGGACGCGGAATAATCACTTCGTCCCCGGGATCAATTACGGCCTGCAGCAACAGAAAAAGGCTGTATTTGCTGCCGGGCGAAACCACGATTTGTTTTTCTGTGGCGGCAAATCCCTGTTCTTGCAGATAGACAAGTTGAATGGCTTTCTTTAATTCGGCGATCCCCGAAGTCTGAGTATACTTGGTAAAATTATTTTTAATGGCGGCGATACCGGCATTTTTAATATTTTCCGGGGTGGGAAAATCAGGCTCTCCGGCTCCGAAATCAAGGATAACCTTACCCTGGGCTTGCAGTTGATTTTTTATTTGCACCAGCTTCAGAGTCGGCGAACTGGTCATAGTTTGGACGCGCTCAGACAGTTTAAGCATGCTTGCCTCCAAATATATTCTGTTCGATTGTTTCGGCCATAATATGCAATAAAAAAAGATGCATTTCCTGGATCGTCGGCGTATCCTCGGTATCAACGGCAACCAGTATATCGACGGGAATCGCCCGCAGGGCTTCAACCTGGCGCCCGGCCAAAACGATGGTGAGCAGACTCCGTTCCCTGGCCACGCCCAGAGCCTGCAGGACATTGGCTGATTTACCGCTGGTAGTGATGCCAAGCGCCACATCGCCCTCGGCGGCGAAGGCTTCCACCTGCCTGGAAAAAACAAATTGGAATTCGTCATCATTGGCGATTGAGGTCACGTTGGCCATATCGGCGCTCAAGGCCAGAACCGGCAATGCCTGGCGCCGGAAGTAAAACTTGTTGACCATTTCGGCGGCAAAATGCGAAGACTGGGTAGCCGAACCGCCATTGCCAAACACCAGGACTTTATTCCCGTTTCGCAAGGCTTTTTCCAGGCCGGCAATGGCCCGGACAACCTGGGGATCTTCATTCAGGCCGGCAAGCAAACGAACGCGCTGGCGAACTTTTTCCGCATCAATAATTTTCATGGTTTTTATCCTGATAAATTTTTTGCTGCATGTTTTGGATCCATTCTGTCAACTTGCTTTCCTGAATACCAGCCAGAGCCAAAGGGGTAAATAATTCAATCTCCACCGTGCCCGCCTTGATGCCTATTTGGCCCGGCGGCATCAGTTGATAGCTGCCGGAAATTTTCACCGGCAATATAGGCACACCGGCTTTAAGGGCCATCTTAAAACCGCCTTTCTTGAAATTCTGCATTTGCCCGCTCTTGCTGCGAGTCCCTTCAGGAAAAACCAGGAACGAATAGTGTTTTTTTTTAATCATTTCAACCGCTTCGGTCAGCGCTTCCTGCCGGCGCAGCGGATTTTTGCGGTCCACAAACACAAAATCGGCCAGCTTCAGCACCAGGCCGATCAGGGGAATTTTTCGGGTTTCGATTTTGATCAACACCCGCGGGTTGAAAGGCAGGGCGCTGAACAGCAGGAGTCCGTCCAAATTGGACAAATGGTTGCAAACCACCACCATGGGAAGCGAAAAATCAATGGCCGCCAATCCCCGCACCCGGGTTTTGACCCCGGTGATTTTTAATATTATTTTTATTACGAAGCGGGAGAGCGCAAAAAGAAATTTGTCGTAGCGGCAAAGACCAGAAACAATTAAAACCGGAATAAATAGAAATAAAATCAGCAAAAAAGCAAGCAGATAAGCCAGAATGTTTCTAAGGAATCGCATGTCTTCCATTAATAAATTTTTTTCCACTGTTTGTCAAGAAAAATAGTTGACAAAATCCTGATTCTCGGTTAATAATTAAATTTCTTTTTAAACATCCAAAAATAACTAATATGGTGATTAAAAATTTTTACCAAGGAGATAAACCATGTCTGTGATTAAAGAACTCATCGAAAAAGTCAAAAGCAAAAACCCCGGTGAACCCGAGTTTCATCAGGCAGTCAAGGAAGTTTTGGAAACACTGGAACCCACAGTCAAGAAACACCCCGAATTCGTCAAAGCCAAAATCTACGAACGCATCGTAGAACCTGACCGAACCATCATGTTCCGCGTCCCCTGGGTGGACGACAAAGGCGAGGTCCAGGTCAACAGGGGTTTCCGCGTCCAATTCAACAATGCCATCGGCCCCTACAAAGGCGGCCTGCGTTTCCACCCTTCGGTCAATTTAAGCATCATCAAGTTCCTGGGTTTCGAGCAGATCTTCAAGAACTCGCTGACGACCCTGCCCATGGGCGGTTCCAAGGGCGGTTGCGATTTCGACCCCAAAGGCAAGTCGGACGGTGAAGTCATGCGTTTATGCCAAGCCTTCATGAGAGAATTGTTCCGCCACATCGGCGCCGACGTGGACGTCCCGGCCGGCGACATTGGCGTCGGCGGCCGCGAAATCGGTTTCCTTTACGGCTACTACAAGAAGATCCGCAACGAACACACCGGCGTACTGACCGGTAGAGCCCTGGAATACGGCGGCAGTCTCATCCGCCCCGAAGCCACCGGTTACGGTTCAGTCTATTTCGCCGCCGAAATGCTGGCCACCAGAGGCAAGGATTTCAAGGGTCTGCGCTGCGCGGTCAGCGGTTCGGGCAACGTCGCCCAATACACAGTAGAAAAAATCAATCAACTTGGCGGCAAGGTGCTATCTCTTTCCGATTCCAGCGGAACCATTATTGACGAGTCCGGCATAAACAAAGAAAAACTGGCTTATGTCATGGATCTGAAAAATATCACCAGAGGCAGGATCGAAGATTACGCCAATAAATACAAAGCCAAATATTACGCCGGCAAGAGCGTTTGGGACGTGATCAAGGACGGTCTCAAGGTTGACGTGGCCTTCCCCTCGGCCACCCAGAACGAAGTCAATGAAGAGCACGCCCAAGCCATGGTCAAGAATGGCTGCTTCTGCGTTTGCGAAGGCGCCAACATGCCTTCGAACCTGGCCGCCATCAATATCTTTCAAAGCAACAATGTCCTTTATGGACCGGCCAAGGCGGCCAACGCCGGCGGCGTAGCCACCTCGGGCCTGGAAATGGCCCAGCAGAGCCAGCGCTTCTACTGGAGCCGTGAGGAAGTCGACCAGAAGCTGCACACCATCATGAAAAACATCCACATGCAGTGCCTGGATGCGGCAGAAAAATACGGCAGCAAGGGCGATTACCTGATGGGAGCCAATATTGCCGGCTTTGTCAAAGTCGCCAAAGCCATGCTGGCCTACGGCATCGTTTAGTACCTTAAAACAAATTAGTTTGTTAAAAAACAAGTTAATTTGTTTTCTACCCAGCCAAGCTGGATAAGAGCATTAGAAAAAAATGAATTCATTTTTTTAATGCTCTTAAGGTAATTATCCCCCCTTGCAGGGGACTTCGCAGCGTAGCTGGGTTAATTTAAATCGTTTCATCCGCATAAGGGGAGTTTTTTTAAACTCCCCTTTTTTTAAGCAAAAAAACCAGGCTTGAAATCTTTCCCCAAATGAGATATAAAAAGTAAAAGGAGAAAATCATGGACAAAAATAATGATTTATTTGAAGAAATTACGCAAAAAGTCGAATTTTACAAGCAGCCCAAATTCTGGGCATCCCTTATCACTATTGTCATCGGGCTTATTTTAATTCTGGTATTTTATAAAACCGTGATCAAGGAAACCATGAGCGATCAAGAGGTAGCCAAATCAATCCAAATCGTCTGGCATGATTCCCTCTGGGTCGACAAAAAGAGTAAACCTGACGAAGCGATCATCGTCCCCTCGTTTAGCTTTAAAATTAAAAACACCGGCAGCCGTCCCCTGCAGCATGTCAACTTCAACTGCATTTTTATTTTTGAAGAAAGCGGTGAAAACCTGACCGACGGTTACGTGACGGCGATTAAAGAACCCCTGCCCCCGGGGCAAATCAGCGGGGAGATATATGTCAAGGGCTTTTTTGGCTACACAGCCTCATCCAAGCCGGCTTTTATCAAGAATATGGCCAACTGGAAGAACATCAAGGTTAAAATCTATGGCAAAACCAAGAACTCCGGCCAGGTGCTTTTGGGAATTTTCCCGATCTCAAAAAAAATTGCCGGCATCAAAGTCATTTATCAGGGTCAGGAGGAAAGCAAATGACATTGTTTTTTCTTTCAGCGCAGGTTGAATGAAAAAATTATACCGGAAGCTATTCATCATTCTGATTGTTTTTTTAATAGTCAACGGATTTCTTCTATACCTGCCACTGAATTCACTGTTACATTATTGGCTGAATACCTTGATCTTACTAATCTTTATGGTAACTCTGATTGTTTTTTTAAAAATCGCGATATTGAACCCCCTGCAGGAGATCAACCAGAGTCTGCTGCTTTTCCAGCAAACCGGGAGCGGCCGCATCTCCGTCAACCGTCCGCATACATTTAAAGAAATCGGAGAAATCGTTGCCAACATAGAAAATGTCTTCACCCGGTTGCACAAGAAAACAATCGAAATCAGTGAAGCCAAGGAATTTCTGGAAAAATTGATACAAACCGCCCAGGCTGTGGTAATCAAATTTGATAGGATAGAGGGATGCACCCCATTTACATGAATGACTATGGTCTGAAAAAATTCCAAATCGAAAATCAAAATATCGCCGCACTGCGCATTTCCGACTTCCTGGAAAAAAGATTCATCCGTGAAATCATAAGGAAATTAAAAGAAAATGATCACGTTGTAGATAAAGAGACCACGATGGTGCTGAAGACCGGGGAAAAAATCGACATTGCGCTGTCGCTTTCCCTGTTCCGGGATTTAAACAATAAAATCACCGGCTACTTGGCGGTTATCGCCGATATCAGCAAGCGGAAAAAAGCCGAAATCAATTTGAAAAATCAGATCATATTCTCGCAACAGATATTCCAATCGATCCCGGAAATGATCATTATCGTGGATCGTAAATTGCGCATCACTTTTATCAACAAAAGGGCCCACGATGTGATCAAAACCACCGCAGACAGCAGTATTGGTCAAAATCTGAACCTTATTTTAAGCAAAATTGCCAACGAAAGCGGCTTTGATGAACTGGTGCGCAATGTCATTGAAGGAAGCAACAGCGTTCACCGCATTAACACCATTAATCCTATCCTGGAAGAAGAGAGTTACGTGGATCTGATCGTCGAACCTTTGAAAAGCGGTAAAATCACTATCGGCGGCATGATCCTGCTCCGGGACATTTCCGAATGGCGCGGTTTGACCGCCCAATTCAGATCTTTGCAGGGCTTCATGCAAAAACTGATCAACGCCAGCCCCTACGCTGTAATTTCCATTAACAGCAATAACTTGATCACCACCTGGAATTTATCGGCCGAGAAAATCCTGGGGGTTCCTTTTACCTCCGCTTTCGGCGAAAACATCTATACCCTTCTGCCCCTTTTCAACAAGTATAAGGATATCATCAACGAAATCATGATCCTGAAAAAAACCATCTATCTCAATGATGAAAAGATATTCGTCGGTGAAGAGGATTTCATCGTCGCCAACCTGACCCTTTACCCAGTGACGGCCGAACAAAACGGAGTAGTCATCCATATCGAAGACGTGTCAGCGCTGAAAAAACTTGAATCATCCCTGCTGCAAGCCCAGAAAATGGAATCGCTGGGATTGCTGACCAGCCACATTGTCCATGATTTCAACAACCTGCTGAGCGGCATTATGGGCTACGCGTCCTTGCTGGAAAAGAAGACTGCCGACGACCCAAAAATAAAAAAATACGTGTCGACCATTATCAACTCCAGCGAAAGGGCATCGACCCTGATCAGCCAGCTGCTCAACTTCTCCCGCAAAAAACTAACGGAAAAAGAAATCATCAATATCAATGACCTGATCAAGGAATCCCTGGATTTCCTCTCCATGAACCTGAAAGCCATCCACTTTGATATCCAGCTGTATCCAAGCCAAATTTTGCTTCAAGCCGACAAGACCAAAATTTCCCAAACTCTGATCAACTTGATCATCAATGCCAAAGACGCCGTAGAAACTTCTTCTCGACCAACAATCACCATCAAAACCAGCTTGACCGATATCAGCAATCAAAAGAATCTTTTGGACGGCCAGTACGCGCTCATTCAAGTCAGCGATAATGGCAGCGGCATCAGCAGAGAAAACCTGAATAAAATTTTCGAACCTTTTTTCACAACCAAAGGTCAGGGTCGCGGCACCGGGCAGGGCCTGGCCATTGTTCAGGAAATCATCAAGGATTACAACGGCCGGATCGAGGTGGAATCGGAAATCGGCCGCGGCACCACATTTACCATATTACTGCCTGTACTTGAAAAAGAAAGCTGCCAGACCATTGTGGAAGAGAAAAGGGAACCGGCGGCTAAGTTGGAAGGCCTGGTCTTGCTCATCGATGATGAAGAAGTGGTGCGTGAAATCGGTTCCGACATGCTTAAAACCATGGGTGTGAAATGCCTGACCGCCGGCAACGGCACAGAAGGCATTGAAATGTTCAAGAAAAACAGCGCCGAGATCAAACTGGTCATTCTGGATATTGAAATGCCAGGCATTTCCGGAGAAAAAGTATTTCATATCCTGAAAGCAATCAACCCCGAAGTAAAAATTCTGATCGCCAGCGGTTATGGCAAGGAATACCTGGAAACGACAATATTTAAAAGTAAAATAAGCCATTTCCTGCCCAAGCCTTTCAAAATCGAGCAATTGTCCTACCAGGTCAATAGGCTGCTAGGCGGTAACAATGTTTAAAGATTTATTCATCCGCGTCGCCGGCGAACGCCTGGCCCGGGAAGCGCCGCTACTCGTCAAAATGAAAGCCAATCCCGAAATATACATCAAGGCCGAAAAACTTAAGGAATTTACAGCCAGAACGATCAATGAAACCGCGAAAATATTGTCCGCTTTTTCCAGCCACACCATCCACGCGCCATTCATGGACGTCTGGCCCGGGGCCGTTGATGAAGATATACGCCGGTTGGGCCTGGAACAAATGCAAAAAATAATGGAAATTGCTACAGCCTGGAAAAGCCTTTTAGTGGTCATGCATTTCAATTACGACCCCATTTATTACCGCCAGCAATTTCAACAGTGGCTTAATCGCGCCGCGGAGTTTTATCAGATCCTGCTGCAGGAGCGCGACGGTCCGCTCATCGCCCTGGAAAATATCGCCGAACCGACGCCTTATATTGCCCTGCAATTAATGAAAAAAATAAACCGGCCGCGGCTCAGCCATTGCTTTGATTTCGGCCACCATCACGTGTTCGCCCGCATCCCTTTTGAAGAATGGCTTTTCTATCTCAATCCCAGCCGCTATATCCATTTCCATCTTCATGACAATTTCGGCCATAATGATGATCATCTGGCCCTGGGCCAGGGGAATATCGATTGGCCGGCGGCCAAAGCAGCCATCAGCGACTTGGACTGCCCTTTTTCCATTGCCCTGGAACCCCACTCTGCCGATATTTTACGCACCTCCGCTGCTTATTTCCAAAAACATTTCCTTAATTGATATTCTTGTTGCGGCCTCTTTACAAGCATGCTTAATAACTGGTAAAATATCCAGGTCACAAGATTTTTAGTCAGTCTCCAATTTGTTAACTGAGGATATGCCGGGTATGGCATGCAGGAGGGCTGGACAGTTATGAATGAACAACGGGTCGTGGTAACCGGTTTGGGAGCTGTAACACCGGTTGGCATCGGTGTTGAAGCATTCTGGCAGGGATTGAAAGCCGGGAAAAATGGGATCGCCAGGGTCACCCATTTCGACCCGACTGATTTTCGCTCGCAGCTGGCGGCCGAAGTGAAGGATTTCAATCCCCTGGAATGGATCGACAAAAAATCACTCGAGCGCATGGACCGCTTCGCCGCATTTGCTGTGGCCGCCTCGGCTATGGCCATGAAGGATGCCGGCTTGGACAACCATGCCTTTGACAAATACCGGGCCGGGGTCATCATTGGTTCGGGAATCGGCGGTTCGGCCAGCATCGAAGAAGGTTATTACCGCGTCCAGGAGAAAGGGCCCAATTCCCTGACCCCGTTCTTCGTGTCGAAACTGCTCATTAACATGGCCGCCTGCATGGTCTCTATTCGCTTCGGTTTGAAAGGGCCCCTTTCGGCGCCGTCGGTCGCCTGCTCCACCGGCGCCAATGCCATCGGCGAGGCGTTCCGGATTCTGCAGCGGGGCGACGCCGAAGTCATGCTGGCCGGGAGTTCCGAAGCAGCGGTGACCCCTCTGGCCTATGCCGGTTTCTGTGCCACGCGGTCGATGTCCGCGAATCCGTGTGCCGAAAATGCCAGCCGCCCTTTCGATCGAAATCGGGATGGTTTTATCATGGGCGAAGGGGCCGGCGTCGTTGTTCTCGAAAGGCGAGAACATGCCATTCAACGTCAGGCGAAGATCTATGCCGAACTGGTCGGCTACGGCAATACCGCCGATGCCTTTCACTTCACAGCGCCTGAGCCCCATGGCGACGGCATGATCAGGGTCATGAAAGCGGCCCTGAAGGACGCGGCGGTCGAGCCCGGAGAAGTTGACTACATCAATGCCCATGGCACATCGACCCCCATGAATGATAAAATCGAAAGCGCCGCTATCATGAACGTCTTTGGCGCCCATGCCAAAGACCTGAAGGTCAGTTCCATCAAATCGATGATCGGCCATCTGCTGGCAGCGGCCGGGGCGGTGGAATTCATCGCCACGGTGATGAGCGTGCACAGCGACATCCTGCCGCCGACGATCAATTACCGGGAGCCCGACCCGGACTGCCCCCTGGATTACGTGACCAAGGGCGCCGAAGCGCTGGAGGTGCGGTTTGCCGCCAGCAATTCATTCGGCTTTGGCGGCGGCAACGCCTGCCTGGTCGTCAAGAAATATAAGGATTAACATGACAATTCCGAAACTGAAAATTGGCAATATTACGGCCGAGATTCCGATTATCCAGGGTGGCATGGGCGTGAGGGTCTCGCTTTCCTCCTTGGCTTCTGCCGTGGCCAACGCCGGGGGAATTGGCACCCTGTCCAGCATCGGCCTGGGCGATTTTGTGGCCTCTTTAAGCGAATACGAAAGAATTTCCCGTGAAGCGCTGGAGTATGAGATTCGCCAGGTAAAAAAAATGACCGACGGCCCGGTCGCTGTGAACTTCATGGGCGTGTTGAGCAACGTCAACGACCTGATCGTGACGGCCGTCGTTGAGGGAATCAAGATCATTGTCTTCGGCGCCGGCCTGCCGACAGCTCTCCCCGGGCTGGTCCCCGACCCTGCCGTGAACCTGGTGCCCATTGTCAGTTCGGCCCGGGTGGCGGAGTTGATTCTGCGGGTCTGGGACAAGCGCTATGGCCGGACCGCCGACGGCTTCATTCTGGAAGGGCCGTTGGCCGGCGGGCACCTCGGTTTTTCGAAAGAGCAACTGGCGCAACCGCAGGAATTTTCGCTGGAGCGCCTTTTACCGGGTCTATTGGAAGTGGTAAAGGGCTACGAGGATAAATACGGCCGGAAAATTCCGGTGATTGCCGGCGGCGGCATCTTTGACGGCCGGGATATCGCCCGCATGCTCAGCCTGGGCGCCTCGGGAGTGCAGATGGCGACCCGCTTCGTCTGTACCGTGGAATGCGACGTTGCTTCTGAATTCAAGCAGGCATATCTGGATGCCAAAGAGGAAGATATCGTCATTATCGACAGCCCGGTGGGCATGCCCGGTCGAGCCATCCGCAATGATTTTTTAAAGGATCTGGAAGCCAAGGGAAAACTTACGGTCAAATGCCCTTACCGCTGCCTGACTGCCTGCAAAGCCGACAAAGCCAATTACTGCATCGCCAAGGTGCTGTTGAATTCCTATTTGGGGGATGTAAAAAATGGACTTATCTTCTGCGGTCAAAATGCCCATCGGATCGATAAAATCGTGACCGTCAAGGATCTGTTTGCCGAATTGGTCGCCGAGCTACAGGCATTATAAGAAAAGAAGTTGAAAATAAATTAAGTATAAAGTATAAAGAAAAAAGGAAAAAGTAAGAATAAAAAAATATCCAGCTGAGGATAAATTATCGATCGGTAAAAATTCTTTTTTTCTTACTTTATACTTTATACTTTCTCCTTTTTTACCCGTTTGCCTTACATCGAGTCCTTCACTAACACTGCCATTCCCGGGGCTGGGCCGGATGATTTGCAAAAATCCCACCGCTGAATTACAATACTGATTCTTTGCGGTTTTTTCGAAACGTTGCTCCAACAAGCGAGAGGAATGATGGTCGTACGATTCATGCTTTTTTTCTGGATGCTGTCAGGATTCCTGGCGTCCACGGGGTTCGCGGTCGAGGTCCAGGCCATTCGCGTCGGCCAAGGCCCCAAAATAGACGGCCGCCTGGACGATCCCGTCTGGAGTTCGGCTGTCGTGTTCAGCGCTTTCCGCATGGTCGAACCGCGTCCGGAAGGAGAGCCGAGCGAAAAAACCGAACTGCGCATCCTTTACGACGACGCCAACCTCTACATCGGCGTTTTTTGCCTTGACAGGGAAGCGACGCGGATTTCCGCCCACTCCATGGTCCACGACAGCGGCAACGAACAGAACGGCTGGGGCGGCCAAGGCTCGGTCAGCACCGGGGATGACGACGTCATCCGGGTGTTGATCGATCCTTTCTTGGACAAGCGCACCGGCTACTTTTTCGCGGTCAATCCGCGTGGTGCCCGTGGCGAGGGACTGACCTCGGGGGGCAGCGCCAGCCTCAACTGGGACGGCATCTGGGACGCGGCCAGCCAGATCGACAACAGCGGCTGGAGCACTGAGTTAAAGATCCCTTTCAAGACCATCCAGTTCCGGGCGGGCCTCAGCGCCTGGGGCATCAACGTGGAAAGGTTCATCGCCCGAAAACAGGAAACCATCCGTTTGGCGGGGACAAACCGCGACAGCAATTTCTACAATCCTATGACCGCGGCCTCCCTGACCGGGATCGCCGGCGTCAAGCAGGGCAAAGGCATAACCATCCGGCCCTACGGCCTGCTCAGCGTCGAGAAGAATCACTCGGATGCCTCAGGCTACAAGTGGAAACTGGACGGCGGCTTCGATATTTACAAGAATTTCACCCCCAACCTGGTGGGCGCCTTCAGCTACAATATGGATTTCGCCGAGACCGAGGCCGACGAACGGCGCATCAACCTGACCCGTTTCCCGCTGTTTTTTCCTGAAAAAAGGATGTTCTTCCTGGAGGGTTCGGAGACCTTCAGCTTCAGTTCCAGCGTCAGCTTCCAGCCGTTTTTCAGCCGCAAGATCGGGTTATACCAAGGCGAACAGGTCCCGGTACTCTTCGGCGGCAAGGTATACGGCAAGATCGGCCAGACCAACCTGGCCTTTCTCGACGTGCAGACCGAAAAATTCTCCGGGCTGCCGGGCCGCAATTTCCTGGCCCTGCGCGTGACCCAGGATATTTTTGCCGAAAGCAAGATTGGTTTTATCCTAACCAATGGCAGCCCGACGGGTGAGCGCAACACCTTGGTCGCGGCCGATTTCCGCTACGCCACCTCGCGTTTCACCGGCGCCAAGAACCTCAACCTCGCCGCCTGGCTGGCCTACAACTGGAACGAAAAGACGGAAGGCAGCCACGCGGGCTTCGGCTTCCGGGCCAACTATCCCAACGACCTCTGGGACATTCAGAGCACCTACGCCTACTACGGTGAGGCCCTCGACCCGGGACTGGGCTTTATGCTGCGGCAGAGCATGCAGACCTTTTATCTCAGTGTCGGGATGCAGCCGCGGCCGGCGCGGGGCTGGCTGAAAAACCTGGTCCGGCAGTTTTTTTTCAATGTCAGCGGCGATTTTTACTGGGACCTGAAGGGCAACCTGGAAACCAGCCGGCTCGAGGCCACCCCTTTGAGTTTCAAGACCGAAAGCGGGGAGCAGTTCAACTTTACGGTCACGCCCAACCGCGATGTCCTGCCCGCCGAGTTCGAGGTGTCCGCCGGAGTCATGCTGCCCGCTGGTTCCTACAGTTTCACCAGCTTCGGCGTCGATTTCAGTAGCGCATCGCACCGAGCTTGGATATTCGACGCCGGTGTCAACTTCGGAGCATTCTATTCTGGTCATTACGATGACCTGAGCGTCGGTTTGACCTTCAAATACAAGGGCTACGCCAACCTGGGGCTGGACATCAACCTGGTTCGCGGCCGGCTGCCCGAAGGCAATTTCAACGAGAATGTCTACCAGCTCAAGGCCGACATCTTCCTTTCCCCTGACCTGGGGTTCATGAATTACATCCAGTACGACAGCATCTCCAAACTGCTGGGCTGGAGCGCCCGCTTGAAGTGGCGCGTTTCACCCGGCAACGAGATCGCCCTGATCTACAACAAGAACTGGGAACGGCGCTGGGACCCGGCCAGCAGGTTCTATCCCTCGGAAGAAAGGGGAGTTTTGAAGCTGTCATTGTCCATCAGGCCGTAGAACAAAACGTAAGGGGTTGATTCATCAAACCCCAGCAACCGCTGAGCCCCGCCCAGGGTAGGGAACGCAAATTGAAGCTGCCCCTAATAAATTCAATTTTTTAAACTTTTCAATTTGACAAATTCCCCGCCTTTGTGTTAATTTAAACCTCTCCAATCCAGAAAAAAAGGAAAACGCCATGATCGAACTGCGCAATGTCTGCAAGAGCTACAATAAGGGGACGTTACGCGCCGTCGACGACCTCACCCTGGCCGTGCCGCCCGGGGAGATCTTCGGCTTTCTCGGCCCCAACGGCGCCGGCAAGACCACGACCATCAAGATGATCGTCGGCATCCTCACCCCCGACTCGGGGGCCGTCGTCATCGAGGGCCTTGACAACCGCAAGGAGCCCCTGGCCTGCAAGGCGGTCACCGCCTATGTCCCCGACGCCCCCGAGATCTACGAACGCCTCACCGGCATCGAGTACCTCAACTTCATCGGCGACGTCTACGGCGTGCCGGCGGGCTTGCGGGCTGAGCGCGCCGGCCGCTGGCTGGAGAAGTTCGAGCTGGCCGCCGTCGCCGCCGACCCCATCCAGACCTATTCGCACGGCATGCGCCAGAAGATCGTCCTCAGCGGCGCCCTGATCGTCGAGCCGCGGGTGTTCGTCCTCGACGAACCGCTGACCGGACTGGACCCGCTCTCGGCCCACCACCTCAAGGAGGCCATGCGCGACCACTGCGACCGCGGCGGCACCCTCTTCTTCTCGACCCACGTCATGGAGGTCGCCGAAAAGTTCTGCGACCGCATCGCTATCATCCACAAGGGCCGCCTCATTGCCTGCGGCACCCTGGACGAATTGCGTCAGCAAGCGGGCGAATCGCAGTCCCTGGAAAAGATCTTCCTGGAGCTGACCGGATCATGAGGCGCCTCTTCGCCCTGCTCCGCGCCGGCCTGCGCCAGAACTTCGCCCTGGCGCTGCTCAAGCACAAGATTTTCAAGGAAAGGAAGGACCTCTGGCTGGTTTTGCTCGCCGGACTCGGCTTTTTGGGCCTCCTGCCCGTCATCTGGCTGTATTTTACCGCCCTTAAATACGCCTACTCGATCCTCAAGCCCATGGGCCAGGAAACGGCGCTGCTGACCCTGGCCATCCTGGCCGGCCAGTTCCTGATCCTGGTCTTCGGCCTATTCTATGTCCTATCAGCCTTTTATTTTTCCCGCGACCTCGAGTTCCTGGTCTCTTTGCCGGCCCGGCCCTTCGAGGTCATCGGCGCCAAGTTCGGCGTCATCCTGGTCAACGAATATTTGACCGTTCTTTTCATCGTCGCCCCGGCCTTCATCGTCTACGGCGTCATGGCCGGAAAATCCCTCGCCTACTGGCCCCTGGCCGGCCTCGTTTTCCTGTTGCTGCCGGTCATCCCCCTTGCCCTGGCCGGTTTGCTGGTCATGGCCATGATGCGCCTGGTTAACGTCAGCCGCAAGAAGGACTTCCTGATCTTGGCCGGCTCGCTGACGCTGATGACAGCGGTCCTTTTCCTGCAGTTCAGCCTGGCCGGCAACCGCAGCCCCGAGGAAATGATGAAGTTCTTCAGCGCCGCCGACGGCCTGGCGCGTATGCTGGGCGAGAAATTTCCGCCCTGCATCTGGGCCTCGCGCCTGCTGGCTGAAGGGTTCAGCACCCAAGGCTTGGGCTACCTGGCCCTCTTCGCCGGCGGCTCGCTCGCCGTGCTGCTCCTCCTGCTCCTGGCCGCCGAAAAACTCTTTTACCGCGGCCTGATCGGCTTGTCCGAAATGGCCGCCCGGCGCAAGAAGCTTTCCAGGGGCGCCATGGCCAAGGGTTTCGCCCGGGTGCACGGGAGCGGGCAGGCCATCCTGCTGCGCGAGTGGCGGCTGATGAACCGCACCCCGATCTTCCTCCTCAACGGCATCCTCTCGATCATCCTGGTGCCGGTCATGCTTATTTTCATGTCG
>Ga0209747_1000488_pt1 | contig 21565 bp, 19 predicted proteins | sample BarGraNGADG00311_FD_184498 | JGI IMG/M metagenome (GOLD analysis project Ga0209747, IMG submission 184498) | Arctic peat soil microbial communities from Barrow, Alaska - Barrow Graham LP Ref core NGADG0011-311 (SPAdes) (version 2) | ecosystem: Environmental > Terrestrial > Soil > Wetlands > Peat...
AGCCTGTCTATCTCACCGTGGGGGCCGAGCGGCCCCATGGAGAACATGTGTACGCCGGAGTCGACGAGGTAGCCGTCTTTCTCGAAGCCCCAGCACTTGCCGCCGGGGAACGGGTTCCGCTCGAGGAGTGTGACCTCGCAACCGCGGGCCTGCAGCAGCGACGCGACGCCCGCCCCGCCGATGCCCGATCCGATGACCACGACACGCTTTGCGTCCAAGCTGACCGCCTCCACGAAGTATGTACTCGGATACTCCGACCGTTGCTTTGCTGCCACCAGAAAGTATAGCAGCCGCCTGTGATTAAGGCGGCTGCCATGTGTCATTCAGCTTGTGGATCAAGCCTTACTTGACCTCGTTCTCCCTAGCGTTCTTTCTGTGTTGGTCTGTGAAAGTGGCGGGGCCCGACTGCGATCGGTATGAACGATGGACCTCGGCGGTGGAGGACATCGCGTCGACGGCGCTGCCTTGTGCGAAGTTCATGGAGTTATCCCTGGCCACCCCGAGGTGACTCGCCTGTCCGATGCCGTCGAAGTTGGCCCCCAGGAAGTTGACCTGCCACTTCTTTGCCAGGACCCTCGCAAGAGCCGCCTTTGCGGCCTCGAGATTGTTCTCCCTGCTGGCGTTCTCGTAGCCGTCGGTCATCACGACTATCGCGGTCTTGTCATGGTTGACCTCTTCGGCCCTCGTGATGAGCCGGACCAGGGCGTCGGGCAGCGGCGTCATGCCGCGCGGGAGGACCTCGTCCTCGCCAAGGGCTTTCCATTCCTTGATCGAGACCGCGTACCTCAATACGTCGAACTGCATGCCCGTGTCGTAGGCGTCGAAGACCGCGAGGGTGACATGGTCGTCCGCGCCGTCCTTTCCGAGCTCACTCACGTAGGCGTTCACCGATGAGACGGCTTCGACCCACAGCGGGGCCATCGATCCTGTGCGGTCCAGGAGGATGAACACTTCCATTCCCTCTGGTTTCTGTCCGTTGTCCATTTGCCTCTCCTTCCCCTTGCTGTTCCAGACCGATGCTGAGGTGTCGATAGGGACAGATGCAGAGCATCAGTTTCCTAAGTTGGTGGTTTCATCCGCTGCCACAGAGAGTGTACAGCGAGCCACTGACACGTTTTTGAAGGTTTTCACCCGCCAGCTGCCCGAGTGCAAGCATTGTCCGCATGGCGATGACCGGCCCTTTCTCCGCTGTTTTTCAGGCCCATCCTTGGTATCATGACTACTGACGAGGCCTCGTAGCTCAGTTGGATAGAGCAACGGTTTCCTAAACCGTAGGTCGTCGGTTCGAGTCCGACCGAGGCCTCCAGTTCTATTTGGTTTGTCGGGAGAATGGAACATTTCTGGCGTCAGAATAGTCAGAGATGGAGACGGTCACGGATGGCGCTGGCCGGGGGATCAACCAGAAAGGGGTATCAGAATGAAGAAGTATGTCGGGATCGCTGTGATCTTATTGGCCACGTTGCTAGTGGCAGGGCTGGTTGCGGGGTGCGGCAGCAGCACGAAGACCACGCCCACCACGCCCACCACGCCGAAGAAAACCACCATCAAGGTCTACACCGAGTCGACAAAGAACATCACCGCCAAGGTTGGCGAGTCGTTTATCATCTCGCTGAAGTCGAACCCGACCACGGGTTACACATGGCAGATCACGGGCCCGCTGAGCCCCGCAGTCACGAAGGTCAGCTCGACGTTTGTCCCGAGCCCGAACCCCTCGAGTGCTGTTGGCACCGGCGGCATCCAGAACTTCACGTTCAAGGCGGCCAGCGCGGGCCAGGCCCTGATTCAGATGGAGTACCTGCAGGCCGGCGGCGGCGCGAACGGCGGATCGGCGAACTTCAACGTAACGGTCAACTAGGTAGCAAATGCGCGGCTGATCGAGCCGCTGCTTGAGACATGAAAAAAGCCCCCTGAACCTGGGGGCTTTTTCTATTCGAGTATTACGCGAACTCTGTCGGGACGCGCTGGACGTTCGCCATCAACAGGTTCACTGCCTTGATGTACTTCATGATCGTCTGCATGTTGCCCTCGAACGTGAGCTTCTTGATCATGATGGCCTGGAGGGGATCCTGCCGGCCCTCGACGATGTCCTGCCAGACCGAGTAGTCTCCGCACACGGTGTAGTCGCACTTCTTCTTCTCGTTCGCGTGCACCTCGAGAACTTTGCCGTCCTTCATGTGGGTCCAGAACGGCAGGTCTCCCCGGTCGCCCGCTCCCTCGATGATGAACTGGATGCTCGCGTCAAAGCCCTTGCCGGCTTTGGGCATCTCTTTATCGGAGTTAACTGAAGACATGAGGGCGTCGGCCCACTCCTCGCTGGCGAATAGTGACATGGTGCATCCCCTTTCCAGCTTCTCAGTCCGCGCGCGGTACCACGGCAAGATATAACACAATCCGTCGAGCGCTGTAAATCGGAAATTCGGGGCGCGACAGGCGCCCAGTTTTCCGGTGCACGGCTTCTTGAGTGCGGGCTCTCAGCCCGCATCCGTGGGCCGCCTCAGTCCGCGCCTTAGAGACACGGCTCAATGCTCATGAAAAATTGAGAGGATTCCGCCCGCTATGGTTGAAACTGACACCGTAGGTGGGTGCATGTCGAACGAAACTTGGTGAAACCGTGTCAGTCACTGACCGGGTGCGCATACTGGCGGTCGAGGACGATGCCAAAGAGGCTCAGAGGCTCAAGGAGTCTCTGGAGTCGAAGCTCAACGCGCAGGTCGTACCTGTCACCGAGCTGGACGAGGCCCGACGACTTCTCGCCAGCGACGGGTTCGACCTCGTCTCCCTGGACTGTGTCTCGTTCCTCGATTTCTTCGAAGAGATAACATCGCAGAGCAACCATCCGCCCGTTCTGATCGTGACCAGCAGAGGCGCCGAGGCGGCCGCGGCCCGCGCGCTCCAGTCCGGCGCGGCGGCCGGAGTAATCAAAGAACCCGGCTGGCACAGCGAGCTCGCGAGGGTCGCCGAAGAAGTTATCGCCGACTCACTGCTCGGTGGAGCCGAAGAATTCTTCGAGAGGGAGTGCGTGTCGCTCCGGTCGGCGGTCGATGCAAGCGATGAGCTGTTCTTTGTCTTCGACATCGAGTCCAGGCTGACGCAGTGGAACAAGAGCCTTGGCGCTCTCACCGGGTACAGCGAAGACGAGCTCGCCTCACTGATGCTGCCACAGTTCTTCGCTCCCAACGACGCCCAGCGGCTTGAGAACAGGATACCGGATCTCCGCCACCGCGACGCCGGGAGTCTGCGCCTCAGGGTCATGACAAGCGCCGGCGGCCAGGTCCCTTGCGAGTTCAAGGTCGGGCCGCTCCGGGATGAATTCGGCCGCGTCGTCGGCCTGTATGGATGGGGCAAGGAGACCGAGTCGCCCGGGGCGGTCAGCGACCTGACCGGGGACATCATCGCCAGGGTCGACGGCCGCGGCGTTCTGACTTACCTCAACGATGAGGCGATAGAAGCGCTTGGCCGACTCAAGCACGCCGTGGTAGGGAGCAAAGCCGAGTTGCTGGTCCACCCCGATGACGTGCCTGGCTTGTATTCGATCGCGAGGCAGGCCATGGTCAACAAGGGCCTCGTCACGGGCTATATAAACCGCGTCCGGACCAGCAGGGGCTGGAGGTACATGGACTGGAACGCCATGCCGATCATGGACGAAAACGGGCGGCTCAACGGGTTCCAGCTGACCGGGCGCGACGTGACGGAGAGAAAGCGATCCGAGGACATCCTCAAACGGATGAACAACGAGCTCGAGGCTTTCGCGCACACCGTGTCACATGACCTGAGAGGGCCGCTTTCAACGATCATGATGGCGTCGGAGACCATGCGCGAGCTGCTGAGCAGCGGGTGCGACCGGGAAGCCGGTGTAACTCTCGACGAGCTCGCCGGGATGATAACGGAGGGGACCGAGCGGGCGGGGACCCTGATACAGGACTTGCTCACCCTGGCCGAGAGCGGCCAGGCGCCCGAAGCGGTCGAGCAAGTCGACGTGGCGGGGGTGGTCGCCCGGGTGATCGCCGACCAGTCGGGGATGATCCAGGCGCTGCACGCGGAGGTCACTTACGACGATCGGCTCGGGCACCTCATGGCCAGCAGGACGCAGATCTACCAGGTGTTCTCCAATCTCCTCATCAACGCGCTCGTCCACAGCGACCACCACGGGCCCAAGGTCCGCATAGCACACCTCGAGAGCCCGGGCATGGGGCACAAGTATCTCGTGCACGACGACGGCCCCGGCATCCCGGAGGACAAGCTCGACAGAGTATTCGACCCGTTCTTCAAGGGAGAGGGCGGCGGGACCGGCATCGGGCTAACAACGGTCAGAAAGATCGTGGAGATGTACGGGGGCAGCATCTCGGTCCGCAACGACGACGGCGCGAGCTTCGAGTTCTCTCTTCACGACTTCTCGGATTGAGCCAAACCACCGTTTTGCGCGATTGACCGGCTCGAAACGCCGTGCGTATGATTGATTGCCGGCTTCTCTATCACCCGGCGCCGCGAGGCCCGGGTCGGAGGAACGCATGAAACGCATCCTATCGGCCGCGCTATGCGCTTTGTTGATCGCGGGCTTCGGGCTCGCGTTCAACGCCCGTGGTTTGATGGCCGCGGGGACTGAGGGCTCACGAGGCGAGCCCGTGCGGGCGGGAGCCAGGTACGTCCCTGGCAAGGTGCTGGTCAAGTTCAAGCCGGGCGCCGGCTCGGGGGCGGTCGACTCCCTGCGAAAGTCGGCGGGCGCCTTGGGCAGCAGGCAGCTGCCGGCCGCAGGACTCGAGCTCGTCACCGTGTCCTCGAACGATGTCGCCGGAGCGGTCGCACGGTTTCGCGCTTCGCGGGCGGTCGAGTACGCTGAGCCGGACTACCTCAGGTCGATCAACTTCAACCCTGACGACCCCTACTACGCGAACCCGTCCGACCTGCAGTGGAACCTGAAGGACGCGCCCGCGTCCGGCGGCATCGACATGCCGAACGCGTGGGATATCACCACCGGCTCCATGACGGTCATCGTGGCGATACTGGACACCGGCGTCGCGTACCGTACCGGCGGAGGATACTTCCAGGCGACGGACCTGGCGAGCACGCTGTTCGCGCAGGGCTACGATTTCGTCAACAACGACTCGTTCCCTGACGACGACCACGGGCACGGCACTCACGTCTGCGGGACGGTCGCCCAGAGCACCAACAACGGGCTCGACTGCGCCGGGATAGCTTTCAGCACCAAGATCATGCCGGTGAAGGTGCTCGACCAGACCGGGTTCGGCGATGACGCGCAGATAATTTCAGGGCTCCATTTTGCGGCCGACAGTGGCGCCCGGGTGATCAACATGAGCCTCGGCGGGCCGGACCCGAGCACCGCGCTGGAAGACGCATGTGACTACGCGTCCGGCAAAGGCGTGGTCGTCTGTGCCGCCGCAGGAAACGAGAACACGAACTCGGTCGCCTATCCGGCCGCCTACCAGGCGTGCATGGCTGTCGGCGCGACCAACAAGGCCATGGCGAAAGCGTCGTACTCCAACTACGGCGCGGCGCTGGACGTCGTCGCCCCCGGCGGTGACACAGGCGGGCTCATTTACCAGCAGACCTACCAGACGATCGGGCACCCGTCGAACGTGTTCAAGGCTGTCGGGTTGAAGGGGACGTCCATGGCGACGCCGCACGTATCCGGCGTCGCGGCCCTGATGAGGGCGAAATATCCCGCCTGGAACGCCAGCGACATCCGCGGGGCAATCGCCTCGACCTGTCTCGACCTCGGGCCTCCCGGCTGGGATGCGCAATTCGGGTGGGGGCTCATCGATGCGACGGCCGCTCTGCTGTCGCCAAAACCTTCAACGGCGGCCCCAGCGCCGACCGGCGTCTCGCCTGCGTTCGCGGCAGAGGGCGCGTCCGTGAAGATGGCCGTCGTGGGGACGGGGCTGGCCGCAAATGACAAGGTGACCCTGGAGCGCGAGAGCGAGCCAGGGCTGGGCGCCACTGCCGTGGCCGCCATGGGGACGACGAAGCTCTCCTGCACCATGTCCCTCGCCGATGCCCAGCCGGGGCTGTGGGACGTGGTGGTCGAGACCTCGACGCTGCGCGAAGGGAGAATCCCCGGCGGGTTCTCCGTCGATAACGTGGACAACAAGACCTGGTACCTCGCCGAAGGCTCGACGGCCCACGGCTTCGAGGAGTACATCCTCATTCAGAACCCTGGCACAACCACCGCCAACGCAATCGTGAGCCTGATGGGGCCGGCCGGCGCGCTGCCGCCGCAAACCATGGCTGTCGCGCCTCAGAGCCGGGCGACCCTGAGGGTGAACGACGTGGCGCCCGACACCGACGTCTCCGCCCAGGTGACCGCCGACCAGAACATCATCTGCGAGCGCTCGATGTACTGGGGCGGGCGCGTCGAGGGGACCGACTCGATCGGGATCCAGTCGCCGTCGTATTCCTGGTACCTGGCGGAAGGCACGACGGCGTACGACTTCGAGACCTTTCTGCTCATACAGAACCCCGGCAATCGCGACGCGAACGTCGACGTCACCTACATGACGAGCTCGGGCCCGGTGCCGAAGGGCACCTTCCAGGTCAAAGCCAACTCGCGTTTCAGCATCAACGTGGCCGACGACCTGCCCGGGAAAGACACATCCTTCCAGGTCATCGCGGACCAGAGGGTCATCGCCGAACGCTCGATGTACTGGGACGGTCGGCGGGGCGGCCACGATTCGATCGGGACGGACCTGCCGGCGAGGCAGTGGTTCCTGGCCGAAGGCTCGACGGACTGGGGGTACGATGAGTACGTCCTGGTCGAGAACCCCGGCAGCCAGGAGGCCAACGTCCTGGTCACGTGCATGACACCGACGGGCGCGGTCCCCCAGCCGACAGTGAAAGTCCCGGCGGGCTCGCGGTACACGCTCCACCTCAACAGCGTTCTTCCCTCCAAGGACGTGTCGGTCGAGGTCTCGTCCGACCAGGGCATCGTCGCCGAGCGCTCGATGTACTGGAACAACTCCTCCGGCAAGGCCGGGCACAACCAGATCGGCGTGCCGCAACCCAGGCAGCAGTGCTTCCTTGCCGAAGGTTCGACCGACTGGGGCTTCGACGAGTGGATACTCATCGAGAACCCGAATGCCACGGCCGCCAACGTCGGGGTCGAATACATGACCTCGACTGGCCTCGCTCCGCGCAACGCGCTCGTGCTCCCACCGATGAGCCGCTACACCATCCATGTCAATGCCGATCTGCAAGGCAAGGACACGTCCGCCCGCGTATACTCGAACATGCCGATAGTCGCCGAGCGTTCCATGTACTGGCACGCAGGCGGCGGCGGGCACGTCTCGTCAGGGCTGATGAAGTAGGCAAGTAAAAGGGGACAGGCACTTTCAACGCAAGCCACTATTGAAAACAGATGTTGAAAGTGCCTGTTCCCTTTATGCGTTGGCAGGAGAAGCACAAGTGTTATTGAAGATTCCATGGGTTGACCGTTCAAAGTGCAAGCGCGAGCTGGACTGTAAAGCTGCGCAGTATTGTAAGAAGAAAGCGTTCCAGGTGCAGCCTCCTTCATCGGACGAGCCGGGGTGCGCGGCGGACTTTCCGAGGGTCGACCTCGAGCAGTGCAAGCAGTGCGGGGATTGCGAAAAAGCATGCCCCGAGCACGCGGTGAAGATGGTATAGAATAGGCCGCGATGCAAGGCAAGGGCCTTGGCGATGGTAAGGGGGAAAGATGGCTGAAATACTCGAGATCACCGACAAGAACTTCGAGAATGAGATATCCAAGTCCGACAAGCCCGCGCTTGTGGACTTCTGGGCGCCGTGGTGCGGCCCGTGCCGGATGATGCACCCGGTCATAGAGGGCCTGGCGGACGAGCTGTCCGGCAAGGCGGTGATCGCGCGCTGCAACGTCGACGAGAACCAGGCGCTCGCGCAGAAGTTCGGGGTCACCGCGATCCCCACGATGATCGTCTTCAAGAACGGCCAGAAGTCGGAGACGATGATCGGCGTGACTTCCGCGGAGGAGATCAAGAAGAAGCTCGACTCCGTATAGTTAAGAGAATACTTTGCTTGAAATAAAGGGCTTCATCCCCAACACCATGCTCGATTGGGAGGGGATGCTCGCCTCGACGCTCTTCCTTCCAAGGTGCAACTTCCGTTGTCCGTTCTGCCAGAACGCGGAGCTCGTCCTTCGGCCCGAGCGCCTGGAGACAGTCCCGTTTTCCGTCATCTCCGATTACCTGCGCGAGAGGTCCGGCTGGGTCGAGGGCGTGTGCATCACCGGCGGGGAGCCGTGCCTGCACGAGGACCTGCCGCGGTTGTGCGCCGACCTTCAAGCCCAGGGGGTGCGGGTCAAGCTGGACACGAACGGCAGCCTGCCCGACGTCCTGGCGGCGGTGCTCGAGGATGGCAACGTCGATTACGTCTCGATGGACATCAAGGCGCCTGTCGAGTACGGCCCGTACAAGATCGCGACCGGCATCGACAGGACTGAAACGGTCCCGGCGGTGACCAGGAGCATCGAGATCCTGCAGACGTCGGGCATCGAGCACGACTTTCGGACGACCGTGGTGCCGCTGATGCACGGGCCGACCGAGGTAGCGAAGATAGCGGAGTACATCAAAGGGGAATCGCGGTTCGTCCTGCAGTACTTCAGCCCTCGCGACACGATCGACCCGCGGTTCTCGTCGCTCCGCCCGTTCACCGAAGAAGACATGAATGCGATGCTGAAGCAGGCGCAGCACTTCGTGCCCGGGACGGTCGTGCGCGGCGCTCCCGGGCAGATAAACCAGTAGTGATCGCGGCGTCCGCACCCCGCGGGCGTTCCTGGAGGCAGATTGAAGATACTTCCCGATTGCCACGTTTGTGCGATGAGGCAGATGCTGTCGGCCGCGAGGCTCGCCGGCGGGGACGAGGCGTTCCAGCACTGCTGCCTGCAGGAAGCCGCGCGCATGCTGGCCGGCGAGTCCCTCGACATCACCCCGCCGGAGGCCGGCGAGGGCCTGTACCGCATGGTGCGCGAGATGTCCGGCAACCCCGACCCCTTCGCAGCTCAGAAGCGCGAGCAGAACGAGGCGGTGATGGCCATCCTGCCCTGGCTTCGCGAGACTGTAGCCGGCGCGGACGACCCGCTGCTCATGGCGGTGAGGCTGGCCATAGCGGGCAACGTCGTGGACCCGGGGGCCCAGGCGTCGTTCGACCTGGAGAAGAGCGTGACCGAGGCCGTCGAGGGGGAGCGCGAGCTCGAGGAGTTTCCGGCGTTTGCCGAGCGGCTCGCCGGCGCGAAGAGCGTGCTGCTGATCGCCGACAACTCCGGGGAGATAGTTTTCGACCGCGTGCTCGTCGAGGTGATGCGCCGGCTGAAGGGCGACGAGATGGACATCACGGTCGCTGTGCGCGCGGCCCCGATCATCAACGACGTGACAGAGGTGGAAGCCAGGGACGTCGGGCTTCACGAGCTGGCGACCGTTATCTCGAGCGGGTCGGAGATGCCCGGGACAGTTGTCGCCCGCGCGACATTTGAGTTCAAGCGGGCGTTTGAGGCCGCGGACCTGGTCATATCGAAAGGCCAGGGGAACTGGGAGACGCTCGAGGACAGCGAGCGAGAAGTTTTCTTCATGTTTCAGGCGAAGTGCCCGGCTGTTGCGGTGATGAACGACTGCCCCGAGGGCGCCCTGCTGCTGCTCCGCAACAAAGCGGACTGACTCCCTCTCCCCTTGGGGGTGAGGGGTGAGACAATGACACCCCCACCTTAATCCTCCCCCCTCAAGGGGGAGGAACAGAGCCCGAACATTCCTCGATCAGCTCGAGGAGGTCCTTGACCTCGGTGAACTGTGAGAGGTTCTGCTCGCACCAGGGGCACGAGGTGACCATCAGGTCGGCGCCTGTCTCGCCGGCCATCGCCGCCCGCTTGCGGGCGATCTCGCCCGCGAGCTCGGGGAATGCGGTCCAGACTCCGCCGCCCGCGCCACAGCAGGCGGAAGCCTCGCGGCTCCGCTCCATCTCGACCAGTTGGACGCCCTCGATCGCCTCGAGCAGGCGCCGTGGCTCGTCATAGATGCCGCAGCCGCGGCCCAGATGGCATGGGTCGTGATAGGTGACGGTGCGCGCTTCCGGGCTTGCGAGTGTGAGGCGCCCCGCTTCAACAGCTTCAGCCAGCACCTCCGTTATGTGCCTGACGGGGATGTCAAACTCCGGAAAGATCTCGCGGTAATCGCGCAACGCTTTCAGGCACCCGGGGCAGACGGTCACGATCTCTTTCGCGCCGGCGGCTTCGAGCGATGCGATGTTCCGCCGGGCGACCTCCTCAAACAGCTCGCGCTGGCCGATTCGCGCGAGCGGGCTCCCGCAACAGACCTCGTCGCTTCCCAGCCAGAACGGGTCCAGGCCCGCGGCCCGCAGAGCGCCGACGGCAGCGCGCGCGACCCCCGGTGACATGTAGGCGAGCGAGCAGCCGGCGAAGAAGGCGACGCCGCTCTTCCCGGCCTGAGGCTCCAACCCTTTCGTCCATCTCTCGCGGCCCCGGCGAGGCTGTCCGAACGGGTTGCCGTAGTTCTTGATCCCGGCGACGAGAGGGCCGTGCTGAGCCAGAGGGAGCAGGCCGCAGCCCGTCGCGCGCGCCCTCAGCTCCTCGACGACGTCGGGTGTCTCGATCGACAGGGGGCAAAGCTCGACGCACGAGCGGCAAGTCGTGCAAAGCGGCAGCCCGCCATCGACCGCCCGCCCGAGGCCTTCGATCCCGGAGATCGCGCAGACGCCGCGGCCCCCGAGGAGCCCCTGAGCGCCGTACTCGGGACCGACCACGTCATACGTCGGGCACTCGAGGAGGCACGCCCCGCACCCGATGCATGTCAGGGCCACGCGTATGGCATCGTCAGCCAGGAGGTCCCAGCGGCCGTTGTCTATCACCACGACGACGATCTCGGAGGGGCCATGAACTCCGTAGTAGAGCTCCTTCTCGATGTCGGCGGTCTTGCTGGGGCCGCTCGAGATCCTGACGAACGACGTGATGGGCTGCCCCGTGGCGTAGTACGCCTCAAGCTCGACCATGTTGAGCGCTTCGGCGAGGTTGGGATACACCTTCTCGGGGGATGCCAGCACTATCAGCTTGTCGGGGCGCTGCGCCACCAGGTCAATATTGCCTTCGTTGTGGCACCAGAGGAGCGCGCCCTCGTCCGCGGCGATCGCGTTCACGCCGGTCAGCCCGACGCGCGACCGGTCGATCGCGGGAATGATGTCCTCGCGCACGGCTTCGATCAGCGCCTGCGGCTCGGGCTCCAACTCGCGCCCCAGGTACTCTGAGAGGATCGAAGCGATCCGGTAGCGGTCGAGGTGCGCGCACGGCCCGGTCGGGTGGACCGAGGGCTCGCCGGCGATCTGGTTGATCCGGTCACCTATGTCGGTCTCGACGACCTCAACGCCCGCGGCGCCGAGGCGCCCGGCGAGGTCGATCTCCTTGGAGAGGTTCGACTTGGATTTCACCAGGAGCTTTTCGTCTCCAAGTTCCTCGAGCACGATCTGTACGGCCTGTTCGGCGTCGGCGGCGTCCCTGACGCGGAAGCGGTTCAGCTCGAGGTTCGAGATCGCGCGGCTGTAGAGCTCGCGGTTCCCGACGGACTCTTCGCGCACGGACTTGAGCCTTGCCACGCGCGCCTCGAGGTCTCCCATGCGGCCAACATTGTCGGCCTGTTTTTGAACGACCGATCGGAAGGCCGTGCGCATAGGCTCGAGCCTGTCGGCCCCTTCAACCGCCTGTTTGATCCGTTTGTTCAGGTCTTCAGTCATGAGCAAACTGTAGCACAGGAAGGGCTTCTTGAAAGTGACAGGTGATAACCCTCGCGATAATCGTGCCGATAGGGATGATCGTCGGGTGGGCCGTCGAGGATATCAAGGCTTCGAAGGAAACGGAGCAGCCTGCCTGACTTGAAAAGTGGACGCAAAAAGTGGACAGTGAACGACCAGGGCCGCGTCGGTTATGACGCGGCCCTGATGATGTTCAGACTTGATCTGGGGCCTGTCCCCAGATCAAGTTTAGAAGACGAATATCTGGTTCGGGTCCACCTTGTGGCGTAGTGTGTCGAGCTCCTCGGCCGTCGGCTTGGGCGTCTCGTGGACGTCCTTGTCGATTAGAAGCTCGAAGCCGGTGAACTGCTGTACGATCTCGGGGTTGACCCCGGGGTGATAAGACAGCAGCTTCATCCTGCAGGTCTCCTCGTCGAAGCCCATCAGGCCCAGGTGAGAGATGACCCTCCAGGGGCCGCCGCCGATGAGGCCGGCTTTCTCTCTCGCGCCGGGTCCGTCGAGGAACCCTGGCGAGGTGATGTAGTCGACCTTCTCAGGGAAGCGCTCAGGCAGGTGCAGGCCCATGAAGATGAGCTTCTGGCACAGGGACGCCATGTCGTTCGCTCCGCCCGAGCCTGTAAGGCGCACACTCGGCGTGTCATAGCACCCTATGCACGTGGCGTTCATGTTCCCGTACATGTCGACCTGCGCCCCGCCCAGGAACCCCACGTCCGCATACCCCGCGCGTGTGTGCCCGAAGATGGTGGACATGGAGAGGATGATGGGCGCCTTGTAGAAGGTCAACGAGTCGGCCACGGACCATGGGAGCTCGGTCGGCTCGGGCCCGATCGATCCGCCCTCGTACATCGCCATCATCTGGGGCGCGTGCAGCTTGTGCGCCAGGAGCGCGCCGACCAGGGGAAGACCCGTCCCTACGAAAACGCTGTCCCCGTCCTGTATCAGCCTCGCGGCCACGACGGCGAGCAGCTCTCTTGGTGAATATACAATCTCTTCTTCGCTCATTTTCTTCCCCCCTTATATGGCTCGCTTGGCGACTTCTTCGTACTTGTAATCACGATCGCCGCCGGTTCCCCAGGAACCGATGTTGTAGTAGGCGGCGGCGCATGCGAACTGCTCGAGGCGCTTGACGTAGTCCAGGACGTTCATGCCCTCTTCCTCGGCCGCGAGCTGGATCATCTCGAAGTGGTCCTTGGTGCCGTAGATGTTTTCCTCGATCCATGCCACGGTGGACTCCGCCGTTTTCCACTCGACACGCACGACCCTCTCCTGAAGGCGCCGGTCGAAGTAGTACATCCCCGGCATGTCGCCGGGCCACGCGCCGTATGGGACTTCGCAGACCGCGTCCACGCAGTACCACGGGATGATGCACTGTGCCGAGTTCGCGCGGATGTCGTCGGTGTCGACGATGCGCTCGCAGGTGACGACCACCTTGCGTGCCGCGGCGACGATCGCGGTGTCATTGACCGACAGGCCCCAGATGCGGCCGTTACCGTACTTGTCCGCGTGATGGACGTGGAAGATCGCCACGTCCGGATACATCGCCGGTACCAGGACCACCGGCTCGCCGGTGAACGGGTCCTCGCTCACTTTCACGTACGGGTTGTGTTGCAGCATGTCCGAGCCCAGCATGCTCTTGGACGCGACAAAGTTGACGCCCTGCTCCGCGGCGCGGAGTGAGAGGGCCAGCGCCCCGTGGCTCCACTCGCCGTAGACCTTCAGCGTACCGGCCTCGACGCCGCGCCTGAACGGTAAGATCAGGCCTCTCATCTCGACGCCGACGTAGGCGACGTGCGCGCCTTCGACGCCTCCGACGTCGTGCCAGATGTTGTTGAGACCGCCCGGCGTGTAGATGCCGACCAGGTCCTTCTTCTTCTGCCTTCCGATCTCCCAGTAAGCCGCAAGCGGGCCTCTGGCGTAAGCAAAACCCGTCTCGACGAGCGAGTCGCCGTCCTCCACGTACTGGGCGATCGCGTCTTTCAGGGGCATGCGCTTGTCCACGAGGGCGCGGGTCTTCTTGAGCTTCCACTCCCTTGCCAGTTGATGATCGAAGAGCCGATCATTCGCGTGGGCCATCTAAAGCACCTCCTCGTACCTGCCGTTTTTACAATCGAGCAACCAAGATTCTATAGCTTAAGCGCCGCCCGGAATAGTGAGAGGTCCGCCCTTGCTTTGTCAGCCGGAAGGGACAATTCCCTGGAACATCCCGAGAGGTGCCGTCCCGGCCTTCCAATCCATGCCGGCCGTCACCACGGCCATGGAAATACTATGGCATGTCGGGCGGCAACTCAAGAACTTTCCGGGCGGCTTCCAGCCGCGGTCGGCGCGAGCGCAGACAGGGCCCGGAACCCAGTCTTTACTAGCAAGAACCACCGTGACAGACTACAACGAGGCAGCCGATTGAAGCCCGGGCACACACGCCGGGCTCGGCGAGCCGGGCATGGCGGACGAGGCCCCGAAGGGGAGCAGGCGAGAAAGGAGCGGCCCGCATGAGCGACGACACGATCGGTGGAATGTTGAAGCCCAGAGTCGAGAAGTACGGCGACAGGCTTATGATGAAGCGCAAGGTCGGCGACTCATGGCAGGGGATCTCCTGGAACGAGTTCTACGATAAGGTCAAGAAGCTCGGGCTCGCCCTGATATCCAACGGCATCAAGCCGGGAGACCGCGTGGCCATCTTCTCGCCCAACAGCCCCGAGTGGCAGATGGTCGACATGGCTGTCGTCTCCATCGGCGCGGCCGACGTGCCTCTCTACGCGACGATAACGCCCAAGCAGGCCGAGTACATCATCAAGGACTCCGGCTCGAAGATCGCATTCGTCGGCACCGCGGATCACATGAAGCGGGTCCTCGAGGTCAGAGACGAGCTGCCGGAGCTCAAGAAGATCGTGACGATGGACAACACGACCTCCGAACACCCCGACGTCATCACATTCGAGGACATGCTGAAACTCGGCGAGAAGAACGCCAACCCCGACGAGTTCTTCGAGCGCCTGGAAGACGTCGACAGGGACGACCTCGCCACCATCATCTACACTTCGGGCACCACCGGTGACCCGAAGGGCGTGATGCTTACTCACTGGAACCTGATGTCGAACGTTCAGACGGCGTCGGGCTCCGTGGAAGTGGACGACACTGACGTGTGCCTCTCGTTCCTGCCGCTGAGCCATTCGCTCGAGCGCATGAGCGGGTATCTCACATCCGTGTACAACGGCGTGACCATCGTGCACGCCCGCGGGATCGACCAGCTGGTGGATGACATCTACGACGTGAAGCCCCACTTCATGGTCAGCGTCCCCAGGCTCTATGAGAAGATCCACGCCGGGGTGCTCGCCAACATCGAGGCCGAGCCGCCTATCAAGCAGAAGATCTTCCACTGGGCGGTCGGAGTCGGTCGCAAGGTGAGCGAGCTGAAGGTCAACCACAAGCCGGTCCCGGCTTTCCTGAACATGAAATACAAGATCGCCAACAAGCTGGTCTTCTCGAAGATCTACGAAAAGATGGGCGGGCGGCTGAGGTTCTTCTTCTCCGGCGGCGCGCCGCTGGCGCGCGAGATCGCGGAGTTCTTCCACGCTATGGGGATCGTGATCCTCGAGGGCTTCGGGCTCACCGAGACCTCGCCGGTTCTGACGGTCAACAGGCCGGACGCCCTGCGGTTCGGCTCGGTCGGCCAGCCGATGCCCGGAATCGAGATCAGGATCGCCGACGACGGCGAGATACTGGCAAGGGGCCCGAACGTAATGAAGGGTTACTGGAACAGGCCCGAGGAGACCGCGGAGGCCCTCGAGGGTGGGTGGTTCCACACCGGCGACGTCGGCCACCTCGACGAGGACAACTTCCTGTTCATCACCGATCGCAAGAAAGACCTGATCGTTACGGCGGGCGGAAAGAACATCGCGCCGCAGAACATCGAGAACACTTTGAAGCTCGACAAGTACATCGAGCAGGTCGCGGTCATCGGCGACAAGCGCAGGTTCATCAGCGCGCTCATCGTGCCCACCTGGCCCGAGCTCGAGACCTGGGCGAAGGAGCAGGGCATCGACACGAGCGACAGGAACGCGCTCTGCGTGGACGAGAAGGTAAACAAGATGATGAAGGGCCGCATAGACAATGCGCTGGCCGACTTCGACCGGCACGAGCGGGTGACGAAGTTTGTGCTCCTGCCGGAGGAGATGACCGAGGACTCCGGCCTGCTCACGCCGACCCTCAAGGTCAAGCGCAAGGAAGTAGCCAAGATGTTCGCCGACGACATAGAAGGCATGTACAAATAGTTGCCTGTCCCCTCGTTCACGACCTGGTTGACGCAATTCGTAGACCGGTTCGGGGGAGTTGCGCCATAATACATGGAACGATCCACCACCCGGGAGGCGGTTGATGAAGAGAATCACGCGACTCGTTCTGGCTCTTGCGCTGCTGGCGGCGGCGGTCCTCGCGGGCACGGCCCCGGCGCTCGCGCAACCCATCCTTGTGCCGCACATCGACAGCGTAGTCCCACCCGTAGGGCTGGTGGGCACGCCCGTTCTCATCAACGGTACTAACTTCGGCACACCAAACGCGTTCAGCCAGGTGACGTTCAACGGCACCGTCGCGGCGCCGACCGTCTGGCAGGACGGCTTCATCTATACCACGGTCCCCGCGGGGGCGACCACCGGCATGATCGCCGTCCGCACCCTGGGCGGCACGAGCAACGGCGTACAGTTCACGGTCGGGAGCATTCCCAGGCCGGCCCAGTCGTGGTACCTGGCCGAGGGTTCGACCGCATGGGGCTTCGACACCTACATCCTGATGGAGAACACGACCGACATCGACGCGACCGTCAACGTCACCTACAACACCGCGCAGTACGGCAGGATCCCGCGGGTCCAGCCTCTCAACATCCCACCCAGCTCGCGGGTGACGCTCCACGTCAACTCGGACATCCCGAACGTGGACGTCTCCACGCAGCTTGATTCCTCGCAGCCGATCGTGTGCGAGCGCTCGATCTACTGGAACAACCGCATCGAAGGGACCGATTCGATCGGCACCACCTCTCCCGGGCAGACCTGGTACATGGCCGAGGGATGCACCACCTACCCGTTCGAGACCTGGCTGTGCATTCAGAACCCCAGCCTGACGACGACCGCTAACGTGGACATCACCTACATGACGCCCAGCGGCGTCGTTCAGAAGCCGACGACCACCGTCGGCCCGGGGCAGCGCAAGACACTCGACGTGTCCAAGGACGTCGGGCACTGCGACGTCTCGTCCCGCGTGGTCAGCGACATCAACGTGGTCTGCGAGCGCTCGATGTACTGGGACAACCGGCGCGGCGGGCACGACTCCATCGGCGTCCAGTCGCCCAGCAAGACCTGGGACCTCGCCGAGGGCTCGACCGCATGGGGTTTCCAGACCTGGCTGCTCCTTCAGAACCCGAACGGGACAGCCGCCAAGGTCGACGTCACTTACATGACCGCCGGGGGCCCGGTCAAGAAGCCGACGATCACAATGACGCCCAACTCGCGCCAGTCGATCAACGTGAACAACATAGTCATCAACAACGACACATCGATCGCCGTCTCGAGCGACAGCGCGATTATCGCGGAGCGGTCGATGTACTGGGACAATGGCACGGGCAAGGCCGGCACCGACACGGTTGGCTTCCCTGCGCCTGCCACTTCCATCTATCTCGCTGAAGGCTCCACGGCGTGGGGCTTCGAGACCTTCGTCTGCATCCAGAACCCGAACAACAAAGCCGCGACTGTTAACCTCGTCTACGAGACGAACACCGGCGCCGTCGCCGGCACCGCGCGCGTGGTGCCCGCGAACAGCAGGGTGACGATCAACGTCGCGAGCGAGCTTCCCAACGTGGACACATCCATCAAGCTCACGAGCACTGTGCCGTTCATGGCAGAGCGGTCCATGTACTGGCACAACCGCGGCGGCGGGCACGTGTCCGTCGGCTGGGTGCCGCCGGCGCCCGGCTAGAGAAGGCCCCGGGGTTTAACCGGGCCGCCAACTGCTATGATAGTGAGTGCAATGCGGGCCGGGGGCCTTGCCCCGGGCTTGCGTCCCGGGTGAGAGAAGCGGAATGCAGGTTGAAATACTTTCCGGGCTTGCGGCGGATGTGGCACGCCGACAGCTCTACCGGCAGTTCAAGAAGCTCCTGGTAAGCGCCAGCCGCACGGTGGACAAACCGGCGGCTGAGGTCTCGGATGGCGAGGTGGTAAGCATGATCCTTGAGATGATCGGTCGTTTCACCGGCACCCTGATCGGCTACGGGAAGCTGCTCTCTGGCACGCTGGCCTCGATCCCGCCGAAGGTGATCGCGGAGGCCATCAACGATAACCCTGACTTCCTTCCGCGCGTCATGGAACAGGTCGAGCCCTCTGTGATCGCCGGAGCACTGGGCGGCAACCCGCAGATCCTCGTCGATTACCTGAGCGAGATCGACCCCAAGCCGATCGCGGAAGCTCTCAACCTCAGCCCGGACTTCCTCATGCGTACGATCGACGCCCTATCACCGGACGTCATAGCCGAGGTCATCTACGACACGCCCGGCTTCATCATCGGCCTGATGCATGCGCTCGACCCCGACGTGCTCGCCCGCGCGCTGAACGAGAACCCGGAATTCGTGGTGACACTGACGTCCAAGATCTCGCCGGACCTGGTTGCCCAGGTCGCGAACAACAACGCCGAATGGGTCACGAGCCTCCTGCAGAAGATAGACCCGTCCGTCGTCGCCGCGAGCATGAACTCGAACGCCGGGTGGCTTGTCGAGGTCACCAACCAGATCGACCCGAAGGTCATGGCCGAGACGGTGAACGCGATCGGCGACTGGACGAAGCAGTTGATAAAGGAAGTCGACCCCTCGGTCATCGCGGGCTCGATCGACGAGTTCGCGAGCTTCCTCGAGAAGGTCATCGATTCGGTCAACCCGGAGACCTTGATCTCGATCGTCAACAAGCTGGCGAAGAACAGGGTCCTGGAGCAGGTCGCCATCGACATGTCCTATGAGATACCAATGAGGCACAGGTTCCTCGAAGGATCGGTGCAGCTGATCGGCGCCAGCCGCATGGACCCGACCCGCAGGCCGAAGATAAACCACACGCGCGTGCTCCCCGAGTGATATAGCAGGTGCCGTGGCCTCTGGAGTAATGCTTCGATGAACGTCTACCAGGCTCTCACATACGAGACGCTCCGCCTCACCTTAGGACCTCCCATCGCCGCGATGCTGCGCATGAAAGGCGAAGGGCAGGAGCACGTGCCGCGCGAGGGAGGGGCGCTGATCGTCTCCAACCATCGCAACCCGTTCATCGATCCCGCCTCGATCGCTTACATGGTCGAGCGCCCCATCAACTTTATCGCGGCGTCGGTGGCTTTCACGATCCCCGGCCTCAGCCACCTGTTCCGATCGGTGGGGGCCAAGCCCATCGACGTGCTCGGCGGGGAGAAGAGCAAGGAAGGCCTGAGCACCGCGGGCGAGCTCCTCAAAGAAGGAGAGCTCGTAGGGGTCTTTCCCGAGGGCGTCCACACCATCGCTCACCCGCACAGCGTTGCCAAGATCAGGAACTTCCGGACGGGTTTCGCGAGGATCGCGCTGCAGGCGAGGGCGCCGATCATTCCGGTCGCGGTGATCGGCCGCGGCGAGAGGAACCTGCCGACCGTGCCGCCGTGGCTGGTGAAGCCCTTCTTCGACCACCCTGAGTTCCAGGACGGGGTCCACTGGACTTACTACCGGCGGGTCTTCGTGAGGATCGGAAAACCCCTCGACCTTTCGGGGCTTTATGACGAAGAGATGACAAAGGAACTCATAGATCAGCTGAGCGGCAAAGTCCGCCGGGTTATAATCAAGCTCTATAATGGTGAAGATCTTGACCGCTTCCTGACAGGTGAGTTGCCTTTCGACATCGCCTACGATCGCGTTTAAGCGTTGTCGCCCGCAGACAAGGATGATAGATGAAAGACCTGACGTTGCCGAGAGTTAGAATCCGGCTGTCGCCGCTGACTTACGTGATAATCGGGTTGATGGCTGTCGAGCTGGTATTGACCGTGCTCGCGCTCAGCCTGCCGTGGGGAAAGGCCGCATCGGGCGCCGATGTCAGGTTCGGTCTCGGAGGGTTGCTCCCGTGGTTCGGGTTCGTGCCCATCCTGCTGCAGATCGGCTACCTTGCAGTGGAGGCGGGCGTTCTCCGCGGGCTGTACCTGGTGACGAACTTCATGATCGGCCTGTTCATCATATTCGTTCACTACCTCACGTACATTCGCAACACCGCCAACTTTCAGTGGGGCTTTTACCTCGTCTTCGTGCTGGGCGGAGTCATACTCGTCACCGGGATCATGTGCCTCGTCGAGCGCGCGGTCTATGCCGGCGCCGAGGAGAAAGCACCCGCGGGCGACATCCCTGTTTCCTTCGGATAGCGAACGACCCCTTCGTTTCGCAGGATACTCATGCATCGTGTAGAAGAGGACAACCTGTTAAGCGAGGCCGGGAAGAGGGTGGAGATGGCGGTTCCCAATACTCCTGAAAACCTGGAGAAGTGCATCTGCAGGAGCTGCCCGACGTACCCGCGCGGGGGCGATCCGATCCTCTACTGCGCCCGGGGAAAGAGCGAACGTGAGATCGTGAAGGTGACGTGCACCTGCCCGGGGTGCCCGGTGTGGCACGAGAACGACCTTTCCGGCCTGTACTTCTGCAAGGAAGGCGCAGCACCGTGACAGGAGACTCAATCCGGTGCCTGTCCACATATCAAGCGTTGGCGAAAGGAGAGCCCGATGCCTAACGTGCCGGTGACCGACGAGATCTCTGCCAGGTGCATCTGCGAAACGTGCCCGAGCTACCCGGGCAACGAGCCGTGGCTCTACTGCGGGCGCGGCAAGAGCCCGCAGGAGATCAATCAGGTGACGTGCGTCTGCCCGGGGTGTCCGATCTGGGAGGAGTACGGCCTCTCGAGGACGTTCTACTGCGTGGACGGCGTGGAGGGAGACTAGGGCCTACAGTCTAGCCCGCGGCGAGCTGACACTCGTTTGCCAGCAGCCTCGCGTGGTTGCGCTTAAAGAACATGAGCTGCATCTCCGAGAGGAGATAGCGCCCGTCAATGTTTGACGCGGTGAGCAGGCCCTCCAGGACGAAACCCTTCACCGTTTCGACTTCGAGCCCGAGTTGCCCTGCCGCGTGCTCTATGGTCATAAGTCTTATTGAGCGATCCATGTCACAGCCTCCTTTGCCTTACATATATTTGGACGCTAGTGGCAGCGGATTTATTACACTTTTCCGCGAAAGTTTTTTGACCGGTCATCGAGGTTGCGTTTAAGCTAAGCTGGCAATCGATCGGAAGGTGGAGGATGCAGAGAGCAGGTCGCTCGGTCTACCTTGATAACGCGGCTACGACCTACCCGAAGCCGGAGCCCGTATACGAGGCCGTCGATGCCTTCATGCGCGACCTGGGCGGGAGCTCCGGCAGGTCGGGCCACTGGCGCGCCGTCGAGACGGGCCGGATGGTCTTCGCCGCGCGCGAGGCGATCGCGAAGCTGATCGGCGCACCCGATCCCCTCAGGGTCGTGTTCACCAGGAACGCGACCGAAGCCCTGAACCTCGCCATTCAGGGGCTGCTCGCGCCGGGCGACCACGTTGTGACTTCCTCGATGGAACACAACTCGGTCATGCGCCCTCTCGAGGCGGCTGTGGCAAGAGGCATCAGCTACACGGTGGTCGACTGCGCGGCGGACGGATCGCTCGAACCCCTGGACATCGAGCGGGCCATCCGTCCCGAGACCTCGCTGGTGGTGCTCAACCACGCATCAAACGTGACCGGCACCATCCTTCCCGTGGAGCGGG
>Ga0209747_1000492_pt1 | contig 21458 bp, 20 predicted proteins | sample BarGraNGADG00311_FD_184498 | JGI IMG/M metagenome (GOLD analysis project Ga0209747, IMG submission 184498) | Arctic peat soil microbial communities from Barrow, Alaska - Barrow Graham LP Ref core NGADG0011-311 (SPAdes) (version 2) | ecosystem: Environmental > Terrestrial > Soil > Wetlands > Peat...
GCCTCGAGCAGCTGCTGCGTCGCCAGCACGTTGTTGCGCGTGTAGACCTCGAACGAGCTGCCCCAGCTGGCGCGCACGCCGGCCTGGGCGGCGAGGTGGTAGACGCAAGCACAACCGCGAAGGAGTGCGGCGAGGGCAGAGCCCTCAGCGCCGCCTGCTTTGGGGCTGCCCGGCGCAGCCTCGGCTGCCAGCTCGAGGATGTTGGCCTCGTGTAGCGTGAAGGCGGGGTTGGCGCGCGCGCCCTCGAGGTTCGCCTCTTTGATCGCCCGCGGGTAGTAGTCCTCGAATGAGTCGATGCCTACCACCGTATGGCCGTCAGCCAACAGCCTGTCGGTCAGATGCGACCCGATGAAGCCGGCAGCGCCGGTGATGACCATGTGACCCGTCACGCCTCTCCTCCTCCCCGGTCGCTCGGCGCTGACCTCCCCGGCGCCGTTGACTACTCTGGCTACTAGTCTATTGCCTTCATCGGCAGGGTACTCCGCGGACGTGAGTCCGGCGTGCAAACGCCAACGGGCAGAACTCCAGGGGAGCACTACACGAGGGCCACGCTAGCGCAGCTCAAGAGACCGAACGCTCGTCTAGCCCTGGGGCCGCGCCGGCCTACCCAGATGGGGGGTTACGCAGAGACTCTGGGCAGGCCTTCGAGTCGAGCGATCACGCGGGCGTAGTGGCGCGAGAACTCGTAGCGGACGAACGCGGCTCGCGCGGCCCGAGAGTAGTCGTCGAACGACCTGGTGATCTGAAGCAGTCGACCGGGGATCTCGGAGACGTCTCGCACAACGGCGCCGCTCCCTGTCGCGACTACGATCTCGCTCATCCCTGGGAGGTCGCTCGCAATCATGGGCGTGCCGACTCGCATGAACCCGAACACCTTGCCGGCAGCTGCGCCGATGTACACGAAGTTGCGGTCGATGGGGCGATAGACGGCCAAGCCGATATCGGCCGAGGAGTAGAGGGCATCGACCAGCTCGACCGGGAGTACGTCGAAGGACACGAAGACGCGATCGGGCCAGCGGGCAGCGGCCTTCAGGATTGCAGCCTTGTACTCGGGTATGGGTGCCCAGCCGTGCACCGCCAGTACAAAACCCGCCGGCCAATCACCTACGGACTCGATGACCTCGAGTGCCAGGTGCTGGCGGATAAGAGATCCGGAGAGAAGCACGACTCGCGAGGAGGGGGGGATTCCGAACTTGCGGCGCAAGTAGTCGCTTCGCTCGCCGTAGTACGTACCAAGCGGCGTGTTGGGCGCGATCATGGTCCGGCTGGCCGGCAACCGAAGGTCACTGGTGAGCAGTGCTGCGCGTTCCGCGTCTTGGGTGACCACGATCGACGCGCGTCGCGCACACGTAGTCTCGATCGCCCTGAACAGCCTGCCTCTGGCCCCGTGAGCGTGTTCGGAGAGAGTCAGCTCGAGCGAGTGATAGACGAAGTGGCAGCGTTTGCGCGCAGCGAGCCCTGCGGCTGCCATCAAGCCGCCCTGATCGAATCCGACCGCGTAGGCGTAGTCCGCACGGTCCGCAGCCCTGACCGCGGCGTATGGGTACGACAGCTGTGGCAGTCGAGGGATGCGGACGTCCCGCACGCGATGCACGGCGATGTCCTGAGCGTCGAGGGCCGGCGCTCCAAACCGCTCGAACGAGGGGACGTAGATGTCAACGCCGAAGCCGTGGGCGTCCCACGTCTTCGCGGCATTGATGACGCTGGTCGAGATGGGCAAGTAGTCATAGGGCATGAACAGGGCCACCCGGCGACTTGCCTGCATCGAGAGACCCCTCATCGCTGGGCCCTGCCAGTCGTGACCAGGTCGCGGTCCTGAGTGCATTCATCCAGCCGGCAACTCCCGCGTCGCACCAGAACGACTTCCGACGACCCCACTAGACGGCGCTCGAAGGGCGCGTCGACATGGCGCGGGAGGTGGCCTCGGGCCTCATGCTTGATGGACCCGACTTGCTGCCTGAAGTCGGGTTGCGTGACAAAAGGTCGTCTCGACAGGCTCATAGTCCGCTCGCACAATGTAGCTGAGTTCGACTCCATGCTCGGCAATCATCTTGATACCCAGTTCAGGCGTGTCCGTTGGCGGTCCCGTCTACGACGCGTGACGCCAACGCTGAGATCGTTCTTCTTCGCGCCGTCTCAAGGCCTGATAGTATCCCACCGCGCCGCGCTAACGCATCAAGCGGCGGCCATCTTCGCTGACGTGGCGCTGAACCGCCCGGGGTACTCTGGAGACTCCGACTCTTGAGGGTGGGGTCACGACACGAAAGTGCAGGTACCCGGCAGAGGTACGCGAACGAGCCGTGCGCATGGCATCCAACATCAGGGAGAACATGCCTCGCAGCGGCGCCGCCATCACCTCGCTCGCCGACAAGTTCGGGTTCGGTCTGAGACGCCATGCTTCTGGGTACGGCGCGCCGAGACCCTCGACGGTCTGCAAAGCGGGCTGACCAGCGAAGATCGCCAGCACATGAAGGAGTGGGGGGTAGCGACATCCCCTTCGACGAGATGGTCAAGCTCGACTACATGTACGTCACGGGCTGGAGCCTGAGCTGGGACATCAAGCTGCTGCTGCAGACCGCGTCGGCGGTCGTTCAGAAGCGCGGGGCGTACTGACGCAGTCCGCGCTCGGCGAATACGTGTTCCCCATGTGGCTTCCCGTGGTCTCCCGATGGACCTCGCATGGTCTTCCTCGCTCGTCGGGCTGATGCCGCTGAGTGAACTTCCTGCTCGTGGACGGATGTTCCACTGGTCGAGCCTAGGCTCACGTTGTCGGAGCGGGCTACGCGGACACGGGTGGAGCCCTAAAGTTAGCGTCTTCGCGACCGACTCCATGCAGTGCGTACCGCCATCGGTACCGGATCTGCAACTGGAACTCAAGCGAGTCGCGTCGGTGCGACAGGACCAAGAGCTGCTGATGCTGCTCGCTCGTTCCATAAGACACGGGAGTCATGGTGTCCAGGAAGAGCCGCATAGGAGTCACGATTCTTACCGGGGTCCTGGTCGCGCTGAGCATTTGCGCAGTTCCAGCCGCCATGGCCAAGTCGTCGTCATCGTCCCAAGCGCTCCGCTTCAAGGTAGTCAAGCGGACCTCGCACTACGATATCGTAAAGGGCCACTCCCATCGCTTCGCAGTCAAGCGCGGCGCTCGCAAGGTGACCGTGCGCGGCGTCGGGCGCTGCAGGCTGGTCAGGCGCACCCCCCATGTCGTCTTTCTCCGCGCTTTCACGGGTCACGCCAAGGCGAGGCCGACGATAACGTCTCCCAACAGCGGCGCCTTGGTCAAGGACTCACCCACAAAGATCACCTGGAGAATGTCGTCCGCCGTGTCGACCGGCTATTTCCAGATCTCGTTGAAGAATACGGTGGGCGGCGCCTCGACGGCGCTGACCTCTTCCAGTATTCCGGCGAATCGCGGGACGACCAGCTACAGCGTGCCGTGGAACGTGGCTCAGGCTGTCGGCACCTACAGGCTCTGGGTCCACTACTACGCCTCTGGCGGCCGGTCCCAGGCGTCCGACTCTTCAGATGGCACCGTCAGCATCACGCTTGCTACGGTGCCGACGCCGACGCCCACACCCACGCCGACCGCGACGCCGACGCCCACACCCACGCCGACCGCGACGCCGACGCCCGACCCGGCACCGATGACTGTGTCCGGCCCGCTCAACCTGAACAATGCCCACGACCTCGTCTATGACAGCGTTGACTTCGAGGGCAAGGGTTCGGGCTATGGCGACGCATCGGGGCTCATCTATATCCAGGGCGCGAGCTACAACATCACGTTCAAGAACTGCATCATCGGCACCAACCAAGACGGCGTCGGCAACGGCGTCAAACTGGTGGACGCGGGCGCCGGGATGCACGACATCACCTTCGACCACTGCACCTTCAAGTACCAGCCGCGTATGGGCTTCGAGTGCATCGGGCGCGAGGTCGGCTCGGCCACCGGTTACCGGCGCATCAACGTCACGAACTGCACATTCGACGCCGGTGCCGGAGAGGCCATCAGTTACGACGACGAAAACGGGACCGCAGGCAGCTGCACCGTCTCCGGCAACGTCGTCGCTGGCGCCGGCGTGGGCACCAGTTACGCCTACGCCAAGGTCTTCGAGATCAACGGCACCCACAACATGACCGTCACCGACAACTACTTCGGTGCCGGACGCGACGGCATCCTCAACTTCCAGATGCGCGACACCAACCCGACCGGCTGGGTCTTCTCGAACAACATTGTGGATGCCACCCATATTGCCGCCGGGATTACCGTCGACTACGGCATCGCCCAGCCGCTCTGCGCTAATAAGGTCTACGGCGGCACCTTCGCTAACAACGTCATCACGAACCTGAGTTCGTGGAACATCTCCTACATCGCGGACTGCCACAATATGGACTGGCGCGCGACCACATGGCTGGGGCCGAACAACGTGCCCTACCAGACGGGCTCCTCCGGGAACCTCTACTGAAGCCACAGCGTGCGCGTTCGGCCGGCGCGTGGGTGGCTCGAGCGTTCCCCGGCGCAGCTGAGTTCACGGCGCGGAACCGCTGGCCCCGAGGCCCATCGCATGTTCCCCGCCGACTCGGCCGAACGGGTGCGGACTCCAGGGCATGGCCAGTACAAACCGCCGAGGTCACGAGACCCACGAGCCTGAGCCCAGGGAGCACGCAGACGCCCACGTCGCGCACATGACATAGAGCGGACGATGCTTCTCGGAGCCCGAGCATCGATGGTGAGGTATCGTCATAGGGGGAAGTGGCTTGTCGTGCTTGCCAGAACAGGCGTGCCGCCGAGGATGCCTCGATGCCCCGTTCAGTGGTTGCGGGGGGTGGCCGTCGCTCTCTCGGCAGCCCTGATGCTTGCTTGTCTGCTTGGTCGCGGCCGGCACAGCGCGATCGCTGCTCAGCCTCACGTGGGGAGCGTCAAGGACTTCGGCGCAGTGCGTGACGGCGTCACTGACAATACGCAGGCCATCCTGCACGCGATCGCCGCCGGCCGGGCCCTAGTTCTCGCAGGCACCTTCAGAGCCACAAACTGGCACACGACCACTTGGCGGACGGTTGGGTCGTCATAAGGAATATCGCGATCGCGAGCCGCTCGACATCCAGGCGACGGAGTTCAGAACCTGTTCTGCGAGCAGTCTATCTGGTAGGGCGTTGAATAGGCCTCACCGCGTGCGTCAAGCCACTTGGTGGTGCGCCAGTCCATTTTGTGACATCCGCTCAGGTAGGCGACGTTCCAAGAGGGTGGCGCGTCGGTGATGGTGTTCTTCGGGAAGACTCCTCCGTAGACATTCACCGCCGACACACAGTTGGCCGTGCTCGCCATCTGAATGCCGCCGAAGACCCGAGTGCAGTCGATGGTGTTGTGTGAGAATGTCCAGCCGCAGTCGCCCGAAGGCCCGGTCAGGTTCCACACACTGTCGCGGCATGCATAGAAAGTGTTGCCGATGACGCGCATGTTGTGGACGCGGTTGACTTCAAGGCCTGAACCCCAAGTGGAGAGGATCGCCGCGCCGGCGCCTTCTACGACGTTGTTTTGAATGCTGCAGTCACCAGAGGTCCCCGAGTTGTCATCGAAGCTGATGGCTTCGGAGCTCTGCGGCTCAAAGGTACAGTTCACGAGGCGTACGCGCCGATAACCCCTGCCGCCGGTGCTGCTGCGGTCGATACATTCGAAGCCCATCCGCGGCTGTGTCATGAAATGGCAGCCCGTGAAAGTGATGTCGTGGATACCGCCGTTGACATTGATGATCTTGACTCCGTTGCCGACGCCGTCGCCGTTGGGCATGATCGTGCAGTCTTCGAAAGTGATGTTGTGGCTGCTGCCGGTGATCTCGATGACGCCGCTGGTGTCGCCGTAGCCGCTGCCGGCGCCGTCGAAAGTCACGCCTTTGAAGCGCAGGTCATGCTCTCCGGAGAGCAGAAGCGCCGTCGACGCGGCTCTCGCAGCCTTCGTTGGGGCGCCACCGTTTTCGCAGGTAGCAGCCTCGATTGTGATAATGACCACTGCCGTCAGGCTCACGAGGAAGACCACCTGCAGCACCAAACGGTTCATTCGGCGTGGGGCGACGGGGCTCATAGTCGGATCGATCCTTTCCTCAGTCGCCGAGCCCCCGGGTGCGAAGACGCGAGTGCGCGGCCTCACGACCGGGGCCTTGCCGAGAACTGAGAATCATTGTCGGCGCGGAAGGGTCAGTTACCAGCGGTCGAACCCGCATCCTGCGGCTCCCCTCTGGGTGAGGGCCAAGCGCTCTGACCTGACCCCATTCGTTGGTCCACTTCCTATGATAGTGCCAGAGCCGGTTGCTGAGGAGTGCCGGGGGTGCGAAGTCTGTGAGCGAGAACCCCGGCCAAGCGATCGTCTTCGGTGCCGGCGGACGTCCACCGAGGGAGCTGTGGGGTCGCAGGTGCTTGTACTCGCGGCGCCAGTGCTCGACCAGGATCTGTGCCTCCCTGAGCGTGGAGAAGAGCTCGCCGTTCAAGAGCTCGTCTCTGAGCTTGCCGTTGAACGATTCGATGTGGCCGTTCTCCCAAGGCGAGGCCGGCTCGATGAACAGGGTCGTGACCCCGAGGTCAGAGAGCCACTCGCGTACTACTTTGGCCACGAACTCGGGTCCGTTGTCGCTCCTGGTGTGCTCGGGGACGCCATGCTCGAGGAACAGCGCCGAGAGCGCGTAGAGCACGTCGTGGCTGGTCATCCTCCTCTGAACGCGGATCGTGAGGCACTCGCGCGTATACTCGTCGATCACCGTGAGCAGGCGCAGCTTGCGGCCGTCGTGGGTCGTCTGGCTGACGAAGTCGTAGGCCCAGACGTGGTTCTTGTGTTGTGGTCGCAGGCGGATGCAGGAACCATCGTTCAGCCAGAGGCGCCCTCTCTTCGGTTGCCTCGCTGGCACTTTGAGGCCCTCGCTGCGCCAGATGCGCTGCACCCGTTTGGCGTTCACCGACCAGCCGGCCACCTGCAAGAGCTCGGTGATGCGCCGCTAGCCGTAGCGGCCGAACCTGCTGGCGAGTGCGATGATGGCCGCGGTCAAGACGTCTTCGTCGTCTCTGGGAAGTGACCGGTGGCGTTGGGTCGAGCGGTACTGGCCGAGCGCCTTGCAGGCCTTGCGTTCGGAGACCTTGAGCCCCTCTCGTACTGCTTCGACGCATCTGCGTCTACGCGAGGGGCTCAGGAGTTTCCCCGGGCCGCCTCCTGCAGGATGAGCTTGTCGAGGGTGAGGTCGGAGACGGCGCGGCGCAGGCGCGCGTTCTCGCGCTCGAGGTCCTTGAGGCGCTTGGCCTGCGAGACGTTCAGGCCCTGTACTCTTTGCGCCAGCGGTAGTAGCTCACTTCGCTGATGCCGAGGGCTTTCACGACTTCGGGCACCTTCTGGCCATGGCCGAGGAGCACCTCGGCCTCACGCAGCTTGGCGATGATCTCTTGGGGACGGCAGTGCTTCTGGGGCATGACTGCGTCCTCCAGATCGCTGGCCAGCTCTTGTCAGAACCGGGAATTCCGCTTGTTCAAGGAACACTTCGACACAGCCGACATCTCTTTCGCGTCCTTGCCCGGAGATGCGGCTCGGACGTCGAAGCGGATGATGAGATACTGTCCTTCTACCGAGAAGGGTATCCCGAGCCACTTACCCCATTGCAGGTCAGCGAGCGCGCGATGAAGTTACTTGCCATCATAGGTGCGGTCGGCATGGCCGTCTTCACTGCCGTTTCTATCGCCTTTGCTCCCGAATGGGTGTATCGGACGGTCGTGTACCTCGGGTCATTCAACATCTCCACCTTCGACCTTCTGTTCTTCCTCGCTTTCGCCCTCCTGCTGGCGGATAACGCCGTGAGAATTCGCCCCGAGCGGGTCCCGGCAAACCGGCTCGTCCTCGGGCTATGCTGGGCCTACGTCGCGTACCAGTTGCTCGTCGTGCTGCCTGCGGCCGTGCTGCTCCACGGGCTGCGAGTCACCGATGTGTTCCGGCTCCAGGAAGTCCGTCTCTCTCTAATCCTGATTCCCGTCACGTACAGCTTAGTTCTGCGCTACTTGAAGCCTCCTGTGCTGATCGCGATCGTGGATGCCGCGGCTGCGGGACTGGCTGTATGGATCCTCTACCGCTACATAACACACCCCGAACAAGGCTACGTCGAGAGCGGCGTCTTCAGACTCCGAGCGGCGTGGACGGGGGCTGTTCTGCTGTTTGGATGGCTCTTCCTCACTTCCTTGTTCTACTGGCCGATGCGTGGTTGGCGACTTGCGCTCGCCATTCTGGCACTTGCGGGGCTTGGCGTTGCTAATTATCGTTCCGGGCTTCTCGCCTTTATGGCGAGCTTCGTGGCAGTGCTCGTGACCATGCGCGGCATCAGCCGACGAGCACTGATCGCGCTTGCCATAGTTGTCGTCATGGGCTTTGGCGTGATGCTTGGAGCCTCAAACGTCCGCAAGAGCATCGACTACTCCCTTGCAACCATGCTCAATTCCTCGTCCGACCAGACAGCTCAAGACCGTGTGACACGCAGCCTGCTAGGCTTCCAGTACTTCGAGCAACACCTCCTCGGCGACTACGTGTGGAACCGCGCGTACTACCTGGTCAATCTCGGGTGGGACTTCGTTCCCCACAACTTCGTGGTGCAGCTCCTCGTCACGCAAGGGGCGATCGCGAGTGCACTCTACTTCGCCATCATCGGCGCCACCTTCTTCATCGCGTGGCGGAACCGGCGCGACCGCCTGAGCTCCCTCATGTTGGCCTACCTCGTCTTCTATCTCACCTTCTGCCTGTTCAACCCCAATATCGACAACCGCGAGAACGTCTCGCTGTTCTTCATTTGCGTCGCCCTCGTGCTGCATGAGAACCGGGAGAGGTCCCTTCTTGAGGAGCCGGCGATGCTCCGTGGCGAGGACAACGCGGAACCCATTGCAGGTGACGCCGCAGTTGCCGGACTTGCGGAAGACGCTAGGAGCGCCTAGCCAGTCGTCGAGCAGCCGACTTCTCCCTCCCCAGCCGCGCGAGGGGCCTGTTCATAAAGGCGGCAACTACGACGCCAAACGTCTGGTGTGCAGATGCCGGCTCAATGAGGCGCAGATGCGTTGTGTGTACGATCGTGCATCATCCCATCTCACACTGCCCTCGTGCCGTCAAAGTCATCAGACACGTGCCACCCCATGTGCATTGAAGAGGTGTGCTGTCCTGACTGCGCGTCAGCCGCCCGCAAGAGGCGCTTTTGGATGATGCGAAGGGGACTCACTTCCTTCCACCGCACCAGGGGTTCACCCCCGCGCTCAGCCTTTCATAAGGTAGGATATGCCGCGGTAGCGCCTCCCCGAAGGAGAAGCGTGAAGCACGACACGGCACTTCGCCGGACCGCCGAGCATTGGTCGCACCACGAACCGAGAATCGAGCAGAGTCTCTTCGGCTTTCCTCCGTCGCGGCCGTATCTCATACGGACGGCCTTTGGCGAAGCGGCGGCTGAAGTGCATGCCGACAACCCTTGGTGGGCCGAGGACATCGTCGTTGACCGTTACCTCGCCGGGCGACCCCCGTCCAGCGTGCTCAGCCTCTGCTGTGGCTTCGGCGCGGTGGAACAGCATCTCTTGCCCCGGCTGCCCACAGTCACGACCTGTGCTGCAATTGACATCGCTCCTCTGGCTGACACTGAAGCGCGCCGCCGTGCCCAAGCGCTTCGTCAGTCCGACTGCGGCTCAGCCGGCAGGATCGGCGGTAGGAGGTTGCCATGCGTGTTCTGTGGCTGACGCAGACCCAACTGCCAGCCGCAACTGGAGAATCGTCGATGATATTCGGGGGTTGGCACGAGGGCCTGCGTTCGGCGCTCGAGGAATACGAGCAGGATGTAGAGCTCGGCATCGTCTCATGGGGCTCGGTACAGCACGAACCCTTCCAACGCGGAAACGCCACCTACTTCTCGCTCCACGTATCCCCTTCGAGCGGCCGCGTCCGGCGTGCTGCCCGAGCGTGGTGGATGACTGAGGCCGTCCCGCTCGATGCGGTCGAGGAAGCGGCTGCCCTCGCACGTCGTTTCCACCCCGACATTGTTCACGTCCACGGGACAGAGCATTTCCTCGGCCTCGCCGCTCTGCAGCTGCCCTTCCCCTCCGCTGCGACCCTCCAGGGAATCGCCAGTGTGTACGAGCGCTTCGTCTTGGATGGTTTCTCCTGTTCTGAGGTGGCCCGCAGCGTGCTGACGCGAGATTTCGTACGGGGCACCAGCCCACTGCATGCCTACGCCCACATGCGGCATAGAGCCCGAGTGGAACGTCGGATTGTGAACGGCCTTTCTTACTTCATGGGGCAGACCGACTGGGATCGTGATGTGCTGAAGTTGCTCAACCCGTCAGCGGTCTACTTCCACACCGAATGCATCATGCAGCGCGATTTCTACGAGCACAGCTGGCGTCAGCCGGAGCGCCCGTGGAAGACCATCTACTGCACATCCGGCGTCGCACCGTACAAGGGACTCGAGATGCTTATCGAGGCCGTCATGCTGTTGAGAGACGGCGGCTACACCGATGTGCGTCTCAGAGTGTCAGGGCCCATCCGCAACTCCATGATGTGGTCTTCATTAGCGCGCCTTGCCCGGCGAAGGGGAGTCGAGAACCATATCACCTGGCTCGGACCTCTGCCGGCGAGTGGCCTGATTGAAGAGCTCGAGGGCGCCGACCTATACGTTCTCCCGTCCCACATCGAGAACCAGCCCAACTCACTCCTCGAGGCTATGCTTCTCGGAGTGCCCTGTGTCGCCGCGTCGGTCGGGGGCGTGGCCGAACTCGTCGACCACGGCGTCAGCGGTCTTGTTTATCATGACAGCGATCCGTTCGCGCTGGCCGCCGCGATCGCCAGACTCCTCGACAAGCCAGACCTCGCACGTTCACTCGGGGAGACCGCACGATCGCAGGCGCACTCGCGCTACGACCGCGAGGCTGTGGCCCACAGGACTAGAGAGATCTACCAGCAGATGCTGGCCTTGGCGTCGGGCACCCGCGGCGTCGGAGCGCGGAAGGGAAACACCACCACGCCAGCCTCGGGGTCCGAGCGACAGGAAGAACAGCTCGCGTGACACCCGCTGTGACAATCTCCGTCGTGACACCCTTCTTCAATCAGGTGATGTTCGGCGGGCAACGAATCATCCACCATCGCTCGTCTCAAGCATGCTGATAGAGTTGACCATACGTGCGTATCGAATGGCCCGTGCGACGTGGTGTCATCCGCTCCTTCCTGCCCAGGCCCTCAGATGCGAAGGATAGTGGATGCCTGGGCTGCGAGAGTCTAGAGTCGCGGCGTCCGCGAGGGAATCGACACGAAGGAACAGCAAGATGCGGGTGTCAGTCGTCACACCGTCGTTCAACCAGCGGGCATTCATCCGTGCCACGCTTGACTCCGTCCTCTCTCAAGGGTACGGCGAACTCGAATACGTGGTCATCGACGGTGGGTCCGATGATGGCAGCGCCGAGATCATCGAGGGATTCGGCGATCGATTGTCGTACTGGGTGAGCGAGCCGGACAAGGGTCACGCGCACGCACTCAACAAGGGATTTGCACGAACCACCGGTGAGGTCATGGCGTGGATCAACAGCTCCGACCTGTACTACCCCTGGACGCTAGAGACCGTAGCTGAGATCTTCTCTCAATTGCCCGAAGTGCAGTGGATCATGGGACTTTCGACCCAGTTCAGCACTGTCGGCGGCCCCAAGAGCGTGCAGACGGGCTATTTTAACGTCTACGATTTTCTAGCGGGGAACTACCGATGGATTCAACAGGAATCCGTCTTCTGGCGCCGGAGTCTCTGGGAGCGTGCCGGCGGACGACTTGATGACAGTCTCCGGTGCGCCGCCGACTTCGACCTTTGGCTGCGCTTCCTGCGGCTCACACCCCTCTATCACGTAGGTACTGTGCTGGGCGGGTGGCGGGTCCACGATGACCACCTCGGCGAGTTGGGGCACGGCCAGTACATGCGCGAGGTCGAAGCGCTGGCTTCGCGCTTCGCTGCCGACGCCGACCCACGTCGGCGGGCGCGGGCCCGCATGGTACGTGTCGTTGGGCTCCACCAAGATCGCATCCACACGGTTGCTCGGACCTTGCACAAGTTCGGAGTCTGGCCCTGGTACGCGCATCCTCGGGTGCTCTTCGACTTCGAGAGAGGCAGATGGATCGTCAAGTGAATCCGGGGTCGGGGCCTGGGTGGGCTCCCAAAGTCGTGTTCATCATCCGTTCTTACGGATTCCCTGAGGGCATGGCCGCTACAAATAGAGTCCGCCTCCTGGGGCGGGCGTTGATCGAGCAGAACGCGGATGTGAGTGTCATTTGCATGCGCGTGAGTGAGCGACCGGGCGAGGTGCGCAATCACAGCGTGGTGGGGAGTGCCGACGGCATTCCTTTCATCTATACACCGGGATCCACGGTACGGTCCGACTCGTTCATGATGCGACGATGGCGTGAGGCCAGAGGATACGTGCGGGCACTCCTGGAGCTCCGTCGTCTGAAGGCTCGAGGGAGCCTCGACTGTGTGTTCCTGGCCGACGGAGGCAGCGAGAAGAGGCATCTGAGCGTCTACCTTCTGCTGCGCTGGCTGCGGCTTCTTGGAGTGCCCGTGATCACTGAACTCAACGAGGCCCCGGGCACTCACGACTGGCTCCCCGCCCCCCTGTCTCGTCAGCTGTCCCATCTAGGCGGCGTCGACGGCGCAGTGGCCATCTCCCGGTGGCTGGCCGAGTGGGCGGCTGGCGAGGCACGGCGGATACGTCGTCACGTCGAGATCGTCGAGATCCCTATCGTGGTGGACACGCGGGAACAAGCGGTGACCCCGTACCCGGCCAACGGGAAGTTGTTCGTGTACTCCGCGTCCAGTCAGTATGCTCGCGACTTGGCGTTCGTCTTCAGGTCCATGCGCAGGGTTTGGGACCGCTTCCCAGAGGCCGAACTCATGGTAACGGGCATGCAACCGCAGAGGGTCGCGGTCGTCGCTGACCGGGAGAATGTCCGCCATGCCGTCAACGACGGAAGGCTCAAGATCTGCGGATACCTGGAGAGACCAGCCCTCCTGACGGCGTATCAGAAGGCCGCTGCGCTGGTGATACCTCTGCACGACGATCTTCGTTCTCGCGCCCGATTCCCGACCAAGATCGGCGAGTATCTAGCCTCTGGGCGCCCTGTCGTCACTAGTCGGGTGGGGGAGATCGAGCGTTTCCTGCGGGACGGAGACACGGCCTACGTTGCGGCTCCTGGGGATGTCGATTCGTTTGCCGGCATGATGGCCGCGGTCCTTGAGGACGCGCCAAGGGCCGCGTCGATCGGTGCTGCCGGTCGTCGCGCGGCAGAGGAACTGTTCTTCTACGCCCGTCAAGGGATCCGCCTCAAGAGCCTCATCGAGCGCGTCTGCGGTGCCACAACGAGGCCGGCGGGGCTTCGACGGTAGCGTCGAGGGCAGCCGGGACCGGCGAGCTCCCCTCTACGCCTGAGTCCTGCCTCCGCCTCCCTCAACCTCGCCAAGCACCCTCTCGAGTGTGCGCAGGACCTGCGCGTCGGGGCGTACCCAGCGCCGGTAGTACTCCCAGTTGGCGCGCATCATGTCCTCGCGCAGCGAGGCGTCGCGCAGCAGGCGCTCGACGGCGGCGATGAAGCCCTCGAGTGAGTCGAACTCAAGGAAGTTGCGGCCGACGGCGAAGCCGCCGGGCACTTGGTAGCGCAGCGGCTCGGAGACGATGGCCCGCGAGGCCGCCACGTACTCGGCCATCTTCCAGCCGATCGAGCCGTGCAGGCCGGTGGTCGCGACGCACACCGCCGAGGTGCGCACGCGCGCAAGGAAAGCGTGTCGCTCGCTCGCCTTGCGGTCGGGCAGCAGGCAGTCGCCGTACTCGCGCCGCGTGAACTCGTCGACGGCGAAACCGCCGTAGAAGCGTTCACCGAACTCGGCCCGCGCCGCGCGGATGCAGGCGGCGCGCATCTCGTTGATGGCCTCGCAATCGGTGCGCACGTACGCCGAGTGGAGCGCCGCCTCGGCCGGCCAGGCGCGGCACATGAAGAGCACGCGCGGGGCGGCGTCTGCGGCGGGGGGGACCTCGAAGTCGGCGATGTGCATCTCGCGCATGTCGCGAGCGCCGAGCTGGCCGGCAAGGACGCTGACGCGTCGCGCGAAGCTCCTCGCCAGGCGGCGCGGATCGAACGGGTGCAGGCCGCGATGCCAGAGGTTGCGGCGGCTGGTGACCAGGTAGTTGAGCCCGAGGGGCGACACCTGGACTGCGGCCGGCAGCCCGTCGAGGCGCTGCGGGTCGAGGGCGCGCTTGAAGTAGTGCTCGGTGCTCTCCAGATGGGGCCCCAGCTCCGGCGGGATGTACCAGCCATCGCTCGCGTCGTAGAGCACGCGGCGGCCAGCGATGACGGCGCGCAGGGAGAGGGGATCGAGCCATTCCGCGGCTTCACCATGCGGCTCGCCGCGCACGCGCAGAGTGACAAGTCCGGCGGCGTTGAGCTCGTAGAAGCCGGTGACCACCTGGCGGATGTGCGGCGAGTCGCCCCGCAGGATGAGCTCGCACGGGACCGGGTTGCGGCGGCTCCACGCCCGGTGGCCTCCCATTTCCTCAGAACTCAGAACAGCGCGCATGCTTCGATTCCCATGGGTGCCGACAGAGTCAGAAGACGCCCGCCAGCGTGGCACGCACACCGGCCAGACCGGGGTGAACGCCAATCGAAGGGCGTGACAAGACGGCGGATGATCGGCACGTCGTCAAACGTCCCGGCGATCCAGACCGCGAGCTCGCGTTCCGGCTTCCCGAAGACGTCGCTGACGAAGAGGATGTTCAGCTGCACACCACCAGAATCTGTCGTTGGGGGCCTTCCCGGCCGTCAAGCACGCATGACTTACTATAGCCACTTCCTCGTCTCACGAGAGCCTCCCATCGACCGGGAGCTCGAGGACTCGTCCGACGTCGACCTCCTGCCTCGGCAGGCACGTCCGCGTCTCGCCCATGCCGACCTTGCGGCCGGACCTCCTCTCCGCGAACGGCCTCGAGACCTACAAGCAGCGACATGAAGGCCCTCGGCATGTGGGCCTGGCTCAAACGCATGAAGGGGACCCTGTTCGTGTACAAGCGGTGCCGCCGGAAGTAGAAGAAACCCCTGGGATCCCACATGTGTGCCAAGGTGCAGTCGCAGACCCTCCTCGCCAGGGAGAGCCGGTGCTCCCCGGGCTCGCTCCGTCTCGAAAGGACGTCGATCGGAGTCGAGGCGCAGTGTGCAGCCTTCACCAGCCCGCCCCGCACTCCCGCGCTCTCAGCCCATCCACCGAGAAGAGTCGCGACCGGGTTCGCCTGGTCCGGTCGTCTCTGTCCCGCACAGTACCGAGTACCCTTTGGCGGCGCAACGCGGACACAATTGCAGCTGCGATCTTGGCAGCATGCACGTGGAAGGGGGCCCCGTCGTCGCACCGATCCCGTATGGTCGTCAGCCACGACCTTGAGCCTAGCCTCTCAGAATCTCAAGCCTGAGTCAGAAACGAGTGCCCTGTCTGGGTGCCCCGTTTCGTGGTACGTTTATTACTGTCATGCGGCAACTTAGGGGGCGACAGGTGGCCCGATGGACGGCTCAGGGCAAGTATCCCGGCATGTTCCAGGATACGAGCGATCCGAAGCATCGGCGAGTTGTCGTCAACCTCGGGCGCGCAGCCAAAAGCGAACCGCGCCGGCGCGCTGTCAAGGTGCTGCACGGCAGCCTGGCTGACGCCTGCACCGCCTGCACCGCGCTACCGGACCAGAGCGACAAGCAAGAGATACGCCAGCAAGCCAGCAAGGCACCGAATATGATCGACCGTGGTTCGCGGTTTGGATTGAGACGCTTAGGCGGCGCGACGTCGAGCAATCGACCTTCGCGCGCCATGAGGCGTACCATCGTCTCGGTATCTCGCCCCACCTCGGCACGGCCCCGACCACCAGTCCAGAGCCGTCTCCGCGGCGTGACACGGTGAGGGCCAACGCTGCTCCGAGAGCGCTGCCGCGAGACCGACGCGGTCCGGTGGACAGCACAGCGGTAACCGCACGTCGTCACGGCGGCAGCCATCATGGTCAGGATGGCGACATTGGCCAACTGTCGAGTGCTCCTCCAACCGGTGAACTAATCATTTCCGGCAGGGTAGTCTGATCGGCATTCACGTCTTGACAGACGGCAGGGCCGATCGCTCTGATCAGATGGCGTATGCCACGGAGGAGGCTTCCTGCGAGCTGTGCGTTGGATGGCCGCAGAGGTTCAAGACCCTCGCGCCCGCGGTCTACGCAGAGGGCATGTTTCGCATCGTCGAATGTGGGTCGTGTGGCTTGGTCTACGTGAGCCCTCGCTTGAGCGCGCGGTTCAGGGATGCGTGCTACGAACAGGAGACCCACGTCGCGGACTGGTTCCGAGCCAGGGCGGAGTCGCTGAGACGCACGGCAGAGACGACGCTGGGTACTGTTCTCAGCACCGGCATTGTCGAGGGGCGGTGGTTGGACGTCGGCTGCGGGATCGGGATGCTGCTCGACTGCGCCCGCGAGCATGGGTTCATGACGCAGGGCATCGAGATGAATCGCACCTGTGCTTCTGTGGCCGCAGGCCGCCATTCAGTGCTGTGTGCCGACGTGTACAAGGCCGATATCGCGCAAGGGCTCTACGATGTCATCACGATGACCCAGGTCCTCGAGCATGTCGGCGAGCCCCTGCGCCTTCTGAAGATCGTTGGCGGGTGGCTGCGGCCCGGAGGCGTGGCCTTCATCGAGGTGCCGCGCTATGACTGGCTACGCGAGGCTCTCGGAGAGCACCTGGGCACGGTGTGTCCCTCGTTGCGGGTGTACGAGCCTGATGATCATCTGTACTACTATCGTCCGGCCACGATGAACATGCTGCTTGAATCCGCTGGATTGCGACAAGTGGACGCTAGTGTGGGCTGGACGAGAATCCAGAGACTGCGCAGGCAGACCATGAGCCTAGTCGGCATTTCTCGAGGAGAGTTCCTCGCTGTCAAGTGTGGGCGATAGCGAAAAAGGCGCAAGGCACTCTTGGCTGCCTTCATCCGAGCGCATACGTCACCCGACGACAACGTCCTCGTCTGGGGCAGCCAATATGCGACGGTGAATATGCTCCCTGGGCGCCGCTCGCCGACGTGTTACGTCATGCAGATGGCCCTCTTCAATCAGGGATGGGCCGAGAGAGGCGGGCCAGAATTCCTGGGCAACTTGATGGCACATCCCCCGGCATTGATCCTCGACAGCTCACCGACCCTCTATCCGGGGTCGGGGCCCCCAATTGCCGCTACCACCAACCCCTGGGGTTCGAGCCCGCATGGCGTGTCAGCGGCGTGGGCATCGGTCTATGCCTACCTTCACGAGAACTACCGAAGCCAGGGTCGTGTCGACTTTGCTCCCTGGTGGCCCGTGTACATCTCCTGACGACAGTAACCGCGTCGCCAAGTCGCAAAGAGTTCGCAGGGCCCGCTCGCCGTCACGGCTCGACAGGCAGCACGCCGCACGACTCTGCCGGTGGTGGTCACGTGCGCGCCGATACTGAGAAGGTTGAGCGCGATCCGCATGGTGATGCGGGGACCGTCGGCGGCGTTCTCGCGGTTGACCATGACGAAGTCGACAGCACGGTCCGCCCTGAAGCGGGGAGGCCAGCCCGCAGCGATCACAACTCGACGTGGCGACGGATTATGGTTCATTCTGATCACTGTCGCGGTCCTTTCGCTCGATGACGGGACGCGGCAAGGCACGTGGGCGGGTGGACTGGACTGTGACGAGACCCGTTTGCGTCAGGCTTCCATGAGGTCACTGCCCGTCCGACCGGCACCACGTGGCGAAGCACCGCCGGACGGACGACAGATCAGCAGCCAGGACACCCAGATCTCGGGGTCAGTCGCATGCAAGGGTCAGGCCATCCGCCGGCAGAGGAGACTCTCATCGTCGTAGAGCACCTTGCGGGGCATGCCACCGAAGTAGGCAAAGGCGGGCGCGTGGCAGGCGAGGAAGATCTGCGATCGCACGTTCATGGTCGCCTGTGCGTACACGAAGCGCGAGAAGCCGAGGGCCATGACGAACGAGTGGATCCTGTTGCGCGTGCCGCGCACCTCGTGACAGCCGCCGAGCCCGTCGAAGTCGCACTGCGCCTTCTGGCCGGGCGGCGTCTCGAAGCGCACCGCCGGCGCCTTCCTCGGCACCCGGCAGGGGCGCATGAAGTCCTTTAGGATGCTGATGCCCCCGGCGTGGCCCTCCGGTCTGATCTCGGCAAGCAGCCTCCTGGGGCTGAGCTCCGGGAATTCGGCACGGCGGGGTCATGAAGGGGTCAGTGTTGCATCGTCAGTGACATTCGCGAGGACGCTCACATAGCCGTTGACCATTGCCTCGGTGGACAGCTGCTCCCGTACGAACATGCGCCCGGCTCTACCGATGTTCGCACGCCAGTCCTGATCCGCCAGTAGAGCAGCTGTGACAGAGGCCATACCCTGAAGGTCACCCTGCTCTACGACGAACCCGGTCTGCCCCTCGATCAGGGTCTCGCGTACTCCGCCAGTGTCCATGCCGACAACTGGGACTTCACACGCCTGTGCCTCCAGAAAGGACAGCGGGAAGGTCTCGACATCGTCTGACACAAGCACCACAATGTCCGCTGCCGAATACGCGGCCGGCATATCCGCGATGGGCCCCGTAACGCGAAGCCAATCGGAGACGGGGCTCGCCTTGGCGAGGGCGGCAGTTCGTCCGAGCAACGGGCCCCCACCCACCATGAGGCCCCAGACGCGCACGCCTTTGCCATGCAGCTGCTCAATGAGTGACACGAAGCGGTCGTGGCGTTTCTCCGGGCGGTGGGCAGCCGCGAGCATGACGAGCGCAGCGTCTGGCGGAACACCTAGCTCAGCACGCATCATGATCCCCCTTTGATCGTCTCGGGCGAACCGTCTGACGTTCACGCCGTTCCGAACCACGCGAATCTTCCGCCTCTGATGGCCCCCACGAACGAGAGCCTCGACCTGGGCCTTAGCACACGCGATCACAGTCTCAGTCGCGTAACCCAGCAGGATGTTAGTCAAGCGCTCCGCGAGCGGCGTCTTGGCCTTCGTCGAATGCTCCGCAACGACCACCGGGCATCCCAGTGAGGCGGCAGCGAGTCGTCCCCACAATGATGCGTTGAACATCACGCAAGCGCACACATCCGCCTCGAAGGCTCTGAGCGCACGCCGAATGTCAGGCACGACGCGAACATCCCAGCGATGTGACCGTCGAAGCTCCGTGATTCGCACTCGATCGAAGTACTCCGCGAAGTGCTCTGCACGCTTGTTCACGATAAGGAGCACATCGTGTCCCAAGTCGGACAGCCCAGATGCCACTTCCAGCGTTTGCCGCTCAGCCCCGCCGCGGTCGAGGGCCGCAATGTCGAAAGCGATTCTCAAGACCACCAGCTTCCTTCCAAGATATGCCCGGCTGCTATCAGTCTACTCGACGCGGCCAAGACGCCGCCGACGGCGGACATGACGTGATAGGTTGGCAAGGACGTGGCTGGCAAGATGACCTCACATCCTGATGAACCCCGTGCCGCGCGACGTCTGGGACGAGCCTGCGCAGTCGGGAAGAGTTGCGATGGACCACGCAGACAATAGTATTGGCCAAACCGATTCATCGTGAGCATAGTTCGGCGGGGGGATGACTATCATGGCTCATGACATCTACGGCGCTGACGCTCATGCGGTCGAAGACGCAGTCGAACTTGGTGAGCAATTGCACTGCGTCGCCGTCGATGTCTTCGAGCATCAGAGCGATGCCTATGATCCATTCCTAGAATCATACTGTGGCAATCTGCGAGACCCTTTGGCCAGCGCTAAGCTTGCGGTCCATGTGACGGACCTCCTCGAACTTGCCGGCGTTGACGTGTCGGGCAAGGCTGTCCTCGACGTCGGCTGCGGTTTTGGCTTCGCGCTTGTGCTTTGCGGGCTTCTCGGCGCGAAGCAGCTGCATGGCCTTGAGATTCATGAGGGCATGATCAGGACCATTGATTCCTATCGCCACCTCTTGCCATCGCCCATACAACAGCGCTTGCACATCAGCCGCGGAGACGCAGCGCAGATGCCGTACGAGGCAGCACGCTTTGACGTTGTCCTCTCAATCGAGGCTGTTTCGCACTACCTTGAGGTCGATCGTTTTGCCGCCGAGGCAGCCCGGGTCCTCAAGCCCGGGGGTGTATTGATTGTTTCGGATGGCAACAACGGCATGAATCCCTTCATAAGGAGGCGGAATCATCGCATATGGGCCGCGTTTGAGCGCGGGCCCAGCAATCGCTTCGTCGATAATTACCCGGTAGGCACCTGCTACGAGGAGCGTCGCCGTGCCTTCATTGACAGGCGGTGTCCCCAGTTGGGAGAGGAAGACAGAGCTCGCCTCGCCCGCGAGACGTTTTCCATGACTTTTGACCAAGTGGCCGAGGCCTGCGACTGCTTCCAGCAACGCGGGGTGTTTCCGGGCCGACGTTTCCGCCGCGGAGTGATGCCGGTTGACCCAGATGGCTCCGTTCAAGAACGCTTGCTCCAACCCTACAGACTGGCGCGTGTCCTTGAACGCTGTGGCTTCGAGGCGCGGGTTCATGGCTATTGGGGCGGGGCCAACGGAGCGTCGGTAGTGCGGGCGCTGAACCGTTCCCTAGCGCGAGCGTCGACAGTGACCATCTGTTCGGCGAGAGCTTTCCGCGTCGTGGGCGTCAAACGCGAAGGGGCGCCGCGTGGTGCTTGAGCGCGGGAGTCGACGCGGTCCGCGGTTGCCGGCGCAGTCATTCAAGTGCCCCGCGTCTCAACAGGCTGCCGAAACAGTCGCCCGTCGCCCGGCTCCTGGGGGCGGTTCACTCTTCCTCGTGCATGGCATTCCCGACCACGTCAGAAGCGACAACGGCCCCGATTTCGTGACTAAGGCGGTGCGTCACTGGCTCACTGAGCTGGGCGTCGCGGCGCTCGTTGTCAAGCCGGCCTCGCTTTGGGGAGCGGCGACATCGAATCGTTCAACGGCTAGCTCAGAGATGAGCTCCTGAACGTCGCGCTCTTCTTCACGCTCACGGAGGCACAGATTCTCACCGAACAGTGGCCGTGCGAGTACAACGGTCTGCGCCTACACAGCGCCCTCGGTGGACGCCCGCCGGCGCCGGAGACGCTCGAATGGCCAGGGCTCTCACTCAAGAACTGCGCCCTGCCGGCACTCACCCAGCGACCAGCCCTGGCACTATCATAGGAAGTGGACCAACGAATAGGGGCAGGCCATTGCCTTGCACGGAGGGCTCAGCAATGATGACGTGCCCAGAATGCCGCGGGCAGAGGTTCGTCGACCGTCGTCGGCGCTAGACGGCGAGATTGGAGGAACGCATGCGGGTGCTCTTTCTCACGGCGTACCCAGGAATTGCCGGCCCGCTCCCGAAGCTGGCGCCCCTCATGATCGACGAGATGCGCCACTTGGGCTGCGAGGTGAGCACTGAACCT
>Ga0209747_1000493_pt1 | contig 21439 bp, 21 predicted proteins | sample BarGraNGADG00311_FD_184498 | JGI IMG/M metagenome (GOLD analysis project Ga0209747, IMG submission 184498) | Arctic peat soil microbial communities from Barrow, Alaska - Barrow Graham LP Ref core NGADG0011-311 (SPAdes) (version 2) | ecosystem: Environmental > Terrestrial > Soil > Wetlands > Peat...
TAGGGCGATACGGAGTAACACCAAGCCGAAGGCGCCGCCAGAAGGCGCGAGAAATGGTCGGCGTGGCCGGATTTGAACCGGCGACCCCTAGTCCCCCAGACTAGTGCGCTAACCAGGCTGCGCCACACGCCGACCGTACAGGCGGGTATTCTAGCACAGCGCCGCCCGCGCCACGCCCGGCCTGTTAGACTCAGATCCAATGTATCGCTACATGCGCCCCGTGCCGAATAGCCTCACCGTCGCCCGGCTGATCGCACTACCGTTCATCGTGTGGACTTACGGGCTGTACGCCCCCGGCGCCGCCTGGACCACAGCCTGGATCGTCCTGTTCGCCGCGCTCAGCGACGTCGCCGACGGACTCATCGCACGCAAGTTCGACGTGCAGAGCGAGTTCGGCCGCTGGGTGGACCCGATCGTCGACCGCGTCTTCTTCTTCACCATCGTCGCCATGCTCTGGTACTACGGCACGCTGCCCTGGCTGGCCGTGCTGCCGCTGCTCATCCGCGACGGCATCATCCTTGGGCTGGCGATCCCGACGCGCAAATACACCGACGAGGGTCCGCAGATCAGCCGCTGGGGCAAGGCCAGCAACTTCATTCTCATCTGCGCGCTGCAGTGGTTCATCATCGACCTGCGCGAGCTTGGCTGGGCTTTCTTCGCCGTAGGCGCTACGCTCTACGTCGCCAGCGGCCTGCTGTACGGCTACCGGGCCATCCTGTGGGTCAGAAGGGCACGGGGCAGGGTAGGATGACCACACCGTAGTTCCAACGTCTTCTGCGAACGAAAGCGAAGGTGAGGACCGTGAGAGCAGTCGTCATGGCCGGTGGAGAGGGAACGCGACTGCGCCCTCTCACGAGCAACCAGCCCAAGCCCATGGTGTCGCTCTGCGGCAAGCCCTGCATGGAGTACATCGTCGAGCTGCTGCAGAAACACGGTATCGACGAGACGGTCGTCACCCTCATGTTCCTGCCCAAGGTCATCCGCGACTACTTCGGCGACGGTTCGTCTCTCGGCGTGAACCTGCAGTACTCGGTGGAGGAGGCGCCGGCGGGCACGGCCGGCAGCGTCAAGCTCGCTGAGGACTACCTCAAGGACGACACCTTCATCGTCATCAGCGGCGACGCGCTCACCGATTTCGACCTCGGCGAGATCGTCGCCTTCCACAAGCAGCGCGGCGCCATGGTCACCATCGCCCTCAAGCACGAGGAGAACCCCCTTGACTTCGGCGTCGTCGTCGTCAACGAGGAAGGCCGCATCGAGCGCTTCCTCGAGAAGCCCACCTGGGGCCAGGTGTTCAGCGATGCCGTGAACACCGGCATCTACGTGCTCGAGCCGGAGGTGTTCGAGCACATCCCGGCCGACGAGCCCTACGACTTCGGCCAGGACCTGTTCCCCAAGCTCTTCGAGATGGGCGCCCCACTGTACGGCTGCGTCGCCGAGGGCTACTGGCAGGACATCGGCAGCCTGCCCCAGTACCTGACGGCCAACCGCGACCTGCTCGACGGGAAGGTCGCGGCGGGCATCCCCGGCATCGAGCTGCAGAACCGTATCTTCCTCGGCGACGGCGTCAACCTCGACTCGCTCGAGAACATGACCGGGCCGGCCTACATCGGCAACTACGCCAAGATCGACGCCACCTCGCACATCGGCGCCTACTCGGTACTCGGCAGCAACGTCGTGGTCAAGTCGCACGCCGAGACGCGGAGCAGCGTCATCGGCTCCAACACGTACATCGGCGCTTCGGCCAAGGTGCTCGGCACCATCCTCGGCAAGAACTGCGACGTCAAGGCCGGCGCCACGTTCAGCGAGGGCGTCGCCGTGGGCGACGAGTGCGTCATCGGCGAGCAGGCGTACATCGCTCCCGACGTCAAGATCTACCCGTTCAAGACGGTGGAGGCCGGGGCGCAGATCAACTCGAGCATCATCTGGGAGTCGCGGGGCAGTTCGCAGCTGTTCGGCAAGGACGGGGTCACCGGCCTCATCAACATCGACATCACGGCCGAGCTTGCCCTCAAGCTGGCGATGGCCTACGGCACCGTCCTCACGAAGGGCGCCCGCGTGACCACGAGCCGCGACGCCCACCCGGCGTCGCGGGTCATCAAGCGCGCCCTCATCTGCGGGCTCAACTCCACCGGCGTCGTCGTGCGTGACCTGCGCGTCGCCAGCAGCGCCATCAACCGCTTCGAGGTCAAGAACCGCAACACTCAGGGCGGCATGCACGTGCGCATCTCGAGCTGGGACCCCGAGATGATCCAGATCCAGGTGTTCGAGCCACCGGGGGTGAATCTCAGCGAGAAACGCCAGAAGGACATCGAGAAGTACTACGGACGCCAGGATTTCCGCCGCGCCTTCTACAGCGAGTTCGGCGAGATCCAGTTCCCCGACCGAGCCATGGAGACCTACGTGCGCGGTCTCATGCGCTGCTGGGACACGGAGCGCATCCGCAGCCGCGCTTACCGACTGGTCATCGACTACTCCTACTCGCCGGCCTCGCTCACGCTGCCCAACATCCTCGGCGACCTGGGCGCCGAGGTGCTCAGCGTGCGCGCCTTCAACGACCAGCGCCACGTGAGTCTCGGCGCCGAGGAGCTCGGCGCCAACATCCAGGAGGTGCAGCGCCTGGTGCGCACCATGGAGGCCGATCTGGGGCTCGTCATCGACCCCGGCGCCGAGCGCCTCTACGTCGTCGACGACACCGGCGTCGAAGTGCCCCTGGAGAAGGTCTTGCTGCTCTACGTCAAGCTCGTCGCCCAGCAGGCCGCCAAGGGCGAGCGCATCGTGCTCCCGCTCACCGTCACGCGCCTCGCCGAACAGCTCGCGGGCGAGTTCGGCGTGGAGGTGGAGCGCACCAAGGTATCCCTGCCGGCGCTCGCTTTGGCGGCCGCCGGGGACGGCGTGGTGTTCGCGGGCGCGCTCGGCGGCGGCTACATCTTCCCGCAGTTCCTGCCGGCGTTCGACGCCGTCATGAGCCTCGGCAAGCTGCTCGAGCTGCTCGCCTCCCAGTCACGGCCGCTCAGCGAGCAGGTCGCCGAGATCCCTGCCAGCACGCTGGTGCACAAGACCGTGGCCTGCCCGTGGGCCCTCAAGGGCACCGTCATGCGCACCGCCACCGAACAGCTCCAACGAGAGGCGGAAGCCGGCGCGGAACTGGGCATGATGGACGGCATCCAGCTGCGCCGCGAGGACGGCTGGGTCCAGCTCCTTCCAGACGCCGATGAGCCCATCTTCCATGTCTACGCCGAAGGTGCCGACCACGCCGCCTCCCAGGTGCTGGCGGACGGGTTTCTCGACGTGGTGCGCAACGTCATCCGCGAGCACAGCGAGTAGGGCAGAGGCCGCCCGCGGATCCGTGCCGTACAATGAGTCGACATGGATTCGCGGAGGACATCCACGCCTGAGCGGCTCGCGCCGGTCCCGCGCCGTGGTCGCCTGCGGCGCCTCGGCGCCTGCTACCGGCGCCACGCCTGGTCCGCCACCGCTGCGCTCGTCCTGCTGGTTCTGATCGCCGGCTTCGTCGCCCTTCAGGCCGTTATGCAGGGGCGCATCGGCGAAGGCGTCTCGGTCGCGGGCATCGCCCTGCAGGGGCAGTCCACGGCCGCCGCCCGCACGACGCTCGAGCGTGACCTCGCGCCGCGCACCTCCGTGATACGGCTGCAAACGGGCAAGAAGGAGCCGCTCACGCTCACGCTGGACCAGCTCGGCATCTCGTTGGACGCGGAGGCCACGGCGGCGGCGGCGCGCGCCAGAGGCCGCCACGAGCTCCCTCTGGGCCTCGAGGTGTGGCTGCCCGGCGGTGGGGGAGAGGTCGCTCCGGTGCTCCGCGTGGACTCCGCCGCCTACCAGAAGGGCCTGGAGGCCGTGCGCTCCGTCGTGGGCACTCCGCCGCGGGACGCCACCCTGGACCTCGGCGGCAGCCGCGTCAGGGTGGTGCCGGCGCGAGACGGTAGCCAGGTCGACGCCGTGGCCCTCGAGCGCGCCATCACCGACGGCGTGGCGCACGGAAAGGCCTACGACGGCCCGGTGCCCATGGTGGCCGTGCCGCCGGAGGTGAGCACGGCCGACGCCCAGTCCCGGGCCGGCGTCGCCGTCACCTACCTGGCTCGGCCCATCACGCTGCGCTATCGCGGCCGGACCGTCGTGCTCACGCCTCGCCAGATGGCCGGCATGCTGACAGTCAACACCGGCAACGATGCGAACGCTTACCCGCTCACCTTCCGCAACAGTCGTGCCCGCGCGGTCCTGCACCGGCTCTTCGCCTGGGCGGAACGCAAGCCCGTCGACGCGAGGATCATCGTGGATCCCAAGGGCGGCATCACGGTGACGGGGAGCAAGGACGGCGAGGTCCTCGACATGGAGTTCCTGCTCGAAGACCTTGACGACGCTGCCGTGGGCGGCGGCTTGCGCACCATCTTCGTCGCCATCAGGCCGGCCCTTCCAGCCCTGTCCACCGAGGAGGCGCGCAGCATGGGCTTCGCCTCGCTGGGCTCGCAGTTCAAGACGTATTTCGATGCCCGCAACACGTCCCGGGTGACCAATATCGCCCTTGCGGCGAAGCTCGTCGACGGCAGCGTCGTCAGGCCGGGTGAGACGTTCTCCCTTAACGCCGCCATGGGGCCGCGCACCGCGAACCGCGGCTTCGACTACGCTCCGGTCATCGCCGCCGACAACGTGCTTCGCCAGGGGGTCGGCGGCGGCATCTGCCAGTACGCGACCACCTTGTTCAACGCCGTGTTCTTCGCCGGCCTCCCGGTCGTCGAGAGGGAGTGTCACTCGCTCTACATCTCCCACTATCCCATCGGTCGCGACGCCACAGTGTCGTGGGGCGCCGCCGACTTCGCGTTCAGGAACGACACCGGGAAAGCGCTGATGATCCGCAGCTGGGTGGAAGCCGACGCACTGACGGTCGCCATCGTGGGGAAGACGGGGCGCGAGGTCACTTACAGCACCGGCGCCTTTTACGATGTTCGTAAGCCTGCCCACGGCAAGACGAACCCCCGCGTCATCTACGACTCCGACCTCGGGCCGGGCGTCATCCGCTGGGAGAACGGCGTGGATGGGCGCAGCGTCAGGGTGGAGCGCACGGTGCGAGACGAGAGCGGCAAGGTGCTGTTTCGCGACACGTTCGTGTCGCACTACGACCCTCTGGACTGGGTGAAGCGGGTGGGGACCTAGCCGGGGCGCGGCGGCAGGCGCGGCTGAGGCCGGCCCGGCGGGGAAGAGGCCGGCCTCAGCCGGTCTTGGCGATGACCTGCTTGCAGACCACCTTGAGCGTCTCGAAGACGCCCTCGCCGGTGACGGCGCTGCTCTCGGTGACCGGTGAGCCGGTGTGGTTGAGGAGCTCGTTGAGGTCCTCGACGGAGAAGACTTCGCTGAGGTCGCGCTTGTTCATCTGGATGACGAAGCCGAGCTTGGTGAGGTCGTCGCCCTGGCCTATCAGGTTGTCCCAGAGGTTGAGGTAGCTCTCCACGTTCTCGTCCAGTCGCGTGATCTGCGAGTCGGCGACGAAGATCACCCCGTCGACGCCCTGCAGCACGAGCTTGCGGCTGGCGTTGTAGTAGCTTTGGCCCGGGACCGTGTAGAGATGGAACCGGGTCTGCATGCCCTTGACCGTACCCAGAGTGAGGGGCAGGAAGTCGAAGTAGAGCGTACGCTCTTCCTCGGTGGCGATGCTCACCAGCTTGCCGCGCGCGTCGGGGTTGATCTTGCGGTGGATGTACTGGAGGTTCGTGGTCTTGCCGCAGAGGCCACAGCCGTAATAGACGATCTTGTAGTTGATCTCGCGGGCAGCGAAGTTGATCAGCGGCATGAAGGGCTCATACGTCCTTGAAGAGGTCGTCCATGGCGGTACCGGCGGCGCTCTCGAAATCGGCATCCATCTCGGGAGAAGATCCGTCGTCCGGACCGTCGAAGATCTGCCGCAGCACCTCGATGGCGCGCTGCGTGTACAGGCGCACCTTGCCGACCTGCGTCTCGCGCCCGAAGGTGACGATGAGGAGCACCTGGTCGTTGACCTGCGAAACGTGGAGATTGAGCGCTTTGCCCTCGTGGAACAGCAGGGTGAACTCGCTCTCGTCGAGGATCTTGGCGAGCTGCTGGGTGGCGGCGAAGGAACTGGCCGCCAGCGAGGCCAGCGACAGCGTCTCCGGATGGTACTCGTCGGAAGCCGTGGTGATCGGCTGCCCCGAGGTGCTGATGAGCGCCAGGAAGCTCGAACCCGAGACCTCCTTGAGCTTGCGCAGAAGGTCGTCGCAGCGGTCGAGCTGGCGGTCGTTGATGACGAGTCCCTTACGTTTTGCCACGCACGCTCCTCCCGTGTACGCCCGCGGTCAGCGAAGTATATACCAGCCTCTGCCCGCGTCCCGTCTATCGTCGCCTCCCGGGCAAATCATGAGGTTTTCCGCCTGAGAGCGTCCTCAGCGTTCCTGCTCCTGTGCTCGGACGTGGGGCAGGAAGCCGCGACGCCGGCGCGAAGGTTGCTGGAGTATCATGAAACCCTCGCGACCATGACTTCCGGAACCTGCACATGGGCCTGAGCGGCAGTTTCGCAGAACTGCCGCTCGCGGACCTCATCGAGATGACTGCTCTGGGCGCCAAGACCGGCCGGCTGGTGTTGTCCGACGAGACGGGTGCGGTGGCAGGCGAGCTGGCCTTCCGCGCCGGTCTTCTGGTCGGGGCCACGTGTGGCGAGCTGAGCGCCGAGAAGGCGTTCTACGCCCTGTTGGCGCTCACCGGCGGCGGGTTCGACTTCGACCCGGAGGCCGAGCTCGACGAGGGCATCTGCAACCTGCGCACCGAGTCGCTGCTCATAGAAGGCATGCGGCGTCTGGACGAGATCCAGCGCTTGCGCCGCCTGCTCCCTGCGCCGGCGCGCGTGTGGCTTCTCGGTGGCGAGGCGCAGGATGCCGTGGAGGCGCGCGTCCTGGGCTATCTCGGCCCTGGGGCGCGCCACTTGGGCGACATCGTCGCGGGCGTACTCGTCGGGGGAGAGGCCGACGAATACGACGCCCTCAAGGCTCTGCAGCGCCTGACGGCGCGTGGCGTCACACGTATCGAGCTGCCGTCGAGCGACGACGACCCGCGCCTCGGGGGCAGACCACCTCAACCTGAGCTTGAACGTTGAGTGCCGCTGGAGTAGCATCTGTTGTTCGACCCTCGATGCGCGGAGAGGAGATGCGCCATGGACGATATCGTCGATCTCGTCTCACGGTCTGACGACGAGCTGCGCGCTCTCGTAGCGGAGTTCGAAGGCGAAGAACGCGAGATCTCGCGTCAGCGGCGCATCCTTCAGGGCAAGCTCGACATCCTGCGCGCCGAGCTGGTCATGCGTCTGCAGCGCAAGCACAACGACGGCGAATCGCTCATCTCTGTCGATGACGTCAAGGGGCTGTCGCGCATCCTGGCCGGCGAAGGGCCGGCGCAGGGTGAACCGGCCGGCGAAGCCTCGCCGGTCTCCGAGGACCCCGCGAGCGACTGACGTGTTCTGCCCCGAGTGCGGCATCAGGAACTCGGAGGGGGCCAGCTTCTGCGTGCGCTGCGGTGCCAGCCTTCTCGCCGACCAGCCCGAATCCGCCACGACCTTGAGCTATCAGCCCGGGGGGGAAGACGGCGAGCCCAACTCGCTCGCCGCCGCCGTCGGCGACGAGGCCTGCCTCGTGATCCGCAGCGGTGGCGGCCGCAGCGGCGAGACCTACCCGCTGCGCGGCCCGCGCGCCACCATCGGCCGGCACCCGGATGCGGCGATCTTCCTCGACGACGTCACCGTGTCGCGCAATCACGCGCACGTGGTCCGCGAGGGCAGCGAGTGGGTGATCGTCGACGAAGGCAGCCTCAACGGTACCTACGTCAACCGCCACCGTGGCGAGCGCGTCGTGCTCAGCGACGGCGATGAGATCCAGATCGGCAAGTACAAGCTCACCTTCATCGCGCCATCGTGATCCGGGGGTCGTCGTGAGCGGGACGCCATCGTGAACGAGACCGCCGAACTCCTCTTCGACGTTGGCGAAGAGAAGCTGCTCACTATCGGCACAGTGGTCGAACGGCTGCACGCCGAGTTCCCCGATATCAGCGTCAGCAAGCTCCGCTATCTCGAGGAACAGGGCCTGGTGGCGCCACGGCGCACCAAGTCCGGATACCGCCTCTACTCGCAGGACGACTTCAGCCGGCTGGTCCGCGTGCTCGGCATGCAGCGCGACGAGTATCTGCCCCTCAAAGTCATCCGCCGCGAGCTGGAGCGCAGCCCCGCGAGCCCGCTGCCATCGTCGCGCCAGGGTCTCCGAAGAGCCGATCTTCTGGCGGTGGGGGAGGGACGCGAGTACACGGCGGAGGAGATCCAGCCGATGACCGGCGCCGATCGCACGCTCCTCGATGAGCTCGAAGAGTACGAGCTCGTCCGCTCCCGTCAGGTGAGTGGCGTGCGGCGCTACGCGGAGACCGAAGCCGGCATCGTGGGGGCTGCGGCGCAGCTTGCGCAGCTGGGTCTGCGCCCCAAGAACCTCCGTGTCCTCAAGAGCGCCGTGGACCGTGAGATCGGCCTCATCGAACAAGTCCTGCTGCCGGCACTCAAGTCCAATCGCCCCGAGCGACGGCGCCAGGGCCTCGACCAGCTGGACGACATCATCCAGGCCACCACGCAGCTCCGCCAGCTGCTCCTCGCCCGCGGCATGCGGCGCCTTACCGGCGGCCGGGGCGAGCGCTGACCCGGCGGGCAGCCGCGAAAGGCGACCGCCGCGCTCCGCGCACCGCCGGCGCCCGGCAGCCCGTGCCCATCATAAGGAGACAGCGATGACCGACGGCCCCATCGACCTCGCCGCCCACGTGCGCGACATCCCGGATTTCCCCAAGGAAGGCATCCTCTTCCGCGACATCATGCCGCTCCTCCAGGAGCCGCGGGCGCTCCGCGAAGCCGTCGACCGCCTGGTCGAGTACGGCACCGGCAAGCATGTCGACGTCGTGATGGGGGCGGAGGCCCGCGGCTTCATTCTCGGCGCCGCCGTCGCCTACGGCCTCGGCGCCGGCTTCGTCTGCGCCCGCAAGCCCGGCAAGCTGCCGCACACCACCGTCTCGGCCGAATACGACCTCGAGTACGGCACCGACCGCATCGAGGTCCACGCCGACGCGATCAAGCCGGGTCAGAACGTGCTCGTGCACGACGACCTGCTGGCCACGGGCGGTACGGCCGCGGCCAAGATCGAGCTTGTCGAGAGGCTCGGCGGCAAGGTCGTCGGGGTCGCCTTCATCATCGAGCTCGCCGGCCTCAACGGGCGCAGCAAGCTCGAGGGCTACGACGTCTTCAGCCTGATCAAGTACTGACACAACGGCGGCGCCCTTCGGGCCCGATTCTGCGTCGTTCCTGCACGAACACGCGTTCGTGCCATCGGCTGCCTGGTCGTCCTCCGCGGCGAAGCGCCATCCCCGAGGTCTCGCGTCGTGCCGCGACCGCGGATCCGCCGGATCGGTCATCTCAGCACCGGCGGCGACCGGACGCCGGTGCGCGTAGGGCACCACGGCGCACTGCGATCAGCAGGCCGTCGTTCGTCCACAGACGTCTCCCGCACCGTCACGCCCGGCTCGCTTCACACGCCGGGAGGAAGACGAGCGAGTGGGGAGGTCCGTGCAACCCGATCGACCGGCGAAGCGCCTCCGCCAGCTGACGTGCACGAACTGACCAGCTTTACATAACGGAGATTATCGCGCGTTTCTTACGTGCACGGCGACACTGTCCAGTCGGCAGAGTTCCGCTCACCGGAGTGGCGCTGCGTTACCAGCGACGCCCCAGGTACTGCGGCGACGAGGGTGTCTCTCGGACGCAGGCGCTGAGGAACTCGGTGATCGGCGGGCGCACATCGGCGGTCTGGATCTGAGTCTCGTCGAGGAAGGCGGCGCTGAGTACTTTGGCGTCCCGAGGTTCGGGCGCCACCTCGTGCGGAGCCGAGACCTCGAACACCAGGTGCACCACGTGCTTGGCGTAGCTCGGATCCGGCGAGATCGACTCTACGATCGCCAGGAGCTTGGACACGCCGACGCGCAGCCCGATCTCTTCGTCGAACTCGCGCCGCAGTGCGTCGGTGAGAGTCTCGCCGAAGCGCACGCCGCCGCCGGGGAGGAGCCAGTACCTCTCTTCCCCATGGCCCTGCTCTACCATCAAGATACGACCCTCGTGCACGAGCAACCCTGCTACCCGTATCGTAGGCTTGTCCGGCGCCGCCGGTACGTCCGGCGCCGGGTCGCGGTCCTGTGGCGATCTGGTGTTCATGGCCTCTCCCCCTTGCCGCTCGACCCGAAGCCCTGGGGGCCGCGCTGCGTAGTGTCCAGCTCCGTTGCCGCTCGCAACGAGACGTCGCTGAGCGGCAGGAACAGGAGTTGGGCGACACGGTCGCCGACGTTCACCGGGAACGCTTCTTCCCGGTCGGTATTCAAGAGGATGATGCGCAGCTCTCCGCGATACCCCGGATCGATGAGCCCTGGGGCATTGACGATCGAGATCCCGCGCCGCGCCGCAAGGCCGGAACGCGGGAGCGTGAGAGCCGCCAGACCCGGCGGCAGGCCGAGGGCGATGCCGGTGCCGACGACGGCGCGGCCGAGCGGCTGGACCACGAGGTCCTCGGCCGCATAGAGGTCGTAGGCGGCATCGTGTTCGTAGGCGCGCTCGGGAAGGCGCGCGCGCGGGCCGAGGAGCTTCACGGGGACGGTGAAGCCCGCAGCCCGGCCGAGAGCGGCGTCCGCCGGGTCAGTCCTCATGCGCTTCCTCTGCGCCGTCGAGCTCCGCGTCGTCCTCCGCGGTCTCGACGAGCGTCGTCTCCATGCTGTAGCGCGCGTATCGCGCGGCCTCCGCCACCGGTAGCCGCGCCTCAACGACCACGCCTTCCTCCGTGTGCTCTTCGCGCACGTCGCCGGCGATGCCGCGCAGGCGGTGCATCTCCGCCGCGGCCGTGTAGGGAAACAGCAGGCGCATCGGGCGCAGCGCACGGTCGAAGAAGCGCGCCAGGCGCTCCTGCAGCTGCCCGAGGCCCTCGCCGCGTGCCGCGGCGATGAACTCGGCCTCAGGATAGAGCGCCCGCAGCCTCGCGAGCCTCCCCGCGTCGAGGCGGTCGATCTTGTTGAACACGACGATGCGCGGCGCCCGCGAGCCCAACATGTCGAGAACTTCGGCCACCGTCTGCTCGCGGGCGGCGATCTCGGCCGCCTCGAGACTCGCGTCGGCGACCACCAGGACGAGATCGGCCAGCGTGGTCTCCTCCAGCGTGGAAGCGAACGCGTCCACCAGACTGTGCGGAAGCTTGCGGATGAAGCCGACGGTGTCGGTGAGCACGTAGTCGCGGTCGCGGAAGCGATACGCGCGCGACGTCGGGTCGAGGGTCTCGAACAGGCGGTCTCGTACCGAGACATCGGCCTCGGTGAGCGCGTTCAACAGGGTCGACTTGCCGGCGTTGGTGTAGCCGGCCAGGGCGATCAGCGGAACGGCGCTGCGCAGGCGGCGGGCGCGCTGTGTGCGCCGCGTCTTGGCCATCTGCTCGATGCGCCGGCGCAGCGTCTGGATGCGCTTGCGCACCACGCGGCGGTCGACTTCCAGCTTGGTCTCGCCGGGGCCGCGCATATCGACCCCGGCGCCGAGCCGGCTGAGCACGAGGCCTTTGCCGCGCATGCGCGTGAGTTCGTACTCGAGCTGGGCCAGGTGCACCTGAAGCGTGCCCTCCAGGGAGTGCGCGTGCCGGCTGAACACGGTGAGGATGAGCTCCGTACGATCGAGGACGTCCAAGTCCACGGCGTCCAGGACGGTGGCGACCTGACCCGGCGTGAGGTCGTCTTCGCAGACCGCGACCGTGGCGCCGGACTCCTTAGCGGCCGCCTGCAGCTCGGTCATCTTGCCCTTGCCCAGATAAGAGTGAGGGTGGGGCTTGTCCTTGTGCTGGGTCACGTCTGCGACCCAGTCCATGTCCGCGGAGCTGAGCAGCTCCTTGATCTCGCTGAGCGGGTCTTCTTCCGTGGAAGCGCGATGCCCACCCGGCATGACGGCGAAGACGACGGCGCGCGGGCGCGGCGTGGTGGCGCCGGCCGCGAGGCCGGCTTCGTCGCCGTTCATAGGTTGGCCTCTAGAGTCGTACGCGCTCCTCTATGCGGCGCACGGCCTCTTCAAGACGTGCGTCCGGTAGGGTGAGCGAGAGGCGGACGTAGCCCTCGCCGGCGGCGCCGTAGGCGGCCCCCGGCGTGACCACGACGTCCGCCTGATCGAGTACCTGAGCGGTGAAGGTGGCTGAGGTGTAGCCTTCGGGGACCGGCACCCACAGGTAGATGGTGCCCTTGGGCGCCGTGACGTCCATGCCGATGGCCCGCAGCGCCCGCACCAGAAGGTCCCGCCTGCGCTGGTAGATGCCGCACATCTCGCACACGCACTCCTGGGGGCCAGTGAGCGCGGCGACGCTGGCGCGCTGCACTGCGGCGAACATACCGGAATCCATATTGGTCTTGAGACGCCAGAAGGCGTCCACGACGTCCCTGTTGCCCACCATGGCGCCCGATCGCCAGCCGGTCATGTTGTAGCTCTTGGACAGGCTGAACATCTCCACCCCCACATCTTTGGCGCCCGGCGTCGCCAGGAAGCTCGGCGCCACGTACCCGTCGTAGGTGATGTCGGCGTAGGCGTTGTCGTGGACCACCACCAGGTCGTGTTCCCCGGCGAAGGCCACCAGGCGGGTGAAGAAGTCGTCCTCGATGACGGCGCCCGTGGGGTTGTTGGGATAGCTCACGAAGATCATCCTCGCCTTGGCGAGGACGCTGGGCTCCAGCGCCTCGAGGTCGGGCTGGAAGCCGAGCTCCGGGAGAAGCGGCATGGGCACGGCGGTGCCGTCCGCCAGCAGCGGGCCGGTCACGTAGACGGGATAGCCGGGGTCTGCCGCCAGAGCGACGGCGAACCGGTCGAGCAGAGCCAGGCAGATGTGGGCGATGCCTTCCTTGGCGCCGAGAAGGGGGACCACCTCGGAGGCCGGGTCCAGCTCCACGCGGAAGCGCGTGGAGAAGTACCCGGCGACCGCTTCACGAAACTCCAGCTCACCCAGGTTGCTGGGATACCGGTGCGTGGCAGGGTCGTGAGCCGCCGCCGACAGAGCAGCGACGATGTGCGGCGGCGTCGGCAGGTCGGGGTCGCCGATGCCGAGACTGATCACGTCCGCGCCGGCGGCCCGCCGCTCGGCGATCTGACGCTCGATGCCGGCGAACAGGTAGGGCGGCAGGCTCTGCACGCGCTGTGAGAATCTCATCGCTCTCCCAGGATCCGCGGTCCGCGGCGGCGACGCGTCGTCATTCGAGGTGGGCAAGGAACTCCAGCGACAGGTCGCCGTGGTAGATCTCTTCGGCCGGCCCGGTCATGAAGACACGCCAGTCGGGCCGCACCTCGACCACGAGTCTGCCGCCCGGCAGCTCCACGGTGACCGGGCTCCGACACTGCCCGGTACGCACCAGAGCTACGGCCGTGGCGGTGGCGCCGGTGCCGCAGGAGCGGGTCTCCCCCACGCCCCGCTCCCACACGCGCACCCTGGCCTGGTGCTCGCCGAGAACTTTCACGAACTCCACATTGGCTTTGCGCGGGAAGAACTTGTGCTCCTCGATCATGGGGCCGATCTCGTGCAGGGGGACCAGCTCGAGAGGCCACGGAGACTGGATGACGGCGTGCGGGTTGCCGACGTCGACGAAGGTGAAGGTGAAGCTGCGGCCGGCGGCGTTGAGGGACTCCTCGACGCACTCGTCGTCGAAGCCGCTCAGCTTCTCGCCGCCGAAGCGCGCGATGCCCATGTCGACGGTGACCATGTAGCCGTCGCCGAGTCTGGGCACGATCTCGCCGGCGCCGGTCTCGAGCACGACCGTGTCGCCGCTGATGGACCCCTCCATCTTGAGCTTGCGAGCCACCATCCGCACCCCGTTGCCGCACATCTCGGCCTCGCTGCCGTCCGCGTTGTAGATGCGGATCTCGAAGCGGTCCTCGCCGGTCCTGGCGCCGATCACCATGATGCCGTCCGAGCCGATTCCCAGGTTGCGGTCACACAGGAGCCGCACGCGCTCGGGAGTGAGCTCGAACGGGATCTCCTCGTTATGAAGGATGATGTAGTTGTTCCCCAGGCCCTGCCACTTGGAGAACTGCACCTTGCCTAGGCCCTGCCATGTCGGCTGCACTCGTCACAACCCCCTATGAGATGGAACAGCCGTCGCCACACACGGCTGGAACCGGCATCTTACCACGCGCCTGCCCGCAAGAGCTTCAGGACGGATGCGGCGACGGCCTCCGTGGAACGTCCGGCGACAGGCACGACGGCAGTCGACGGCAGCTTGCGCATCCAGGTGATCTGGCGGCGCGCCAGAGCGCGGGTGCGCGCTGTCATGCGCGCCGCCACGTCGTCCAGGTTGGGCCCGCCGTCCAGGTGTGCGCAGATCTCCTCCACGCCGATGGCTTGCCGGGCGGTGCGCGAGAAGGGCCCGGCCCGGCGGGCGGCGGCCACCTCGGCGACGGCGCCGGCGGCCAGCATCTCGCCGACGCGCTCGGCGATGCGCGCCTTGAGCGCTTCGCGGTCCTCGTCCGGCGCCAGCGCCACCAGGCGGTGCGGGTAGCGCTCGGCCGGTCGCCAGAGCCGGTCGCGTTCCGCGACCGGCAGCGGCCGGCCACTCAACAGCACTGCCTCGAGCGCGCGGATGACGCGCCGCGGATTGGCTTGGTCCACGCGAGCCAGCGTGGCAGGGTCCAGCGCGCCCAGTTCCGCCAGGACCCCCCGCCGGTCGTGGGTCCAGCGCTCCTCCAGATCGCGGCGCAGCGCCTCGTCGGGCGCCGCGGCAAACCCGAGGTTGCCGAGGGCAGCCCTGAGGTACAGCCCCGAGCCGCCCTCGACGACGACCGCCCGGCCGGCGGCGCGCAAGGCGTCGATGACCTCATGCGCGCGCCGGGCATACTCGGCGACCGTGAACTCACGCTGCGGCGGAACAAATCCGACGAGGTGGTGGCGCGCCCTGCGCACCTGACGCTCGTCAGGTTGGTTGGTCAGCAGCGCCAGCCCGGCGTAGACCTGCATGGAGTCGGCGACGACCACATCGGCGCCGAGCCTCTCGGCGAGCGCGACGGCGATCTCGGTCTTGCCCAGCGCGGTGGCGCCGAAGACGGCCACCACGGGCGGCGCCTCAGCCATCCGCCTCGTCGCCGTGAGCGCCGCCCGGCGCCACATCCAGCCGCGTGTCGTGCGTGTCGTCCGGCGGCGCATCGCCCTCGCGGAACCTGGTGACCGTGAAGCGCTGCACGCGGAAAGGCTCTTCCGGCCGTATGCCGGCCTTCTGGAGTGCGATACCGACCTGCTGCCCGACCGTGTCTACTCCGGTCAGGTCCGGCAACAGGACGCCGCGGCGAGGCCCGGCGGAGACGATGACCCCGTACTGCGCCGGGTCCAGGCCGGCGAGTTCGCACTCCTCGCTGGGGCTGAGCACGTCCACGGAGCAGACCAGCGCTTCGAGCTCGTCTTCACCGACGGGCGGAAAGCGCGGGTCCCGCAAGGCGGCCGAGTGGGCGTTGCGCGCGATCTCGCCGCCCAGGTCCGGCTCGGCCGGTTCCAGCGTGCCGATGCATCCGCGCAGCTCACCGTGCTTCTTGAGGGTCACGAAGCACGCTGCGCGGTGGGCGTAGAAAGGGTGTTCCGGCGGCGGCGGAGCGCCGTGGCGCGCCACGAGCCGGCGAACGCAGGCGCGCGCGTACTCTGCCGGGCCGGCCGCGTCCGCGGACGACCCCGCGGCGAAGTCGCTCACGCTTCCGCTCCGCCGGCGCGGCCACCACCGTCGCCGAAGCGTGCGACCAGGTAGCCGACCCCGAACGGACCTTCGTAGCTGATCACCTCGGGCGCCACGGAAGCGTCGGCGCCCAGGAAACCGCCGAGCGCGATGATGCTGCGCAGACCACACTCGGCGGCGCCATCGAGCAAGATGGGGTCCATACGGCCGAGAGCGGCGAAATCGCCTACCTCGAGGAGCCCGATGACTTCATCATCGAAGAGCTTGCCGCGGGGATCGTACGGAGCCGGGGCGCCGTGCGTGAGGGCATGGGAAAGGTCGCCCGAGGCCAGGAAGAGCGTGTCCCGGCCAAGCTCCTCGGCGCAGCGGCGCACGAGCTGCCCCAGCGAGCGGTGTGGCGGGTAGGCGTTGACGATGGAGAGAGAGACGATCTGGCGTACCTTGAGGAAGCTCAGGGGGACCAGCACTCCCCAGTCCAGCACGTCACCGTCGTCGGGCATCATCTGCAGTTGGCGGTAGTCACCCGCCAGGGCGAGCAGCAGCTCGGCAAAGGGCACGTCGGTGTCGTAGCCGAAGGACACCTCGGGACAGCGGAAGCGGCCGAAGTCGCCGCTCAGGCGCGGCGACGTCTTGACCACATGAACGTCTCCGTACCCGTCGGTGTGCGGTGATATGACCACCACCGTCTCGGGCTCGCCGGCCTCCTCCGCAAGGCGCCGCATGGCGGCGACCGTCGCCGCCACCCTGTCGAGAGACGAGCCGCCGATCTCGGGGATGAGCAGCGGTGGATGAGGGCAGATGCAGCCTTGCATGGCCAGCAGCTCCTGTATGCGCCCCTCAGAGCCTTCCACGCAAGGTCGTCGAGGTCGCTCCGGTGATCTCCACCTTCACTATAGCACCGGGCTCGGCGGCCCCGGAGACATTCACCGTCACGTTCTGCCGCGTGCGGCCGCGCAGCAGCCGGCCGTCGCGACTCGCGCCCTCGATGAGAACCTCCGCCGCGCGCCCCACCCAGCGCCTGCGCGCGTCCAGACCCAGCTCCTGCGTGAGCGCCACCAGCCGCTCCACGCGCTCCACCCGCACCTCGCGCGGCATCTGGTCCTCGAGCTCGGCGGCGGCCGTCCCCCGGCGCGCCGAGAAGATGAAGGTGAAGGCGGCGTCAAAGGCCGCCGCGCGTACCAGGTCGAGGGTCTGCTCGAAGTCCCGCTCCGTCTCCCCCGGGAAGCCGGCGATGAGATCGCTGGTGATGCTCACTTCCGGCACGGCGGCGCGCAGGGCGCGCACGCGCTCCAGGTACGCAGCGGCCGAGTAGCCACGGTTCATGGCCGCGAGTATGCGATCGGATCCGGCCTGCGCGGGAAGGTGCACGTGCTCGCAGACGCCGGGCAGCGCGCGGATAGCGTCGATGAGGTCGTCTGACAGGTCCTTGGGATGCGAGGTCATGAAGCGCACGCGAGCGAGCCCCGGGATGCCGTCGAGGGCGCGGAGCAGCGCCGGAAAACCCGGTGCCTCGGAACGCCCGTCACGGCGCAGATCCAGCCCATACGCGTTCACGTTCTGGCCAAGCAGCGTGACCTCCCTCACGCCGTCGGCTGCCAGGGCGCGGACCTCGTCCACGACCGCCTCGAGCTCACGGCTTCGCTCCGGCCCGCGGACCCGCGGCACGATGCAGTAGGAGCAGAAGTTGGTGCAGCCGGACATGATCTGTACCCACGCCTGGAACGGCCGCGCGCGGCGCGCCGGAAGGTCGCCGCTCATGTGAGGGCCGTCGGCGAAGAAGCCGGTTGGGCCGCTGCGCGGCGGCACCGGCCCCATGGCCGCCTCGAGGAGCTCCGGCAAGCGGTGCAGGTTCTGCGGACCAAGAGCGCCGTCCACGCAAGGAAAGCGGCGGAAGAAGTCGTTCTGCTCGGCCTGCGGCAGACAGCCGGTGACGAGCACGATGCGGCCCGGGTCTTCACGCTTCAGCCGGGCGGCGTTCCCCAGGTGCCCGGCCAGTCGGTCGTCGGCGCTCTTGCGCACCGTGCAGGTGTTGTAGACGAGGACGTCGGCGTCTTCCGGCTCATCCACCGGCCGCAGGCCGTCGGCCTCGAGCATGGCTCGGATGCGCTCCGCATCATGCTCGTTCATCTGGCAGCCGAACGAGCGCAGGTAGTAGGTCCGCATCGTCGGCGGCGGGCGTCGCGCCGTCGCCGTTACTTGGCGATGTCGACGGCGCGGCTCTCGCGGATCACCGTGACGCGGATCTGGCCCGGATAGTCCAGCTGATCCTCGATATCGCGGGCGATCTCACGCGCCAGAAGCGCCGTGGCGTCGTCGTCGATCTCGCCGGGCTTGACCATCACGCGGACCTCACGCCCAGCCTGCATGGCGTAGCACTTCTCCACGCCCTTCTTGCTCTCGGCGATGCGCTCCAGCGACTCGAGGCGCTTGACGTAGTTCTCCAGCGACTCGCGCCGCGCGCCGGGGCGCGCCGCGGAGATGGCGTCGGCGGCCTGGACAAGCACGGCCTCAACGGTCTGCGGCTCGATGTCCTGGTGATGCGCCTGGATGGCGTGGCACACGCTCTGCGACTCGCGATACTTCTTGCACAGCTGTTGTGAGATATAGGCGTGCGACCCGTCCACTTCGTGGTCGATCGCCTTGCCGATGTCGTGCAGTAGGCCGGCGCGCTTGGCGATCTTGACGTTGGCGCCCAGTTCGGCGGCCATGATGCCGGCAAGATGCGCCACCTCGGTGGAGTGGTTGAGCACGTTCTGGCCGTAGCTGGTGCGGTACTTCAGGCGGCCCAGGACTCTCACGAGCTCGGGCGCCACGCCATGCACGTTGGTGTCGAAGCAGGCCTGCTCTCCGGCCTCCTCCATCGCAGCCTCCACCTCGGCCTTGGCCTGGGTGTAGCTCTCCTCGATACGCGCCGGGTGGATGCGCCCGTCGGTGATGAGCTTGGTGAGGGTGAGCCGAGCGGTCTCGCGGCGCACACCGTCGAAGCCCGAAAGGACGACGGCCTCCGGCGTGTCGTCGATGATGAAATCGATGCCGGTGACGTTCTCGAGGGTGCGGATGTTGCGCCCCTCGCGACCGATGATGCGGCCCTTCATGTCGTCCGAGGGCAGGTTGACCACCGACACCGTCGTCTCGGCGACGTGGTTGGCGGCGGTCCGCTGAATGCTCAGGGAAAGGATGTTGCGGGCCCGACGGTCGGCTTCTCGACGCGCCTCTTCCTCCACCTGGCGGACCAGCTTGGCCATCTCGTGGCGGGCCTCTTCCTCAGTCTGCTTGAGCAGCATCTCTTTCGCTTGGGCGGCGCTCAAGCCGGAGATGCGCTCGAGCTGGATCATCGCCTCAGCGTGTGCGTTGTTCAGCTCGTCCGACAGCCGCTGGCTGTTCGCGTCGCGGTCACGGATAGACTGCTCGCGGCGTTCCTGCTCGGCGGTCCGCAGGTCGATCTGCTCCTCACGCTGCAGCAGGCGCTGCTCGGCCTTGCCGACCTCTTCGCGCCGGTCGCGGAGCTCGCCCTCGACCTCGCTGCGGACCTTGTGGACCTCCTCCTTGGCTTCCAGACGCGCTTCCTTGACGATGGCGTCGGCCTCACGCTTGGAGTCGCGCAGGAGCTTCTCCGCCTCGCGCTCCGCCCCCGCCAGCTTGTTCGAGGCAAGCGAACGCCGGACGAAATACCCCAGGCCGATGCCGACCACGAACCCAACGACGATCAAGATCACCAAGACGGCTGTCATCATCCAATCCCTTCACAAGTCGCGCGGCACAAAAAATGGCCGGGCAACGCGCCCGGCCAGTGCCACGCTCGCACTCGCATGCAGTACACGACTGTAGCTGGTTCAGCGTCCAGGGGTCAGGACGAGGTTCGAGTCGTCAAACCTCCCAAAACTCCCATGGTTGACCCCTGTTCCTATCGTTTCAGCTGACCGGCGCCGGAGCACCGCGTGTATCGCTGTGCAAGAGCGAGAGTGGAATACACAAAGCACGCGCAAACGTCGCGCAGAACGATAGTAGGCGATTGACGTTCGAGAAGTCAATTCGGCGGGGGCTTCGCGTCCTCGCCACCCGGAGCCGTTTCGGCCATCCAGCGCTTGATAGCGGCGTAGGCCACGTCGCTGGCGAAGCCGCGGCGCTGAAGGGCCTGGAAGGCTCGCCGTTGCGTCGCCTCGAGCGGCGGGCGCGGCGCGCCCTTGCGGCGCAGAAAGTCGAGAGCGCGCTGGAACTCCGCGTCGCCCGCCTCCCCGCCCCGAGAGGCGTTTCCGAGCGCGGCATCGATGACGTCGCCGGCGACGCCCAGTGCGACGAGCCCGCGGCGGATGCGCTGGGCGCCCCAGCGGCTCAGGCCGCGCTTATCGGCGACATAGCAGCGCGCGAACTCCGCGTCGTCGAGCAGGCCGTCGGCGGCCAATCTCTCCAGCACGGTCGCAACGTCGTGTTCCTCGTGCCCCTTCTGGAGCAGACGCGACTGTAGCTCGTGGCGACTGCGAGCCCGATGACCAAGCAGCCGGTAGGCGTCGGCGGCGGCGCGCTCGGCAGCAGCTTGGCTGCGAAGCTGGTCCAGCGCGTCGACGTCCAGCTCGCGGCCCTGGAACAGGCGCCAGCGAGCCACGAACGAGTCGCTGACGCTGCACACGAAGTCGCCGTCGACGTGCAGCGCCACCTTGCCTCGTCGTGTAGCCCGCAGCGAGGTGACGACCGGCATGCCGGCGCCCTAGAGGACCTCGCCGGTCACAGGGTCGACACCCGCGGGCGCGGGGGCGGGCGCCGTGACGCCGACATCGGCCGGCGGCAGCCCGGCCTTCTCGCGGACCTGCAGCTCGATGGCATCGGCCATGTCGGGGTTCTCCTTGAGGAAGGCGCGCGCGTTGGCGCGGCCCTGACCCAGGCGGTCGTCGTTGTAGCTGAAGAAGGCGCCGCTCTTGGCGACCACGTCGTACACCACGCCGAGATCGAGCAGGGTGCCCTCCCGCGAGATGCCCTGGCCGTACATGATGTCGAACTCGGCGAGCTTGAAGGGCGGCGCCACCTTGTTCTTCGCCACTTTGACGCGCACCCGGTTGCCGACGGCCTCGGTGCCGTCCTTGAGCGTCTCGATGCGACGGATGTCGAGCCGGATGGTGGCGTAGAACTTGAGCGCTTTGCCGCCGGTCGTGACCTCGGGATTGCCGAACATCACGCCGATCTTCTCGCGCAGCTGGTTGGTGAAGCAGCAGATCGTGCCGGAGCGGCTGAGAGTGCCGGCCAGCTTGCGCAGAGCCTGGCTCATGAGCCGCGCCTGGAGACCCACGAAGCTGTCGCCCATCTCGCCTTCGATCTCGGCCTTGGGCGTGAGCGCCGCCACCGAGTCGATGGCGACGACGTCGAGGGCGCCGCTGCGCACCAACATCTCGACGATCTCCAGCGCCTGCTCGCCGTAGTCCGGTTGTGAGACGAGGAGATTGTCGACGTCGACGCCGATGGCCTTGGCGTAGATGGGATCCATGGAGTGCTCGGCGTCGATGAAGGCGGCCTGGCCACCGAGGCGCTGCGCCTGCGCGATGAGGTGATAGACCATGGTGGTCTTGCCCGACGACTCCGGGCCGTAGATCTCGACGATGCGGCCGCGCGGGATGCCGCCGACGCCGAGGGCGATGTCGAGGGCCAGCGACCCGGTGGGCACGAACTGCATGTCGTCGCTCACGGGATGGTCGCC
>Ga0209747_1000497_pt1 | contig 21299 bp, 17 predicted proteins | sample BarGraNGADG00311_FD_184498 | JGI IMG/M metagenome (GOLD analysis project Ga0209747, IMG submission 184498) | Arctic peat soil microbial communities from Barrow, Alaska - Barrow Graham LP Ref core NGADG0011-311 (SPAdes) (version 2) | ecosystem: Environmental > Terrestrial > Soil > Wetlands > Peat...
CACATCGGGCTCCGGCAGCGGAGCCTGCTTCTTGGCCTCCTTCCCCTCGGCTTTGATGCGCTTGGCTTCTTCTTTCTTCAACCGCGCCAGCTCTTTTTTTGAGGGCGGCGCTTCCTCGAATTCAAAATCGATGGGTGCTTCTTGCATTTGTACCGCTTCCGGTTCGGAGGCGGGCTTGACCTTCTTGGACTTCTTGGCCTCCTTCTCCTCGGCTTTGATGCGCTTGGCTTCTTCTTTCTTCAGAAGGGCCAGCTCTTTTTTCGAGGGCGGCTGTTCGAAAGGCTCCTGGGGCGCTCCCGAGGGGGCACCGAAAGAAGCTTCGGGTGAAAGGAAGGGTTGAAGACCTTCAACCGGCTCCTCTCTTTGCGGAGGGGCGGGGACCGGGTAGATGTCGGGCGCCGGCTCCATCTGGGCCGCCAGGGGGGAAGATTGCTCATCCTTTTCCCACAGCGAGGATTCCGATCCCAGCTCAAAGGCGGGCTTTGCCTCTGGGACCGGCTTGACTTCTGCGGCGGCCTTCTTGTGCTTGCGGGAGACTTTTGCCTCCGCTTTCTGCCGGTCTTTGGCGAGCCGGGTCGATGCGCTTGCCAAACCGCCGGAGAGTTCTTCGACCCGGGCCCTGTAGCAATCCAAGCAAAGATGGATCTGGTTGCTCTCGCTGGCACACAACGGGCAGATAGGTGTCTCGCATTGAACGCATGCTGTTATAGCTTCATTCCCGGCGTGGAAAGGACATTCCATTAAGGCCACCTCCAAGCATATACACTCGGGCCGTTTCCATAATTACTTCGCTGGTCGCAATGGTTTCCCTTGCGCGGCCCTTCCCTGACTGTCATTTTTCTGGCGTGCGCATCACCGGCTATATGACGGATTGCGCACTCCCTCGGGCATCAACATAGTATGTTATCGGCAGCGTAAGAGCCGTTTTTAAGGCGGTCAAAGCTGATATAATTCACATGTGCCGAACCCGCCGCAGTTCATCCAAGAAAAGGAGCAAGTCTAACGTGGGCATCAGCAGTGAGGGCAGGAAGGTGTTCAAGAGGTTTTGCCTTATCGGTTTCGGTATTCCCACCGTCCTTCTGATCTTCATCGCCGTCCTTTACCTCTCGCCCTGGGCCCTCGCCACAAGGGATGCATTAAAAGCCACGCTCAACATAGCGGCCGGTTGCCTGGCGGCCGCCGGCCTCCTGATCTGGGCCTTTTTCAGCTTCCTGCTATACCGCCGATTGTGGAAGGCCTTCCCGTATATCCCCGAGAAGGAAAAGGGCTGGTCTTTTGCGGAGGGAAGCTTCGGACTGGTGGCAGTGGGAGCGAGCATGCCCTCCGTGCTCGGGGTCTTCTACTACCTCTTCACGGGTGACTTCTCCCGGGGTGCCTTGATAATCGCCTCATCATTCGTTCTGGGGCTTATTGAAGCCGCCCGCTTCCCGACAAGGATTGATGAAGTTGAACAGATCATCTTGGGGATGGAGTGATGGCTGGCCTCCGCAAGTTTGAAAAACGGCTCGAGAAAATCTTCGAGGGCCCCTTTAAAAAGCTGTTTAAGGGGGGCGTACAGCCTCTGGAGATAGCGCGACGCCTGATGCGGGAGGCCGACGACGGCCGGATGATGAGCCTGAATGAGGTGCTCGCTCCTAATTATTACCAGGTATATTTAAGCCCGGCTGACTACGAGCGGATGGCGGGATATTTTGAACGGTTGGCCGCCGAGATGGAGGGTATGATTATTAACTACGCCAGCGAAAAGGGCTACCACTTGATTACCAGGCCTCAGCTCAAATTCGAGCAGAACGACGACTTGGGGGAGGGTCAGTTTACAGTGGTCGCCTCGGTCGACAAACCAGCGGCGGAAGGGACCGCCGAAGCACCGGCGGGTCACGGCAGCGGGGAGGAGGTTGGAGCGCTGGCCCTCCTCAGCGGCAAGGCCGCCGGCTCGAATTACTATCTGGAAGGCAATAAGACGGGCATCGGTAGATCTGATGATAACGATTTGGCCCTCAGGGACCCTCGCGCCTCGCGCTTTCACGCAGAGATCGAACGCAGCGATGAGGGATACATTCTTAGAGACCTGGCAAGCACTAACGGCACCATTGTCGGGGGGCGCCGGGTGCGTGAGAGGCTGCTCGAGGATGGGGACATCATTACCATGGGCGAGACCGAGATGAGGTTTCGCCTGATCGAGAGGCCGCGAGGCGAGGAATAATGGGGCAGTCGCAACATGCGGCGTAATTCTTAAGTACAGCAGGAGTTGTAGTTGCCGGAAATAGTCTACGTAACGCTGAGATTTGCCTTCCTGGGCCTGCTCTACACCTTCGTTTTTCTCGTGGCCAGGTTGGTTTATCGCGAATTGAAGCCGGCGCCGGCAAGGCAGCCGGCCGCGCAACACAGGCATGAAAGGATGGGCAGGAAACCGACTCTGGTTGCCTTCGATGCCCGCGGCCGTAAGACGCGCCTCAACGCCTTTATCGGGGATCAGGTGATCCTGGGCCGAGGATCGGATTGCGGTATCACCCTCAAGGATGAGTTCGCCTCAAACCAGCATGCCAAAATTTACCAAGCTGAGGGTCGCTACTACGTGGAAGATCTGGGGACCACAAATGGAACATACATCAATGGTCGCCGCATCAGTTACCCGACGGAGCTGCGTAGCGGCGACAGCATAAAGATCGGGCGAACCGTAATGGAGTTCAGGAGGTAGGTGTGCGCTACGCAGCCCTTTCGGAAACCGGCAAGGTGAGGGAGCACAACGAGGACAGCCAGTATGCAGATGGGCGAACCTTTATTGTAGCGGACGGCATGGGCGGCCACCGCGCCGGCGAAGTAGCGAGTGCGGGCGCGATCGAGGAGTTCATGCGCTTTGAAAGGGAAAACCGCGCCCTGGAGCCGTTGGATCGCATAAGGGACGGCATGCTCGCGGCCAACGAGCGCCTTTATGAAATGGCGCTCAGAGACCCCGACATGGAAGGAATGGGCACAACTTTTACGGTCGCCCTTTACGAGAGAGAACTCTTCCTGGGCCATGTCGGAGACAGCCGCGCATATCTTTTCAGGGATGGAGGTCTGACCATGTTGACCAGGGATCACTCATTGGTCGAGCAGATGGTGAGCGAGGGGTATATCTCTCGGCGCGAAGCGCGGGTGCATCCGCAGCGAAACGTCATTCTGCGGGCGCTGGGCGTTTTGGAAGACCTCGAAATAGACCTCGATTCAATGGCAATCCTTCCCGGCGACCGCATGCTGCTTTGCAGCGACGGGCTGAGCGGCGTTTTGGAAGACGACCAGATAGTTTCCCTTCTCGATGATGCTGACGAGCCGGAGCTTGGCTGCCGGGAACTGATTAAGGCGGCTAAGGACCGGGGAGCGACAGACGACATAACGGCGGTGCTCATCTATTTTGACCACGGCTCGCCGGGGGGCGAAATGGACCGCGACAAGGGGAAGAAGGCCTGGTGGAAGTCTTTATTTCGCTAGTAGTGGACCGGCCCATAAATACACCGTATTTATGGGCCGGTCCAACTGCTTTAGGTGTATCACCGGATTTATGGGTCGGGACACCGAGAAGGGAGCGCTGCTAACTTGCAGCTCAGCCGCCGCAATCAGGAATTAATATTGTTGGCCATGGCCTCGATCATCCCTTTCGCCGGCTGGATCTCAATCGATCTGGCGAGGGAAGGCCACATCGTCCCGGGGAACGCGGTTTATCCCATTGTCATGGTCGGCATGTTCGCCGTCGCCCACCTGGCCCTCCGCCTGATAAGACCGCAGAGCGATCCCGTTCTGCTTCCCCTGACCGCGGCACTGGTTTACGTGGGGATCATGTTCCTGTTCCGCCTCGACGTGCACATGGCGAGACTGCAGGTGATCTGGCTGGGAGTGGGTGTCGCGGCTATGCTCATCCTGATCCTGGTGCTCAAGGATTACACCAGCCTCGCGAGGTACCCATATATATTGGCCACCATCGCACTATTGTTATTGTTTTCCACCATGATCTTCGGGAGGGAGGTCAACGGGGCCAAGCTGTGGCTGGTTTTCGGCCCGCTACGCTTCCAGCCCTCGGAGCTGGCGAAGATAATGCTGGCCATTTTCTTCGCTGCCTATCTCTCGGAGAGGAGGGAGCTTATCGCCGGAGCGGGCAAGTCGGTAGCCGGCCTTCGCATGCCGCGGCTGCGCGACCTCGGGCCGCTTCTCACCATGTGGGCGCTTTCGCTCCTGCTGCTCATCTTTCAGAAGGACCTGGGTTCGTCCCTGCTCTTTTTCGGGATCTTCCTGGCCATCATCTATGTCGCGACGGCACGGGCTTCCTTCGTGGTTGTCGGGCTGGTGCTCTTCCTTTTGGGGGCCACGCTTACCTTTTATGCCTTTCCTCATGTGGAGAAGAGGGTGAACACCTGGTTGGACCCGCTCAACCCCAAGACCATAAGTGGCGACAGCTACCAGATATCGCAATCGCTCTTCGGTTTCGCCGAGGGCGGCCTCTCCGGAACCGGCCTTGCCCGAGGCGACCCCAAGATTATCCCCTTTATCGAAACGGACTTCATTTATGCAGCGGTGGGAGAGGAGCTCGGACTGCTGGGAGCGGCTGCGCTCGTGCTGCTCTACCTGATGTTTTCGGCCCGCGGTCTCTATGTTGCGCTCACCTGCCGCAACGATTTCGGCAAACTACTTGCCGTCGGCCTGACGGCCATCGTCGCCCTGCAGGCTTTCATCATCATGGCCGGGGTGACCCGGCTGGTGCCGCTCACCGGCATAACCATGCCCTTTATCAGTTACGGCGGAAGTTCCCTGCTCTGTAATTTTCTGTTGGTGGGGCTGCTGTTAAATATTTCGAGTGGAGGTAAAGAGGTTGCAGAGGAACATTAGAATTCTGGGGATCTTCTTCATATTCCTCGCCGTCGCGCTGCTCCTGAACCTCACCTATATTCAAGTCTTCGGGCAGAAAGGCCTACAGGAAAATCCTGCCAATGCCCGGAGGTTGATCCGCGAATACTCCGTAGCCCGGGGAAGCATCGTTACTTCCGACGGACAGGTCGCCGCGCAAAGCCGCGAGACGGACGGCTCTTACAAGTACATGCGCAGTTATGGGCAGGGGGATCTCCTGTCGCACCTGCTCGGATATGACAGCCCGCAGTTCGGCCGGTCCGGGCTCGAGCTGCAGTATAACGACTACTTGCTGGGACGAAAGCCATCCCGGGGCTGGGTCGACGAGATGACCAAGAACGTGAAGAAAGGCTACGATCTGCACATCACGGTGAATGCATCAGTTCAGGAGGCCGCCGCCCGCGGACTTGGTGCCAGGAAGGGAGCGGTCGTGGCCATAGATCCCAGGGACGGCTCGTTGCTCGCCTGCTATTCCTGGCCCACGTATAACCCCAACCTGCTGGTCAGCGAGGATCTTGACGCCCAGGGCGTGCCGAAGGCCGACGCCCAGATGCGCTCCTATTCCCAGGACCAGGCCAGCCCGCTTCTGAACCGTGCCACCATGGGCCTCTTCACTCCCGGGTCCAGCTTCAAGATCCTGACCGCCTCGGCGGGCATCGAAGCCGGCTTTGCCCCGGACACCGTCTACAACTGCCCGGGAATATGGCCGGTAGGAGGGTCCCGGGTGGTAAATTATGGCAGCCCGCCCAAGGACTTTGGAAACATCGATATGGACAGCGCCCTCACCTATTCGGTCAACACTTATTTCGCCCAGCTCGCCAATAACGTAGGCGCGAGGCGGATGGTGGATTATGCCCAGGACTTCGGTATGAACCAGCCCATTCCTCTTGATTACCCAGGGATTGAAAAATCCTCGATACCGTCTGCAGATACGATGGACAGCATCGAGCTGGCATGGACGGGGGCGGGGCAGGGAGAGCTCCTCCTCACCCCCCTGCAGCTGGCGGTCATCGGCTGCGCGATTGCCAACCAGGGTACGATTATGCTCCCACATCTTATGAAGGACATAAGGAACGGCGACGAGATACTGGAGCGCTTCGAGACCCGAGCCTGGAAGAAGCCGATCTCCAGCGATACCGCCCTGTCGGTGCTTTCCATGATGGTTCACGTCGTGGAAAACGGCACCGGGTCGGGAGCCGCAATCGATGGAGTCACGGTAGCCGGAAAAACCGGGACGGCTGAGGTCCAGGGCAAGGCCAACCATGCCTGGTTCGTGGGCATCGCTCCGGCGGAAAACCCGCGGGTCGTGGTCGCGGTGCTCGTGGAGAACGGGGGAGGCGGTGGGGCGATTGCCGCGCCCATCGCCAAACAGGTCATGCAGGCGGTCTTAAAAAAATAGAAGGTCATCCCGATTACGCCGAAACATGTTTCTTGACAGCGGCGTCAAACTGGCGTTCACTGCGTTGGTGGGCCGTCCTGTAAATACGGCGAGCACCGAAAGCGCAAAAGTGTCGCGCCCTGATGACGGAAGCGTATTGCTGAGTACGTAGCAGGGAGCTAGGCTTTTCGCTTAGCGAAAAGCCGTATTGCGAGGAGGCGAAGTCGACGCGGCAAGCTCGATTGAGCAAGGCATTGCAATAGAATATCCAGCTCAAGGGGATGCAGCGACGTTCGAATGCCGTTGTGTTTGGAGGATGGCCCACTAAAATAGAGATTAGGAAGCGATTTTTTACGGAGGCTTGATGGATACCTCGGCGGATTGGAAAGGAAATGTGCTCAAGCGGCGATACCGCCTCGACGAGCGCATCGCAGTCGGGCTGACGGTCGAGGTTTTCAGGGGTTACGATCTGCTCGAGAAAAAAGAGGTGGCGATAAAGCTGCCCCTCCCCTTTCTCCTCTCCGATCGCGACTTTTGCGACAACTTCCGCTCCGCCGCCCACCGCGCGGTTCGCCTGTCAAATCCTGGGCTGGTGGAGGTGCTCGATTACGGCATCGAGGAAGAGCGCCCGTTCCTAGTTATGGAACTCATCAAGGAAAAGACGCTGCACGAGATGCTGGAATCGGGGAGGAAGATGAAGGCGCCCGGCGCCATGTACTTCGCCATTGAGTTGGGCAAAACCCTGGTTTACCTGCATGAGCAGGGAATTGTCCACGGGTGCCTCGATGAAAAACACGTTTTCATATTCCCGGGTAGAAAAGCCAAGGTCTCGGACGCCGGGTTTCCCTCCGTCCTCGGCGGAGCCGGCTCCCCCTACCCCCATATGCTGGACCCGCGGCGGGATATTCAGGACCTCGGCTACATACTTTACCGCGCCCTCAGCGGACGCAATAAGTCGGAGGTGGCGGAGGATGTCAAGAGGGGCAAGCTGAAATGGAATTCCGAGGTGCCGGAGCGCCTCAAGAGATTGGTCCAACAATGCCTGGAAAGCTTCGGACACGGCGGATTCATATCATCCGAGCAGATGGTCTGGGAGGCTGTCTCGACGCTGAGAGAAGAGCAGCCGATGATCACGGTTCCCAAGATCACCGAAGCGGAAGAGGAGCCGGTCGAGGTCAAGCCGATCTATCGACTGACCCTGCCGAAACTCAAACGCTGGCAGGCCGTTTCCGGAGCGGCTTTGCTCGTCGCCGGGGGCGTCCTCTTGCTCATATGGATCCTCTCGGCGATTATCGCCCCGAGCAAGGTACAAGTCCCCAACTTCATTAACATGAATATGGAGGAGGCAGCCGGTCTGGCCTCGCAGAGCGATCTTGGAGTGCTGGTGGTCGGGCAGGAGCATGACGCGAACGTCAAGGCAAATTACATAATTTCCCAGGACCCGGAGGGCGGGGTCATGGTCAGGAAGAAGACGGTCATAAGAGTTCTGCAGAGCCTGGGGCCGCTTACCGTTCCCAACCTGGTCGGCCTGAGCCTGGAAGACGCCAAGATGGTGCTCGAGAGCAGGGGCTTCAAGGTTGGAGAAATCACCTATCGCGAATACCCCGATTTCACTGAGAACCGCGTTGTGGAGACCGATCCGCCCTACGGTTCGAAGCTTTCAGGGGGAGATGTCGTCAACCTGATTGTCAGCAAGAAACCATGATTTCGGGGTCAGGCCCCCGCAGCCGCATTTTTTCGAGTCTAAAAAGCGCCCATACTGGGATTTTTTTCAAAATGCGGATGAGGGGGCTTAACCAATAGCACACCGTATCATCTCGTGTCATCGGGCCTCTCGGATGGTAACGCTTCTCGGGAACAATATGGGCGACGTGCGCCTCAAAGCACAAGGTGAGCGGGCCTTTTAGAAGGAGTCGGGGCCTGCATTATTGAAGTATTCGAGAAAGCGGGTCCGGGGGTCCGCCGGGCCTAACGTAAGGTGAAAAGGGGATTGCATGCTTGGAAGGGTCTTCAATCAGCGTTACCGTTTAAAGGAAAAAATTGGAAGCGGGGGGATGGCCGATGTTTTCCTCGCCGATGACCTTTCACTCAACCGGGAAGTCGCGGTTAAAATACTTCACCCCCAGTTTGCCTCGGACCCTTCATTTATTCAGAGGTTCCGCTATGAGGCCCAGGCGGCGGCCAACCTGAACCACCCTAATATAGTAAACATCTACGATTGGGGCAACGAAAGCGACATGTATTACATAGTCATGGAATACGTCGAGGGGCGGGACCTCAAGGATCTCCTCAAGACCGAAGGCCGCCTGACGCCGGAATGGGCCGCCGAGATAACAGCGGAGATTTCGGCCGCTTTGCAATTCGCCCACCGCCGCAACCTGGTACATCGAGATATAAAGCCCCCTAACATTTTCATAACCAATCTAGGCCGAGTGAAGGTCATGGATTTCGGAATCGCCAGGGAGGGAAACGGCGAAGGCATAACCCAGACCGGGATGGTTATGGGAACGCCGCAGTACATATCCCCCGAGCAGGCGCAGGGCCTTGCCGTCGACGGCCGCTCCGACATCTACTCGCTGGGGGTCGTGCTCTATGAAATGGTGACCGGCCGGGTGCCGTTCGACGACCCCAGCCCGGTCACCATAGCTTATAAGCAGGTCAGGGAGGACGCGATTCCCCCCTCGGTTATCAACCCGGAGGTGCCACCAACCCTCGAAGCGATTGCCATGAAGGCTATGGCCAAGAACCCGGCAAATCGCTTTCAGACTGCCCAGGAGATGAAGGCGGATCTCCTGCGCTTTCTGGAGGGAATGCCGGTCAATGCTCCCCCCGTGCTTCCCGAAGTTGCCTATCCGGCGACGGCTGCGGCTCCTGCTCTTGCGCCTCATAGGGGTTCGAGTCGTAATTGGATCTGGATTACCGCCGGAATTATTACGGTACTTGTAATCGTGGCCATTGTGCTGATCATCCTCTTGACCGGCGGCGGGACCAAGGTAGCCATTCCTAATCTCGTCGGCCTGTCTCAGGAAGACGCTCAGGCCGCGCTCGATTCATTGGGCCTGAAATTGGGAAGCGTCGGGCTGCAGTACATCGAGGACGCATCGCAGAAAGCCGGAATGGTGGTTTCTCAGGACCCGGAATGGGGCACCATGCTCGCCAAGGGGCAGACGGTTAACCTGGTAGTGAGCCAGGAGATGAGGATGCCCAGCCTGGTCGGCCTGGGTCGCAGCGAGGCCGAAGATGCGCTGAAAAAGCTGGGTATCTCGGTCATAGAGGTGGAGAATTCTGCGGTCGACAACCAAAAGCAAATAGACGTTGTACTGACCCAGGATCCGGCGAGTAAGAGTTATATCTCGCCGAGCGTCAACGTCAAGCTGGTAGTTGGGGTCGAGCAAAAAAAGAAAGCCGTTCCCGATGTCGTCGGCCAGCAGCAGGCTGATGCCGAGGCCGAGCTCAAGGACGCCGGTTTTGAAGTTTCAGTGGCCGAGGAAGCAAGCGCGGATGTACCCAAGGGAGAAGTAATCCGGCAGAGCCCGCTCGCAAACCAGAGGGTGCTCGAGGGAAGCACGGTGACTATTGTGGTGAGCACCGGAAAGGACAAAGTCATCGTCCCGACCGTCACGGATCTGAGCGAGGACAGCGCAAAGACCAAGCTCACTAACGCCGGATTGAGCTACACTGTGGTTTACCGGGCGACGACCGACCCTACCCAGGTCGGCATGGTCATCGAACAGATACCACTGCCGGGTGAACAGGTCGACAGAGGCTACACCGTACGCATTTTTGTCGGCCGCGCTCCCTAGCACCGTATTTATGAAGCGGAGTACTTAGCATCCCTGCTTCACTTGCAATAAATGGCATTATGGATTGAATCGCGGGAATTTTGATTTCCTATGCGAGCACTATGATAAAAGCGGCCCCAGTGCCCCCCGAGGTCAAAGGAAATGGTGAGAGCGGCTACGGTTATTAACCTTATCGGGCCGCTTCCTTTTGCCCGGGTACCTCCCGATACGAATGAAATATTTGTGCCGAGCACGTATATACTTTTTATCGGAAAGGTAAGCACCCGGCTGAAATAAGGGGGGTCGGGCCTCTGCATCTGCATTTTCAAGTTTCGCGACTATTCATGCACAGCTTGGCTGAAAATACAGATGCAGAGGCCTGACCCCATGCCATTGTATTTATGGGAGAGTGCACTATAATCGACCGCATGAAAGAGGCATATGACGCAGTAATCGTGGGGGCGGGACCGGCCGGCTCCTGTGCCGCCTTTTACCTGGCCGGCCGGGGCCATCGAGTCCTCCTCCTCGACAAGGACATCTTTCCCCGCGAAAAGGTCTGCGGGGACGGCATAGCACCGCGAAGCGTGCACGCCCTCTACGACATGGGTCTCAAGCATGAAATCGAGGGCCGGTTCTTGAGGACTTCAGGGATGCGTTTTTATGCCAGCCGGGGCGGTCTGACCGAAGTGGATTATCCTATGGGCAGCAGCTTTCCCGATCATGGTTATGTGATACCAAGAAAAGAGCTAGATTTCATCCTGCTGAAAAAGGCCGAAGCTGCCGGCGCTGAGGTAAAGCAGGGTTGGCAGGTAAAATCAATTCTCGCCGAAGAACAGGGGCGCTTCCCGGGAGTCGAGGCCGAATTCGAGGGCGAGAAGAGCGTAATCAGGAGCCGGTACATCGTAGGTGCGGATGGTCCTTCCTCGCTGGTCGGGCGCAAGCTGGGCATGCTCCGCAGCGACCCGCGTTTCCTGGGGGTTTCGGTAAGGTGTTACATGAGCGGCGTGGAGGGCCTGGCCGACCGCTTGGAGATTTACCCCGAGGACGCCATCATGCCCAATTGTGGATGGATTTTTCCAATGAATGGTAATCTGGCGAATGTCGGTATAGGCGCCATGCTCTACGCCATTAGAAAAAGGCGAATCAATCTCAATCGCGCTTTTGAAGACTTCGCGGACAAGACACGCTACGCGGCGGACAAGCTGCGAGGGGCCAGTCGCGAGAGCAGGCTGCGGGGTGCCCTGCTACGGGTCGGGCTGGGGGGCTCGGAAGCGAGGAAGAGGAACGTATTGCTCGCAGGCGACGCTGCCTCGCTCACCAATCCCATAAGCGGAGAAGGCATAACCTACGCGCTCGAGAGCGGGCGCCTGGCGGCCGAAACCATAGCGTCGGCGCTGAGGAGCGGCAACGAGGATGCGCTGCGTGACTACCCGGTCATCTTGAAAAGCCGTTACGAGCATTACTTCCGGCTGGGAAGCCTGGCTATCCGTTATGGCAACAACCCCTGGTTCGTGAATCCGCTGCTCTTTACCACCTCCAAAATACCCAGGCTTGGAGACAAAATGGGGCGGTTTCTCATGAACTGCAGGCGAGCCGATCGCCCGATCTAGGAGCGAAAAATTGCTGAGTTCATGCCCGATAAGAAATAGCCGATCGGATCTTCGCGAAAGGCGCGGGCATGGGCATTAAAGTTACTTTCCTCTATCCCGATTTTTTCTCCTACGACGAAAAGCGCTTTCTGCCGGAGGGCCGAATATATCTGGGCATAGCTGCTCTCTCGGCATTCTTAAAAAGGGAGGGACACCGGACTTCGTTGATCCATCTGGTCGCCCCGCCCGAACGGGATGACCTGCTCGAGCGGATAAGAAGCGAGGAGCCGGACTTGCTCGCCGTCTCGACCACCAGCCACATGTTCCCCCATGTCAGGCGATGGATAGACTGGATCAAAGACGATATGGATATATTTACCATATGCGGAGGAGCCCATCCCACAATCGATCCGCAGGGAGCCATGGCGGAGGCGCGACTGGACGCGATATGCCTGGGAGAGGGGGAGGAGGCGCTGGCCGAATTATGCGCCGTGCTCGAAGAGGGCGGCGATCCTTCCGCTATCCCATCCCTCTGGGTGAGAAGGGGCGATGAAATAAGACGTAACCCGGTGCGCCCGCTGATCGAAGACCTCGATTCGCTTCCCTTGCCCGACCGCGCTATCTTCGATGCGTCGCTTTTCTGCGAACAGCAGCACGAGCGGGGCACGTTGATGGCCTCGCGCGGCTGCCCTTACAGCTGCACCTATTGCTCAAATCACGTGCAGAGGAGCATCTACCCTAACCGCAACAAATACGTGCGCTTCCGCAGCGTCGATAATGTCATGCGCGAGATACGGGAAATAATTGAAGCCGACCGCGGCGGCAGGCTGCGCTATATAAGATTCGACGACGACATACTCACCCTCGACCGCGACTGGTTCCAAAAACTCACGACCCGGTATGCGCAAGAGATCGGCCTGCCTTTCATCTGCAATTCCCGGGTAAACCTGCTCGACGAAGAAACCGTAAAGCTCTTCGCCGCAGCCGGCTGCTCCGTTATCTGCATGGGCATCGAGAGCGGCAACGAGTCGTTGCGCAGGGAAGTACTGCGCCGCAACATGTCCGACGCCGACATTATCGAAGCCTTCCGCCTGTGTCGCCGCTACGGAATCAAAACGGTTTCCACCAACATGGCCTCCCTCCCCGGAGAAGACCTTCCGGCTCTGTTGGATACCATCAAACTCAATGCCAGAGCGCGGCCCAATTGCATGCAGGTCTCCACTTACCATCCCTATCCAAACACCCGGCTTTACCAGCTTTGCGAGGAAAAAGGATATCTATCGGGCCGGCACGTGGATACCATTTTCGACGGCCGCAGCGCCCTCGACAGTCCCTCATTCCGGCAGCCCGCCTACGCCTTCGCCAAGGAAAAGTTCTATCCCCTAACCGAGCTCTTCTCGCGATTTTATGAAGCGGGAAGGCTCGGCGCGGCCGCGGCGCAAACGCTCGGTTACTTACTGAATTCCTCCCGGATTCCGTGGTCGTTACGACGCCCGCTACTGGAAATTACTTCCAGCTGGGCCGACAATCATTCCCGTTTTGAGTGGCTTTATTACTGACATATCAGTACCGCAAGAGAGCATTTTGGCGGCACCCCTCAACGGTACCCGAGGGCGGGACGATACAAGGTACTAGAAGTTGCTCCGCGGAAATAGTCTGGGGAAAAGAATAGCAAGGGGGCCGAAAGTATGGCGGGGAAGAAGCTGTGCAAGGTCTGCGGCGTTCCCAAGCGCGTGACCAGGGAACACGAATGGATCGGCAACGGGACCATAGTTCAGAGGGAAAACCGCGAACACCGCATGGTCTTTATCGAGACAGAGAACTTGGCCGCCACCTTTTCCGGCGTCGAAGAGATTATCGGCCGTTCCGTCGAGCGCATCATAATCGAGGCCAAGCGCCGTGCAACATTCGACTTCGTCGACCACATGCTCCCAGGCGCCGTGAAAGCAGTCCTCAGGATCGTGGGCATGCGGCCGGCGATAAACAGCATAAGCACCCTGGGCAGCATCATGGGCTATGGGGACATTGCGCTGGTTAAATTGCATCGGTCACGATTGTTCGCACACGACTTTGCAATCGTGAACATCAAGGAACCCTACTCGATAGCCCTTTTCTGCGGTGATCTTGCCGGCACTTTCAACGCCGTCAATCGACGTGAAGTGGGAGCCACCTATCGGCAGATCTCTGAAATCGAATATGAAGTGACAGGACACGTATCGACGCATCCCATAGGGCTCAAGGACAGATTGCAGACGAAGAAATACGCCAGCAAGGAAGGCGATATTCAATGGGAGGCTTGCCCCAAATGTGGCGGTCCGCTCGCGCTTTCGAAATATCAATGGCATATAGACAGAGGCATTATCGAGGGCAAGGAATATGCGCGGCGCATGGCGCTTCTCGGCCCGGCCGCTCTGGACGCGATCATCGATGAACTGGAAAGCGAGTTGGGCGATAGTATCCCCCACGTGGTGGTCGAAGCGCAACGGCGCTTTGCAAGGACGGGTTTTTATACGCTCGAGGAAATCGCGAGTGAAGAACTCTTCCGCGAGCAACTGGCAATAAGGGGGCTCGGCAACCTGAAGGAGGTCGAGTGGGGCAATGAATCAATGAGCTTCCGCATGGAGAACCCCTGCCTTCACCTGGTCATCGTGGGTCTGGTTCAGGGTTTCTTCGAATTAGCCTTCGGCCGTGAGGGAGCCGTCGAGTGGGATCTGACGAGTGATGGCGATCTCTCCGTGGAGGTCTCGGTCAAGAAGGACTCGTAGCCTCCACATTGGGGTCATCTACTTATTCTCGCGGCATGCACATGGTGATTGATGGCACCTGGGGCAGCCGTCCCCATACTTTCTCAGCGCCTGTTCGATATCTACTCTGCAGAGGTTGGCCAGGCTCACCAACCAGGCCAGAACATCCGCAAATTCCTCGCTCAAGGAATCACTCTCGCCTTTTCTCAAAGCGCGGGATAGTTCGCCGACTTCCTCCACCAACCAGGCAAAGGTGCCCAGAGTTCCCCTCGCGGAGTCCTTTTCCAGGTAAACGTCCCTCATGTTCCTTTGAAATTCTCCTATGTCCACTACTTCCCCCCCTCGACAGGGTGACCCGGAATCGTTTGAAAAGGGCCGGCTAGGCCAAGGGCCAGACGCGTCGATCCCTCCAGCATCCAGACAATAACGTGGATGTGGAGGGCCCATCTCCAACTGCTTCTCGGTCATACCCTCGAACTGCAAATACTATATGTCTTACTCACGCAAATGCAAAACCCGCTGGCCGTCAGGCTTTTTGCCGGAACCCAATCAGCCAGCCGCCGGTCTGATATAATGGTTCTGCCTGGAAAACCGGCACTTTTTCCCGGGGCGAGTGGCGGAATTGGTAGACGCGCTGGGTTCAGGGTCCAGTGCTCGTACGGGCATGCGGGTTCGAGTCCCGCCTCGCCCACCAGGTAACGATGGGACGGCTTGCCAGCCGTCCCTTTATACGATGACCATAAACGCCGGCCAGGCGTCGGGTTGTTTTCCGGACAACCTTCACAAAGGAGCGCTTTAGCCGCCGGCAGGTTGGGTGAAAAGCAAATGTATGCGCAGATGAGAACGCCAAAATTTTCCAAACGCAGGAGAAGTCCGGCTCCGGTGATAATCATCGCAGTTGTCATCCTGCTGCTGGGCTGCTGGATCTTCAATATAACCTGCGGCAGTAAGAAGAAAGTCGACACTTCCAACCTCAGTGAATACGCAAACCGGGTGGGTTCGTTGGTAGATGCTTCCAATGCCCTGGCCCAGACATGGGCTTCCATTCAGGGAAACCTGGTGCAGTTGATCGCAACGCCGGAAAGCCTGAACGACCAGCTGAAGGCGGTGGAGGATCAGTGCAAGGAATTGCAGGATCAGGCCAAGTCGCTGGAGGTGCCGGAGGCCGTGAAGGACGTAAACTATGCGCTCCTCATGTGTTTTGAGGGGCGTTACCGTGCAATCAAGAATTACCGCCCCGATCTGGTCAACGCGCTCTCGGCGGCCGACATGCAGGTATATACGCAGAACATTTCCGAGGACCTTCAGGAGTTCATGCGATCGGACGGCAGCTACTATTTCTATAAGAGGGCGCTGAGCGAAAACCTGAGCGAGAACAACATCGCGGATATAACCCTGCCGGATTCCGTCTGGCTGCCCAACTGGGAGGGGGCGACAGCGAAGAGCGTGCAATCGATGTTGATCTCCTTGAAGGGTACCGAAGTGCATGGGATGGCCCTGGGCAACATAACCATGACCCCGGAAGGGCAGATCGAAGAGCAGGGGGGAGAAACCATACATCGCCTTCCCTCTACGCAGGAAATAAGTGTGACCATAAATGTCCGAAATCAGGGAAGCCGGGCGGAGAAGGATGTGGTCGTTTCGGTCAGCCTCTATTCCACGGCGAATCCCGCGCCCAGCAAACAGGATCAGACCATCCCCTCCATGGGGCCGGGGGAAACGGTACAGGTGGTATTCCCGGGCCTGAAGCCGAAGGCGGGTGGCGTGCGAAACGTCCTGGAGGTAAAGGTGGCGCCTGTTCCGCTGGAAGGCTTGGTAGAGAATAACCAGAAATTGATATACTTCACGGTAGAGTGAATTGGAAAATGAATCCAGAAACTGATTTAGCTATCCGCACCGCCGCCATCGATCTGCTCAAAGGCCGGCTGGATGACATCGTGGAGGAGATAACCGGAATCCTCATCGATTCCATACCTTCTTTCAGAAACCGTTCCCCCCAGTTTTATTCGCGCCTCCGCGAAATCAGCAGGATGGCATGCGAGAGCGTGTCGAGCCAGCTCGACCAGGGAAGGGTGGCGATTGACTCCTTCGATTGGGCGGACCTCCAGGGATTCGAGTTGGCGGACATTCTACGCGCCTTCAGCATGGGCAGCGAGGTGGCATGGCGATGGATCAGAAAAGTCTGGGAAGGCGCCGGCTACACCGCGGAGGAGTACTTGAGGGCCAGCGAGCTGATATGGGAATTTTACTTTCGCGGTGCCGATTCGGTAGCCCAGAACTACTTGGATCAACGCCAGAGATCGATCAAGGAATTCAACCTGCTCCTCAATCGCATCCGGGTTACGCAGGATCGAGAGGAGCTCATGCGCCAGATCGTGGATGGCGCCTGCGAGCGCCTGGCTTACCGCCGCTGCCTTCTTTTCCTTTACGAGCGGGAGATGTTGGTCCCGGTTTCGGCGCGCGACCGGGAGGACCAGTCGTGGGGAAGAAACGTCATGAGGGAGGTCAGGCGGTTTCCGATCTCGCCGATGGGCAAGAGCCTGGAGGCCAGGGCCTTTTATGAGCGGACCATGAAGAGCGCTCGCGGGGAAGAGGGCCTCAAAGTAGCCTTCCTCTCGCCTGAGCAGGGCAGTGAATTTGTAGTAATACCGGTTAATCCGACCGGCTCGCCCAAGGGATTGTTGTATATCGAGGCCGATACGGGAACGGTCATCGCCGAGCGGGATCGGGAGATGCTGAGCACTTATGCCGACACCGTGGGGATGGCGCTCGAGAACACTCGCCTGTACCGTGAGGTGGAGGCCAAACGGAGGGTGATGGATCACCTCATGGCCCGGGTAAACACCGCCCATGAGGAGGAGAGAGCTCGTATCGCGAGAGAGTTGCATGATTCGGTGGCCCAGACCCTGCTCAAGATCATCTACGCCGGCGGCTTCGCCCTCGACTTCTTAAAAGAGGACCCCAAGTTGGCGGTGGACGAGATCGAAGAGGTACAGCAGCGGGCCAAGGAATGCCTGCGGGAGCTGAGGGGAATAATGGCCAACCTCAGGCCGACTTCCCTCGACATCCTTGGCCTTATGGAAACCATCGTCCGCTATGCCGAGCAGTTCGAGGAAGAGTATGCGATAAATGCCAGCCTGGACCTGCGCGGCCTGGAATCGATAAGCACTTCGGCCGAATTGACCGTTTTCAGGATACTTCAGGAAGAATTGGCAAATGTTGGCAAGCACTCCAATGCCACATCGGTGAGGATAAGATCCGAGATATCCCAGGGCGATTTTATTTTGAGCGTCGAGGACGACGGTGTAGGCTTTGATCCGCATGTCCTGGCGGCCGAACAGGAGAGTGGAGAGCACCTGGGGCTGATGGCCATGCGAGAGCGCGCCGAGTTGCTGGGCGGGCATCTGAGCATTGATTCCATGCCGGGTATTGGCACGCGTATTACAGTGAGGCTGCCTATTCTGAGCGGGGGCGAAGCCTGATGGCCGGCAAGGGAGGCGGATCAATCAAGGTCATGCTGGTTGACGATCACGAGGTCGTCCTGGAAGGTCTGATCCGTATTCTGGAAAGGCAGGGGGGCATTAAAATACTGACCGTGGCCCGTTCGGCGGAAGAAGCCCTGGAAAAAATTGGGAGGTTCCCTCCGGATGTCATAATCGTGGATATCCAGCTGCCGGGCATGAACGGCATCGAACTGATCAAGAAAATAAAAGCCAGTTACCCCCAGATAGAGGCAATAACCCTTACCGTCTTCGACGACGAACAGTTCGCCAGGCAGGCGATCAGGGCGGGGGCTATAGGATACGTTATCAAGGACGCCGCCAAGGACGAGCTGGTGACGGCGGTGATCGCGGCCGCCAGGGGCGAATCCTTGATATCCACCTCGGTCGCCCGCAAGCTCATAGCCGATATTACGGAGCCGGGGGGACGCCGCAAGAAGAAAATGGAGGGCTTCGAAGGCCTCTCACAGCGGGAGGTGGACGTCATAAAGCTGATGGCCAGGGGCTACAACAACCGGCAGATAGCAGACCTGCTTTTCATCAGCGAGCATACCGTAAAGGTTCATATTAGGAATATCTTTCGCAAGATAGGCGTCGCCGATCGCACCAATGCCGTGTTATGGGCGATAGAGAACGGGGTGGTCTTGAAGGACAAAGAGACGATTACCCCCGATAAGCCCCAGATCTAGCCGGCAGCGGCTACCTCCTGGTGGTGAGCGGGCCGCAAAGGAAAATGCTCAGGCGTGATAGAATTGCCTATCGGCGGCGCCCGCAGCGATTGAGCACAGGAGGTAAGATGTTACAAGCATGCCATGGGTGCGGCATTCCTCTCCTCGTCAGCCACGAACTCAGCTGGGAAGCGAACGGGGCTATAACTCTTGTCAGCTCTCCCAACAACCGCATGGTTTTTATCGAGTCGGAAACCATAGATAACCTTTTCACGGGAATAGGGGAACTCATCGGTATGCCAATCATACACCTGGTCATCGAGAGCCGTTCCCGCGAGACCAAGAGATATATCGAGAGAACCTTCCCCCGCGAAATGCGCAAGACAATGGCATTCAAGGAAATGACGGGCGACGTCCCGGAGCAGGGCATATCCCAGGAAGACAAGGAAGCACACCTCGCCGCCATTAGAAACATTGCCCAGACTATAATCGATATCAGCCGGGCTTACGGCTACGGGGATCAGAGGTTGAGCGACCTCTGGGAGAGCGGCGGGGATTTCCCGTGGCGCTCGCAAATCATCCGGGACCCGTATTCGCTGCTGTTCATAGCGGCGGACAACGTCGGAGCGGTGGAGGTCTTCGAAGAGACCGAAATGCGCGTGAGCTACGAGGAGATAGAGAAGGACACCTACAGGATAGAGGTCTATCCCGGGAAGCACCTGGTAGCCTTAAAGGAAAGGCTGAAGAGAAAGCGCTACGATCTCAAACCGGGTGATATCTCTTACGATCGTTGCCCGCAATGCGGTATTCCCCTGGAGGTGGCCGCCTCGAACTGGGTTTGCGAAGACGGCACTTACACCGATCCGATCACCGGCCGCAGGATGGCAATATTTGGGCCCTCCGCCATGGATTCGGTGATGGACGACCTGCAGTCGGAGTTGGGAGAGGCCATACCGGAGACCATCATCGAGGCCCAGAGAAAGTACATAAAAGAGGCATGGGCCGGAGGTTCATGGAAGCGATCGGGCTCCGACTTCCGGCACCTGATAGCCCTTCGAGGTTTGGGCGACCTGGTCGGATTTGAGGGCGACAGGAACCATCTCAGTATGAAGATGCAAAATGCATGCCTGCATCTGCCAATGATCGGGATGACCCAGGCCCTGGTCGAACTGGCCTATTCAGTCGAGAGCTCCAGCTGCGAATGGGCGTTGGCGGAGGATGGAGATCTCGACATGACGTTCAAAGTACGCTAGAAAGGCGTCATAGCGCGGAGGTAGCCCACTCCATCGCCCTGCGGCTTCAGCCGTTCGATTTCCAGGAAATTCCCATCGAGCTTTGGACCCAGCATGAACTTCCAGCTCGAGGTGCCCGTCCGCTCGTGCAGGATCTCGGCGGGCTCGTCCTCCAGCGCTTCGAAGACACCGGCCATTTTCCAGGCCAGCAGCTGCGGGAAAAGGACGCCTTCCATCTCGGCCTCTATCAAGAAAGGCTTGCGGGAGACCTTCTTCGGTCTTCCCCAACCCAGAAAGGGAAGGCCCAGGAAAAAGTGCCTGTAAGCCCTTTTATAGTTGTTTCCTCTCAACTGGCGATATTCCGCGGCCGACTTCGCCGCCAGTGAAGCCCCAATCGATTCCGGTAGATCCTGCCCATCCGGACCCTTGATCTCATCGATTACCGCTTGCCAACCCCTGGCCGACGTAACAACCATGTGGCGATGGCCGCCTATCTGGTAAATAGTTCCAAGCTCCTCGTCCCAGGAAAGTGGCCAGGGAAAGACCGGACAGCGGCATTTATCGCAGACCTCCAGGCCGTAGTCCCGCCCCGGCCTCTGCGGCTTTTGGTCTCCGTTTATCTTCCAACCGGATTTATTAATCGTGGTGACCGTCAGATCCCATTCCTTTTCCGAAATGGCCTGCATCGACATCTCGGCTTCCACGTCATAGAGGCCTTCCCAGAAACCCCATACGTCTCCGGCCATCAGGTAGGGATGGTAGGGGTGGGCAATCCTGACCTTCAGTTCCTTGCGGGGTTTTATGTTTGAGATGGTGATCTTGCCGCAACCGAAGAAGCCCGCCTCATGCAGGGCTGAAAGAATTACCCGCTTGGCGGCCGGCCAGTGCCTGAGTAAGGAACTCCTGACGCCGCCTGTTTGCGAGCCTACCTCTTCGCGGCTGAAAACCCTCCGCCGCTGGCGCAGGTCTTCCAACAAGCTTGGCCCGCGCAGCTTCAGGCTCTCATCGATTACGCTGGCTATATCCTCTTCTTCGAGGAATATCAGGCGATCCGAGCGTTTAGACTGGAAGTAGAGACCACCGTCCGTGGTCCAAATCAGCTTGCGGTTGAGAACCCTGGGAAGCCCGCAAGCAGGACAATTATCGCCCGCCATTTCTTCACCTCCATGTGAACAGGTTACTTAAGACGCAGGGCGGACGCAAGGTGTTTTAGCGCAGGGAGCATAGGCTTTTCAGTTCATAGTAAAAGGCCCCGCAGGGGGAACGGGGCCTTCCGCTAATGCGGACTAAATGGGGATTCAGGGGATACCTCAGGATTAATCGGATAAGCTGCGAATATTGCTGCTAAAGTTGCTGCGAGTATATTGCGAATAAGCTGCGTTGTTTCCACAAAAATTGAAGCGTCGTGGGCGAGGGCTTGAGATAAGTAGTCCGTCTGGGCTGCATTCGATTGCTAATTGGGGTAGATGGCTGTCTCGGCTAGTCGGCTTCGGATGGTGCTAGGGGAATGCTACTGCGTGCTTAAAGG
>Ga0209747_1000498_pt1 | contig 21281 bp, 17 predicted proteins | sample BarGraNGADG00311_FD_184498 | JGI IMG/M metagenome (GOLD analysis project Ga0209747, IMG submission 184498) | Arctic peat soil microbial communities from Barrow, Alaska - Barrow Graham LP Ref core NGADG0011-311 (SPAdes) (version 2) | ecosystem: Environmental > Terrestrial > Soil > Wetlands > Peat...
ATCATGAACGACCCGGCGACCATCGCCTTCATCAACCGCTTGCTTCCCAACCTCAATGCCAGCGCACTGGCGGGAATCGTAAACGGCAACGGGGCCTGGCTTTCCAGCTTGGTCAATCAGCTCAATCCTGCTGTCCTGGCCACTATCGTTAACAGCACGCTGACGCCTGGGGGCTTGGCTGACAACCTGCTCGCCAATCTCAATACGGTGGCAATGGCAGGAGTAGTTAATCGCAGTGGGAATTTCCTCCAAAACCTGCTGATCAATCTGAACGCCAATGTCGGGCATTCAGTCGCCGCGGGAATAAACGGTAATACGGGATTGCTGGATGCCATACTCGCCGACCTCAACGCGAACACCGGCGTCCATATAGCCCAGGGTATAAACGGCAATACACAGCTACTCGATTCGGTGCTCGCCAATCTCGACGCCAATGCCGGGCACCACATCGCGAGCGGAATCAACGCCAACATGAGTCTGCTGGATGCAATTCTGGGCGACCTCAATGCCAACACCGGAGCACATTTCGCAGCCGGCCTCAACAACAACACTGCATTACTCGATTCGGTGCTCGCCAATCTCGATGCCAACGCAGGGCACCACATCGCGAGCGGAATCAACGCCAACATGGGACTGTTGGATGCAATTCTGGCGGATTTGAATACAAACACCGGTCTCCACATAGCCCAGGGTCTCAACAGCAACACCCAGCTCCTCGACGCGGTCCTTGCCAACCTCGATGCTAACACCGGACATCACGTTGCAGCCGGAATCAACGCCAACATGGCCCTCCTGGACGAGATCCTGGCCGACCTCGATGCCAACACCGGAGCGCACTTCGCCGCCGGCCTGAATAACAACACAGCGCTGCTCGACTCGGTGCTCGCCAACCTCAATGCCAACGCCGGGCACCATATCGCAGCCGGAGTCAATGCGAACATGGGGCTGCTGGATGCCATACTGGCCGACCTAAACGCTAATACCGGTCTGCATGTCGCCCAGGGCCTAAATAACAACACTGCACTGCTCTCATCGGTCCTCGCCAACTTGAATGCCGGGGCCGGTCACCAGATAGCGGCGGGCGTCAACGGCAACATGGTCCTCCTGGACGAGATCCTGGCCGACCTCGATGCCAACACCGGAGCCCATTTCGCCGCAGGCCTTAACAACAACACGGCATTGCTCTCATCGGTCCTCACCAACTTGAATGCCGGGGCCGGGCACCAGATAGCGGCGGGCGTCAACGGCAACATGACCCTGCTTGACGAGATACTGGCCGACCTGAACGCTAATACCGGTCTACATGTCGCCCAAGGCCTGAATAACAACACAGCGCTGCTCGACTCGGTGCTCGCCAATCTCAACGCTAATGCCGGCCACCACATCGCAGCCGGAGTCAACGCAAACATGGCGCTGCTCGATGCCATTCTCGCCGACCTCAATGCCAACACCGGAGCTCATATCGCCGCGGGCATCAATACCAACAGCAATGGACTTGTCGGAGGGGTGTTGGATAACCTCAGCGGGTCCGTCCTGGCGACGCAAATCAATACCAATTCGGCGAGGGGAGTAGGGAATACACTTCTCGAAAATATCTTCAGGAACCTTAACGGCAATACCGCGACGGCGACAGCCCGGGGCATTAATGGAAACCTGAGCTTCATTCAGGCACTGCTCGCGGCTCTCAATCCGTCCATCATGGCAGCTGCCATTAATGCCAACCCGGCTTTCATAAACGGCTTGATGGCCAACCTCAACCCGACGGTCCTGGCCAATGCCATAAACGGCAATGGAGCGTTCTTAACCAGTCTCCTCGGGGCCTTGAACCCAAATGTGATCGCCGCCTCAATAAACTCCAACAGCACTTTCCTCAACAGCCTGGTAGGAGCCCTCAACCCAACCGTCGTCGCTGGAGCCATGAACGCCAATCAGACCTTTGTAACCAACCTGATCGACGAGCTCGATCCTCAAGTGCTGGCCAATGCGATTAACGCCAACGGAAGCTTCATGACCAGCCTGGTGGGCCGACTCGATCCGGCGGTAATGGCCGGAGCCGTCAATGGCAACCAGACGTTCGTGACCAACATGGTAACCAACCTTTCGCCGACGGTCCTTGCCAATGCCATAAACTCCAACAGCACCTTCCTCACCAATCTGCTGACCGGCCTGGATTCCCAGGTAGTTGCCAATGTGATGAACTCGAACGCCGTGAGGAACTGGTTGACGACTTTGGTTTCGAGGCTTAACGCGGGGCAGGTTGCCTACATAGTCAACAACAATCAGGCTTTCATGACCAACCTGATAACCAACCTCAGCCCGACTGTCCTGGCCGCGTCCATAAACGCCAATGCAACATTCATGAATAACCTGATCGCCAATCTGAGTCCGACGGTATTGGCGGGAGCGATCAACGTTAACGGGACTTTCCTCCAGAACGTGATCATGAACCTCAACCCGAACGTCATCGCCGGCGCCATAAACGCCAATGGTACCTTCCTCAGTGGCTTGATAGGGGCCCTCGATCCCAACGTTCTTGCCGGCGCAATAGCCGGAAATCCGTCCTTCCTGACGAACCTCATCCTCAATTTAGGCGGGCCGAGCAACAGCGCCAGGGGCCAGGCTATAGTCGATGCCTTGAATGCAACCGGTGTTGATATGGACAACAATTCGGCGCCGATCAGCTTCTTCGACCAATTCGTAATCCGCATTCACTCCGACCTCAACGTGTTGGGGCTGGGCCATCACCTCAACACTAAGATAGAGGGATTCGGTTGGGATGCAGGTGGAGGCGACCCAATGTAGTCGCAGTAGAAATGGAGGGCCGGCCTCCGGGTCGGCCCTCTTTACATCCCGGGATACTGAATAAGCCGGCCTTCACAGACGATATAAGCAGAGCGTGGCAAGAGTCGACATCGGAAGGAGTTGAAACGGCGAGCGTTTATAAGGGCATCGCCGGAGACGAATGTTGCGAGACTATTTCCGCAGACTTTCTATCCCAATAATGCTCATTGCCTTATTGTCCCTCAGCTTCACGGCAGCCGGCTGTAACGGCGGGTCTCCTAGGGCTGAGGTAAGCCAAATCGATCAAACTTTGCGGGCGGGGACTTCACAGCTTGCGGAGGTGACTGGTTTCATCGGAGCCATTAAGGAATTCAATTTCGAAAATGCCAATTTTCTCCAGAACGCATTTAACAGCATCAATACCAGCCGCAGCGAACTCCAGACCTTGCAGGCCAGTATAGATAAGCTCGGCAAGATATCCTACAACGGCAAGCTCAAAAAACTGGGGGAGTATATGCAGCAATATATCGAAGCCTCCCGAGACGGTATCGCGGAACTGGGTGAGGTCTATGATGGCCTCGAGCAAGTCCTTAAGGCCATCGAGCCGGCTTTGCGGGAGGAGGCGGTCATAACCCAACTTAATGAGCCGGGGAACGATGCCGAACTGCTGCAGCGGCTGAAGAAGCTTGAATCTGCGCTCGTTCCCGTGATAAACAACCTTGAATCGGTTCAGGTGCCCAATTTACTGGCTGCTTATAAAGCCCTCTTCCGGGACATCTTTGCGACGCTCCTGAAGCTGACCGAGAGCCTGATCGTTGTCGCTTCGGGTGGTCCCAAAGGCATTGATCTTGAAAACAATCCCGATTTCGATCATATGAGCCAATTGATCGCCGGCTATAGTTCACTGGTTGAGGAACTCTATGATGGGCTCAAGGTGTCCAAGATAGATGCCATACTGGAGCAGGTGGAGTTAGAGATAAACAGGTTGTATCTGGGCGAGGGCTAATGGACGGTAGCGAAGAAACAAGGGCACTCGATCGCCGATGCGTTCCGGCAGTCGCGACATATGCGGCGAGTAGATCTCACCGGCCCCCTTGCGGGCGCGGCATTCAGGGATTCTCGGCGAGCCACCGGAAATCATGTGGTGGAAATCGCGGCCGGGACAGGAGTTAATATTATCCATATACAGGTCGAAAGCTTAACGTGTAGATTATATAAATAGAATTGCCAGGATGGATCGAACAGGAGCGGGGAGGTATTTTTGAACTGCCCTCGACACCCGGAAAAGCGAACGGTGACGGCATGTAAGGACTGTGGCGCGGAGTTCTGTATAGATTGCGTCAGGGAAACCGACCAGACTACTCTTTGCCCCGAATGTTATCGGCGCAAATTGAGCGGAATAACCAAGGAATATGCGTTTGCAGAGAGCGAGAAGGGTGGAAGGGGAACACCCTTCAGCCTCGCCCAAAAACCGGAGACTCAGGTTACGAAACGCGAAAAGTTGCGCGCAGGCAGGGCGGCCAGGAAGCAGGAACTGGCGGCCAGGAGGGAAAGGCTGATCGGGCCGCGAGTCCCGGAAATCCTGCCGGAGGCTCCTCCTGAAGCCATCCGGTCCGTAGCAGAGCCACAGCCTGCGGATACTAAGGCCGGGCCGGCTGAGGAAGACTTCCTGGCCCGGGGACCGGATGAAGACTTCAGCTTCCTCGAACCCGAGAAAAAAGACAAGAAGCCGAAAGTGCGCTGGGTTGCGAAGACTCGCGAGAAGGAAGAAACAGCGCAATCGGCTGAGATAAAACAGGTAGCCAGCGTCGCTCCTCCTTCCAGCGATGATCTGATCTCAGATGTCGTCTCAACCCTTCTCATGCCGGGCGCCGAAGAGGACCTGGTTGAGGAGATACTGCCGGTGGAGGTCCCCGCCAGGGAGATACCGGAGGAGAGGCCGAGGCAGAAACCACGCGAGAAGCCGCAGCGGCAACGCCGGGAGAAGCCGGAGAGTGTCAGGGTGCCAAAACGAAGCGCCGAAGAGATCAGGGCGGCCAGGGAGGAGCGCATGCAGCGCTGGTCCTTTCTGGCTCAACCCCGCACTCAAGAATTCACGGCAATAGGCAGCAATAGATGGCGGGCCGCCGGCTTTGTAATTCTCATGCTCCTGCTCGGGGCCGTGCTTTGGGCGTTCCCCAACGCCTACCTTATTCCCAAGGATCAGGAATACGGGATCCATTCCCTGCTTATCGGAATAACCATGGGACTGCTCTTTTGGTGGAAGGCGGGTAAGAAGCACGGCAATAAGCTCGCCATCCAGGCGGCGCTTGTTACCTTTTTCTCCCTTTTCCTCGGGGAGTTCCTGCACTGGTTTCTGATCATTGTAAAGAACCAGGCCTTCCGCACCATTTTCTTCGACCTGATTTCATTCAAGTTCCTGTGGGAAAACGGCGGGCAGATCATGAAGAATATTATCGAAGCCATGTTCCCCATGGCCTTTCTTTGGATACTGCTGTTGCCCAGTGCGGCCGCCTTCCTGGTCGGTTTCGGCATGCCGCCCATCCCCGAGGTTTTTTTCCAGATCGGCAGGGCCTTCAAAGGTGCAGCCCCCAAGGAGGAAGAGGCCGGGCATGGCCTGGAAAGTTAAGGCTTTGCAGGATGAGGGAAAGGGAATCGTCGAAATCGCGGGCGTTGTCGATTCCACCAACGTAGAAGATTTCTTTACTTTCCTGACCTCCGTCTACAAGAGCGGCATCATCCGCATTATCCTTGACCTTAAAAATACCAGCTACTTGTCGAGTGCCGGGCTGTCTGTGATCATGGATACCTTCAACAAGGCGCAGAGAGACGGCGGAAAGCTGGTCATCGCCAGGGCCTCGCACATGGTCAAAGATCTCTTTCGCCTCGTTCAATTCGTGAAAATTATGGAATTCTACGATAACCTCGATGATGCGATAAACGCGATCTAGCTCACTTTGAGAATCCGGGACCTCAGAGGGGACTTTTCTATACAGCGACCACTCGCATTACTTCTTCGATGGAAGTGCTTCCCATCTTTACCTTCATGAAGCCATCGTCCTGCATCGTAAGCAGGCCTTCCTTCCGAGCCTGGCTCATGATTATGGTCGACGACGCTTCCTTTACTGTGAGACGTTGGATCTCGGGGCTCATGGGCATCACTTCGTAGAGCCCGACCCGGCCCTTGTAGCCGGTACCGCTGCACTTCGCGCAGCCATTCTCGTTCGCCTTGTAGAGGATCATGTCTCCGGCGTCTCCGTTTATGGGAAAGTCCAGGTTCTTTAAGACAACCGGATCGGGTTCGTAGGGCACCTTGCAGTTGGAGCATAGCTTACGAATCAGCCTCTGAGCCATTACGCAGTTTATGGCGGATGATACCAGGAAGGGCTCGACGCCCATCTCGATGAGGCGCGGCAGCGCGCTCGGGGCATCGTTGGTGTGCAGCGTGGATAGGACCAGGTGTCCGGTAAGAGCCGCCTCGATCGCTGTTTTTGCCGTCTCCCGGTCGCGGATCTCACCGACCATCAATATGTCCGGCGAAGTACGCAGGATGTTGCGCAGGGCGTTGGAGAAGGTAAGACCCGCCTTCGGGTTTACCTGCACCTGGTTTACCCCGCTCAGACGATACTCGACTGGGTCTTCCACTGTCGTTATATTCTTCTCCTCCGTATTCAAGACGTTGAGGGTGGCATAGAGCGAAGTCGATTTCCCGCTACCCGTCGGCCCCGTTACCAGCAGTGCGCCGTGCGGCTGCGTGAACGCGTCGGTAAATAATTCCAGGGACCTGGATAGGAAGCCGAGGTCCTCGAGGCGCAGCAGGATGCTCGACCTGTCCAGGATACGCATGACCACCTTTTCTCCATAAACGGTCGGAAGTATGGCGACTCGGAAGTCGATGCTCTTGCCGTTTGAGATCATACCGAAGTGCCCGTCCTGAGGCACACGCCTCTCGGCTATGTTCAGGTCTGAGATGATCTTGATGCGCGAGACGATTCCTGTATGGATATTTTTTGGAATCCGCTTGATCTCCAGCAAAACACCGTCTATGCGGTACCTTATTAGCACCTCGTTTTCACGGGGATCGATGTGGATGTCGCTCGCTCCGCGATTGATGGCCTCGGCGATCATGGTGGTCGTAAAGCGCACCAGCGGGGTGTCGTCTACTACTCCCGATATCCCCTCGATCTCCTCGTCGGGCCTGGCCTCCAGTGCCGCCTCGACGACGTCCGTATCCAGGTGGTAGTAGCGCTGGATGGCGCTCACGATATCATCCTTCGCGCTGACGACCGGCTTTACCTCATAGCCGGTGCTCAAGCGGATGTCGTCGAGCGCGTAAATGTTGGTGGGGTCGGCCATCGCCACCACCAGTTTTTCTTCCTCGAAATCAACTGGTATACAAGCATGACGAGAGGCGGTGGCTTCGTCGATCGAGGTAGTGGCGTGGATGTTTATTTTATATTCGAGGAGGTCGATGTATTCCATGCCGAGCTCATGCGCAATGACCTCGGCAAGCTGATTCTCCTTTACCATCCCCAGCTCCAGCAAGACGCGGCCCAGTGACATGCCCGTTTCCTTCTGGCGTTCGATTGCCTTGGCCAGCTGAGCTTCGGTCAGGATTTTATTCTTGAGAAGAAGTTGTGAAAGCCTATCCTTGGCGGATGGCATCTCACTCGCCTCCTGCGAATTTGTAGCTCATTTGCATCCTTTCACTTTCTTGATCATAGAATTAATCGACATCGCGGATGCCTTTCTATAGCGTATTGAGCTGACCCCATTGGAGGGTTTGAGGGATGACTACTGGTTTTTCGCGGACAGGGATTCTATAAAATCGCGGTAGACGCATTCCAGATTCTGGCAGGTGAAACAGTCGGTACTCAGATAGCGATCCCCGCGGTCCGGTAGTATTACCACGATCCTGCCGCTCTGCATTCCGTCGGCGATCTTCAGGGCGGCATGCACGGCCGCGCCGGAGGATATGCCGACGAAAAGACCTTCGATGTTGGCGAGGACGCGTACCGTATTGAAGGCACAGCCATCCTCTACGTTCATCTTCTCGTCCATTATGGATACGTCGAGGATAGGCGGTACGAAGTCCTGCAAGTTGCGCAAACCCTGGATGAGGGACTTGGGATACGGCTCCACGCCGACGATTTTGAGGTTGGGGTAAATTTCCTTCAGCCTGGTCCCTACGCCCATTATGGTGCCGCCGGTGCCTATCCCCGCCACCAGCACGTCTATGTCACGGATCTGCTCCGCGATCTCCGCGCCGGTGCCCTCGTAATGCGCGCGGACGTTGTCGGGATTAGCGAACTGGTCGGGGTTGTAGCAGGCGGGATCTCGCCCCAGTTGCGATGCCCGTTCTATAGCCCCGTTCATGCCCTCTTCGGCCGGCGAGAGGATGACCTCGGCCCCGAAAGCCTGCATTACCCTGCGCCTCTCGATGCTCATCGATTCGGGCATGATTATCTTCAGCCGGTAGCCCTTGTGAGCCGCGACCATGGCGAGGCCTATGCCGGTATTGCCGCTGCTCGCCTCGACGATGACCTTATCCGCCGTCAGCTCGCCGCGTTCCTCTGCGCCCTCGATCATATATTTGGCAATACGGTCCTTGACTGAGCTGCACGGATTATAGCCCTCCATCTTGGCGAAGACCTCGACCTTGTGATTGAGTGGAGCCACCTTTACCAGCCTGACGAGTGGGGTCCCGCCGATGAGGGCCAGAGGGTTATCCGCCATTATCATTGCCGCTACTCACCCTTCCGGGATTGTGATCCATTTTTATCCGCATTATATCTCAAGGCATGTTACAGGTTAACAGGCTGACTGAGAACAGCTTAAAGGGGACCGCTACTCTAGGGCCAAGCGGGGTCAATCCCTCAAGCATCAACATTTTTCTTAGACCTAAGTGATTAAACGCTCAGATATCAATAAAATATTGATGTTGGGGGTTGACCCCCCACGCCTTCTCGGGCAGCTGTTAAAGGAGGACGAACATGCCTGATGGGCTGCAAAGGGTAGTCGTAATCAGCGATTTTCACTTCGGAGGGGAAGGGTCATTGCTGAGGTGGAGGGACAACGTTGAAAGGCTCTTCGGGGAGCTGATTGAGCTGGGCCGGGTGGATAAGCTGGTGTTGCTCGGCGATGTCTGGGACCTGTGGCGGACCGGGCTCCCGGAGGCTATGGAGGCTGGAGAGAAATTTTTCCAGGCGCTGGGTGCCTGGGAGGGACCGGAAGAAGTCGTCCTGGTCCCCGGGAACCATGACTACCATTTGAAGACCTTCAGCGAGGAACAGAAACAGCGACGCGAGCTAGGGCTGCGGGAGGGAGCGGACTCCTCGATCATCTTGACCAGAGAGGGGCTGGTGCGGGAAGCACCGGACGGGAAGGGATTGACCCTGCGCCTGGTTTATCCATTCCTTTCGCTCACAATACAGGGCAAGAGCGTGCTTCTCATGCACGGCCATCACCTCGATTTCTTCAGCTCCGCCTTCTGGTGGGTTAAGACCGCCTGGCTGGCGAGGTTGATCCTCGGGACTTCGCAAGGCATCTCCGTCTCCGATCTGGACCGCCTGAACAAGCCCTTCTTCGAGCTCCTGACAGTAACGGCCCGTGTACCGGAGATCGTGTCGGGCGAATATCGTTTTTACCGGCTTTTTCGCATCCTGGCCAGGCTGCTTCGCTTCCAATCGCGTTCCGGGACCAGCCCCCGCCGCTATACTAGCGTCGAGGAGAATACCGGCGAAGCACGTGACTTACTGCTCAGGCTGCTTCCCGGATACATCCCGGACGTTTTCGTTTTCGGTCACACCCACCGTCCCGGTTTTTCCAGGATAAATGTAGGAGGCTGCAAGGTATTGATGGCGAACTGCGGTTGCTGGATCGATTCCGAGGAGATGTGCTCAACCTATGTAGTGATAGATGAAGAGGTTCGCCTGCGCCGGCTGGGCGACTGGGAAATCCCCATGCAACTATCGGCGGAGGAGCCTTTATGAAACCGAACGCCATCATTATTAATAATAGAGACAACGTGGCGGTGGTCCTCGCCGATGTCACTAAAGGTGAGATGCTTTGCTTAGCTGACGGCCTGCAACTGATCGCCATCGAAGACATCCCCTTCGGCCATAAAATCGCATTAACTGAGATTCAGCGCGGGCGGGACATTATTAAATATGGCGAGGTGATCGGTCAGGCAAAGCAGGACATCGAGCGGGGTGGATGGGTGCATGCCCATAATCTGGTTTGCGAGGATTGAGGTGGCGGAGATGGAAGAAATTGCTACTTTTTACGGTTTTGCCAGGGCCGACGGACGCGCGGGCATCAGGAACCATGTTGCCGTAATCCCGTCAGTTGCGTGCGCCAATGGCGTGGCTGCGGCCATTGCGAAGGAAGTACCGGAGGTGGTGCCGATCTATCACGGTCAGGGTTGCGCGCGTGGAGGCACTGACTTGGAATTGCACTACCGCACCCTGGCAAACCTCGCGGTGAACCCCAACATCGCCGCCGTCCTCTTCGTCGGTCTAGGGTGCGAGGTAATCAAGGCGGAAGTGTTGGCGGAGGTCGTCTCTCGGTTGCAGAAACCGGTGGAGCATTTCAACATTCAGGAGGTCGGAGGATCGCGCCGCGCCAAGGAGCGGGGTGTGGAGACAGTTGGGAAAATGCTGCGGGACGTGTCTCGTCAGGAACGAGTGGAGTTTCCCCTCAGCGCATTGACACTAGGTCTTGAATGTGGCGGCTCGGATGCCTTCTCCGGCGTGACCGCCAACCCGAGCGTCGGGCTGGTCACGGATTGGCTGGTTGAGAAGGGCGGCACCGCCATTCTCACCGAATCGACAGAGATGATAGGGACCGGCCACATACTCGAGCGAAGGGCGCGGAATGACGAGGTGGGTGCGAGGGTGGTCTCGATGATCGGGGAGGCGGAAAAGCGCGCCCAGGAGATCCTGGGCCCCTTTGCCTCTTACGTGATCGCTCCCGGCAATATGGATGGCGGCATGAGCTCAATTCGGGAGAAATCCCTGGGTTGCATCCTCAAAGGTGGCAGCACGGCCATAAATCAGGCAATCGACTACGCGGAGATGCCGGCGGAGAAGGGCTTGGTCATAATGGATGGGCCCGGCTATGACGTTGAATCACTGGCGGGTGTCGCAGCTGCCGGGAGCCAGCTTATCATCTTCACGACCGGGCGGGGGAACCCCATAGGCTTTCCAGTGGTTCCCGTGATCAAGGTGGCGAGCACCAGCCGGATGTATGAGCGAATGACAGATGACATGGATATCAACGCCGGCGAAGTGCTGGAAGGGGCGAGCCTTCAAGATGTTGCCGACAAGATCAAAGGGCTGGTCGTGCGAGTGGCCAACGGCGAACCGGTCAAAGCGGAGATCAACCAACAGAACGGCATCCTTTGTATGTATACCGTCAACGCTTCCTTCTAATAAGTGTCTTCGGGGCGAGGTTTTAGAAAATGTGGGACAGGCGAATGAGGCGAGGCGGCGGCGATGCAGGTCGTCTTGCCGCAGGTGAAATTGCATCGGGGGGATTGAGGCGTACCTACTACCTTCATGTCCCCTCTACTTATGATGCGGGTGTTCCCACACCCTTGGTAATCGCCCTGCACGGCCATTTCGGCAACGGCCGAAACATGGAGGGGCAGAGCCATTTTACGGCAATAGCGGACAGGTCGGGGTTTATCGTTGTCTATCCCGATGGCATAGATCGGGGGTGGAACGACGGCAGGCTCGGTGCCAACGGGATATCGATGATGTAGCTTTTATCCGGGATCTCATCGCCCTTCTGCAATCGCATTACAGCATTGACGCAAACCGTATATACGCCACCGGGATGTCCAATGGGGGCTTCATGTCTTACAGGTTGGCCTGCGAGTTGGGCGGGCAGATAGCGGCCATAGCGACGGTGGCTGCGACCATGGGTGAATCGCTGGCAAGCACATGCCGGCCTGCGCGGCCGATGTCCGTCTGCCTCATACAGGGCACAGCCGACCCATTCGTGTTATGGAACGGGGGACCCGTGGCCGGGGGCAGGCGGGGGCGCGGACGGGCGCTCTCGGTTGATGAAACCGTGAAGTACTGGGTGGAGGTCAACGGCTGCGATTCCACACCTCGGAGCATGCAGCTCCCGATCTTGAATGCCGCCGACCCCACTCGTATTTTCAGCTATCAATATCTGAACGGGCGCGAAGGCACAGAGGTAATTCTATACCGCATAGAAAACGGCGGGCACACCTGGCCGGGAGGTTTACAATATTTACCAGTCAGAATGGTGGGGCCCGCAAGCAGCCAGATGGATGCCAGCCAGGTTATCTGGGATTTCTTTTCCAGACACGCCCGCAACTCGTGACCCCGGCCTCACGGATTGAAACGGTGCGAGGCCTCCTTCATGATTCGCAGGTTCTCAAAGGGCGTTTCCAGGCCCAGGCTGCAGGGCGGGCACATGATATCGGCGCCGCGCCTGACCGCCAGCAGGGTTTCCTCGAGCACCATCTCGGGTGGGAAATAATGAATCAGCGAAGCCGGGACCGTTCCGATTATCGGCTTCCCCAGGATCTCCTTTGCCTCCGCCGGGTCGATATCGGCCTCGAAGGAATAGGCATCGATCTGGGTTTCCTTGCACATGCGCACCTGTTCCATGCGCCCCCCGCAAACGTGCAATAGGAGCTTGGCGCCTCCCAGGTGGGCATAGCGGCTGAGCTCGTTCAAGTAAGGCACGACGTTGTGGAACAGATCGAAACCCATATATGAGCCGGAGCGGGCCGCCGGCTCGTTTATCATGATGATGTCCGCCCCGTTCTCCACCAAAGCCTCTGCATAGGCACAGAGAAACGAGATGATTCCCTCCAGAAGCCGGTTTAAGAATCCCGGGTCCTTTTTCGCGAGCTGTATCATATCTGAGGGGCGTATCAGCGATGCCGTCAGCGTGGCCGGACCCGCCAGATTGACCATGACCGGCGCCTGCGGTTTCATGTTGTGAACGAGCTCGACGGCGCGAAGCACCTGGGGAAGACGGCCGTGGTTGAGCAGGGCGGGCAGGGCATTGTCGATGATCTCCTCTATTGAGACATCCGGAAAGGCGACGATGCGCGGAAGCACGGTAGTGTCGCCCATATCGACCTTCGCTCCCAGCGCCTCCGCCTCTACCGTGAGGCAGAGCGGAAGTCCCACGTTGTCAAAGCCGATCAGGTCGAAAGCCGCCGCCGCCAGTTCGGCCATCATCATGCCGCTGTAGTGAGCGGCCGGCAGAGGTATGCCGAGGCGATCGATCACCGATCTGTTTATCACGTTTATGAGTCCACCCGGACCTATTACGGGAAAGCGGTCTGTTGATTGACCGGCCAGCGCACCGAACAAAAGCTCCCGCCGATTCAAGTGAACCTCCCTGCGCCATTACCACCTGTTGAGCGGCATCGGACCGGTATAGAATCATAAGACTTATCGGCATGCCTATAATGAAAAATAAAGACTGGCATATAAGGAGGAGGGATGAGCTTTTCACAGATGGGAGAGGTCTGGGCCGGTTACGTCCGGGCCAGGTGCAATTCAGCGGTTGAAAGCCTGAAGAAGCGTGAGTTCGACGCCCGTTTTTTTCCGACTCGAAAGGAAGTGATTCAGGCGGTGCTCGAAGCCATACCCGATGACGCGGCGGTCGGCTGCGGGGGGTCCTGGACGGTAAGACAGATCGGGCTGCTGGAAGAATTAAAGGCAAGGGGCAACGCGGTCCACGTCCACGATCCGGATGTGAGCTTCGAGGAGGCCATGCAGAGCAGGCGCAAGGCCCTGGTGAGCCCGTTCTACCTCTCCAGCTCGAACGCCATCACCTTGCGAGGGGACATCGTAAACGTGGACGGCATGGGAAACAGGGTTGCCGGACTATCCTTCGGGCCTTCTACCGTAATCGTTATCGCCGGCTACAACAAGCTGGTTCCGGATGTGGAAGCGGGGCTGCAGCGCATACGGGAGGTGGCGGCGCCGGTTAACGCCGCCCGCTATAACATGGATACGCCTTGTGTAAAGAAGGGACAGTGTCAGGATTGCTCCAAGCCGGGAAGGATCTGCCGCATCACCAGCATCATCAGCCACCGCCCGCTGGCCAGCGATTTCAAAGTATTCCTGGTAGGGGAAAGCCTGGGCTTTTGACCGTGGACGTCCACTATGGATTGCTCATGCCATTGATTTTCAGAACCAGGTCGTAGGCCTGATTGTCCAGACCGGAGCCGGTGCTCACGGTGTCCCCCAGCACCTGGTAAATGCCGGAAGATTCGAATGCCGGCCACAGCGGTGCTCCCGCGGCCGAACTGTTCGGATCACCCGTCTTCGCGAATCCCGTCCAGTAATCCATGATGTCCCTGGAAAGATTGACGTCCGCTGTCTCGGGCGACCCCAGCTGCGCGATCTTATCGAAGTTGCCGAAGACATAGATTATTTCGATACCGTGAAAAGCCCCCAGGCCCTGCACCACGGCATTGTTCGGAACCCGCGTGAACTGGTACATGTAGGCCGGCTGGTTGACTTTATCCATGGCCGCACACGAGAAGCGCGATGATGAGGCAAAACCCATCTCGGTGATCAGGCGGGTAAGGGCCGGCTTGACCTCCGCTTGGGTATTAGCCGGGTAGAGGGCTGATACCTGGCCGGCATAGTTCCCGTAGATGTAATTGATGAACATGTGGTACTGATCGAGCGTAATGTCGGGGGCGAAGATCGAGCCTTCGTTGGCGTTGGTACCGTTCATAAATGGCACGGCCTGCTGCTTGCCGGCTGCGAATAGAGCCGAAGGCTTATCGGGAAGGACGTAGCCGTCAACGTTGGGGCCTATCGGGATGGGACTCAGGATTTTATTGATCGGGGTACCCGCCTGGATCAATTCGTCGGGGCTCTTGCCTCGCAGGCAGGCCAGAACATCGTCCGCTTGGCTGCAGCCCAGCTTGTTCGCGATGTCCTGTCCGGCGATTTCCGCATCGGCTAGTGTATCCGAGGTTTGCAGCCGCAGCCCGAGATCCACAAAGGGACCGCTCTCGTCGATGGCTCGGGCGAATAAGCTATTGGCCAGGGGGCTGACCATGAGATCGCTTATGCTCATTCCCCCCGCAGATTCCCCGAAAACGGTCACCGCATCGGCGTCGCCCCCGAAGGCAGCTATATTCTTCTGCACCCATTTCAATGCGGCTATCTGATCGAGCAGGCCGTAGTTGCCGGAGACACCATGAAGCGATTCCTTCGAAAGCTCCGGGTGGGCCATGAAGCCCAGTGGTCCCAACCGGTAGTTTATGGTAACTACGATGACGCCGCGCCCGGCCAGGTTGTGGCCGTCATAGAGGGGTAGCGAGCCGGAACCGGTGGAGAAGCCACCGCCGTGAATCCAGAACATGACGGGCAAACGATCATCGGGACTTGCGGCGGGAGTCCAGACGTTGAGATACAGGCAATCCTCGCTGGTGTTTCCCACCGGCATCGAAAAACCAGAATCGGAGGCCGGCTGAGGGCAGGAAGGGCCGTATTCGGTACAGGCGCGAACGTCTTTCCAGGGCTGTACCGGTTGCGGTTCCTGCCAGCGGAGATCTCCTACCGGAGGAGCCGCGTAGGGTATTCCCTTGAAGGTCCATATGCCGTCCTGGAGCGTGCCACTGATCGGCCCGCTATCGAGGATCGGTGTGTCGAGGCTGGTAGTCTTGGCCTGTTTCGTGCCGCAGCCCGGGATCAGGGCAACGGCGAGGGCCAATATGCATAAGACCACGATTACCGGTAATAATTTCCTTCGCATCTCGAAACCTCCCTGAAGCCGCCGTTCACGCCATTCACTCCCCTTATAATACCCTACCAAATGGGGTCAGGCCCCTGCATCTGCATGGGGTCAGGCCCCTGCATTTCTTCTCGGCCAGCTCTCGCCATGTTATAATCCCCATCGACCGGTATGTCAGGCGACTGCGCTGTCGGCACCCAGCCGGGTGAATTGGCTGGGTGTTTTTTATTGAGGTGATAAGTTTGGCACGAAGGCCTATTCTCATGATCGACAATTATGATTCATTCACCTACAACCTGGTGCAGTTTCTCGGCATGCTGGGGGCCGACCTGATAGTCTATCGCAACGATCACGCCACGCTGCGGGAAGTGGCCGACCTGCGGCCGGGTGGAATAGTCATCTCGCCCGGACCCAAGGCTCCCCGGGACGCGGGCCTCTCGAAAGAGATAATCGCTGCATTCGGCGCCAGCACCCCCATCCTGGGGGTCTGTTTGGGCCATCAGTGCATAGGAGAGGTCTACGGCGGCCGGGTGGATCGCGCGCCCTACGTCATGCACGGAAAAACGTCTGAGATTCACCACGACGGGCAAGGAGTTTTTGCGGGCCTGCCCAACCCATTACAGGCCGCGCGCTACCATTCCCTGGCCGTTCTCGATGAACCGGTGCCCGATTGCCTGGCCGTCAGCGCCCGAACCGAGGACGGGGTGATAATGGGCGTCCGCCATCGCGATCTGCCGGTAGAGGGAATACAATTCCATCCCGAATCCTTCATGACTCCGCTGGGGCCGAAGCTCCTTCGTAATTTTCTGGAGGCCTGCCGATGACTTCATTCGAACAGATCGAACGGACTGCCATGCGGTTGGAAATCGAGGAGCTGCGCGATACTCCGGCCATGCCGGATATATTCGATCGCCTGGCCCACAAGCCTTACTCGTGCTTTCTCGATTCGAGCCTGACCATGGAACGCCTGGGCAGATACTCGTTCATAGGTTTCAATCCCCACCTGGTGCTCACCACCCGTGGTCTGGACTGCAGCTGGTGGAGGCGGGGGGGCGGCATGCAGGCCACGCGCGAGAATCCATTGTCGGCGCTGCGGCGTGCGCTCGAGGAACGCGTTATCAATGAGCAGCACCCCGGATTACCCCCCTTCCTCGGCGGCGGCATGGGCTACATGGCATACGAATTGGGCCGCTACCTCGAGAGGCTTCCCGGTAACGCCGTCGTTGACCTTGGCATGCCGGAGCTGTGCTTCGCATTCTACGATCGAATCGTCGCCCACGATCATGAGACCGGCAAGACCTACCTGGCCGTACTGCATTGTGACGATCCGGGAAGGGTGCTGGAGGAGGCGCGCCGCGAACTGGCAAAGCGCCCCCCCGAATATCTCGGCGGCAGCGGCACGGGCGAATCGAATTTCAGGAGTAATTTCAGCCGCGATCAGTACATGGAAGCGGTGAAAAAGGTCAAGGAATACATCTATGCCGGCGACATTTACCAGGCTAACCTCACCCAGCGCTTCGAAGTGGAGCTGAGGGAACACCCCTGGACCCTCTATAAGAGATTGCGCAGGCTCAATGCCGCACCCTTCTCGGCTTATTTCAACGCGGTGCACGGCCAGGTCTGTTCATCCTCTCCCGAACGCTTTTTAAAGGGCGAAGGCGCCCGGGTGGAGACCAGGCCGATCAAGGGGACCAGGCCGCGCTCCTCAAACGCCGCTCGAGATCGCCGCTTGGCCGAGGAATTACTGGCGAGCGCAAAGGACAGGGCGGAGCTCTCCATGATCGTCGACCTGGAGCGCAACGACCTGGGGCGCGTCTGCTCCTACGGCAGCGTCGAGGTGCGGGAGCACGCGGTTATAGAATCCTATGCGACCGTCCATCACCTGGTATCAACCGTGGTGGGCGAATTGTACCCGGGTCGAGATGTAATCGACCTCTTACACGGCGGCTTCCCGGGCGGCTCGATAACCGGGGCCCCCAAGATCCGCTCCATGGAGATAATCGATGAACTTGAGCCTACGGCCCGCAGTGTCTATACCGGGAGCATAGGTTATCTGGGATATAATGGTAATTTCGATTTGAACATCGCCATCCGCACCATCATCGCCGAGGGCGGCAGGGCCTACTTCCAGGTGGGCGGGGGCATAGTGGCCGATTCGGTCCCCGAGGACGAGTACCAGGAGACCCTGGACAAGGGCAAAGCCATATTCCAGGCGCTTTCGGCGAGGGATTAAGCGGCTACACACCCAGCTCTTCGCGCACCAGATTCTTATAGGCTTTGGAGAGCCGCATGGTAATAGGACCCGGGCAGGTCTCGCCGATGGTGCTCCCTTCCACCACTCCTATGGGGACTACCTCCCCGGTGCTGACCGTGAGAAAAGCTTCCTCCGCGCCCAGCAGTTCCTCCATGGAATAAAATCCCATTTCGCTTGGAAGCCCGAGCGTGGCGCACAACTCGAGGACCGCTTCGCGGGTGATACCGGGCAGCAGCCCGCATTCGGGATCGGGGGTCATGATCAGGCCGCGCGCCACGAAGAAGAGGTTGGAGGCCGTTGCCTCCGCCAGGAAACCCCTGTTATTTAAGAGGATAGCATCGTCCGCTCCCCGGTCCGTCGCCTCCTGTTTGGCGATCATGGAATTGAGGTAATTGGTGCTCTTGAGCCGGGATAGAGGCGAGCCTTCATTCCTGCGGATGCCCGATAGCACGGCCCGCAGGCCCTTGGCATAAAAGTGGCCGGGATAGGGTTCAAGGGGCGTGACTACAATGAATAGGCTGGGCGGCCCCGGCCTTTTCAGGGTCTTGCCGCCATCGTAGGCGCCTCCGGTCAAGGTCATGCGGCAGTAGGCATCGCCTTCCCTCACATTCATGCGATACAGTTCGTTTATGGCATTCTCTATGTCCCGATCGCCCGGCACTCGCGAGAAAGCAAGCTCCCGGTATCCCTCATGAAAGCGGTCGAGGTGCCTGTCCAAGCGGAAGGGCTTCCCCTTGTAGAGCCGGATGGTCTCGAAAATTCCATCGCCGAAGAGGACACCTCTATCCATGAATGGTATCAAGGCCTGATCCTCACCAACGATGTTGCCGTTTAAAAATACCTTCATCAAACTACCTGCCATTATTTACCATGCTCGCGTCTCATCCCACCGCACTAAAAACCCCTCACGATAATTATTATCAGGCCGCCAAGGATAAGGAATATTATTGCCATTATCACCAGCGCATTTATGACCCTACGGTCCCGCAAGCCCCGGCCTCCCTCACGCGACAGCTGCAATATTTCCGGGCGCATGAAAAAGAGGACGACTCCCCATATTACCGCCAGCATGCCCATGATGATCTGTTCCCATTTCATGGCCTAAGCATCCCATCAACCCCGGGTCTCGGCAAGGATCGCTGCGGCCCATAACTACCACTTGACAAACATAACTATAATATATAAGGTAATTAAGTTGATTAAGATAGTATATAAGGGGATACACCTCATGACAGTCCCATTCGCGGAAAGATACCGAATCCTTGAGGAACTGGAGCGAACGCAACAGGTCGTCTCCTACCTCTGTCGTGATGAGAGCTACGGACTCGAAGTCGAAGTCGATGCAATCGAGACCGGCGAATGCGCATCGAGCGATTTATTGCAGCGCTTGCGGCAGGTGCTTGATGCCGCCCTCAAAATATCCACCCGGTATGCGGCGCCGCTCTTGGATTGGTGCGAGGAGAAAGGCCATATATATGTGATAAGAGAGCGTATGGACGGCCAGCCTGTAGCTCAGATCCTTGCCGAGACGGGGGAGCTGCCCAGGCGCCAGGTGGTGGAGATCGCCCGGGCTGCGATAGAGGCGCTGAGCGAGGCTTACGGCCGGGGCATCTATTATTTGGGGTTGAATCCGGGTCAGTTGTGGGTCGACGCGCGAGGCCAGGTGAAAGTGGCGCGCGCCGGCTATGCCTGGATCATCGAGGAATTGGACGGGAAATCCTCGGCGCGGGTGTCCCCCTACCGGGCGCCGGAGACGGATGGAGCCGTGGAAGGCGCGAGGATCTCCGACGTCTACTCCCTGGCGCTGATAATAAAGCAGATGCTGCCCCGGGAAGCGGCCTCCGACCGGCTGCAATCGCTACTGGAGCGTTGTCTCGATCCCATTCCTTCCCACCGCCCGTCCTCGCCGCGCTTGCTTCTCGAGGAACTCGAGGCAATAGAGGTCGGGCAGAAACCTAAACCGCCGAATCATCCCGACAACGGTTCGATCCCGGGAGAGGACGGGCAAGAGATAGAGGATTACTTCAAGGCGGCCTCGTCCTATACGTTGCATAAGGAGTCGTCGGGGCGCCATTTGCTGAGGACCGTTGCCCTAATGCTGCTCGGCGGAATAATCGGCTGGCTTATCTTTGCCGCGACATCGGGCACCCTTAATCATGGAAATAATTCCCAGCTAACGGCGGCCGAAAGTAAGGAGACGCAGGTGACTCTACCGGACCTCGAGGGGTTGCCGGCGCAGGAAGCCCAAAATGTTGTCGAAAAGCTCGGACTGACGGTCGAACTTAGAGAGGCGCCTTCACGGCTGTGGTCGGCCGGAATGGTGGCCGCACAAGAACCTGCCCAGGGCTCCATCCTCGCAGAAGGAGATCTCGTCTACCTCTCCATAAGCTCGGGTTCGAATAATGCGGAGGCTTCATCAGCCGCTTCGCAAGGACAAGCTCAGAGCCCCCCGCCAGCCGATTCCGGGTCGCAGACAATTGCCGACTCATCCTCCTCAAGTCCCGGCGAAACAGCTACCTTGCCTGGTGGTAATTCCCAGCCAACCAGCGATAAGACGAAAGCCGCGCCACTTGCGCCTCGCGCGGTTCCCTCGATCTCGACCCGCCGTGGAGCAGCCCCCCTCTACGTGGTCCTCGACGGTGCTTCTTCCTACGACCCCGACGGCAGGATCATACGCTACCTCTGGGACTGTGGGGACGGCACAATTCTCGAGGGGGTGAGGGCACAACATGTTTTCGATCCGCCGGTCATTCCCGCCCAGTTTCACGTTTCGTTACAGGTCTTTGATAACCAGGGTTTGAAAGCCTCCACTTCGCTGACCGTGGAGGTCGATTGAGCTTGATTTTTCCCCGGAAGGAGAAACGCCCCGAATCCCGGTCGCCGGAATTGAATCCGCGCGGGCCCTCATCCACGGTCTTGACATACGAGGGCCGGCGGATTCAACCGGAGGCAGAGAAGCGCCTCGATCAAAGGCAAGCGGGCGTAAAGGCACCCTTCAAAAACAGGGCAACCGCCCTCCCCCTCCTGACCCCCCTTATTTCCCTCCTCATCCTCTCCTTCCACCTGCTGACCTCCCCGGCCCTGGCGGCCGGGGAGGAAGCACCCTCCTGGCAATGGCCCGCCCAAGGCGAAGTCATTTGTCCCTTTCGTGCATCCCAGGACCACTATGGAGCCGGCGGCCATGCGGGAATCGATATTGCTCTTGCAAAGGCAAGCTCGGTATGTGCAACTGAATCCGGCCGCGTTACTTTTGCCGGTCGCACCCCGCTCGGCTCGTGCGTGAGCGTCTCGCATGAAGGCGGCTTCAAGTCCACCTATGTCAACCTGCAATCGATCTCGGTCAGGGCCGGCGATGCCGTGGATCGCGGCCAGCTTGTGGGAGCAAGCGATGGCTGCCTCGATAAATCGAGCTCCGCCCCGCACCTGCACTTCGGGCTTTTCCTGAATGGGCTGCCCATCGACCCCCTTCCGCTCCTGCAGGGATTGACCCTCGACC
>Ga0209747_1000499_pt1 | contig 21279 bp, 19 predicted proteins | sample BarGraNGADG00311_FD_184498 | JGI IMG/M metagenome (GOLD analysis project Ga0209747, IMG submission 184498) | Arctic peat soil microbial communities from Barrow, Alaska - Barrow Graham LP Ref core NGADG0011-311 (SPAdes) (version 2) | ecosystem: Environmental > Terrestrial > Soil > Wetlands > Peat...
CGATAGACGGTGTTGAAATTGTGGAAGTCGCGCCCGGCGGCTCCCATGATGATGGTCTTGATCCGGTGCATGTAGTCCTCGCTGCCTTTGATGATTGATGGAGGGGTGATCCCTATCCTTCGATGACCTTCTTGATCCGCTCGACCGCCCAGTCGATCTCGTCCTTCGTGATGACGAGCGGCGGGGCGAACCTGATGACGTGCTCGTGGGTTTCCTTGCAGAGGATGCCCTCTTCCTTCAGCCTTTCGCAGTAGGGGCGGGCCGCGCCGGTCATCTCGACGCCAATCCACAGCCCGAGGCCGCGCACCTGCTTCAGGCACGGGCTCTTGATCTCCTGCAGCCGTCCGAGGAAGTACAGCCCGAGTTCCGCCGACCGCTCCACCATCTTCTCGTCCACCAGCGCCCGCAGGGACGCCCGCGCGATCGCGCAGGCCAGCGGGTTGCCGCCGAAGGTGCTGCCGTGATCACCCGGCTTGAAGACGCCGAGCACCTCCTTGGACGACAGGACGGCGGACACCGGGTAGAAGCCGCCTGACAACGCCTTGCCGATGATCACCATGTCGGGCTTGATGCCCTCGTGCATGTAGGTGAACAGCTTGCCGGTCCGCCCAAGCCCCGACTGGATCTCGTCGGCCAGGAACAGCACGTTGTTCCGGCGGCACGCGTCCCAGGCCTCGCGCAGGAAGCCGGCCCGAGGGATGACGATCCCCGCCTCCCCCTGGATCGGTTCGACAAGGAACGCGCAGGTGTTCGGCGTGATCGCCTCGATCAGCGCCTTCGCGTCGCCGTAGGGAATGATCGTGAAGCCCGGCGTGAACGGGCCGAAGCCATCGCGGTACTGCGCATCGGTCGAGAAGCTGACGATGGTGATCGTACGGCCGTGGAAGTTGTTCGAGCAGGCGATGATGTCCGCCTGACCGTCTGGGATGCCCTTGACCGTGTAGCCCCATTTCCGCGCGGCCTTCACCGCGGTCTCGACCGCCTCGGCGCCGGAGTTCATCGGCAGCGCCACCTCGAAGCCGGTGAGGTCGTGCAGTTCCTTGTAGAGCAGCGGCAACTGGTCGTTGCGGAAGGCGCGCGAGGTCAACGTGACCTTGCGCGCCTGGTCCAGCATCGCCTGCATGATCTTCGGGTGGCAGTGTCCCTGGTTCACCGCCGAGTACGCCGCCAGGCAGTCCAGGTACTTCTTGCCATCCACGTCGTAGACCCACACCCCCTCGGCGCGCTCGATCACGACATCGAGCGGGTGGTAGTTGTGGGCGCCGTACTCGTCCTCGAGCCTGATGAAATCCTCTGTCTGCATCTGTCTCTCCTCGTCACCCGATCTCAACCACAAAGGCCACAAAGGACACAAAGACGATGCGTGCCCAGCGACCGCACAATGCAGTGGTCGCGCGGTGGCGCCACCCGGTCGAAGCCCTCAGCCGGTAGCCGCGGCGATCTCCGTGATCTCCGTGGTTGTCTCCCGTCGTCGTCAGCTGGCCTTCTGCCCGAGCAGGGCTTCGGCCCTGCTCTCTACTGTTCGTCCCACAACATCGTCAGCAGCGCCATGCGGACGTACAGCCCGTTGGTCGCCTGGCGGAAGTACAGCGCCCGGGGGTCTTCGTCCACCGACTTGTCGATCTCGACGGTCCGCGGCAGCGGGTGCAGGATCAACGCATCCCGCTTCATCGTCTGCAGCACCGACGCGTTGATCGTGTAGCGGCCATGGCTGCCCCGGTCCGTCAGTCGCTCCGGGCGGATGCGCGTCAGGTAGACGACGTCCACCTCGCGAAGCACCTTCGCCGTATCCTGTTCGAGGGCAAACCAGACGTCGTGCTCGTCGAGGTGCTCGAGGATGTCCGCCTTCATCTGCATCTCGGGCGGGCTGACGAAATAGATCTTCACCCGCTCGAACTTGCTGAGCAGGTAGGCGAGCGATCGCGCGGTCCGCCCACGGTCGAGCTCGCCGATGAACGCGATGCTCAGCCCCTCGATCGGCCGCTCCCGGGAGATCGTGTAGAGGTCGAGGAGTGCCTGCGTCGGGTGCTGCCCACCGTTGCCGTCGCCGGCGTTGATCACCGGCACCTTCGACACCTGCGCCGCGCGCTTGGCCCCGCCCGCCTGCGTGTGGCGGATGACGATGACGTCCGAGTAGCCGCCGAGGATCCGGATCGTGTCTTCGAGCTGCTCGCCTTCGACCTCGGACGAGAAGAACCCGGCCTGCTCGGTGGAGAGCACGCGGCCGCCGAGGCGGTACATCGCCGCTTCGAACGAGAACCGGGTCCTGGTGGACGGCTGGTAGAACAGCGTCGCCATGATCCGGTTGTGGTAGTCGTTGGTGCCGCCACGCGCGGCGATCTTCTCCATCTGTCGCGTGCGGCCGAACAGCTCCATCAGGAGCGGCACGGTGAACTGCTGCGACTCGACGACATGCTGTAGCTTCATAACAATCCGAAGGATTCGGGAGCCGGGATTCAGGTTCCTCCTGACTCCACTATTCTCGTACTATGTGTGTGCCCGCCTCGCCGTGCGCGGCCGCGCGGAGGTGCTCGTACGACGTGACGATCACCTCCTTGCCGCCGTTCTTCAGGAATCTCAGCGCCGATTCGATCTTGGGTCCCATGTTGCCGGGCGGGAATTGTCCCGCCGCGTAGTGGGCCTGCAGTTCCGACGCGGTCACCCGCGCGAGCGGCCGTTGCGTCGGCTTGCGGTAGTCCACGTAGACCCGGTCGGCGTCGGTGGAAATGATGAAGCAGTCGATGCCCAAGCGGGTTGCGAGCAGCGCGGAGACGCGGTCCTTGTCGATGACCGCTTCCACGCCCCTCAGGCCTTCCGGCGTTCGCACGACCGGGATGCCTCCTCCGCCAGCCGCAATGACGAGCACGCCATGCGCGAGCAGCGTGCGGATCACCTGTTCCTCGACGACCTCGACCGGCTCGGGCGACGGCACCACGCGGCGGTACCCGCGCGCGGCATCCTCCACGACCTGCCACCCGAGCAGGCGAGCCCGCTCCTCGGCGTCGCCCCTCGAGTAGAACGGCCCGATCGGCTTGGTGGGGTGATGCATGGCCGGGTCGTCTGCGCTCACCACCGCCTGCGTGAGAACCGTGGCCACCGGCACCTGGAGCCGTGCGGCCTGCAGTTCGTTGTAAAGCGATTGCTGGAGGAGATACCCGATTTCCCCCTGCGTGGTGGCGTCGCAGACGTCCAGCGATTGCCCGTATACCTGGTCGGACGCGCGTTCGGACCGCAGGAGCGCGGCGCCCACCTGCGGCCCGTTCCCGTGCGTGAGCACGAGGCTGAAGCCGTCCTGGATCAGGCCGACGACCGCCCGGGCGGTGCGGCGGGTGTTGGCCAACTGCTCGTCGATCGTGCCCTTCTCGCCGGCACGGATGAGCGAGTTGCCGCCGATGGCTATCAGTGCGGTCTGGGACATGTCTAGGACATCAGTTCGAGCATGATCGCCTTCTGCGCGTGGAGGCGGTTCTCCGCTTCCTGGAAGACGACCGAGCGCGGCGAGTCGATCACGCCCGCCGTCACTTCCTCCCCGCGATGCGCCGGCAGGCAGTGCATGAAGGACGCGTCCGCCGCGGCGTTCGCGAACATCGCCTCGTTCACCTGGTACGGCATGAACAGCTTCTTGCGCGCGTCGGCCTCCGCTTCCTGGCCCATGCTCGCCCACACGTCGGCGTAGATCACGTCGGCACCACGCACGCCTTCCACCGGATCGTTCGTGATCACGCAGCTGCCGCCGGTGTTCGCCGCCTGCGCCGTCGCCCACGCGGTCGCGTCCCGCTTCGGCTCGTATCCGGGCGGCGTCACGATCGAGACGTGCGCGCCCAGTAGCGCGCCGGCGAACATCAGCGAGTGCGCCACGTTGTTGCCGTCGCCCACAAACGCCAGCTTGATCCCGTCCAGGCGCCCCTTCACTTCCTTGATCGTCAGGAAGTCGGCCATCGCCTGGCAGGGATGGCTGTAGTCGGTCAGGCCGTTGATGATCGGGACCGAGGCTTCCTTGGCCATCTCCTCGACGATCTGGTGCGCGAAGGTGCGGATCATGATGCCCTGGACCATCCGCTCCAGGTTCTTCGCGACATCGTGGATCGACTCGCGCTTGCCGAGGTTGATCTCCGCGGGCGACAGGTACAACGAGAACCCGCCCAGTTGCTGGATGCCGACATCGAACGTCACGCGGGTGCGGAGCGACGGCTTCTCGAAGATCATCGCCAGCGTCTTGCCCTTCAGCGCGGTCGAGAACTCGGCGGGTCTCGCCTTGATCTCGGCGGCCAGCTCGAGCAGGTGGTGGACCTGGGTCGGCGTGAAGTCGCGGAGAGAGAGGAAGTCGTTGGCGAACATAGGCGCTCCATGAAGTGGCAAAGGCCGGCGCGGGCGAACGACCCGCCACGGCGGTCCCCGTGCAAGCCGCGATTACACACCAGGCGCTTGCGGCAGGTCAAGCGAACGGAAGGTTATGCAGGGGGGGGGATGCGATATGTTGCTATGGCTGAACCGGCCCGCGAGGCCGGCGGCGGCGGCGGCGGCGAGCGGGGAGGCGCGCGGCCGGCGGCTCGAGCGCGCCGCTCTCGGTCAACTCGGCCACGAGTGCGCGCCAGCGGGCCACGACCTCGTGCGCCCCGCCATGGATCTCGAGCCACGCGAGCGCGTCAGGAAAGGCACCGCGTATGAGCAACGCCCGCGCCGAACGCGGGGAGATGTTGGGATCGCGCAGCCGGCGTTGAAGCGCGACGACCTGGTACAGGCGTTCGATATCGCGCCGCGCGACCGGCAGCGTGCCAAGCCAGGGACCAATCGCCTCGCGCGCCGCGTGCCCGCCATCGAGCGAGAAGCCGAGGGGGACGAGCAGGCTGCCAAGCAGCACGGGGTTCGTGAACGCCCCGGGCACCGACGAGCAGCGCTGCCGGTACGCGTCGAGCCGTTCGAGCGACTGCCACACCGGCTCCGCGCTGGATGGGCGCTGCAACTCGGGCGTGATCGCCTCGAGCAGGCCGAGGCGCGCCGCGGTGCGAAAGACGGATGCGCTCGCGCCGGTCCGCAGGACCTTGTAGTACTCTTCGATCAGCCGCGCGGGGGCGCTGCGGGCAATCTCGCCGCGGTTCCCGCGAATCGCCTCCTCGACGGGAGGATCGAGCGCGAACCCCAGCCGCTCGGCAAACGCCACCGCACGCAGCATGCGCACCGGGTCTTCGCAGAACCGTTCGTCGGGATCTCCGATCGCGCGGATCACGCGCTCGCGGAGATCGCGCAACCCGTCTACGTAGTCGATAATGGAAAAGGTTGCGATATCGTAGAAGAGGGCGTTGATCGTGAAGTCGCGGCGGAACGCGTCTTCCTCGGGCGTGCCGAAGGTGTTGTCGCGACGGATCAGCAGATCGCGCGCCGCCGCGGACGTCGAGATGCCCTGCCCGGCGTCGTCGGGCGGCGGCAGCGGATCGTCGATCGCTTCGGCTGGCGGCACGTGCCTGCGAAACGTCGCGACCTCGATGATCTTCTGTCCGAACTTCACGTGCACCAGCCGGAAGCGACGACCGATGACAAAGCAGTTGCGAAAGAGTCGCTTGACCTGGTATGGATGCGCCGAGGTGACAATGTCGAAATCTTTCGGCCGGCGACCGAGCAGCAGATCGCGCACGCTTCCACCGACGAGGTATGCGATGAATCCCGCGTCCTTGAGACGGTACAACACCTTCAGCGCGTCGTGGTCAATGTCACGACGCGACAAGTGATGTTCGGAGCGCGGAATGACGATCGGCTCCACCATGGCGAGAGGATTATATCAAATGCCGGGCTATCAACACACACAAGTCCCTGCTCTGCAAAGGGTTAGCGCACGCATCCTCCAGGCGGCGCTTCTGGCCGCCCTCTCCGGCCTGCCGGCGCAGGCCCAGGGAGGCCTCGAGTTCGCCCGCCAGCTCTACAATCAGGGACGCTACGATCAGGCGATCACAGCCGCCGCGCGCCTGCGCTCAACCCCGGTAGCCGACGCGGCCTACCTCGTCCTCGGGCGTTCGTACCTGGAACGGTTTCGGAAAAGCACCGATCACGCCGACCTGGTCGCCGCTCGCGAGGCGCTGAACCAGATTCGCACGGCGCGGCTGGCCTCGCGAGATCGTATCGACTACCTGGTGGGCCTAGGCGAGTCGCTCTATCTCGGGGAATCCTACGGACCGGCCGCCGAATTGTTCCAGGGAGCCCTGGAGCGAAGCCAGGACATGGGACCCCGCGCGTTCGAACGAGTGTTCGACTGGTGGGCCACCTCGCTCGACCGCCAGGCGCAATCGGGAGAGGCGGAAGACCGGGATGCGGTCTACATCATGGTTCGCGACCGAGCCAGGGTCGAGTTAGGGCGAATGCCCTGCTCGGCCGCGGCCGCCTACTGGCTGGTCTCGGCATATCGCAGTTTAGGGGAACTGACCAAGGCATGGGACGCGGCAGTGGCTGGATGGGTTCGGGCACCGCTCGGCGAGGACCAGGGACGTGCGCTGCGGGCTGACCTCGATCAACTTGTCCTGCAGGCGATCATCCCCGAACGCGTTCGCGTCATGGCCTCGAGCGACCGCGACCGCGACCGCGCCGCTACCTCCATGCGGGCGGAGTGGGACGGAATCAAGAAAGACTGGGCGACGAAGCGACCATAGACTCGGCCGGTTGCTGCAGCGGGGGGAACGTGGATGCGGCAGGGCAACGCGCGCTCCTCCTGTCCATTTTTGGGGTTCGGCAAATCACTTTTTGGCTTCCCGCCAGTTCCTCCCGACGCCAATATCGACCGTCAAAGGAACAGATAGGGCAACTGCCCCTTCCATCCCGGACCGAACCAGCGCTGCCACTTCATCTGTCTCGTTCTGAGGCGCCTCGAAGAGCAGTTCGTCGTGGACGGTGAGGATCATCCGCGCCCGCCCTCCCGCCGTCCGCCGAACCTCGAGCGCACGGTGGACGTCGATCATGGCCCGCTTGAGGATGTCTGCCGCCGTCCCCTGGATCGGGAGGTTCACCGCCACCCGCTCGGCCGCCGACCTGACCTGGCCGTTCCGACTGGTCAGCTCAGGCACCAGGCGGCGTCGGCCGAACAGCGTGTTGACCACCCCGGTCCGCCGCGCCTCCTCCAGGAGGTGATCGATGAACCGGCGCACTCCGGGGAAGCCGGCGAAGTAGGCGTCGATGAACGCCTGGGCCGCCTGTTGCGACACGCCGATGTCACGGGCCAGCGTGAACGCCGTCTTCCCGTACAGCAACGCGTAGTTGATGATCTTCGCCCGCCGCCGCAGTTCGTGCGGGCCGAGGCCGCTGTCTGGGCCAAACACCCTGAGCGCCGTCTGATCGTGGATGTCGTCGCCCCGGCGGAACGCCTCGGTGAGCGTGGCGTCGCCTGAGAGGTGGGCCAGCACCCGCAGTTCGATCTGCGAGTAATCGGCCGAGATCAAGACGCTCCCGGGTTCCGCGATGAACGCTGCCCGGATCTCGCGTCCAAGCTCGGACCGAATCGGGATGTTCTGCAGGTTCGGATCGCTGCTGCTCAGCCGCCCCGTGGCCGCCACTGCCTGGTTGAAGCAGGTGTGAACCCGCCCGGTCGCCGGGTTGACGAGTTGCGGCAGCGCGTCGATGTAGGTCCCCTTCAGCTTTTGCACGCTGCGCCAGTCGAGGACCAGGCGCGGCAACTCGTGCGTGAGCGCGAGTTCCTCGAGCACCTCGACCGCCGTGGAGGCCACGCGTGTCTTTCCGGTCCGCTTGCCCGCCGGCAGTTTCAGCCTGTCGAAGAGGATCTCGGACAACTGCTTGGGCGAGTTGATGTTGAACGACTCGCCCGCCAGTTCGAAGATCTTCGCGCTCCGAACGGCCAGGTCGCGTTCCAGGCGTTCCGACAGGCGCCCGAGCACGCCGGAATCCACCTTGACCCCCGCTCGCTCGATGTCGGCGAGCACGGGAAAGAGCGGCAACTCGAGCTCGCGGTACACCTGGTCGAGGTGCTCGGCAGCAAGCAGGGGTGCCACGCGTCCGGCAATCTGTAAGGCCAGGTCCACGCGCTCGCCCGCGAAATCGATCAAGGCCGCGGGAGGCAGGTCCGCCGTCCCCAGCGCCTTCGCGCCTCGCCCGAAGACGTCTTCCTCGGTCAGCGCCTTGTAGCGAAGATGCTCGAGCGCGTTGTTTTCCAGGGAATGCGACGACCGCGTCGCGTCGAGCAGGTAGCTGGCCAGCATCGTGTCGAACGCCATCCCGCGCAGCTCGATCCCGTAGCGCGCGAGCGTGATGGCGTCGAGCTTCAGGTCGTGGCCCACCTTCTCGACCGCCGCATCTTCCAGGACATCCTTCAACGCCTCGAGCGCCGCCCGGCGGTCAGCCTGCGGTCCGGCGTCGAGGGTGTGGTGCGCCACCGGGACGTACCTCGCCTGCCGGTCACTCGTCGCGAAGGCGATGCCGACGAGGTCGGCCTGCACGACCGGGCCCACCGTGGTCAGGGTGCGGAGGGCGAAGCGGCCGGCGCCCCTCAACTCGGACGCGAGCGCGTTCACCCCCTCGAGGGTCTCGACGATCGCGTAGTCCTTGGTCACCGTCTCCGCCGTGGGCGCAAACTCGCTCAGCAGCGACCTGAACCCGAGCTCGCCGAACAGCTCGAAGCACGCCTGCCTGTTCGGCCCCTGGTAGCGGAACGCCTCCACCTCGAAGGTGACCGGCGCGTCACGCCGGATCCGCGCGAGTTCGCGGCTCTGCTTCGCGAGGTCGGCGTGAGCCAGCAGGGCTTCCCGGTACCTCTTCTGCGGCACCTCGCCGGCACGCTCGAGCAGCGCGTCGAGCGACCCGAACGTCGTCATCAGCTCGCGTGCGCCCTTCTCTCCGACGCCGGGCACCCCCTTGATGTTGTCGACCGCGTCCCCGGTCAGCGCCAGCACGTCCACCACCTGGTGCGGCGGGACGCCGAACTTCTCTTTCACCGCGACCTCGTCGTACCAGGTGCCCTCGTCGCGCGGGTTGAACACGCGCACGCCGTCGTGCACGAGCTGGAACATGTCTTTGTCGCCCGTGACGATGACGACGTGATACCCCTCGTGGATGGCCCTCTCGGTCACCGTGCCGATGACATCGTCGGCCTCGAACCCCACGCACGAAAGGATCGGGACGCCCAGCGCTTCGCAGGAGCGGTGGACGTACGGGATCTGTTCGACAAGATCGTCGGGCATCGCGGGCCGGTTCGCCTTGTAGTCGGCGGCGAGCGCGGATCTGAAGGTGGGGCCGGCCAGATCGAACGCGCACGCGATCAACTCGGGGCGCTGGTCGGCCACGAGCTTGCGCAGCATGGCCACGAATCCGTAGACGGCGTTGGTCGAACGGCCGTCCGGCCCGGTCAACTCGCGGATCGCGTGGTAGGCGCGATACATCTGCGAGTTGCCGTCGATGAGGAACAGGACCTGGTGCGTGACCATTGTGTGTTCGGTGTTCATGGAAGACGCGGATCAAGAGTGGCGGGTGAAGTCAGTATATTATCATTGCCAGTCATGCTGAATGTTCGAGGATCCCGCCGGTGGTGCGCGGCCTGGTGCCTGGTCACGGTGGTTGCCGCCGCGCTGCTGACGACCGGGTGCAGGCGCGGGTTCCTCCGGCAGTACGAGTACGACGAGGACATCTACCTGTCGCTGGACGGGTCGGCCACGATCGACGTGAACGCGTCGCTGCCTGCCCTGGCGGCACTGCGCGGCGTGGGCCTCGACAAGAGTCTCTCCGTGCGTTTCGACCGGGCGAAGGTGGCGGCCATCTTCGAGAGCCCTGGCATTCACGTCGTGCGGGTGACCAGTTCCCGGCAGCGCGGCCGTCGCTTCGCCCACGTCCGCCTGGAAGTGAGCGACATCCGGAAGCTGCCAGCGGCGCCTGTCTTCTCCTGGGCCTCCATCAGGTTCGATCGGATGGGCGAGCTGTACCGCTTTCGGGAAGACCTCGGGGCGTCCGCGAACAAGCCGGTCGGCGACGTGGGGTGGAAGGGCAGCGAGTTGGTCGGCTTCCGGCTTCATCTGCCCAGCAAGATCGCGTATCACAACGCGGGGGAAGACAGCCTGTTGCGCGGCAACATCCTCGTCTGGGAACAGCCGCTGTCCGATCGACTCGCCGGTCAGCCGCTCGAGATGGAAGCGCGGATGGAGCCGACCTCGATCCTCTATCGGACGCTCTGGCTCTTCGTCGGCAGCATGGCTGCGGCCTTCACCATGCTCGCGCTGATCATCTGGTGGGTGGTGAAGAAGGGCAAGGACAGGATCGGCGAAGCGACAAAGTAGTTGCCAGTTGCCAGTTGTCCGTTGTCAGCACCTGCACGCGATTGGGCGCCGAGCGGCCGCCGTTCTGGAGCGACCCCTGCACGACGCCCCGAGCCACGGCGAGATAACCGGCCCGGCGGGACGTTCGCCACGCTGAACGACCCAGTGGAGCAGACACTGACCATGGCCACCAACGTGCTGGTCGTCGAGGACGAGGCGCACATCCGCGAACTGGTGTGCCTCCACCTGCAGGTCGAAGGGTATGCCTGCATCCCGGTCGGCGATGGCCGGGAGGCATTGCGGATCGCCGGCGAGCAACCGCTGGACCTGGTTGTGCTCGACCTGATGATCCCCGGCGTGGACGGCCTGACCGTGTGCCGCGCGATCCGGCGCGAGGGGCTGAATCGCGACGTCCCGATCCTGATCCTGACCGCGCGACGGGAAGAGTCGGACAAGGTGCTCGGTCTCGAGAGCGGCGCCGACGATTACCTGGCGAAGCCGTTCAGCGTGCGCGAACTGGTGGCCCGGGCGCACGCGCTCCTGCGTCGCGTGCGGCGGGCGGCCGCGGCGGCCGAGGCCGAGCCGGCCGCGCAGGCGGACGACAAGGACGCGCCGCGGCCTGTCTCCGCGCACGGGGTGGAGATCGATCCGGCCCGCCGGCGAGCCCGCATTCGAGGGCGCGAGGTGGTGTTGACGAACCAGGAGTTCAACCTGCTGCGGCTGTTTACCGAGCACCCGGGGATCGTCTTCAGCCGCGAAGCGCTCCTGTCGAAGATCTGGAAGGGCGACACGTACGTGACGGTGCGCAGCGTGGACACGCTGGTCAAGCGGCTCCGTCATAAGATCGAAGCCGACCCAACGCAGCCGACGCTGATCCTCACGCAGTGGGGCGTGGGGTACAAGCTCGCGGACGTGTAGTCACCGTACTCGCTGGGCCGCGACGAAAGGCGGCCGGGATGCCACCGATGGCCGAACGCGCCTGGTATCGAAGCCTCTACTGGCGAATCGCGATCGGCTTCGTCGTCTTTCTCGGGGGCACGCTCGTCATCCAGGCCAGCCTGTTCCTCTGGATCGTCGTCCGCGGCGAGCGCGACGTTCCTGCCCGGTCGCTCGACGGCTTCGCGTCGCTCGTCGCCGCCGACGTCGCCGCCGAACTCGACAGCCACGGCATCGCCAACGTCGAGCAGCACCTCGCTGAGCGGTACGGAAGCCTGCCGCGCCCCATCTGGGTGGTGATGAACGACGGATCGGTGATCTCCGGGCGCTGGGGACCGCCACCTCTCGGCCTGGTGCGCCGCCTGCGCCTGCGGTCGCAAATGGGCGGCACGCTGCTCCCGCAAGGGGCCGATGGCACCGGTGTCCTGCGCCTGCGGCGGATCGCGGCCGCCTCGATCGTCGTTCGGGGCCGGCCCGTCGGCGTGGTGGTGGTCCAGGCCGGACGCCCATCCGAGCTCGTGGCGCGCGAGTTCGGGCCAATGCTGCTCCTCATCGCGTTGGGGCTCGTCACCGGGGTCGGGGCGCTGGCGTCTCTCCTCATCTTCCGCCCGGCCAGTCGTCGGCTCCAGGAACTCTCCGACACCGCCCGGCGGCTCGGCGCCGGCGACACCGCCGCCCGCGCGCCCGACACGGGCGGAGATGAGATTGCCGGCGTGGCCAGGGCCTTCAACCAGATGGCCGGAGACCTGGTGCAGCGCGCCGAGGCGCTGCAGACCTCGTACCGGGTGCGCCGACAACTGCTCGCTGACGTGTCGCACGAGCTGATGACGCCGCTCACCGCGATTCTCGGATACATCGAAACGCTCGACATGCCGTCGATCGCCCTCGACGAGAGATCGCGTCGCCGCTATCTCGGGATCGTGCGCGAAGAATCGCTGCGCCTCGAGCGTCTGATTGGCGACCTGCTCGACCTCGCCCGCCTCGAAGCGGGCGGAGGCGCGTTCACGACAGAGGATGTGTCGGTCGGGCTGATCTTCGCGCGCGTGCTGGCGCGCCACGAGCACGCGGCGCGCGAGAGCGGCGTCCATCTCGACGCGCGCGGCGACCAGGCCATCCTCGTGCGCGGGGACCGGCTGCGCCTCGAGCAGGCGCTGCAGAACCTCGCGGCCAACGCCTTGCGGCACACGCCGGTGGGCGGCCAGGTGATTCTCGACGTGGCGCGGCGCGACGACGCGGTCGTGCTCTCCGTGCAGGACAGCGGCGCCGGCATTCGCCCCGAACACCTTCCTTATGTCTTCGACCGCTTCTACAAGGCCGACGAGTCGCGCACGGAAGAGCCAGGCGCAGGCAGCGGCCTCGGCCTCTCGATCGTCAAGGCGATCGTCGAGCGCCACGGCGGACGCATCAGCGTCCGCAGTTCGCCCGCCGTCGAGACGGTGTTCGAGATCGTCCTGCCCAACGAAGACGCCGGCCTTGCCGGCGACTGAGAGGTGATTGCGGCCTACGGCCTGCCGACTGTTGGCGGTCCGCCGTCGTCTGTCCCCTCCTCCAGCTTTTCCATCACCGCCCGCATCTCCGCGTCGGTCCTCAACTCGTTCTGCACCGAGAACGCGCCGAAGGCGCTCGCCAGCGAGCGGGCCAGCATTCGTTCGACGTTGTTGTTGACAACGCCCGTCAGCGTGACGCGGCCGTGTTCCACGAGAATGTGGATGGGAGGGTTCGCCATGGCCGCGTAGAGCCAGAAGGCCGGGTTTCCATAGATCGACCGCGCAATGCCGTACCGCAGTTCGTCGTCGAAGAACGACACGGGCAACACTTCAATCTCGTTTCGCACCTGCTTGACGCCCACGACCCTCGACACTCGCCGCTCGATCTCCTTCACCTTGTACGGCATCGTCACCTTGCCCTTGAGCGTGACCACCCCCTGGTCCACGCTCCCGGTCACGTCGTCGAAGACGGTGAACCGGGGGTAGGTGACGACTTCCTGTGCGATGTCGTTGAATACCTGGAGGTTCTTCCGCTCACCTTGTGCCATCACCGCGCCAGGCAGCACGAGCACTGTCACGGCACAAACCGCGAGTTCTCCGAACATGGGATGCCCCTCTCTCTCACTGACTGATGCCCGGTTTCAGATTCCCATGCGGGCGCTGGCAGTCGATCAGCGAGAAGGCAAAGCACATGCCAGAGGCATGCGCCCAAAAGCACGCGGAGATCGCGGAAAACCCGGGAAGTCGTTCCTTTCAGCTGTGCTCCTGAAAGGACAGTCCGGACACGATCCGAATGGAAATGAAGAAGTGTCAGCCGCCGTGGCTACTCACGCAACCAGAAGGCCGTCGCCATGCCGCCAACCAGCAGCAGGAGTTGCTTGAAGGCGCCCCCGTCCACCTTGCCCTTGTGAAGATCGGGCATGAGGTCGGCCATGGCGATGTAGAGGAAACTCGCGGCGGCGAATGTCAGCGCGTAGGGCAGGAACCCCGGCATGCGGTCGAACGCCAGGAACGCGGCGACGGTTCCCGCGACGGCGCCCGCGGCCGACAGGACGCTCAGTCCGAGTGCGGGAGCCCGCCGGTAGCCGGCGTTGAGCAGAATGGCGAAGTCGCCCACCTGCTGAGGCACCTCGTGGAGCGCGACCGCGATCGCGGTGCTGACACCAAGAGGCATAGATGTCTGGACCGCCGCCCCGATGGCGACGCCGTCCACAAAACTGTGGAACCCGTGGCCGATCAGCACCAGTGCGCCAGGACGGCTGTGCGCTTCGCAATTCTCGCTGTGGCAGTGGCGCCAGAGTACGAGCTTCTCCAGGATGAAGAAGCTCATGATGCCGGCGAGCAGCACCATCCCTGTGCTGGTTGGGCTGAGATCCCCCAGCACTTCCGGCAGGATCGAGAGCAGCGCCACGCCAAGCAAGGTGCCCACGGCGTAACTGACGAGATGCGGCACCAGCGCCATCCGGGTCTTGGGTTTGACGACCAGAAGGCCGGCCGCGAGGAACAGGCTGCCGAAACTGCCGAGCACGCTCAGGGCGAGAGCCGATGCGAATAGATGCACCCGGGCATCATAAGTCAGCCACCGGTCGCCAGTCGACCTCTCCTCGCAAACGCCCGGATCCCGCAGCGCGGTGGACCGCCGAACCGTACGCTGTAAGGGCCTGGTCCTGGCCACGGAGATTAGCAAGCGCGGTAGGATTAGAATTCCGGTGCCGCTCTTTGCCACAGAGGAGAGCGTCGCAGAGATTCTCGAGGACGAGGAGCTGTGGCCGCACCCAGGCATCGGCGGCGAGTAGAGGAGTAGACATGAACCGCGTTCGTCTCGTGATGGTGGCCGCCCTCGCCGGCGGCATGGCCCTGGCGCTGTCGGTTCGGCCGGCAGCCGCGCAGTGGCAGATCGACAGCAAGGACGGGAAGAGCAACATCAAGATCGGGTTCCTCGCGCAGCCGCAGTTCGAGCTGCTCGAGACGCCCGACACCACCGGCCAGTCGAAGAATGTGTCTCTCCGCCGGATCCGCGTCATGTTCGGTGGGAAGATTTCGGATAAGTGGACGTTTTTCTTCGAGACCGACAGCCCGAACATCGGGAAGGCCTCGCCTGAGAAGACGGGCAACCCGACCGGGGCGAAGGAAGCAGGGAACATCTACATCCAGGACGCGTACTTCACCTACAACGAGGGAGACGGGTTCAAGGTGGACGCCGGGATGATCCTCATCCCGCTCGGCCACAATCACAACCAGTCGGCGGCGACGCTGCTGCCGGTCGATTACAGCCCCTACTCGTGCGCCGAGGGGGCGTCGCTCGGTTCGAGGGTGGGGCGCGACTATGGTGTGCAGGTGCGCGGCTATCCGCTCAAACAGCACCTCGAGTACCGACTCGGCGTGTTCCAGGGCGCGCGCGGTGTCGAGGCGCGCAACGGGATGAGGGTGGCCGGGCGCGTGGTGTGGTATCCGTTCGCCGCAGACACCGGGTTCTTCTACAGCGGGACGTTCCAGGGCAGCAAGCGCGTGGTCGGCGTTGGCGCCGGGTTCGACACCCAGAAGGAGTACCACTCCTATGCTGCCGACGTGTTCATCGAGCAGCCCTTCAACAAGGGGGAGCAGGGACTCACCGCGCAGTTCAACTGGATGAGGTTCGATGGCGGGACGTTCCTCCCGGCGCTGGCCAGAAACGACGCCATCCTGGTGGAGGCCGCGTTCCACGTCAAGAAGGGGAAGGTGTCGCCGCTGGTGCAGTACTCGCGGAAGACGTTCGACAACGCGCTGACTCCGGAGCAGAGCATGTGGCAGGCGGGCGTCGCCTACTGGATGGCCGGCCACCAGCGGAACATCAAGGTGACGGCCGGCCGCCAGCACATCGACCGGCAGCCGGACCGCACGCAGCTCCTGGTGCAGATGCAGTTATTCCACTTCTGAGACGTCGAAGACTTCCCGCATAAGGGACTCACGGCGGTTTGCGGATGGACTGCGGCTATCTCGCCTCGAGCCCTTGTGCCTTGAGCCCCTCGGTGAACCGCTGTCCTTCCCGATCCGCAAGGATCCGGACGGGCTGGAACCCGGCTGCCTCGAGCAATTTCGCCGACCCTCCCTCCGACCGGAAGGCATCCAGGCCCGCGGACCGGGTGCGAACCAGGCCGAAGAACGTCGGGGCCTGGCCCTCCACGATCACGACCCGCCCGCCAACCCGGAGGGCGCGGTGCACCGACCTGATGAGGTGAGCGCGCCCGGTCGCGTCGAGGCCCGACAGGAGGGTGGGCCCGGTATCCAGGACGGCCACGTCGAACTCGCCATCCCCCACCGGGAGGGTGGGGAGCGCACCACGCACCACGTCCATCAGCACGCCGCCGCTGGCCGCCGCCGCCTCAGCCCGGGCAGCGGCCGCCTCCGAGCCCACGACGGCGCAGTTCCGGCCTGTCAGGCCTGTCTTGGCCGCCAGTTGCGCGAACAGCTTGACGTCATCGCCAACGAGCAGCAATCGTTCGCCCCACCAGACGGCGGTCATCGCGACGGCCAGCGCGTGAGGTCCCGAGGGGGCACGGTCGAAGAGGAAGTCGCGGAAGCCGGACATACGCTCATGATATAGTTCTTGTCCGTGAAGCAACCAGCCGAAATCGCCCCATCTCAGGGAAAACTCGGAATCCTGCTCGTCGGCCTCGGGGCCGTCAGCACCACGTTCATTGCAGGCGTCATGGCGGTTCGCAAGGGGATTGCGCGCCCAATCGGCTCGCTGACGCAGATGGGCACGATCCGTCTGGGCAAGCGCACCGACGCGCGCACGCCCCTCATCAAGGATCTCATGCCGCTGGCCTCGCTCGACGACATCGTGTTCGGCGGGTGGGACATCTTCGACGACAACTGCTACGAGGCCGCGACGACCGCGGGCGTCCTCGAGCCGTCGCTGCTCACCCAGATCAAGCCGGAGCTCGAGGCCATCAAGCCGATGTCGGCGGTGTTCGACCGCTACTACGTCAAGCGCCTGGACGGACCGAACGTCAAGAAGGGCGCCAACAAGATGGAATTGGCCGAGCAGGTGCGCGCCGATATCCGCCGGTTCAAGCAGGAGAACACGGTGGATCGCCTCGTCATGATCTGGTGCGGCAGCACCGAGATCTTCATGGTCGAGACCGAGGCGCACCAGTCGATCGAGGCGTTCGAGAAGGCGCTGCAGCGCAGCGACGTGAGCATCCCGTCGAGCATGGTCTACGCCTACGCCGCGCTGAAGGAAGGCATCCCGTACGCCAACGGCGCGCCGAACCTCACCGTGGATATCCCGGCCCTGATGGAGTTGGCTCAGCAGAACGGATCGCCGGTTGCCGGCAAGGACTTCAAGACCGGCCAGACCCTGATCAAGACGGTCATCGCGCCCGGCCTGAAGGCGCGCCTGATCGGCATCAAGGGCTGGTACTCGACCAACATCCTGGGCAACCGCGACGGCGAGGTGCTCGACGATCCCGAGTCGTTCAAGACGAAGGAAGAGAGCAAGAAGTCGGTTCTCGACTACATCCTGCAGCCTGACCTGTACCCCGAGCTCTACAAGGACCTTTGTCACGTCGTGCGGATCAACTACTACCCGCCGCGGGGTGACAACAAGGAAGGCTGGGACAATATCGACCTCGTCGGGTGGCTCGGCTACCCGATGCAGTTGAAGATCAACTTCCTTTGCCGCGACTCGATTCTCGCGGCGCCGATCGTGCTGGACGTGGTGCTGTTCCTCGACATGGCGGCGCGCGCGGGCCTGAGCGGCATCCAGGAGTGGCTGTCGTTCTACTTCAAGAGCCCGATGCACGCGCGCGGCCTCTACCCGGAGCACGACCTGTTTATTCAGATGATGAAGCTGAAGAACACGTTGCGATTCCTCAGGGGCGAGGAACTGATCACGCACCTCGGACACGAGTACTACGACTAGGTTCGAGGCAGTGTCGCCGTAGGGGCGAGGCCTGCCTCGCCCCTTTCCGCTCGGTCAATCATGGTGATCCCCATGACTTCCTCCAAGTTCCAGCCGGCACTGCTCGGTGGACTCCTGATCGGTGTGCTCTCGGCGCTGCCCATCGTCAGCATGGGCAACGCCTGCTGCTGCCTGTGGGTCATCGCGGGTGGCGCCGTGGCCGCCTACCTGCTCCAGAACAGCCAGCAGGCACCGATCACCGCGGGCGACGGCGTGGCCGTTGGCTTTCTAGCCGGTCTGATCGGCGCCATCGTCTGGCAGGTGCTCGCGGTCCCCCTGACGATTCTGATGGGGCCGATCCAGGCCCGCATCACAGAACGCCTCCTGAGCGCCGGCGATCTCCCCGACAACGTCCGGCCGATCTTCGAGACGCTCCGCCAGAACGCCGGGTTCAGCGTCATCCGCTTCATCATCGGCGGCTTCTTCACGCTGATCGTGAGCGTCCTTTTCTCCACGATCGGCGGTCTCATCGGCGCCGCGCTGTTCCGCGCGAAGACGCCGCCGCCTGGCCCCGATTCCCAGGATATCGTCGCGCTGTGATTCACCGGGGTCGTCACCCCCTCACCCCACACTGGAGGAACATCTGGCCCCGCGGCATCGTATCTTCCGGGTAGAATTGTCGGGAGGACGTCTGTACCGATGGCACTGATTGAAACGCGCGACCTCTGGAAGACCTACGTCATGGGCAGCGAGGAAATCCACGCCCTGAGCGGCGTCACGCTCGAACTCGAGCGCGGCGAGTACGTGGCCATCATGGGCCCGTCGGGATCCGGCAAGTCCACGCTGATGAACCTGATCGGCTGCCTCGACACGCCGAGCAAGGGCAGCTACCTGCTGAACGGCAAGCAGGTGAGCCAGATGAACGACGACGAGCTGGCGAGGATCCGGAACGAGGAAATCGGCTTCGTCTTTCAGACGTTCAACCTGCTGCCTCGCGCCACGGCGCTGCACAACGTCGAGTTGCCCCTCGTCTACGCGGGTGTGCCGGCGAGCGTTCGGTTGGAGCGGGCGCGTGGGGCGCTCCAGCGAGTGGAGCTGGCCGATCGCATGACGCATCGTCCCAACCAGTTGTCGGGCGGACAGCGTCAGCGCGTCGCCGTGGCCAGGGCGCTGGTCAACAACCCCTCGATCCTGCTCGCCGACGAACCGACCGGCAACCTCGACTCGAAGACCGGCATCGAGATCATGGCACTCTTCGACCGGCTGTACGAGGCCGGCAACACCATCGTCCTCGTCACCCACGAAGCGGACATTGCCGCCCACGCCCATCGCGTGCTCCACATCCGGGACGGGAAGATCGAAGACGACGTGCGCCGCGCCGCGTAGGGGCCACCGGACGGTCGCCGCGAGGCGTTCTGGAACGGGCGACCAACCGGTCGCCCCTACGGTGTCGCCGCCCAATGCCCCTGGTCTACCTGCCTGAGTGGCAGGCGGAGATCGACACCGCTCGCGTCCCACTCGATGCGCGTGGGCCGCGTGTCGGGATCGGGGACCGGGATGGCAGACAGCAAGGCGCGCGTGTAGGCGTGCGCCGGGCTCCGGAACAAGGCCGCGGTATGGCCCATCTCGAGGATCCGCCCGCGATACATCACCGCCACCCGATCGCAGATGTGTTCGACCAGCCGCAGGTCGTGCGCGATGAACAGGTAGGTGAGCTTCAGGCGTTCCTGCAGGTCGATCAGCAGGTTGATCACCTGGGCCTGCACCGACACATCGAGCGCGGACACCGGCTCGTCGGCCACGATGAGCGACGGGTTGAGGGCGAGCGCGCGTGCCAGTCCGATCCGCTGACGCTGGCCGCCGCTGAACTCGTGAGGATACCGGTCGAGATGCGCCGGGTCGAGACCGACCAGCCGGAACAGCTCCGCCACCCGTTCCCGCCGCTCCGTCTTCGTCCCCAACTTGTGGATGACCAGCGGCTCCTCGACGATGGTCCGGGCCCGCATCCTGGGATTCAGTGACGAGTAGGGGTCCTGGAAAACGATCTGCATGTCGCGCCGGGTGCGGCGGAGTTCCTCGCGCGACAGCGCCAGCACGTCCCGATCCTGAAAACGCACCTCGCCCGATGTCGGCTCGACCAGGCGGAGGATGCACCGCCCCGTCGTTGTCTTCCCGCTGCCGGACTCTCCCACCAGGCCGAATGTCTCGCCGGGCTCGATCGAAAAGCTCACGGAATCAACCGCGCGGACGACGGACGGACGTCCCCACCAGCCGCGGCTGCGACTGAACGTCTTTACGAGGTTGCGAACGTCGAGTAGTGGCATCGCCTGGCAGAATCTCCCGAGTCGTAGACCTCCTCACCGGCTGAGGAGCATCACCGACTGACCCGCGTCACCGACGGACACGCCTTGCCGACCCTCGAGCAGCACCGACTTACTCCTGCCTGTCATGCAGGTAGCACCTCACCTCATGGCCCGGGCCAATGCCGGTGCTCATCGGCGGCTCCAGTTGGCACTTCGGGAGGACGTCCGGGCAACGGGGCGCGAAGGCACATCCTCGGGGCAACTCGGTGAGCGGGGGCACGCTGCCCTCAATCGCTTTCAGCCGCCGCCCGGTCGCCCCGCTCGGGATCGACGCCAGCAGCGCCTTCGTGTACGGGTGAGCTGGCGAACGGAACACGTCACGAACAGGGCCTTGTTCAACGAGGCGCCCGGCGTACATGACGGCGATGCGGTCGGCGCTGCCGGCGATAATCCCGAGGTCGTGCGAGATGAGCAGCATCGAGAGGTCGAACGCCTCGCGCATCTCGCGGAGCAGGTCGAGGATCTGCGCCTGGATTGTCACGTCGAGGGCGGTGGTCGGCTCGTCGGCGATCACCAGTGATGGTCGGCAGGCGATCGCCATGGCGATCAGCACGCGCTGCCGCATCCCGCCGGAGAGCTGGTGCGGGTAGTCGCGAACGCGGCGATCGGGCTCGGCTACCCGCACGGCGTCGAGCAGTTCCACGGCCCGTCGTTTCGCCTCGGCCCGGGTTGCCAGACCATGCACGAGCATCGCCTCCGCGATTTGATCGCCGACCGTGAAGACCGGGTTGAGCGCGGTCATGGGCTCCTGGAAGATCAGCGCAATCCCGGCGCCACGGACCTTCCGCATCTCGCGTTCGGGAAGCGCCAGCAGGTCTCGCCCCTGGAACAGCACGCGGCCGGAGGCGATGCGGCCGGGAGGCTGGACCAGCCGGAGAATCGAGTAGGCGGTGAGCGACTTGCCGCTCCCTGATTCGCCCACCAGTCCCAGCGTCTCTCCCTTCCTCACCTCGAAGCTCACATCGTCCACGGCGCGCAGGGCGCGGCCCGCCACGTCGAACACGGTGGTCAGGTGCTGGACGTCGAGCAGCGGGGAAACCGATGGGTCCATGGTCTGCGAGGACAACGCCCCATTCTACCCGCCTTCGCCGCGGGGCGGCTACGGCGTGATGTCGTACTCGGTGAGGCAGCGCTCGGCCGAGATGGGGATCCGGCTGGCCCTCGGTGCCCGCGAGCCGCAGATCGTCGGGATGATTCTCCGGACAGGCCTGGGCCTGACGACCAGCGGGCTTGCGATCGGTGTGCCGCTGGCGCTTCTGTTTACGCGTTCACTGGTGGCCCTGTTGTTTGGCGTAACGCCCACGGATCCGCCAACGTTGCTGGTCGCCGTCGCCCTGGTCGCCGGTGCGGCCCTGGCGGCCAGTTACCTG
>Ga0209747_1000503_pt1 | contig 21146 bp, 16 predicted proteins | sample BarGraNGADG00311_FD_184498 | JGI IMG/M metagenome (GOLD analysis project Ga0209747, IMG submission 184498) | Arctic peat soil microbial communities from Barrow, Alaska - Barrow Graham LP Ref core NGADG0011-311 (SPAdes) (version 2) | ecosystem: Environmental > Terrestrial > Soil > Wetlands > Peat...
ACGAGCGGCGGCCGGGCGCCCTGCGGCACGACGATGTCCAGCGGCCCCCGCACGCCGGCGTGGGCGAGATCGGCGACCTGTGCGACGGCCGGGTCGCCGCGGAGGACGGACAGCAGACCGGTGAGGTTCATGGATCCCGTTCGTGAGAGCGGTTCGACGACGGCGCGGTCGAACGCCATGGCACGACGACGCGGCCCCGACCAGGCCGGCCGGGCCTGCCCCACCCAGTCTAGGAGAAGCCCCCGACTGGACGGCGACGGCGGCTCAGGCCCGTCGACCCGGTGCGGAGCTCGGCCGGGTGGATCCGCTCAGCCCTCCAGCCACGGCGACACCACGGCATCGAAGCGCGACAGCGCCGACCCGATCGCCATGTGCATGTCCAGGTACTGGTAGGTGCCGAGCCTGCCGCCGAAGAGCACCCGGGCCAGTCCGGCAGCCCGCTCGCGGTAGCGCTCAAGGCGCTGCCGGTCGGCCGGGGTGTTGATCGGGTAGTACGGCTCGTCCTCGGGTGCGGCGAAACGTGAGTATTCCCGCACGACGACGGTCCGGTCCGTGGGGTACGGCCGCTCGGGGTGGAAGTGTCGGAACTCGTGGATCCGGGTGTACGGGACATCCTCGTCGACGTAGTTCATCACCGCCGTGCCCTGGAAGTCGCCAGACTCGAGCACCTGCCGCTCGAAGTCGAGCGTCCGCCAGAGCAACGGCCCGAACTCGTACCCGAAGTAACGGTCAACGGGCCCGGTGTACACGACGGGCAACCGCCCCACGACCCGGTCCCTGCTGTACTCGTGGCCCTCGACGAGGAAGTCCGTTCCCGTCCTGATCTCGATCCGCGGGTCGGCGGCCATCCGCTCGATCCATGCGGTGTAGCCGTCGGTCGGCAGTCCCTCGTGCGCGTCGGCGAAGTACCGGTTGTCGTAGGTGAAGCGGACCGGGAGGCGCCCGATGATCTCCGGCGGGAGCAGGGCCGGGTCGGTCTGCCACTGCTTGGCGGTGTAGCCGCGGATGAACGCCTCGTACAAGGGGCGGCCGATGAGGGAGATCGCCTTCTCCTCCAGGTTCCGCGGCTCACGGTCACCGAGCTCGGCAGCCTGCGAGGCGACGAGCTCGCGCGCGGCTGCGGGCCCGATCGCGGAACGGAAGAACTGGTTGATCGTCCCGAGGTTGATGGGCAAGGGGAACACCTCGCCGCGATGCGTCGCGTACACGCGGTGGCGGTAGTCGGTGAACGTCGTGAAGCGGTTCACGTACTCCCACACCCGCCGGTTCGACGTGTGAAAGAGGTGCGCCCCATACCGGTGGACCTCGATGCCCGTGGTCTCGTCCCGCTCGCTGTACGCGTTCCCGCCGAGGTGGTCCCGACGCTCGAGCACGACCACACGGCTGCCCAGCACAGTCGCGGCCCGCTCGGCGATCGTCAGCCCGAAGAACCCCGCACCGACGACGACCAGGTCGGGCGCGCCGGCGCTCATCGGCTCCCCAGCCCTGCGCCCGCCTCCCCGCAGGGGACCCTGCGACCGCGCGGTGCCGTCATGCCACGTCCCCGCGGAAGACAACGGCCGGACTGTCGACGGCATGGTCGACCACGAGGGTCACGTCGGACCGGTCGTCCTCGTCGATCACGAAGAGGTACACGCCCGTCACCGTCTCCCCCGGGCCCACGACGCCCTCGAACGGACGGCCCCCGGGGTTCGTGAGCTCCTCCGCCGGCTGGCGATCCTCGCCGACGTAGGCGTTCACCGCTGTCGTGGCGAGGTCGAAGTCGCTCCTGCCCCCGTTGGCGATGCTGATCGTGAACCTGACCGCAGGGCCCGCGATCTCTCCGGGACCGATGGCCTCACCCTGCACGTGGTCGATCCGCTCGATGGCGAAGACGAGGCCGGTGTCGGTGCTCGCCTCCTCCTCGGGTGTGACCGGCCGCAACTCGGCAAGGTCCGTGGGTACCGGATCCGCGGTGACCCCGGGAGTCGCGCTCTCCGACGGGGTGTCGGTCGGCTCGCCAGGTGTGGTCTCGGGCGTTTCCGTCGGGTCGGGGGACACGGTCCCGGGTGTGGGCGAGGCGGAGGAACCCACCGATGCGGGCGTGTCGGAGACCGCCGCGACCACCGCCCAGACGAGCAGGGCGAGGGCCAGCGCGCCGACCGCGAGGACCAGCAGCCTTCGCCGACCCCGCGGCTCGGAGCCACGGTCGGTGTCCATCAGGTGCTCCCTGTCCGCTCCGGCATCCCGCACCCGTGCCCGACGACGCTGCCGACTCCACGTCCTGCTCCACGTCGCGGGCCAACGGTGGCCCGCACTCTAGCGGACATGGCCGGTCCGCCGATCGGCGAGCGCGCCACGCACGAGGCGCCGCCCGTCGGCCAAGCCCCGGACGGCCCCACCGAGCGGCCTGACCGGATGCAGGAGCTGGCGTCGGCCGCCGCGCAGGACGATCTCCCATGCGGCTCGCGGTGCCGTGCGCAACCACCGGCGCATCCCGTCCTCGTCCAGGTGCAGCGAGGCGTACAGCAGGCGGTTGCGGACGTTGTAGTAGTAGTAGGTTGGCGACTTCTCCCGCCGGTGCGCCGCAGCCTCACCCTGCGTGCCGCCCTCGTCGTGGATCGCCACGGCGCCCCGGACGAGGTGAAGGTGCCCGCCGGCGCGTACCACCCGGTGGGAGAAGTCCACGTCCTCCCAGTACAGGAAGTACGACTCGTCGAAACCGCCCGTGGCCTCCCACGCCTCACGCGTGACGAGCAGACATGCACCCGTGAGCCACTCCTCGCGTGCGGCTCCGGGCCGCTCCCCGCGGCGGGAGGTCCGCAACATGCTCCCGTCCTCGAGGTGGAGGTCGCACCCGTCGAACCAGTGCCTGCCGTCGGAACGACGGATCGTCGGCGCCGCGATCGCCAGCCGGTCGTCGGCGACGGCTGCCCGGAGCGCCTCGACGGCCACCGAGGAGATCGAGGCGTCCGGGTTGAGCAGCAGGACCTCGGCGGCCCCGTGCGCCCAGGCCTCCGCAGCGCCCGCGTTCACTCCGGCGCCGAAGCCGAGGTTCTCGTCCAGGAGCACTGTGCTCCACCCACGGGACGCGGCGAGACGCGTCACCGCGTCCCGCTCGGCCGACCGGGTGAAGTTGTCCACGACGACGACACCGGCCGAAGGAAGCTCGTCCTGCACCCGGGTCAGATTCTCGGCGAGGAGCCGGGAGGACCCATAGTTGACGACGACGACCGCCAGCCGTGACATCGGATGCGTCTCCGAGCGGCTCATCCGGCCCGTCGCAGTTTGTCGGCGCGTGAGCGGGAGGTCTGATGAGGGTGCTGTTCGACGGCTTCTGGTGGGCGGCGGGCCCGACGGCGAACCGGGTCGTCCAGCGTGAGCTGGTCCGCGGGTGGCGCCAGGAGTTCGAGCAGGACGAGATCGTCGTCGCCGTCCGCCGGAGCCACCTCGCTCAGGCCTCCGGCGACCTGCCTCCGAGGACGGAGGTCGTCACGACGAGGGTCTGGCCCCATGGGCTCTCCAATCTCACCGAGCTGGGCCGGCTCGGCCGGCGCACCGGTGCGGATGTGATCGTCGCCCACAACTACACCCCGAGATCCCGGCGAGCGGCGACCTTCGTCCACGACGCCATGTTCCTCGACCACCCCGAGTGGTTCTCGATGCGGGAGCGGGTGTACTTCTCCGCGATGCTGCCCTCGGCCCGGCGTGCGCTGGTCACAGCCACGTCCACACGGACCGAGGCCGCGCGCATTGGCCGCCTGGAGCCGCGCCTCCCTCCGGTGACCGCCATCGGTCTTGCCGTCTCGACCGAGCTCGCCACCGCAGAACCCGTCCGCCCCGCGGACGTCCCCGCCTTCGAGACCTTCGCCCTGTGCGTCGGCAGGCTGAACGTCCGCAAGAACCTGGCCGCCGTGATCGCTGCCGCCGGCGCGAGCCGGTCGGCAACTCCGCGCACTCCCCTGCTAGTCGTCGGCGGCGCGGAGTACTCCGGCGTGGGCGCTCCCGTGCCGGCGGAGCTGCGCGAGCACGTCGCCCGCGGCGCCGTGCGCTTCCTCGGCCGGGTGAGCGACGCCGAGCTAGCCTGGCTGTACCAGCATGCGGCCGTGACCGTGTGCCTGTCCCTGGACGAGGGTTTCGGGCTCCCCGCACTCGAAGCCCTACACTTCGGCTCCCCCGTGCTCGCCAGCGACATCGAGGTCTTCCGCGAGACTGTCGGCGGGTACGCGACCTTCGTCGACCCGACCAGCCCGGTCGAGGAGCTGGCCGAGGCCTTCGACGAGGCCTGGGGACGTCCCGGGCCGGAAGCCGCACGGCGGCGGGCGCTCAAGCAGTACACCTGGCCCACTGCCGTCCGTCGACTCCGAGCGGCGATCGAGGGACGCACCTCAGGGGCCGACCCGCGGCTCTGACCCCTCGGCACCGGAAGTGCCCTGGTCCCGAGCCGCATCGATCGACCGCATCTCGCGGAACCACTTGACGGCGGCCAGCACCAGAAAGACCGTGCAGAAGGCCGCAAGCCCGGTGTAGACGGCGCGGAAGACCGTCGGCGCCCCCCAGGCGACGAAGGCGGCGCACAGCGCGCCGTAATCCATCGGCAGCACCAGGAGCGACCTCAGACGCGTGCTCCCGCCACGCTCCGCGGCCTGGGGGACTCCACGGGCACCCTTGAGCAGGTCGTTGAGGATCATCGCGAAGAACGTCACCGAGGCGACGACCGCAAAACCGATCGGGACGAGCAACCAGGTCGGGGACACCTTGACGAAGCGGTACGTCCCGACCAGGACCGCCAGGTGGACGCTCGACGCCTTGATCCCGTCGACGACGTGGTCGAGCCACTCCCCTGCCATCGAGCCACCGCTCCCCAACCGGGCGACCTGCCCGTCCGCCGAGTCCCACGCGTAGCCGAGCGCGAGGAGCAGCCAGATGCCGACCCCGAGCAACACGCTCGGGCTCACGAGGGCGACGAGCGCCACCCCGGTGAACGTGAAGACGGCGCTCACGGCGGTGACCTGGTTGGGAGACCATCCGCGCCGGTAGGCGAACGCCGCCAGGACGCGTCCGATCTTGCGGTTGACGTACACCGAGTACGCGGGAGCGCCGCGGGCCCGCCTCTTCTGTGCATCTCCCAGGCGGGTCAGCGTGTCCCTGAACGACTCCTGCACGTCCCCGCGCACCCCCTCAGCATGGCCCGGCCCGTCCGATGCTGGCCAGTATGCCCCGTGGAGCGGCGCCGACGTGCCACCGCACGCGCGACCGGCCCCGCGTGCGCACGCACCGATGGCATGGTCGACCGGGGGCACCGGCGGCCGATAGAATCGCGCCGCCTGCCGCGGGCCGTCTCCCCGCGGGCCGATGGTCGGCGTGGAGGTGGCCCGGTGCAAGCCGTTCGCGTCCTGCAGTCGTTCGGCGCGCCCCGCCCGACGACGAACCCCTACATCGTGATGCTCGGCGAGGCGTTGGAGCACACGCCCGGCATCGACCTCGTCCGCTTCTCCTGGCGTGCGGCCCTCATCGGCCGCTACCACGTCCTGCACCTGCACTGGCCCGAGACCCTCCTGGGCGGGAGCACCCCCTGGCGGTCCCGCGGCAAGCAGGCAGCCTTCCTGGTGGCGCTGCTGCGCGCGCGGCTGACCGGCAAGGCGATCGTCCGGACCGTGCACAACCTCGACCTCCCGCTCGATGTCGACCGCTTCCAGCGATGGCTGCTCCTGCGGGTCGAGGCCTGGACGACGTACCGCGTGACGATCAGCGCGGCCACGCAGCTCGCGCCCGGGACGCCGGCGAGCACGGTGCTGCACGGTCACTACCGGACGTGGTTCGAGCCGTTCCCCCGGGCCGAGGTGGTCCCCGGCCGGCTCGCCTTCGTCGGGCTGATCCGTCGGTACAAGGGCATCGAGGCCCTCCTGCGCGCGTTCCGCGAGACCCGGGACGCGCCGACGGCGCTGACGCTGGGCATCTCGGGCAACCCGTCGTCCGCCGAGCTCGCCGCGGAGATCACCCACGCCACAGACGAGGACGATCGGATCAGCGCCGACCTCCGGTTCCTCGACAACGCCGACTTCGTCAGGGCGGTCACCCAGGCCGAGCTGGTCGTGCTGCCCTACAGGTTCATGCACAACTCGGGCAGCCTGCTCGCCGCACTGTCCCTCGACCGCCCGGTGCTCGCGCCCGCCAACGAGGCGAACGCCGAGCTGTCCCGCGAGGTCGGGCTGGGCTGGCTGCACGTGTACGAGGGCGAGCTGTCCGCCGGCGACCTCGTCCGGGCGGTCGAGGACCTCCGGACCGGCCCGCCCGCTCGCCCGCCGGACCTGTCCGCTCGGGAGTGGGACACCGTTGGCCCTCGCCACCTCGCGGCCTACCGCGCCGCCCTCGCGACACGTCGACCGCGCCGACGCGTCGGCGGCGCCGGTGGGCGCTCCGCCCTCGACCACGCGGGGCCGGCATGACACTCGTGACGGTCGCGGTGCCGAGCTACCGGCGCCCCGAGGCCCTGCGGTCCTCGCTGGTGGCCGTCCTCGCGCAGATCCGCGAGCTGCGGAAGGGCGACGACGAGGCGTCGTTCCGGGTGCTCGTCGTCGACAACGACACCTCCGGGTCCGCCGCAACCGTGGCCCGAGAGCTCGGCGCGGACTACGTCTGCGAGCCGGAACCGGGTCTCGCCGCGGTACGCAACCGGGCCCTGGACTCAGCCGGTGACAGCCGCGTCCTGGTCTTCATCGACGACGACGAAGTGCCGGGCGACGGGTGGCTCCGGGCCCTGCTTGAGATGTACCGGCGCACCGGCGCCGATGCGGTCGCCGGCCGCGTCACCACGGCTCTGCCCGCCGACGTCGACGACTGGACGCGGGCCGGCTACCTCCGCCCGCGGCGACGCGACGGGCAGCAGATGATGGCCGCCGCGACGAACAACCTGCTGCTCGACCTGGGCACCGTCCGGCGCCTGGGCCTCCGCTTCGACCCGGAGTTCGGTCTAGTCGGCGGCGAGGACACGATGTTCACCCGGCAGCTGACGGCCGGCGGCGGCGTGATCCGCTGGGCCGAGGGAGCCCACGTGGTGGAGAGCATCGGTCCCGAGCGGCTCGAACGCCGTTGGATCCTCACCCGCACCTTCCGCGCCGGCAACAGCACGGCACTGGTGAACGCAAGGCTCCGGCGGCGGGGACGGGAGCGGCTGGCCGGGCGTCTCTCGGACGCGCTCGGCGGGCTCGCCCGCATCGTGGTCGGTGCCATCCGGGCGGTGTGGGGCCGCGCGTCCGGCTCGCCGACCCGAACCGCCCTCGCGGAGAGGTCCATGTGGCGCGGTGCTGGGATGCTCGCGGGAGCGGTGGGCTACGCGTACGACGAGTACCGACGTCGACGGTCCAAGGCGGCGTGATGGCACGACCGGAGGACGGCACCTCGTCGGACGTCGTGGCCACCGTGCCCGTCACCGTGGTCACGGTGGTCTTCCGGGCAGAGCTCGCGCTGCTCCGCCTGCAGGCCCGCTCACTCGCCGCACTGCTGGACGCCGACATGGTCGACGAGGTCGTCGTCATCGACAACGGCTGGCCGCGGCTCGGTCGGCGGGCACGAGCGCGCATCACCCAGGACTACGGCCGACTCGCCGACCGGGTCCGCTTCCTGCTCCCCGGCGAGCTCGCGGTGCTTCCGACGACCACGGGATGGCGCAGCCAGCAGATCCTCAAGCTGGTCGTGGCTCGGCACGTCCGCTCCGATCGCTACCTCCTGCTCGACGCCAAGAACCACCTGATCCGCCCCGCGACGGCGGCTGACCTGCAGGCCGCCGACGGCCGGGCCCGTGGCGCCACGCACAGCTACGTCAACCACCCGTTGCGCCCGCAGCTCGAGCACACGCTCACCTACCTCGGCCTGGACCCCGCACCACTCATCAGGGACTTCCCACCGACGGCGACGCCGTTCGTCATGGACACCGTGCTCGTGCGGCGGATGCTCGACGACGTCGAGAGCCGGTCGGGACGGACGTTCGCGGAGGAGTTCGAGCGAGCGGGGCTCATGGAGTTCTTCCTCTACTCGGGCTGGCTGCGCAGGAACGGGATAGGCCACGCCGCCCTCTACGACGGGTCGGCGCTCGAGTCGCCGACGGTCTGGCCACGACTCGCCGACCGTGCGGGCGTCGTCGGCTGCATCGACGAGGCGATGGCGCACGACGCAGCCTTCTTCGCGGTGCACCGGTCGTCGCTGAACCGCCTGGACGGTCCGGCGGTCGACGCCCTGGCCCAGTTGTGGACCTCCCGGGGGATCTTTCGGGACCAGGGCGAGGTTCGGCGCTTCATCCGCTCCTTCCGTTGTCGCTACTACCGCGACATGACGATCAAGAAGGTCAGGGAGCTGCCGGCACGCAGACGACTCGCTCGTTCGGCGGTCTAGGCCCGCGCATGCGTACGATCAATGGACCGTCGGCGCCGCCGCCGGGCCCGGTCCCGAGGATGCGATGAGACGCCCCATACCGGCGCGGTCGGCGCCGCGCACGATTGCGATGATCGGCACCCGCGGCGTCCCGGCGAGCTACGGGGGGTTCGAGACCGCCGTCGAGGAGGTAGGACGGCGTTTGGTCGCTCGCGGCAACGAGGTTGTGGTGTACTGCCGCGGAACGGGCCCGGCCAGGCCCCGCACCCACCTCGGGATGCGTCTGGTCCACCTGTCGGCCGTGCGCCACAAGGCGCTTGAGACGCTCAGCCACACCGCCCTGTCCGCGGTGCACAGCGCCGTCCACAGACCCGACGTGGCGTTCGTGTTCAACGCCGCGAACTCCCCGCTCCTGCCCGTGCTCCGGTCCCGCCGGATACCGATCGCCCTGCACATGGACGGTCTCGAGTGGCGCAGGGGCAAGTGGGGCCCGACCGGTCGGCGCTACTACCGCAAGGCCGAGGAGCTGGGTGTCCGCTGGGCCGACGCCCTGATCGCCGACGCTCCCGGCATCGCCGCGTACTACGACCACCAGTTCGGTGTGCCGACCGAGCTGATCCGGTACGGGGCGACGATCCTCAGGACGGCGGGAACCGAAGGCATCACCGCGCTGGGGCTCGAGCCTGGCGGCTACCACCTCGTGGTCGCGCGCTTCGAGCCAGAGAACCACGTGGCCGAGATCGTCCACGGCTACCACGCCAGCGCGGCGGTCAAGCCTCTGATCATCGTGGGCTCCGCGCCCTACGCCGCCGAGTACACCCGGCGGGTCGAGGACGTCGCCCGGAGGGACCCACGGATCCGGACCCTCGGTGGCGTCTGGGACCAGGACCTGCTCGACGAGCTCTATTTCCATGCGTTCACATACCTGCACGGCCACTCCGTCGGCGGCACGAACCCGTCCCTGCTGCGCGCGATCGGCGCCGGCACCCCGGTGATCGGGTACGACGTGGGGTTCAACCGTGAGGTCGTCGCCGGACGCGGCCGGTTCTTCCGGACGGCGGCCGAGGTCGGCGCCGCGGTGGAGGACGCCGAGGCCCGGGGGGACGGGACCGCGGCCGAGGGTTCGTGGCTGCGGGAGCACGCCGAGCGGACGTTCGACTGGGACGCGGTCGCCGCCGACTACGACGACCTGGCCGACCGCCTCGCCGCGGGGGCCTCGATGCACCCGCAGGGCAAGGCCGCGCGCCGGCGCGCCCAGGCCTGGAGGGACCTGTGAACGGCCCGGCCCGGAGCAGCCGGCCGGAGGCTCCCGGCTATCGGCCGTCCGACACCGGCACCGCCGCGCAGAACCGGTCGAGGGCCTCGGCCAACTCCGCCACGGTGACGTCGATCCTGCGGAAGGTGCGCAGGTGCGCCGCCCGGCGCGAGCCGTGGACGTCCCTGAGATCGATGTCGCCGTCCGGACGAGGTGGGACGAGCGTCCGCGCCCAGTGCCTCCGCGGCTGCGACCACACCGTGCCCCGCCGGTCGTTGAGCAGCTCCGCGAAGGCGCGGAGCGGGTCGTCCACGCGAGCTGCCGTCCAGGTGAGCTTCCCGGGCGTGGCGGCCGAGCCGGCGAGGGCCCGGGCCTCCCGGAGGGTGAACGTCCACGGCCGCGCAGTGGGCAGCATCCGCGCAGCGACTGAGCGCTCCTGGCGGGTCGCGACGAGGACCAACGACGCCGCCTCGAGGTCCGCCGCTGCGAGCCGCCGTGCCCTGTGCCCGTCGACGGCCGACCAGCCACCCAGCTGGAAGACCCGGTCCCCGGCGATCTCGCACATGGGCTGTCCGGAGTGGGCCTCGGTGCCCCGGCTCTTGACCGCCCAGCCGTCCGACCGCGTCCAGCCGCGCACGGCCTGGGAGAAGGCGAACTGCATGTACGGCGATCGGCAGACGTTGGCGGTGCACACGAAGAGCACTGTCGGTGACGGCACGGCGCACACCTCTCTGAGACGGACCCGCCAGAATGGTACGTGTGGGGGTGTGCGCGCTCAGGCATCCCGCCCGGATGTACACGCGACGACGACGAAGGCAGACCGATGACACTGCACGAGTACGTCACGACGCTCCGGCGTCACTGGATCGTCATCGGTGTCGCCGCCTTCCTCGGCGCACTGGTGGCGTACGGCTACGCCCAGACCCTGCCCGAGCAGTTTCGGTCGAAGGCCTCGGTGATCGTCCTCCCGGACCGGGGGGAGAACACGACCGAGCTCGTCCAGGGGTCGAACTACGTCCAGAGCCTGGTGCAGTCCTACGCGGTCGTCGCCGCCTCGCCCTACGTGCTCGACGCCGTCATCGACGACTTCAACCTCGAGACCACCGCGAGCGAACTCGCGCGCCGGGTGACGATCGACGCACCGCTGAACACGATGATCCTCGACATCTCGGTCGTGGACGAGGACCCGGAGCACGCTCGGGTGACGGCGGACGCGATCGCGACCGAGCTGTCGGACGCGGTGGCCGAGCTCTCCCCGGAGGGCGCGGACGCTCGACCGGCGGTCCGGCTGGAGACGATCTCCCCCGGCAATCTGCCCGGCGCGCCGATCGCGCCCTCGATGCGCCTGTACGCGATGCTCGGCGCCGCGGCAGGCCTGGCGCTGGGGGTTGGGTACGCCCTCGTCCGGCGGCTGTCCGGCGTCCGGATCCTCGACACCGAGGACGTCGCCTCGTTCACCGACGTGCCGGTCATCGGCGAGATCCCCACGGCGCCGCGCGGCGCCACCGTCGCCAACGCGCTGCTCGGCAACCCGGACGGCCGGCTCGCCGAGTCCTTCCGGACCCTCGCCGCGAACTTCAGGTTCGTCGACATGGACAACTCGATCAACGTCATCCTGATCGCCTCCGGCTCGCCCGGAGAGGGCAAGAGCTCGGTGGCCGTGGGCCTGTCGGTTGCGCTCTCCGAGTCTGGGCACTCCGTCCTGCTGATCGACGCCGATCTGAGGAGGCCCACGATCGCCGACCTCACCCAGCTTGAGGGCGCCGTCGGCCTGACGAACGTGATCGTGGGGGATCTCCCACTGGCGGACGCGACCCAACCGTGGGGTCACGGCAAGCTCCACGTCCTGACCAGTGGGGCCGCTTCGCCCAACCCGGGCCGCCTGATCGCCTCCGGCCAGCTCCGCAAGGTGGTCGACAACGCCCGGACCGGCTACGACTTCGTGGTCGTCGACAGCGCGCCCCTCCTGACCGTCAGTGACCCACTGTGGCTCGCCCCGCTCGTCGACGGCGTCGTGGTCACCGCGCGGGCGGGCGCGACGAGACGGCGCGCTCTGACGAGCACGCTGGCGAGCGTCGACTCGACGCACACGACGATCCTCGGCATCGTGCTCAACCGCGTGAAGAACAGCGAACAGAGCGCGTACTACGAGGACGAGGCCCACGCTCGCCTCCGGATGCCCCGTCGGCTACGCCACGCGCCACCGACGCATGAGAAGGTCGACGACGAGGAGCGGGACGACGCCGGTCTCGATGTGCCACGATCAGCGACAGCCCGCGAAGCCTAGCGTCGATGGGAACGATCCTGTCCGTGGGCGCGAAGGCGCTCACGATGGTCACCGCGCTGGTCTGCGGTGTGCTGACCACGCGCATGGTCCTCGGACAGGCCGGGGTCGAGCACTACGCGCTGTACACGCTCCTGGCGGCCCTCCCGGGGCTCGTCTCCTTCACCGACCTCGGCAGCGGAGCGGTCATTGTCGGCGGCGTGGCGACCAGCCCTGACGTGCGGCACGACGCACGCCTGACGGCGCAGGTGACGACGGTGGGGCGTGTGATGCTGCTCTCCGCCGCGACCCTGCTGACGGCCAACACGGTGCTCTACCTCTCCGGTGGCTGGGCGGCGGTGCTGGGTGAGGCAGGTGACGTCCCCGGCGCGCCCCTGGCCGCGTTCGTCTGCCTCTCGGTCTTCTGCCTTGGTGTGCCTCTCGGCATCTGGCAACGGGTCATGCTCGGCCTGCGCAAGAACCACGTGATCATCCTCCTGCAGGGGATGCAGTCACCGTTGACCCTGCTGACCGTCTGGACGCTCCTGCGCCTGGACGAGGCGTCCGTCCGGCCCTACCTCGCCATCGGCTCGTTCGGGGCGGCGTTCACGGTCGGCGTCCTCGGCCTCGCCCTCGCGTCCAGGCTGACCTTCCCGCTCCTGGCGACGGCGGCTCGTCGCGTGCCGTACCCGCGCCGCCACCCCGGCACGACCGTGATGGACGTCGGCTGGCCCATGCTCGCCCAGCTCATCGCCACCCCGTTGTCGATGACCCTGCAGCGCTACGTCCTGGCGCAGTCGGGCACGGCGACCGACATGTCCGAGTACGGCGTCGTCGGCCAGGTCTTCTTCGCACTGCAGGGCCTCGTCGGCGCAGCCGGGCTCACCCTCTGGCCCGCCTTCACACGGGCCCGGCACACCGGGGACCTGCGGCGGGGCCCGTTCGCCATCTCCGCGCTCTTCGCCGTCGCGATCGCGGCGGTCAGCGCGGCGGTGTGGCTCGGGCGCGAATGGATCTTCGAGGTGATCACCGACGGCCAGCTGGAGGTGGCGGGGCAGTCCGTCCTCGCCTTCGGCGCCATGGTCACCGTCCAGGCCGCGCTGTACCCGCTCGGCATGTTCATCATGGACAAGCCCGGGATCCGCTTCCAGGTGGTCCCGACCCTCCTCATGGCCGCGAGCACCGTGGCGCTCGCCTTCGCCCTCACGCCGTCGCTCGGCGTCGTCGGCCCGTTGCTGTCGAACGTCGTCTCGGTGCTGGTGTTCCAGGTCGTGCCGTTCTCCTTGTACATCCGTCGGAACCGTGAGCGGCTGTGGTCCGACCCGCTGCGGCCGAGGGAGACGGTCACCGATGCGACGGGTCCGGCCTAGCGGTCCGCCACCGCGTGCTCGGCGATCCTCTCGACGACGCGCTGCCAGTACTCGGCGTTGGTGTAGGCCCGGTCACGGAAGGCGGCACGCAGGAGCGCACTGCGACGGCCGCGCTCGTCCGGATCCTCCGCGAGCCGCAACAGCGCCGCGGTGAGCGCCGTGGAGTCACCCACGGGGACGAAGAGGACCTCCTCGTCGCTGAAGTAGTCGTCCAGGCCCCCGGCCCTCGAGGCGACTGCCGGGCAACCCGCGGCCGCCGCCTCGAGGAGGGTCGTGATACCGCTCGCGTGGGCGTTCTCGGTGACGACCACGGCGAGAGCGGCGGCGGACCGGTAGAGCTCCTTGAGCTCCCCGATCGACGCCGTAGGCGCCACCGCAGACGTCGGCGCGCCCGGTATCCGTCTGGACGAGGCGATCCGCAGGCGCATGCGCGCCGGCAGCCGCGAGCATGCGGTGAGCAGCGTCTCCCAGTCACGTGCCCTGTCGTTGCCCACGGCGAGGACGAGGTCGCCGCTCGCTGCCGGCAGAGAAGCGCCGTCCGCAAAGGTCGCCGACACCCCGAAGGGGACGAACTCGTGCCTCGCCCCCGGTACGAGCGTGCGGCCCAGCTCGGCGTTCGGTCTGGCGTTGGCGATGAAGAGGTCCACCCGAGCCAGGCACCACCGCACGACGGCGCGGCGCCACCTGGGCAGCGTGGGCCACTCGTTGAACAGCCACAGCGTCTGCCCCACGAGACAAGGACGCCGGGCCCGGGTCACCCGCAGGACTGCGGCCACCGCGAGGTAGTCGATCTCGGAGTGGCAGTAGATGTACCGCGCGGCCCGCAGCGCACGGCGGTGGTGCCAGGCGTGCGGCAGGTCGAGGCCCAACCGGCGCTTGGCCCACTCGGAGAACCGGCGTCGAAGGTGTGCGCCAGCCCGCCCGCCCAGGGGCACGATCGTCCACCCCCCCGGTGCGTGCTCCGTCCCGTAGGGGAGCCGATCCGGTGCCGCACCCCGCTCGTGGCGCCGCCGGTAGTCGTCGAGGTCGAGGTCGGAACCGAAGAGGACCACCAGCTCCGTCACAGCCCTGACTCCCCCTCGACGCCGCACCGAGCCCCTATCGTAGTGACACCCCGAGCGGGCCCGGCCCGGCCCGCCGTCGGGGGGCCACCCGACCTTCTCGCTCGGGCCGGCCGGAAGCGGGAGGTCGCGTGAGGACCGGAGACCCCAGTCGCACACCGGCGACCCGCCCGGCCGACAGACCGCTGCCGCCGACCGCGGTCTACGAGCGGGCCGCCGCGGTCATCGCGTGCGTCATCGTGGCCGCGAGGTTCCCGATCCAGCAGGCCCTGACCGTCGGGATAGTGATGGCGCTGGCGCTCTCGCCGGTGTGGACGGGTGCCCTGCGACGGTACCGCGGGGCCGCGGCCGTCGTGGTCCTCGGCGTTCTCGCCCTCGCCTCCGGCGTCCTGCTCACCGGCGCCAAGCAGACGACGAACTCGATCGGCTCGTCGACCCTCCAGATCAACAGCCTCGTGCTGCTCTCGCTGGTGGCGGGCATCGGCACCCTCCTGTGGGCCAGGACGGTGCTCGGCACCCGAGGCGTGGCAACGTGGTTCGGCGTCGGCCTGCTCATCGGCACGGTGTTCAGCAACCAGGGGGACAACGCCTGGAAGTACGCCTACTCGGTTCCGGTGATCGTTCTCGTGCTCGCCCTGTGCGTGCGGACGGGTCGCCGGACGGTCGAGCTCCTGGCACTGATCGGGCTGGCTGTGGTCTCCGCCGCGAACGACTCTCGGTCGGCCACCTCGGTCCTCGCGATGGCGGCCGCGATGACGCTGTGGCAGCCGGTCCGCTCTCGGCTCGGCGGACACTCGACGCCCGCCCGGACGCTCGTCACGTTCGCCATGGTCGGGCTCATCAGCTTCGCCGCCCTGCAGACGTTCATCCTGAACGGCGTCTTCGGAGAGTCGGCGATGGAGCGCACCGCGGCACAGATCCAGGTCTCGGGATCGGTCGTCACAGGCGGGCGGCCCGAGATCGGGGCCACCCTCGCGCTCTTCTTGCACAGCCCCCTGGGCTATGGCTCCGGGACCCTGCCAAGCGTGCGGGACGTCCTGGTCGCCAAGGGCGGCATGCAGGACCTCAACTACCAGCCGGACAACCGCTACGTCGAGGGCTACCTGTTCGGCAACGGGTTCGAGCTCCACTCCGTGATCGGGGACCTCTGGGCACGGTTCGGGCTGGTGGGTCTGGCGCTCGCCCTGACGCTCCTGACCCTGATCATCCTGGGAGCGGCCAGCCGGGTCGCTGACGGCACCGCCAGCGCTCTGCTCGCATACCTGACGATCCAGGCAGTCTGGGACCTCTTCTTCAGTCCGTTCTTCGTGACGTCCATCGCCACACTGAGCCTCGCGACCACCCTGGCCCTCTCCACCAGGGACTCGGCGCCCGACTCGCCGCCGCGTCTGCCACCTCGGTAGCGTCGGCCGTCCCTTCGCCCCGCGCCACCGTCCCTGCGCCTCGCGCCGCCTCCCGCAGCGGCACTCGACGAGAACGGCGGGGGGACCAGATGATCCTGGTCCCCCCGCCGTCAGGCCGGGCCCATCACTCGGGCGTGGCTGCCTGGAAGGTGTCGACCGACAGCAGGGCGGTCGGTGTCGCGGAGGACCCCGACAGGTAGCTGATCAGACCGATCGCACCGGGCTGCTGCAGCGCAGCAGTGGTGTCCGTGCCACTGACCTGCCAGTCCGCAGGCTCGGCCTCCGAGGCCCGCCACACCTTGGCCGAGACAACCGTCGGGGTCGTCCCGCTCACCCGCACCCGGACCGTCAGCTTCTCCCCCGGCGCATACCCCGCACCGGGCAACACGAAGGAATTGGCCAACGCCGACTCGTTGCGCAACGCATAGAGCCGGACCACCCCGTTCGCCTCGAACCGCAGCCGAGCCGAGTACATGTCCGACCCGACCTGCCGGCCGATCACCGAGGCGTAGTAGCCCGCACCGGTCCGGTCCACCGACACCGTGGTGAGGATCTCCACGTCGTCGGTCGCGACCGACAGCAGCCGCGAGGCCCGCGTGTCCGAGATGTTCAAGGCGATGCGGCCCTGCCCGTCACTGACCGAGAACGACGCACTGCCACCCTGCTGGGTCCACGCACCACCCACCTCGGCCGAACCCCAACCACTGGCCGAGGACCGACCGAAGTCGTCCAGCGCGATCGTCTCCACAGCCGGCCCCTCGGCCACCTCGACGACCTCGGAGATCGAGCCGGTCTCACCCTCGTCATCGGTCACCGTCAACGTCACCGTGTACGACCCAGCGGCCGCATACACGTGAGACGCCGTCGGACCAGAACCCGAACCACCATCACCGAAGTCCCACGCATAGGACACGACCGACCCATCGGCATCCGACGAGCCACCACCATCCACCGAGACCCCCAGCCCCGACACCGACACCGAGAACACCGCCACAGGCGCCACATTCGGAGGCGGCGTCGCCGTGATCGGGATCGTCAGGTCGTCCACGCCGCCACGGTCGTCGGTGACCGTGAGGGTCACCTCGTAGTCGCCAGGCGCCGCGTACGTGTGCGACGCGGTGACACCGGTGGCGGTCGCATCGTCACCGAAGGTCCACTCGTACGTGACGATCGTCCCGTCGGAGTCGCTCGAGGACGATGCGCTGACCGCAATCTCCTGGTGGTCGACGTCGACGGTGAACTTGGCGGTCGGCGCGACGTTCGGCGCCACTAAGCTCACCGTCTGCTGGACGACCCCCGTGTCTCCGCGATCATCCGTCACCGTCAGAGTCACCGTGTAGTCACCCGGGGACGTGTACGTGTGGCTCACCATCACTCCGGAGGCGTCGGGGGTGCCATCCCCGAAGTCCCACAGGTACGACGCGATGGTGCCGTCGGAGTCGCTCGCCGTGGAGGCATCGAACGAGACCGCGAGGTCGTCGACCGTCGCGATGAACGCCGCGACCGGACGGTCGTTGGCGACCCCATGCACGCCGAGGCTGTGGTGCTCCTGCACCTGCTCGAGCGACAGAGGTGCGCTGTACACCGCGACCTCGTCGATCGTGCCGGTGAAGTAGTTCGCACCTGCCCAGCCGGAGTCGCCGCCCACCAGCCAGTAGCCGGTGTAGTCCTGCGCCGCGGTCAGGCTGTTCGAGGCGACCTCGACACCGTCGACGAACAGTCGCATGCCGGCCGCAGACTGCTGTGCCACGACGTGGTGCCACAGGTCGTCGTTGTACGCGCTCGGCGAGGTGATGATGTTCGTCGTGTTCGTGTAGGTGCCGAAGTTGAGCCTCCCGTCCGGCGTCATGTACACGTGCCGGTCGTAGTTGTTGCTGAGACCGGTCGCGCGGTTGCCGAAGCCGATGATCTTCCCGCCGGCCGTCGTCGACGTCTTGACCCAGACCTCGAGCGCATACGTCGTCGGGTTGACGTAGGAGCGCTGGCTGGACACCCGCGTCTCGGTCAGCTCACCGAGCTCGTTCGCGGTCGGAGCGAACCTCGCCGCGGTGTCAGGGACACCGATGAGCGCTCCGGTCACGCCCTTGGTCACGTCACCGACGTAGGTACCATCCGAGCTGTTGCGCCCGGCGTCCTTCGCCGTGGTGCCCGTCGACTCGCCCAGCCTCCAGTAGAGCTCCGGGTCGGCGTCGTAGACGGCCTTGCCGTAGCTGTCGGTCGGAGCAGGGTTGACGGTCGACGTGCGCCCGCTGGCGACCCAGTGCTCGTTGACCTCGTCCCGGGTGAGCGCGGCACCGTAGACGGCGACGTCAGCGATGGCGCCGTCCAGGTAGCCGCTGCCGACGCTCGGCCAGCCACCGAGGTTGTCACCGCCCACCCGCCAGTAACCCGAGTATGCCTGGGCACTCGTGGTGTCCGTGCGCTGCGCCACCCGCATCCCGTCGACGTACAGGACCTGACCAGCCGCGCTCAAGGTCCCGACGACGTGGTGCCACTCGTTGTCGTCGTACGACGCCGGGCTCGTCACCGTGCTGACCTGACCCGGGTAGACACCGAAGGTCACCCGACCCTCGGAGTCGAGGTAGATGTGCCGGTCGTAGTTGGTGCTGGAACCGGACGCGCTGTTCCCGAAGCCGATGATCTTCCCGCCCGTCGAGCTGCCCGAACGGAACCATGCCTCCACGCTGAACTCCTGCAGCCCCGCGTTGGCGGCAGCGGTCGCCCCGATGGACGTCGACGATCCGGTGAACTGCGAGGCGAGGCTGGCCTCGGCCTCGTTCGGACCGGTCACGCCCCGGGTGACGCTCGACGTCAGTGCGAGGTCGTTCCCCGTGCCCCAGTCGAACGCAACCGTCCCGGAGTCCTCACCGAGCGGCCAGTAGTCCAGCGGGTCGTCGCCGAGGACGGTGTCGTCGTAGTCAGTCGAGGCTCCCGTCGCCGACGCCGTGATCATCTTCCAGTCGCTCTGGGTGGAGTTGCCCCACGGATCGGTCGCCCGGATGCGGTACCGGTACTCCTGCCCACCTGTGACGGTGCGGTCGTAGTACGACATCGTCGGCCGGTTCCAGAAGTCGGACGCCAGATCCGTCTCGTAGACCGGCGTGGTCCCGAGGTCCTGACGGAAGAGCGCGTAGTGCAGCTGCGCGTTGTCCGCGTCGTAGTTCGCCTGCCAGTTCAGCCGGATCTCGCCCTCGCGGAAGGACAGCGCCGACAGCGCCCAGGAACCACCCTGGACGGTCGGGCCGACGTCGTTGGGCGCGACCGTCTTGGTCGCGAACCGCACGAGCCCCTGCTGGCGCCTGCCTGCCACGACGGTGAACTCGCCGCCGTACAGGACGTAGTCCCCGTCGCTTTCGATGTCCCACCCGGCCTGGTACTGACCGGTGTAGGAGCCCACGTCCCAGAACGGGTACCAGTGCAGCAGGCTCGGCGAGGGCTGGCCCGTGTAGCTCGGGTATCCGTAGGGGTCATGGGTGATCGGCGGACCCGTGGGTGCCTTCGTGAACGCCAACCCGTGTATGAAGGTCCACGGGTCGGTCTGCGGGAAGCCGCCGATGTTCCCGCAGTAGTGGGTGTGGCCCGCCGTGTAGATGACGTCGCCGATCGGCTCGGCCGAGTACGTGTCGCCGTGGCAGTCCTCGATCCAGACGATGCTGCCGTCGGTCCAGTTCGCCCGGAACACGCCCTCGAAGCCGTCCTCACCCGAGCCGCCGTAGTCGTAGCCCGTGCCGTAGACGCTGTCCGCGTCGGCGCTGAGCGAGTACATGGCCGCCACCGAGCCGCCGTTGCGGAGCACGCTGTTGACCGCCCAGGGCAGCAGCTCAGCGGTGGTGGCGTCGAGGGCAGCCATACCCCGCCCCGGGTTCGTCGACCCGTTGACGCTCTCGAAGGAGCCGGAGATGACGATCTTGCTCGCGTCCGGAGACGCGACTACGGACCTGGCTCCCCAGCCACCCTCGACCGTCGCGGAGAACGGCAGGACCGCGCCGGTCGACGCGCTCACGGCGGCCACTTTGGCGCGCGCCGCACCGCCCACACTGGTGAACTCGCCGACCAGGTAGACGGTCGTGTCGGTCGCCGCGATGTCGTCCACCCGGCCGTTGACGGTTGGCCGCCAGGAGTCGATGAGAGCACCCGTCGCGGTGCTGAAGGCGGCGACGCGGTAGCGGGTCTGCCCGGCGATCTGGGTGAAGGTGCCCGCCACGTACAGGCGTGAGCCGTCCGGGGAAGTCTCGAGCGACAGCACCTGCGCGTTGCTGCCCGGGTTCCAGGAGTTCACCAGAGCGCCGGTCTGCAGGTTGTAGGCTAGGAGATTGGCCCGCGGCGTCAGGTTCGTGCCCGCGGCTGCGCCGGCAGGACGCGCGTTCGCGAAGCTGCCGCCCACGTAGACCGTGTTCCCGACGATCTTCTGCGCCCAGACGACGCCGTCGATCTGCACCGTCGGGAGCGGGTCCGCCGCGATGGTCTCCGGGGTGCCCGGGACGATCGGGGCGGTGTCCGCGGCGGCAGGGACGGCCACCACGAGACCGGCGATGCCGGTAGCGAGGGCCACCAGGAACGCCGTGAGCGCACGGTAGGTGCGCCCCGCCGGCGGTGCGTCGGCGAGAGGGGACTCTGACATCGGGGATCTCATTTCAGTTCGGTGAGGACGTGGGCAGGTGCGGTACGGCGGTCATGCGCTCCGGAGGTCAGGTACCCGCGAAGCATCGTCGAGGAGGTCGACGGGGTGTAGGGCAGGTAGACGACGCGTGCGCCGACCTCGGCCATCTCGGCCTCGAGCCGGCGCCCCTTGGGCGTCCCCGCCCAGTCGTCGCCCTTGAACAGGACGTCGAACGGGTGGTTGTGCCAGGCCACCCGCTTGTCCTGCGAGTAGTCGGTGACAACGTCCTCGACGAACCGCAGGCTCGCGACCAGCTCGAGCCGCTCGTGGAACGGGATGACCGGGGGCCGGCCCTTCATCGCGATCAGGGACTCGTCCGTCGCGACGCCCACCACGAGCCGGCCGCACAGGCCGCGCGCGGTCCGCAGGATGTTGAGGTGCCCGATGTGCAGCATGTCGAAGCCGCCCGGCACGTACCCCACCGGCTCGACCTCGGTGTGGTCCATCTGGCTCATCTGTGCCTCCTGACGGAGCGCCGAGCGGCGCCGGAAGCGGTCATCAGTACGCACCGCTGCCGCCAAGCACTGCACGTGCGGTCTTCCACAAGATCTGCAGGTCCATCGTCAGCGACCAGTTGTCGACGTAACGGAGGTCGAGCTTCACCGACTCGTCCCAGGGGAGGTCGGAACGGCCGCTCACCTGCCACAGACCGGTCAGCCCCGGCCGTACCCGCAGGCGCCGGTTGACGGCGTCGTGGTACGCGTCGACCTCCGCGGGCAGGGGCGGACGGGGCCCGACGATTGACATGTCGCCGCGGACCACGTTCCACAGCTGCGGGAGCTCGT
>Ga0209747_1000505_pt1 | contig 21076 bp, 14 predicted proteins | sample BarGraNGADG00311_FD_184498 | JGI IMG/M metagenome (GOLD analysis project Ga0209747, IMG submission 184498) | Arctic peat soil microbial communities from Barrow, Alaska - Barrow Graham LP Ref core NGADG0011-311 (SPAdes) (version 2) | ecosystem: Environmental > Terrestrial > Soil > Wetlands > Peat...
ACTACTTTTTTCACCTTTTAAAAATGGTGCAATAGCTCTTTTGTAAATGCCTTGTACATAGGCAATTGCCATTCCGTAGTTAGTAACTGGTACTCCGGCTTTTATTGCTGCCTGCAATCTGTTGTGAAGTTGTTTTCTTGTTATCATGCATCCGCCGCATTGTATTACTAAAGAATAGTCTGTTATTGTACGCGGTAAAATATCAAGTCCGGCTACAACGTCATATTCAATTTTTTTTCCGGTAAAATTGGTAATCCATCGGGGGATTTTAGTTCTTCCAATATCATCGCATGAGACATGATGAGTGCATGATTCCAGAAGAAGAACCCTGTCGCCGTCTTTTAGATCAGATATTTTTGGAGTGCCTTTCAGATAATTGTCAAAATCACCCTTAAACCTGGCAAGCATAATGCTGAAGCTGGTCAACGGAATTTCTGGCGGAATTGAAGCATCAGCTTTTACAAAAACCTGAGAGTCGGTAATGGCAAGCGCTGGTTTTATTTTTGTTTTTTTAAGAAAAGCATCAACTTCCCTTTCTTTTAAAACAATAGCCACTGCTTCATTATCAAGAATATCTCTGATAGCCTGAACCTGTGGAAGTATAAGCCTGCCGGCAGGGGCTTCAACATCAATAGGGGTTATTAAAAGGACGATGTCACCATAACTTATCAAATCACCAAGAAGAGTTGGTGTTTTATAAGAATGTTCCGGGATTGAGTTCTTTATTAATGCTATTAGACCTTCGAAATTACGCTTATCAGTTGAAGAGAACTCAAATAACGAAGTACCTGTTATTGAAGATATCTTACTTTTAAAACTGTCGGTTGGCACTTCAATATCTGATTTGCTGTGTATTACAATAAAAGGAAGATCCAGGTTACGAAATTTGGCTATCAGATCATCTTCAAATTGTCCCCAGGAATTATTAGTGATAATCAGAAGAGCAAGATCAATAATATCGAGAGTCCTTACCGTCTTGTCAACCCTTTTTTGCCCCAGATCGCCCGAGTCGTCTATTCCGGCGGTATCAACAAGAATTACAGGACCAAAACCCGTTATTTCGAATGATTTTTTTACCGGATCGGTAGTTGTACCGGCATGGTCAGAAACAATGGAAATATCCTGTCCCGCAAGACAGTTTATAAGGCTGCTTTTCCCGTTATTGCGTCGTCCGTAAATACCTATATGCGGCTTTGACTCTCTTCCTTTGGACATTATGGATGAAATTTCTGCAAAAGTACCAAATTAATTTAAAGATTATCCAGCGAGAATCCCAGTTTGAGAAGATTGCCAGGTTCAAGAATTGTCCTGAGTTTAGAGTCGTCAATAACTTTCATAATTCGATTGGCTTCGAAGATGTCAATTCTTTTCTCCTTCATGAGTAAAGCCAGTTCAGACGCTTTATGATACCCGATATGCGGGCTCAGGGCTGTAGTAATTACCGGGCTGTTTATGAGTGCTTTATAGCCTGATACTTCATTAATTTTCATTCCGTCAAAAAGATTATGAAGCAAGGTCGTATTGCATGAGATTAACAGGTTAATACTCTCTATCACCGCATAGCCGATTGATGGAAGGTATGCATTAAGTTCGAGAGAGCCCTGTCCGCAGAGCGAGCTGATAAGCACATCATTTGAATATATTTTATGAGCAGCAGAAATAATGAATTCAGGAATTACCGGATTGATCTTACCCGGCATTATTGAGCTTCCTACCTGTCGCCCGGGTATTGAAATTGTTTTAATGCCGGCAATGTCTGAAGACAGGAGACGGAGGTCGGAAGAGATCTTTTCAAGATTTACGGCATGTGCTTTAAGTGTTGCGTGAATTTCTACCCACTTATCAAGATTTGAAGTAGAATCGCAGAGATTCTCGCTATGTGCTATTGGAAGACCTGTCAGATTCCGCAATTCAGGAACTACTTCCATTATAAAATATCGTGGTATTGATAATCCGGTTCCAATAGCGCCACCTCCCAGATTAACCTGTTTTATTCTTTCAGAACATTTTGAGACCCTCCACCAATCGCGAGACAGGGCCTCATTATATGTGCTGAACAATATCCCGAACGATGAGGGTACAGCTTCCTGCATCTGAGTATAGCCAGGGCGCAGATTCTCCCTGTTCCTCTTTTCAAATTCTTCTACTTTCTGCCGAAGATTGTTGATGTTTTCTTCTAGCGCTTGAAGAAGTTTCATAACGGCCACAGTAAGTGCCGTTGGAATAATATCGTTGGTTGACTGATATATATTTGCGTCTTCCAGGGGATCTATTATATTGTATTCACCGCAATGGTGTCCGGTATTCAGAAGTGCTGTATTCGTTATAATCTCATTGATATTCATGTTTATGCTTGTTCCCGCACCTCCCTGTATGGCAGGTACTAAAAAATGATCAAAATGCTGACCTTCTTTTACTTCCATTGCTGCCGAAATAAGCGCATCCAGAATATTGTCATTAATTATTTTAACAGGAAGGTCTTTCCCAAGTTTTTCTATTGCCGCGGCGCGGAATTTCCGGTATGTTTTATAACATGCTTCTTTGGTGACACCGACAGCTTTGTACCATTCAATCGGGAATTGTGTATTTCCGGGAAAATTTTCGCTAGCCCGCAAAGTATGAATACCATATAATGCATCCGATGGAATCTGTTTCTGACCAAGAGTGTCTTTTTCGGTACGGAACATAATTATCATTTTTCGTTTCTACCCTACCTTTTTGCCCCCTGCCCCCTAAAGGGGGTTCTATTCTGTATTACCCTCTTTTTTGGATCTAAACCTCTAATATTTTGTGTGTTAACCCCCCTTTAGGGGGGCAGGGGGGCTAACGGGGAAGAGTATTAACTATTATTTCCGGAGACAGGCAAAGCATAAGCCAGCACATCCTTTCCGGTAATTTCATTAGGGCATAGAATTATAAGTCTCTCGAGTACATTTCTAAACTCCCTGATATTTCCTGTCCATTGTATTTTCTGGAGTTCTTTAATTGCATCAGCTTGGATTATCTTTTTACTCATGCCGTATTCATTGCAGATCAGAGCGTTAAAATGCTCAGCAAGCAGAGGAATGTCAGTAGCTCTTTCATTAAGAGAAGGGACGTGGATAAGAATAACACTAAGCCGGTGATACAAATCCTCTCTGAAGCCGTTATTTTCAATCTCCTTTTTGATATTCTTATTTGTAGCGGTAATTACTCTTACGTTTACATGAATATCTTTATCGGAACCTACTCTTGTTATTTTGTTTTCCTGAAGCGCTCTTAATACTTTGGCTTGTGCAGAAAGACTCATATCTCCGATCTCATCGAGAAAAAGTGTACCGTCATTTGCCTGCTCAAATTTACCGATTCTCTGTTTTATCGCTGAGGTGAATGACCCTTTCTCGTGACCAAATAGCTCACTTTCAATGAGCTCTGATGGGATGGCAGCGCAGTTAACTTCAACAAAAGGGCCTTTTGCCCTATGGCTTTTTTCATGAATCTGGTGAGCAACAAGCTCTTTCCCTGTTCCGTTTGATCCTGTTATCAGAACTCTGGCTTCAGTAGGAGCAACCTTATCAATCATACTTTTCACCTGGGCGATAGGATCAGACTCACCGATGATCTCATACATCTTACTGACCTTATTTTTAAGTACCTGGGTCTGGGTGATAAGTGTTGACTTATCCATTGCATTTCGGATAGTAATCAATAGTCGGTTTAAGTCAAGCGGTTTTTCCAGAAAATCATATGCTCCTTTTTTTATGGCCTCAACAGCAGTGTCGATGTTACCATGACCGGAAATCATTACAACAGGTGTATCAACGGATAATTCGGATAATTTTCCCAGTACCTCAATGCCATCCATCTTGGCCATCTTGATATCGCACAAAACAATGTCGTAAGAATTTGCAGAAAATAATTCCAGGCCTTTTGGTCCGTCTTCAGCTATATCAACCTCATGCTTCTCGTATTCCAGAACCTCCTTCAGCGTATTCCTGATAGCTCTCTCATCATCAATAACCAGAATCTTAGACATTACTTTTGTCTTTATACTTTTGTCTTTATACTTTTGTCTTTTGTCTTTTATCTTTTATCCGCTATAGCGGAGCCACTTCCACATCTCTTTCCACGAAGTTTTCTTCCCATACATAAGGATACCTGTGCGGTAGACTTTTGCAGCCATCCATACAAATCCGGCAAATGTGATTAGCATTACAAACATTGAAACGGCAATCTGCCAGTAGGGAACTCCAAAAGGAAGACGTGCCATCATAACGATTGGAGAGGTAAGCGGGATCATTGAAAACCAGAAAGATACTGAGCTCTCGGGGTTTTGCATTGTACCCATTGCTACCATCAGGCCAAGAATTATTGGTATGGTCACAGGGAGCATAAACTGCTGAGTTTCGGTTTCGTTGTCTACCGCCGATCCGATTGCAGCAAAAACTGATGCATAAAGAAGATAACCTGTTATGAAATAGAATATAAAACAGATGATTATCAGGCCCCATGGCTGACTCATCGCGTTGTTGAACATTTTAGAGAATTCGGCAAGTTGCGGAGAGATGTTATCTGTTTTTGCAGCAACAGCGGCCTGTTGATCTGCAGACATCATATTCTGCGACATTGATTGGGCGATTTCAGTCGGATTGGTTTTCGGCAGGACAGTAGTTCTAAGAACAGTGACAGCTGCTATTGTCAGAAAAATCCATATCAGAAACTGGGTGAGACCAACAAGCGCTATCCCTATTATTTTTCCCATCATTAACTGAATAGGTTTCACTGAAGAGATTATTACCTCAACGACCCTGCTTGTTTTTTCTTCAATAACCCCTCTCATAACCTGAGTACCAAAGATGAAGACCAACATATACATTATGAATGCATTTATGTAAGCCAATGCCATTGCTATACCGGTGCTTGTGCCGGTTTCTTTGCCTGCTTCACCTAATTTTTTTGTCTGGACAGATACAGTTGTTTCTATGTTCTTAATTATCTCATCAAGATTTTCTATTTTGTATGTCAATAACTTTTGTCTTTCGATCTCTTTTTTAAGTGAACTTTCAATATGCTGTAGGAGGCCTATAGCTGGCTGTTTTACAGATATAAGATAAACAGCATTAGGTGTATTAACCAATTCGGGTGAAATATACAGGATTCCATAATATCCGTCCTTTACGAAAGTCTTTTTTAGATCTTCAACTGTTGTATTGTCAAGGTATACAAATTCGGCATCCTTGGTTGATTTAATAACACCTTTAAAGAGGTCTGAATTATCTTCAAGTACAGCAATTTTTTTATGCTCCCCTTCCTGATTCATCATTAATATGGGAAGCAGAACGAAGAGGCTTGCCATAAGCAGTGGCGCAAGAATAGTCATTATTAAAAATGATTTCTTTCTTACTCTTGTGATATATTCCCTTTGAATAATAACGGATATCTTGTTCATAATATAAAGGTTAATGTGTTAATTTTCAGGTTTAATTCCGGTTTTCAACAACTCTGATAAATATCTCATTCATAGAAGGTAGAGCGGGATTAAAAGATATTAAACTTCCCGATTTTATTAACGACTGAATGATATCATTTGTCTTGATATCGCTGGTAGTCTTTAAACGGATGATGCTTTTATCATTATCCTTTTTCCGATTCAGGATATTGTAATGACTGTTACCTTCTACTGTAACATCTCCTTCAAATACAAGATCATATTCATTTGCAGCCCATTTGCTACGGATTTCCTTTACGCTTCCCTCAAGTATTGTTTTTGCTTTATTGATAAGGGTAATATTGTCGCAAAGTTCTTCAACGGATTCCATATTGTGAGTTGAAAAAATTATTGTTGCTCCTCTTTCCCTCAGAAAAAGAATCTCATTCTTAATAGTATTGGCATTTACAGGATCAAATCCGGTGAAAGGCTCATCGAATATCAGAAGTTTTGGTTCGTGCAGAACAGTTGTTACAAATTGAACCTTTTGTTGCATCCCTTTTGATAATTCTTCGACTTTTTTGCCCCACCAGTCGATAATTTCAAGTTTTTGAAACCAATATTTAAGTCTTTTCATAGCTTCGGCTTTAGAAAGACCCTTAAGCTGTGCAAAGTACAAAGCCTGTTCGCCTACCTTCATCTTTTTATATAAACCTCTCTCCTCAGGCAGGTAGCCGATTAACTGAACATCTTCAGGCATCAGTTTTTTCCCGTTCAGAAATAACTCCCCCGTATCCGGTCCGGTAATCTGGTTTATGATTCTTATGAGAGTTGTTTTCCCGGCTCCATTAGGTCCCAGTAAGCCGTAGATACATTGTTCGGGTACCGAAATGCTGACATTATCCAGAGCCAGCTGGTTCCCGTATTGTTTTGTGACATTCTTTGCTTCAAAAAGTGCCATAGTAGAATGATTTATTATATTACTAAAATGAATTGTAAATATAAAAAAAACTCTTTAATTCCCATAAATTAAGAAGTTTCCCCTCCTTTTTGAAGGAGGAGTGGTCGCAGTACAAATAGTCAAAGTATTGCAAAGGCTCGCTGCGGCCGGGGTGGTTGATTGGTGAGGATCTCTTCATGAGAGATAATTTGAAAGTTTTTAGCCTCTTCTGTCGGGGAGTTTTTTAAATAGACATTTAAGCGAAAAACAAACTAATAAACCAACCACCCCGGCCGGGGATGAACTTTATACTAAATGAGATAATAACTTATCCCGGCCACCCCTCCTTCAAAAAGGAGGGGAGAATTTTAGGAGTTGAATTCGACTTTTTCAACATCCCCTGAGGGGCATCCCTAACCCCAATTAGAATTGAAGTAAGAACATCTGAACATACGAATGCAGAAATCAGAAGTTGTTTTCTTCTGATTTCTGCATTCAAATGTTCTTAGTTCGTTTGTTCTTCTTATAATTATTCGAAGTACCCCTTCATCCTGTCGAAAAAACCTCTGTCGTTTTTATCAGGATTTGGTGTGAAAGAGTCGGAATCTTTTAATTTTTCAAGGATCTTCTGTTCTTCCTTATTCATGGTTTTTGGTATCCATACATTAACATTAACTAGCAAATCGCCTCTGCCATATCCGTTTACCTCCGGTAATCCTTTTCCTCTGAGCCTTAGAATTTTACCTGGTTGAGTGCCAGGTTCAATCTTTATTTTCACATTATTGTCAACAGTTGGAACTTCAACATGCGTTCCGAGTATTGCGTCAGGGATACTGACAAATAGATTATATATCAGGTCGTTGCCCTCTCTTATCAGTTCAGAATGTTCTTCTTCATCAATCACTACAAGCAGGTCGCCATTAACGCCTCCTCTCCGTGGGGCGTTTCCTTTGCCGCCTACACTCATCTGCATTCCTTTGGCGACACCGGCAGGTATATTAATTTTTATTACTTCTTCTTTTTGAATAATACCTTCGCCGTAACATGCGGTACATTTTTTAGTAATTGTCTTACCCTCTCCGCCGCATGAAGGACACGCTGAAGTAGTCTGCATCTGTCCAAGCATCGTATTGGTAAGTCTCGTAACATGACCCGATCCACGGCAGGTAGAACAGGTTGACAGGGCTGTACCGTCGGTTGCTCCTGTTCCCTGGCAGGATTCGCAGGTGTCGTATTTGGTAACTTTTATTTTTTTCTCTGCTCCGGCAGCAATTTCCTGAAGCGTTAGTTTCACTTTTACCCTGAGATTACTTCCTTTATTAACCCGTCGTCCACGACTGCCTCCACCAAATCCCCCGAATCCTCCACCGAAAGCATCTCCAAAAATATCACCAAACGATGAAAAAATATCGTCCATAGTCATACCCTGACCTCCGAAGCCATTGCCCTGGTTACCCATTCCGGCATGACCGTATCTGTCGTACCGGGCTTTTTTCTCAGCATTACTTAAGATTTCGTATGCCTCTGCAGCTTCTTTGAAATTTTCTTCAGATTTTTTATCGCCCGGATTTTTATCAGGATGAAACTTTAGTGCTTGTTTTCTATATGCTTTTTTAATCTCCTCCTTTGTGGCCTCTTTAGATACACCAAGCGCTTCATAATAATCTCTTTTACCCATCCCTGTTATTTTTTTAAAATACTGCCACTAACTCAAATTCAGTTTCTTAAGTATTAATTATTCTCCAACAACAACTTTTGAAAATCTTAAAACCTTATCTTGCAGATAATATCCTTTTAACACTACGTCAACCACTTTCCCTTTTTTATCGCCCTGCTCAACCGGAACTTTTGCAACTGCTTCATGAAGATCAACATTAAAATTACAGTTCATTGATTCAATTTCTTTTACATAATTTTGTTTAAGAAATTCGCTAAGCTTCCCATAAATGAGGAGAATTCCGTCTTTGATTGAAGCACTGTCTGACGAATCCATGTGTTGTAGTGCCCGTTCAAAATCGTCCATAATCGGAAGGATATTTAACAATAGGTTTTCACCTGCGTATTTTGACAGATCCATCTTCTCACGAAGTGTTCTTTTTCTGTAATTATCGAATTCAGCAGACAGACGAACATATTTATCCTGCATTTCTGCCAGTTTTCCTTCAACAACTTTCACATATGAGTCGTTAATGTCAGTAATTTGCCCGGTTCTGTTTCCGTTTTCTGATTCATTTATTATTGAGTCACCTGAAGCATCAAAATCCGCATCTTCAACGTTAGAATTTTCTGACGAGTCAGTATTTTCTTTATTATCAGTCGTTTTGTTTTGATTTCTCCGCAAGATCTCTTCCTGTTCCTTCATCTTCTTTTTCTTCATTAATAACTGTATTTCAGTTTCATATCATTGGTTAACAAATTACTTGCCAAGGGCTGGATGTTGACAATTTGGCAGAAGAGAAAAGGCTCAACGGCTTAAAGAAAGAATGGGAGAGGGGGAGAAAAGGAGAAAGGGAGATTATTCTACTCGTTGAATATCAGCCCCAAGTGCGTTAAGCCGTACATCGATATTCTGGTAGCCCCGGTCGATCTGTTCAATATTATGAATAACGCTTTTGCCGTCTGCTGACATGGCTGCAATTAACAAGGCGACTCCGGCTCTGATATCGGGTGAGGACATTACGGTACCTCTCAGTCTTATAGCTCTGTTCTGACCGATAACAGTTGCCCGGTGAGGGTCGCAGAGAATTATCTGTGCTCCCATATCTATCAGTTTATCAACAAAAAAGAGGCGGCTTTCAAACATTTTCTGATGAATAAGAACTGTGCCTTTTGCCTGTGTTGCAGTTACCAGAAAGACGCTGAGCAGGTCGGGGGTAAGTCCGGGCCAGATTGCATCGGCAATTGTCATTATTGATCCATCTATAAAAGTTTCAATTTCATAATGTTCCTGATAAGGAATAAATATATCATCGCCTCTTCTTTCGAGGTTGATTCCGAGTCTTCGGAAAGAGTCGGGTATAATTCCAAGATCGTCATATGAGGTATTTTTAATAGTGATCTCCGATTTTGTCATGGCAGCCATCCCTATAAAAGATCCTATCTCGATCATATCAGGCAGTATAGTATGAGTACAGCCTTTCAGCTCTGTAACTCCATCAATATAAAGTAGATTTGAGCCAATTCCTTCTATTTTTGCTCCCATTGAAACCAGCATTCTGCAAAGTTGCTGAACATAAGGTTCGCAGGCAGCATTATAAATTGTTGTCCGGCCCTTTGCCAAAACTGCTGCCATTATAATATTGGCAGTACCTGTAACAGAAGCCTCATCGAGGTGCATATAAGTACCTGTCAATGAGGGCGCTTCAACTTTAAAGAAAGGATCGGTAGTATCAAATTCGAATTTGGCGCCAAGTTTTTGAAAACCTATGAAATGAGTGTCGACTCTCCGGCGACCAATTTTATCACCTCCGGGTTTTGGGATAAATGCTTTACCAAACCTGGCCAGAAGAGGTCCTACAATCATTATCGACCCTCGTAAACTGCTGCTAAGTTTCCTGAATTCGCTTGTCTGAAGATAATCAAGGTTTACATCAATGGCTTCGAAAGATGTTACAGATTTAGATTCCTTTGTTACCTTAACGCCCATGCATCCAATCAGTTCAATTAATTTGTTAACGTCACTGATATCAGGAATGTTTTTGATTGTAACTTTTCCGGAAGTGAGAAGAATTGCACAAATTACCTGCAGGGCTTCATTTTTTGCACCCTGAGGCGTTATTTCGCCCTTTAGCGATTTTCCACCTTGTACAATAAAAGTACCCATTAATGTCTGGTGTATCCTTTTTTCTTAACGAACTGTTTATTCTGTTGCTTGTTATAGGGCTTGCCGGCAGGTTTTCTCTTGACAGGAGGAATGAGTTCTTTTACTTCAAGAATTCTCACACCAGCAGTCATCTTAAGTCTCCCTCTCGACAATAATTTCATGTTGCCTATAATTACTTCGTCGGCCACCTGACCTCTGTTCCAGGTGATGTACGATTTTTTCATCTGATTAACTATCAGCGTAGTAAGGTATTCCTTCTGATCTCCGTCTTCCATTTCAGATGCATAATCAATCATAAGTTCAATTATACGTCCATAGTGAAGATATCGTATACCGCCCTTGCTGTACGGCACTTGTTTCGGTTTCTCAACGAATTTTGATGGTTCGGGAACAGGATACGGAGAATCAATGTCCAGTTCAAAGTTTGCTATCAGAGCAAGATGGTCCCATAATTTATGCTTAAAATCTCCAACATCACGAAGATGTGGATTAAGATTTCCCATTATAGAAATTATAGTCTTAGCTGCACGGTTTCTCTCATCCCTGTCTTCGATGGTCTTTATATGATCTACCATCTTCTGGACATTCCTGCCATATTCCGGCAATGCCATTAACTTCCTCTGTGTATTATAATCGTAATTCATCAGGTGCTGTTTATTTTATGCAAAGCTAATAATTTAAAGCTAAATCAAGAAATGCAGAAAACAAGCTTGATGCGTTTGGTGCTTTTATGGTTATCCTCCGATTACTTTGAATAATAGTGTTATCAGAAATCCTGCCAGTGCCGACAATCCTGTGACAGATCCTCCGATATGAAATGCTTCAGGCAGCATTGTCTCAGCTATCATTGTAAGCATTGCTCCGGCTGCTATACCGTCGACTAGTGCAAAAACCATCGGTGATACGTTTTCAAAGACAACATTACCAAATAAAGCGCCAAATCCCGACACTATCATAATGGAAGTCCACATCATCATAATTTTGGGGTTTGACATACCTTGTTTTCTCATACCAACGGAACTCGACAACGCTTCAGGAAAGTTCGAAATTGCCAGACCAGCAAGAAGCGAAAGACTCATTGTCGGATGAAGAAGAAGACTTGAACCCACTACAATTGATTCGGGAATACCATCAAGCATCATTCCTAACCAGATTGCCATAGAGGGATTACCATGCTCGAAAACTTCCTCATTAACATCAGATTGCGTAATATTGGATTTTTTACCTTCAAAATGTTCCAGGGCTTCTTTGTACCATACCTCAGCTTTATCGACTGGAATTTCATGCGTCACTTCCAGTAAATGAATTTTCTCTGTGAGAAGTGCTTTCAGCTCTTTCGATAAAGCAGGATTGAGTAATATAATCCTGTCAAGCGACTCCTTATTTATTACCCATACATGCATGTCTTCTTTCACTAAAACATTATAATTGTGAGTTATGCCAGTCATCAGTTCAACAATCCCATAAGTGTCATTTGGATTTAGAAAACCTATCACAGAGTTGGTTGTGTCGTCCATTAATAATGCACTGCCGCTTTCGACAATAAAGAACAAATCTCCGGGGTCGCCCTCATGAACCATAATTTTACCCTGGCGGTAATGATACCGGTTTAAGTATGGGATAATAAGATTCGCCTTTGAGGGTGAGATATTATGAAAGAACCGAACCTTGCTTAGCTGCCTGAATAGCTTTTTCTGCCGGTTATTCTGTCGTGCTGTAATATGAGTCAGTATCGTTGCTGTTTTGCGAAGAAAACCACCTCTGCTGTTGACTACCTTATCAAGCATAACAAAGAACAATCCCCCGGCTATCATTCCGGCAGCAAGAGGATAGAAGTGTCCTTTTTCTACTGAGACTGCAACAAGGTCAATTGTAAGCGCTGCCAGTAAGGCTCCCGCACCAATTGCCATCATTGAGGCCTGTACCTTTGGTTTTGGGGTCCACTTTAAAGCCAGAAGAGCACCGATTGGGAGTGGAATTGTACTTATTATACCGAATAAGAAAGCATCGAGTTCAATAATTCCTGTCATAAAATGCCCGTTTAATATGTTAATTATTTAACAACCTGGTGTTTCCGTTATAAATAATCTCTTTGATATCGATATTTTGTTTATTTAATAGCGTTCTTGAGTCATTAATAAACTTTTTCATAAGAATGTAATCATCGGGCTTGCTGAAGAATTCTGATTTGTTTTCAAACTCTGAACAGGGCAGAATAAAAAACTTTTTCCTGTATTTTTCAATAGGGGTATAGACCCAAGTGAGATAATACCCCGCATTTGAAATTTTAAATGAATCTCCAATTTTTGTAAGTTCAATTCTCACCATTGAACCTCCGTCGGTCTTTGGTTTTCTCTGGTTTGATACAAAATTACCGAGAGAATATACAACAATTCCGTCTTTTACTCCCGTGTTATTTTTAAACCAGACCATTTTTTGCAATACATGGGGATGCGAACCTATTACAAGATCTACACCAATTGAGAAGAAATATTCTGCAAGATCAACCTGACTTTTGGAAGGTATGGTGTCATACTCAGTTCCCCAATGAAGAAACAGGATAATAATATCAGGATTCTTATCTTTAGCTTTCTTAATATCATTAGTTATGAGGTCTTTATCCAGTATATTTACAATTACCGGTCCAGGAACTTTTATTCCGTTAGTGCCATATGTGTAGTTGAGTAATGCAATTGACACCCCTGATTTATTAATCAGCAGAGGATAAAGGCTATCTCTCTCTGCCTGATTTAAAAATGTTCCCGTATGTGGTATTCCAATACTGTCAAGCCTGGCTATTGTGCTTATTATTCCTCTTTTTCCGCGATCGGCAGCATGGTTATTTGCCGATACCATATAATCAATCTCTGCATTTTTACAGGCGGAGGCAAGCGCTGCCGGAGAACTGAACTGTGGATAGCCCATATACGGTGTACCGTCAAGAGTGACCTCAAAGTTGGCTATAGCAATATCGGCTTCTGATATTACAGGTTTAATATATTTGAAAACATCATCATAATTGAAGGTGTGAGTCTCCCTGTTTTCTGCCGACCAAATCTGCTCATCATGTCCCATAATATCACCAATAAACAGGAAAGATATTTTCTGTGCCGGGATCTGCCGGTTCTGACTCTTTGCAGAAAAACAGACAGGTATTAAAATAAGTAAGAAGAATAATGATTTTGGAATTGAATAAATCCGGTTCATAAATACTTTTTTCAGGTTATTGTTTTTCTTTATAGAGATAGAAGCCCAAATATACGTCTATAAAAAAAATATTCCGGATAAGGTAATCCTTAAAATGTTTATAAATTATTAACTTTGGCGGCTTTTTGTTTAATTTTTACCTTGGAAAAAGCAATAAATCAGGAATAAATGGCGGGGACTGAAAAACATCTGGATATTAAAAAACTCTCACTGGCAGGGGTAATCGTTACTCTTGGAATAGTTTTTGGAGATCTTGGTACCAGTCCGTTGTATACCATGAAGGCAATACTTCTTGCCGGCCATAAAAATATCAACGAACTGCTCATTTATGGATCGCTCTCATGTATTTTCTGGACTCTTACGCTTCAGACTACAATTAAATATGTCGTTATCACACTGAGAGCTGATAATAATGGTGAGGGAGGTATTTTCGCACTTTTTGCATTGATTAAAAGAAAATCAGGATGGGCAGCACTTCTTACAATGATTGGTGGTGCGGCCCTGCTTGCAGATGGTGTTATAACACCATCAATTACTGTAACTTCTGCGGTAGAAGGTTTGAGGTATTATAATTCTGAGATACCTGTAGTTCTGATCGTTCTTATCATTTTTGCTGCTCTCTTTTTTATTCAGCAATTCGGAACCAATTTCGTGGGAGGTTCATTTGGACCAATAATGGTAGTATGGTTTACTATGCTGGGAGTTTTTGGATTTTTGCAACTTATGATACATCCCGATATCCTGAGAGCTTTAAATCCAATGTTTGCTGTTAAGTTCCTGAGTGAGTATCCGGGAGGTTTTGTGCTGTTGGGCGCTGTTTTCCTGTGTACTACCGGGGCCGAAGCTCTCTATTCTGATCTGGGTCACTGTGGCAGAGCGAATATCAGGGTTTCCTGGATATTTGTTAAAATAGCTCTTTTACTTAATTATTTTGGTCAGGGTGCGTGGATAATGATGAATGATACAAGCGGTGCCGATTTGAATCCATTCTTTTCAATTATGCCGCGTTGGTTCCTTCTCCCTGGAATATTAATATCAACCGCAGCCGCCATAATTGCCAGTCAGGCATTGATAAGCGGTTCTTACACTTTGCTCAGCGAGGCTGTTTCACTTAATTTTTGGCCAAAGATCAGAATACTGCATCCAACATTTATCAGAGGACAGGTTTATCTGCCATTTGTAAACTGGTTCTTATGGATAACATGCAGCCTTGTTGTATTCTTCTTCAAGGAGTCTGCAAACATGGAAGCAGCGTATGGTCTTGCAATTACTATTACAATGATAATGACGACCTTACTATTGTCGTATTATTCCTATCAGAGTGGATGGAACCACAGATGGGTTTTATTAATGCTTACCGTATATCTTACTATAGAAGGAAGTTTCTTAATTGCTAACCTGCACAAATTCAAATATGGTGGATGGTTCACTCTGCTTTTGGCCTCTATATATTTTTTGGTAATGTACGGGTGGTACTTCGGAAGGAAACTGAAAAACAGATATGTTACTTTCACTGACCTCTACAAATATTTCGACTTATTCAGAGACCTTTCCAAAGATAAGACTGTTTCGAAGTATGCAACAAATCTAGTATATATAATTAAGGCAAACAGACCCGATCAGGTAGAATCGAAGGTTATATACTCAATTTTCCAGAAACAACCTAAACGTGCAGACACATACTGGCTTGTTCATGTTGACAGGATAGATGAGCCCGACAGAATTGACTATCAGGTTACCCAGATAATTCCCGGTGTCTTAATCCGGGTAGATTTTCACATTGGGTTCAAGGTAGAACCTATGATTAATCTTTATTTCAAAGAAGTGCTTGAAGACATGATAGCATCAAAAGAAATAAAACTCGAAAGTAGTTACGAATCGTTACGGAAACATTCTTTCCCTGCCGATTTTAAATATATTCTGATCGATAGGATAATGCCCCGCGACTATAAACTCTCCGGAATGGAGAATGTTACTCTTGCACTTCACGGTCTTTCCAAACTTTTGTGTATTTCCGATGTAAAAGCGCTCCAGCTCGATTCCGCAAATACTATTGAAGAACAGGTACCAATTACTATTGATCAGCCGGTCGAAAACAGAATTATCAGAATAGGACAGGTCAATAAATCAGACAGTATTGAATAGATTTACGCTCCCGTAAATTCTTTTACGACTCTTAAAGTTTCTCCGGTATCTTCCATTTCAAACATACGTGGACGTGCATTCGGGTCATTTGGTGAATGGAGAACCATCATAATTTTGCCTTCAAAAGTTGTGAAAACCATTCCGTGACCACCATTTTCTTTATACAAAGGTTCCGCTTGCTGTTTCCACGGACCGGCAAGTTTTCCTGATTCTGAAATAGCAATTCCCTGTGTATAACCGGTGTAACCACCGCTCGTCCAGACCATATAAAGTTTTCCGGTTTTTCCTTTGTATAAGAAAGGACCATCGGTAACATTGCAGCCATATTGATCACTTGTTTTACTCCATGCTGCCTGGGTGGCACGGAAGAGGTTTTTAGGTGTTCCAATTATATCAGAAAGATCGTCTTTAAGCTGAACAAAGCCTATTGATCCATTTACAACCTGTACCCATTCATGAGCATATACCAGATAAGGAATTCCATCCTCAACCCATAAAGTGCCATCGAGTGTCATCATATCAACCGGCATTGTTGAATGGTTGGCAAAAGCAGTAAATGGTCCGGTAGGGGAATCACTCACTAAAACCTGCGATCCGCGGGTTACGCGTCCATTGCGTTCCCAGTTAAGCCATTGCTCACATAATTTATTCCGGCTGTCGAATGTAAGGAAAAGATAATATTTCCCTTTATACATATGCATTTCAGGCGCCCAGATGCTTACAATGGGTATTTCGCCCCATACATCTGCAGGAGCGGTATAGATCATTTGTGGCCCTTCCCATGTTTTCAAATCCTTACTTTTATAAAATCTGACGCTTCTTCCTCCGGGACCTACAATATAATAGGTTTTAGTAGTTGGGTCGGCAACTATACACATATCGCGCCAGCGAAGGCTGTCAAGGTTAACCATCCCGGACTGATTTGGCCGTCTGGCCATGGACGGACGTTGCTGATTCTGGTTTTGTGTCTGCGGCTGATTCTGAGGCTTTGCAATAACAGTAATCATTGAAAACAATAGAATAAAGACAATAAATCGTTTCATAATTAATTGTATTGAATTTAAATTGAACTAAAGTTTGAAGTGTCTAAAGTTAGAAGTTTTTGCTTTCAATATCCAGACGAGCCATATCCGTTTTGAAGAAATGTCTTCATTTTAGGAAAAAAAATGTAAATTCGTAAACAAAATTATAAATAACCCTGATTTCAAAAACTGATTAGTCAAACCAATTTTAATTATGAAAAAAATCCTACTGATTTTATGTGCACTGGCAGTTGGCTCTAGCAGCTATAGCCAGTCGTCTGTGGCGCTGGTTGTTGATGCAGGAGCTTCAAAATATACTATCAGCCGACACATCTATGGTCATTTTTCAGAGCATCTCGGAAGATGTATCTACGATGGTTATTGGGTAAGCGAAGGCATGCAGGTGCCAAAGCAGGGACGTATTCGTCTCGATATTGTTGACGCTCTTAAAAAGATTCAGATCCCGAACCTCAGATGGCCGGGCGGTTGTTTTGCTGATGAGTATCACTGGAGCGATGGCATAGGACCAAGAACCCAGCGCCCGACAATGATAAACACCAACTGGGGTAACATAACCGAGGATAACAGCTTCGGAACACATGAATTTCTTGAACTTTGTTCACTGCTCAAAACAGAACCTTTTATTGTTGGTAACGTAGGAAGCGGATCAGTAAAGGAAATGTCGCAGTGGATTGAATACCTAAATTATGACGGCGTAAGTCCAATGACAAATATGAGAAAGCAAAATGGTCGCGAAAAACCATGGGGAGTAACTTTCTGGGGAGTTGGTAATGAAAGCTGGGGGTGTGGTGGTAATATGTCACCTGAATATTATGTAAATCAATTTAAACAATATTCAACATTTGCAAAGAACTATCCGGGTACAACTCTCAAAAAAATTGCAACCGGCGCAAGTGGAACTAACTACCAGTGGACAGAAGTCCTGATGCAGGGTCTGGCAGGTGGTGGTGGAAGAGGCAGTATGTGGGGAATGGATATTCACTACTATACGCGTCCTCCAAGAGGTAACAGAGGTCAGGGTGGCGGACAGGGTGCTCCTCAGCAACAGGGTCCTCAGGTGCCAAGTCAGGGATCAGCTACCGACTTTACTGAGGCTACTTATTTCGCTACAATGCAGAATGCTCTACGTATGGAAGAGATCGTTACACGTCACGATTCGGTAATGACTAAGTATGATGCACAGAAGAGAATAGCTCTAGTTGTTGGTGAATGGGGAATATGGACTGATCAGGAACCAGGTACAAATCCAAGATTTCTTTATCAGCAGAATAGTCTTCGCGATGCGCTGATTGCAGGATCAACATTGAACATATTCAATAATCATTGCGATAGGGTCAGAATGGCTCAGCTTGCACAGACAGTCAACGTGTTACAGGCACTGATACTTACAGAAGGACCAAAAATGATTCTTACTCCGACATACCATGTTTTTGATTTATACAAAGTACATCAGGATGCCAAAATGTTACCGGTTAAATTTACCAGTCCTGACTATACTTTAGGTACTCAGACACTTCCAGCACTTAACGTATCAGCTTCTCAGGATTCACTTGGAGTAGTTCATATTACGCTTGTTAATATCGATCCAAACAAATCAATAACTCTAAGTACTACTTTAAATCAGGTCAAATGGACAACAGTAACCGGCGAGGTGCTGACTTCAGCAAAAATTACTGATATCAATACTTTTGATAAACCGGGTAACATAAAAATTGCAAAATTTGATGGCGCTAAGAAACAGGGAGACCTTCTGAATGTTGTACTACCTTCAAAATCAATTGTATTGCTCACACTCAGATAGAAAGTATGAAAAATGCGTTTGCCGATTTTGAGATCAGATTGGTTTGGCATTACTGAGAAGGTATGCCTCAGCCTCAAGTGACCAGATAAAATCATTTTTTGCAACAATCTTATGAAGTTCTGAATATAACGGATCTTTTTTACCCAACTCTTCAAGTCCGAAAAGAGATACAAGTGGCATTGATATGTTAGTGTAAATAAGTTTTTTACCTCCGGGAATCTGAGGAAGATTCAATGTCGTTTCAATAACAGCATCCAGTCCACCAATATGAGTGATCATAACTGCAGGGCTGATCTTTCCTTCGCTCATAAGCTTTAAGGATTCCTTCATGTCATCGGTATTTCCACCTGATGTACCAACTATATGAGTGAACGCATAATGTACGTTATAGAAGTTGAATTCAGCTTTAAAATCAGGGTTAGTGGGGCCGGCGAAAAAATTGAGACATCCGTCGACTCCTAGAATCGCATCTCCCAGTTCAATAACGGGTTTAACCGGAGCAAATATGAATACATCATCATAACCTGTTCCTTCAGTCAGATCGCGCAAATATTTAACCGGATCGTTCATTTTACCGGTATTGACATAGACTAACGTGATACCCTCTTTTTTAGCCTGTTTGGGAGTAAACAGAGAAGAAGCTCTTGCCAGACGGATATCATCTATATCTGTGACGACAAGAAAACCGGGCTTCCTGTCGCAATGCAGTGCATAGTCAATAGCTCCCAGGCCCATTGGACCTACACCAGCAAGAATTGCCATCTTTCCCTTCTTACGGATACCCATTTCATGAGTGTATGTTCCGGGTGGTATATGATAACTTGCATGAAAAGCTCCGACAATACACGACATTGGTTCGGAAAGAGATGCCGGAAAGAAGGCTTCCCCGAAATAGGGTAGGAGGCAATCGGCCTCCATAACAATTGAAGGAATTATCACATTTGTGGCATCACCTCCAATGAACCGGAAAGAATAACCGGGTGCAGCCAGAGTTCCCATTTTGTTCATGGCAGGTTGAATTGAAAATTTCTGACCTGCTTTAAATTTATGTTGCCATTTCTTTCCTACTTCAATGATAATACCTGCAAATTCATGTCCAATAATGGTGGGATTAATATGGATATCGTCAGGAACACGCTTATGATCAGCACCCTGTATGGCTGCTTTATGCGATGACATGCAGATACTATCGGAAATTACATGTGCCAGTATCTCGTCATCCTTCAACTCCGGAAGATCAAATTCTTCCAGTCGTAAATCTTTTTTCCCGTATATTCTTACAGCTTTTGTCTTCACATTCATAATTTTAATTGCTAATTGCTAATTTGTAGTTTCTTAAAAGGAATTTAAAGTAAGTTTTTTTTATTCCCGGTTATCCTAACATTATCTGGCCTCCGGTAACCGGGAGGGCCTGACCTGTTTCATATTCCTGAGAGACCAGATATAAGAGAGCTTTCATCACATCTTCAAGCTTGCAACCTCGCTTCATTGGTACCTGATCCTCATAAAACTTTCTTACTTCCTCAATGTTTTTTGCTCCAGGGACTTTTCCGGTTTTAAGATATTGAACAAATAGTCCGTTTTGTGGATCTGACCATAATGGACCTTCGTAAAAATTACCAGGACATATTGAATTGACCTTTATTCTGGAAGGCGCCAGTTCCAGAGCAAATGATTGTGTAAGCCCAATGCCTCCGAATTTAGCTCCTGCATAGGCAAAATTGCGATTACTGCCACGGAGTCCCGATTTTGAATTGATCTGTATAATATCGGAGAAATAGTCAGGTCTCACCTGATTCTGAATTTTCATGACCTCTGATGCATACTTTGCACAATAGAAATAGCCATTGTAATTAACATCTGTAGATAATGAGAAAGTTTCAGGATTCATCTCTTCCAGGCTTCCTGCCCTCAAAATGCCAGCATTACTTATCATAATATCCAATCCACCGAATTCTTTAACAGTTGACATGACAAGATCTTTAACCGAGACAGGATCTGAAACATCTGTTTTTATGAAGATGGCTCTGTTTGATGATTTTTTTGATGTTAAGTGTGATACCAGTTGATTGCCGGTTTCCTGGTTCAGATCAGCTATTACAACGTTCATATTCAGAGAAAAGAGCGTCTCTACAATCCCGGCTCCAAATCCCTGGGCTCCACCGGTCACTATGGCAATTTTATTATTTAATTTGTTACCAGGACCAGCTACCTGTGAGACTTTTCTTCTGTAGTTCTCAACTTCCCATTGATCAATAAATGAAACCTGCTCGGGTGTAAGGAACTTGATCCCACCGCAGAGGGAAGCGTAATAACTGATTTTGATAAAGTCTTCATACACATCAAGACATGACTCAGCTGAAGCCCAATTATCAGCAATAGCAAAAACCCCCATATCTTTAATAATAACTACTTTGGGCGAAAAACCAAATTCACTTATAAAATGAGGTAACTGATAATTAAACGAATCGATGATCTTTTCTGCAGACGATGATTGTTCAATAAATAAGTACCTTGTCTTGCAATAAACAATAAGATCGGGCGTAAGGGGTAATGAGATTTTGTGAAACTCCTGTTGATTCTGATAAAATTTGGCAATAAGAGAGTTATGGCGGAACCTTATGACGCCTGGTTGATCACCAGAAAGATGCATTCGAAGAAATGGGAGGATTTTGCCGAGTAAAGGATTAAAAGGCAATTGTGCTATTTC